>Ga0265313_10004725_pt1 | contig 10278 bp, 8 predicted proteins | sample 4123metaG_FD_203122 | JGI IMG/M metagenome (GOLD analysis project Ga0265313, IMG submission 203122) | Rhizosphere microbial communities from Carex aquatilis grown in University of Washington, Seatle, WA, United States - 4-1-23 metaG | ecosystem: Host-associated > Plants > Roots > Rhizosphere >...
AATGGAGCCCAATCCGGCAAAGGAGCGGCCCGCCACCTGCACGTAAATTGGGAGGGCGCACAGGAGCGTTACGCATACCAGGACCGCGGTGGCGATCGGAGAAAGCGCGCCGGCCGCCAGCAGCGCGATACCCGGCTGGTATCCAAGGGTCGAAAAATAATCGACGCCCGTGAGCCAGATGACCAGATACCACGGATGGGTTCCGTGTTTGTCGCTGCGTGGATCCTTGGACTCATCCCTGCGCAACCACGCTTGCCAAGATGCCATATTGTTAGTGTGATTTCGAGAGACTGAACAAGGATACCAATGAAGAAGATCGATCCCGACGATTTCCGTGTCCGGCCTGGAAAGAACGTCGATCTAGACAAATGGCCGACCAGAGCGAAGCCGGTGTATCAATCGCGAGAAGAGTACCAGGCACTTCTCGCGGAGCATGCCGGTAAATTAAGCGAGCAGCAAACCTGTCTCTACGCGGACGACAGTTATGCGCTGCTGCTGATCTTCCAGGCGATGGACGCTGCCGGCAAGGACAGCGCCATCAAGCACGTGATGTCGGGCATCAATCCCCAAGGGTGCCAGGTGTTCAGCTTCAAACACCCGAGCACCGAGGAACTGGACCACGACTTTTTGTGGAACGCGGCGCGGAAGCTGCCGGAACGTGGCCACATCGGCATCTTTAATCGCTCGTATTACGAGGAGGTGCTGATCGTTCGTGTCCACAAGCAAATTTTGGATGCGGAGCGCCTTCCGAAGGAATTGCTCGGCGAGAAATCAATCTGGCGCGACCGGTATCGTTCCATCGTCAACCTGGAGGATCACCTTCACCGCAACGGAACTCGCATCATCAAGTTCTTCCTGCATCTTTCCAAGGAAGAACAACGCAAGCGGTTCCTCAAACGCATCGATGAGCCGGAGAAGAACTGGAAATTCAGCTTTGACGACATCAAGGAAAGAGAATACTGGAAGAACTACATGAAAGCGTACGAGAGCTGCCTCAGCGCCACCAGCACGGCTACCGCTCCGTGGTATGTGGTGCCTGCCGATGACAAGGGAAACGCCCAGTTGATCGTCTCCCGGGTCGTTCTCGATGCCCTCAAAGAGCTTAAACTGGAATACCCGAAAGTCAGCCCGGAGCGTCTACAGGAGCTTCACAAGATTCGAAAACTGCTCGCTAAGTAGAACCCGCAGTTACATGCGGATTCAACCAGCCTCCTGGATCTTCCATGAGCGATGCCGCTTCCGCCGGTCCCCAGGTGTTCGGCTCATATTCGTGCACCGGAGTCACATCACCTAGCACCGCATCCACGATTCTCCATTGGGCTTCGATCTGATCCTCGCGCGCAAACAAGGTGGGATCCCCGCGCAGGGCGTCGCCCAGTAGTCGTTCGTAGGGTGCCATTTCGTCGGGGCGTTGGTGCATCGCGATCAACTCCACATCTTCGCCCTCCATACGTTCACCGGGCAGCTTCACGCGCATGCCGAGCGCGATCAAAACCTCCGGGCTCAGGCACAAACGAAGACGATTCGGCGAGCCGAATTCCGTCTGCTCGAATGTGTCCAGGGGCGGATGTTTCAGGGTGACGTTCACTTCGGTGGCGGTAACCGGCAAGCACTTACCGGCCCGGATGTAAAACGGCACGTCTGCCCATCGCCAGGTGTCGATGAACAATCTGATGGCTGCATAGGTCTCCACACGAGAGTCCGGCGCGACGCCTGTTTCCTCCCGGTACCCTTTGAACTGGCCGCGCACCATATCCTGTGGTGTCAGCGGTCTCACTGCTTTCAAGATTCGGGCTTTTTCATCTCGACTCGCATCGATCGGCTCCCCGGTGGGAGGATCCATCGCCAAACACGCCAGCACCTGAAACAAGTGGTTCTGAATCACGTCGCGGACGGCGCCAGCTTCTTCGTAAAACCGCCCGCGCCCTTGCACGCCGAAATTCTCCGCCATGGTGATCTGGACCGAGTGGATGTGGGTGCGATTCCATAGCGGCTCGAGAAAACGATTCGCGAATCGCGTGTAGAGAATGTTCTGGACTGGTTCCTTGCCGAGGAAATGATCGATCCTGAAAATCGCATCTTCAGGAAAGTACTGATCGAGAATGGCGTGCAGTTCTCGCGCCGAAGCCAGATCGCGCCCAAAGGGCTTCTCCACCACCACGCGCGCATCCTTCGCGCAGCCCGAATGAGCCAACCCTTCCGCTACAGCGGCGAACATGCTGGGAGGAATCGCAAGATAGTGCAGAGGCCGTTGAGCCTTACCCAGAATCTGGCGCAGCTGGGCGAAGGTCTGCGGATCGCGATAATCACCGTCCACATACTGAAGTAAGCCCGACAACTTCGCGAAGGCAGCCTCGTCCAGGCCGCCGTGCGCGGTGGCACTATCGCGGGCGCGCGCCTTGAGCTGGTCGAGGTTCCAACCGGCCTTGGCTACTCCGACGATGGGAATCGTCAGGTTGTGGCGTTTCACTAGCGCTTGAAGCGCGGGGAAGATTTGTTTATAGGCGAGATCGCCGGTAGCGCCGAAGAATACGAGGGCGTCGGAGTGCGGGGCATCCACGCTTTAGTTATCGCATGAACGCTAGGGTGGAGTGCGCTACTGAATTACTTGAAACAAGTCCTGTGGCGCGGCTTTCACGTGCGGCATCTGCAACTCTGGCATGGGACGACCCGAGAAGAGCTTGCGGCAGGGGATCGCGAGCCAGCGGGCCCAGGAGTTGGCTTTCTTCTGACGGGCGCTATCGGTCGCGATACCGGTGCTCGCGTACATCTGGCGGTATAGTTTCGAGATGAAGACGAACGCCAGGCGCGCGCGGAGGTGAGGCGTGCAGCGCGATCGCTTCCAAACCGAACGGAAGCTATAGAATTCATCCCACACGCCCTGAGTACGCGCGCGCATCTCCTCGGAGTTCATGGTGGGATGCGGCATGAACATCTTTGGCCGCCTGTGCGCGGGAATGAGCCAGTAGCGCGTCAACGGGATTCCATCCACCTTGGCGGGATCGTCACCCTGAGCTTTTTCCCACTTTTCGAAATCGACCGTACCAGGGAAAGGCGTCAACATGACGAACTGTGCGAACGTCAGCCCGGCCTTTTGGGCCAGGTCCTGGGTGGCATCGAACGTGTCCGGGCGATCGCTGGGAAGGCCGAAGATGAACGAGCCCAGAACATGCACGCCGTGATCGGAAAATGTTTTAAGCTGCTTCACCAGCTTATCGCCGGAGAGGTTGAAATCCTTGTAGACTGTCTTCAATCCCTCGGGAGTAACGGCTTCCACGCCCACCAAGGCGCCACGGATCCGTGCTTTCTTCATGGCATCCAGAAAACCGGTATCTTCCGCGGCCTCCATGGTGATCTGCGTAAAGAACGTCATGTCCTTCGGCAGCGCCGATAGCCGCTCCATCAGCTCGAAGCGCTCCGCGCGCATAGCCTCAAGCTGATCGACCCGGGCCAGGTTGTTCTGGCGCTTTGCAAGGGCGATGTCGGTCATCGTGACCGGATAAAAATTGTCGTCCGCCAAGGCGATGAAGCGGAAGCCGCGGCGGCGCAGATCTACGATTTCCTCAATCACCGCGTCGGTGCCGCGCTGACGGGGACGTTGTCCATCCGTGCGCCACACGGAGCAAAACGAGCAGTGCTTGGCGCATCCGCGCACCGTCTGCACGGACGCCCACATATAGCTGTTGGGCGGCAACAGATCCCAGCGGGCTTGCTTGAAGTCGCCGGCTTCCACCCTGCCCCCGTTATAGATCCGCTCTGGAGTGCCCGCCACGCAGTCACGAATTACTTTGTTCCAGACAATGTCGCCATCGCCCTTCACCACCGCGTGTGCGCCGCCGCGCTCGAAGGGCTCCTCCGGATAGAGCGTGGAATGGATTCCCCCGAAGACAACCCAGGCACCCCGCTCGCGCGCCGCACGGCCGACCTCGTAACCTCGTAAGGCGTTGCCGGTGTGGATGCCGATGCCGACGACATCGCCGGGCTTGACGCGCTCCAGGTTGAGGTGCTCCAAAGTTTCATCGCAGATTTCGGGATCGCCGAACGACTCGTCGGTCGCAGCGGCGAGCACATACAGCCATCGCGGTGTGATAACCGCTGTCCCGAAAGAAGTGTCGCTGGGATTGACGAGGTGAATGCTCATGGTCGGCTTTTGAGGGCCACCCTAGTGTAGCAGTAGAACTAGGGTGATCCCTAGAATGACCACCGGGCGGCAATATCGCCCCACTGGGAGCTAGTCTAAGAGCCTGCTCGGGTAATAGAAGTAAACTTCGTAGTAAAGCGGCCAGAGGAACGATGACAACGCCGGATACGCTCCCGCACGATCCACCGATTTCCGCGAAAGCGAAGACCCGCCATATTCAAGTTTCACCCGCGGTTCTCGATGCCGCGCGGAAGGACGGGGAAGCGCTGCTGCGAGACTTGCGAACCGCGAGCGGCGGCCTGACGCAAGGCGAAGCCGAAGAACGTGCGCGCACGACGGGTCCGAATGAGATCGCACAAGAACGGAAGCAGGGCTGGCCCGTCCGCTTTCTGAAAATCGTCCGCAACCCGCTGGTAATCCTGCTGACGGTTTTATCGTCGGTTTCCTTCGCTACGGGCGACGCGCGCGCCGGATCCGTGATGGCGGCCATGGTGGTGCTTAGCGTCGCGCTCCGCTTCTTCCAGGAAGCCCGGGCGGACGCCGCAGCGGCGAAGCTCAAGGCCATGATCCACGTGACCGCAACCGTCATCCGCGATGGCGCCGATAGGGAAATTCCACTGCGGGACCTGGTGCCCGGGGATATCATCAAGCTGTCCGCGGGCGACATGATCCCGGGCGACGTGCGGGTGCTTTCTTCCAAAGACCTTTTCGTTAGCCAAGGGAGCCTCACTGGGGAATCGCTCCCTGTCGAGAAGTTCCACGACCCCGAGACTAAGGTTATGAGCTCGCCAACCGAGCTTAAGAACACATGCTTCATGGGGACCAGCGTCGAAAGCGGGACGGCGACCGCCGTTGTAATCGTCACGGGCGTCAACACCTATCTCGGCAGCATGGCGGGCTCGATCGCAGCGGAACCGCCGCCGACAGCTTTCGACCAGGGCCTCAATCGCTTCACCTGGCTGATGATCCGGCTCATGGCTGTCATGGTGCCCCTGGTGTTCCTCATCAACGGGTTCACCAAGCACGATTGGAGAGAAGCCTTCTTCTTCGCGATGGCCGTGGCCGTCGGTCTCACGCCCGAGATGCTGCCCATGATCGTCTCGGTGTGCCTCTCCAAGGGCGCACTCGCCATGAGCCGCAAGAAGGTGATCGTCAAACGCCTCAACGCCATCCAAAACTTCGGCGGCATGGACGTGCTGTGCACCGACAAGACCGGAACGCTCACCGAGGATCGAGTCGTCCTGCAGCGGCATTGCGACGTCTCCGGGAATGAAAGCGAGGAAGTACTTCTGGACGGCTACCTTATTAGCCACTTTCAGACGGGCCTCAAGAATTTGCTCGACCGGGCGATCCTGGATAGTGCCGACTTTCACGAGCAAGCGCTGGTCGAGAAGTACAAGAAGCTGGACGAGATCCCTTTCGACTTCACGCGGCGCATGATGTCCGTACTCGTTGAGAATCCTGAAGGCAAGGCGATTCTGCTCACTAAGGGAGCGCCGGAAGAGGTGTTTCATCAGTGCTCTCAATTCGAGCTGGATGGGAAAGTGTCGCCGATGGATCCCAACCTTATCGTCGAGTTGAAGGACGAGTACGAGAGCCTCAGCAACGATGGCTTCCGCGTTCTGGCGGTGGCGACCAAGGAGCTCTCGGGGAAACAGATCTGCTCAAAGGACGACGAGCGCGGCCTGGTGCTCAAAGGATACGTCGCGTTTCTCGATCCGCCCAAGGACACCGCGAGCCGCGCGATCGAGGCCCTTCACAAGCATGGTGTGGCAGTGAAGATTCTCACCGGGGACAATGATCTCATCAGCCGTAAGGTGTGCAAGGACGTGGGTCTCTCACCCGATCCAATGCTCCTGGGCGGAGAGGTGGAGAAAATGTCCGACGTCGAACTGGCGGAGGCGGCCCAGACGACGACGCTCTTCGCGCGCCTTTCCCCCGCACACAAGGATCGGGTCATCCGCGCGCTTCGGGGCAAAGGACACGTGGTCGGATTCATGGGTGACGGAATCAATGACGCTCCCGCCCTGCGCGCCGCGGACATCGGCATCTCAGTGGACACGGCTACGGACATCGCCAAGGAGTCGGCGGATCTGATTCTGTTGGAGAAAGACCTCATGGTGCTGGAAGGGGGCGTGACCGAGGGCCGCAAGGTCTTCGCCAACATCCTCAAATACATCCGGATGGGGGCGAGCTCTAACTTCGGCAACATGTTCAGCGTGCTGGGAGCAAGCGCGTTCCTTCCTTTTATTCCGATGGCCCCGATCCAGGTGCTGACCAACAACCTGCTGTACGACTTCTCACAAGTTCCGATCCCCATCGACGCGGTGGACGACGAGCAAGTGGCGCGGCCGCGGCCCTGGAACATCGATGAGATCAAACGTTTCATCCTTTTCATCGGCCCCATCAGCTCGATCTTCGACTACACGACCTTCTTCGTGATGCTCTGGGTCTTCCACTGCTGGGACCCCTCCCGCGCATCGCTTTTTCAGACGGGCTGGTTCGTCGAGTCGCTGATGACGCAGACGCTCATCATCCACGTCATTCGGACGAACAAGATTCCATTTATACAGAGCCGAGCCAGTTGGCCGCTGACGTTGACGACGTTATCCATCATGGCCTTCGGAATGTGGCTGCCGTATTCCCCACTGGCTTCCTCGCTGGGTCTGGCACACCTGCCAGGGCTGTACTGGCCGATCCTGCTGCTGACGCTGCTCGCCTATGTGAGCCTTACGCAAGCGATCAAAGTCTGGCTACTGCGAAAGAAGTGGATCTAGGTTCTCAGTGTGACATTTAGGTTGCTCCGGTTTGGCAACAAAACTGCCGATGGATTTAGCCATGACCAACAGAGGATGCGTTGTCCTTCTCGGAGACTTCTCGAATGAACGCCTGGATCTGACCTCCATCGGACGCGACTTCTGCTGGTCCGTCGACCGGGCTTCGGATTTATCCGGGCTCGAAGAAGTTGGGCGGTCGCGTACCGTGATCGCCGTGCTCATACAGGCCGGAACGCTCCATCTACCCTGGCCCGACGCCATGCGGGCAATCAGAGCTGTGGCGCCGCGGGCGCGAGTCATTGTATGCCACAAGGTCGGCCAGGCTCACTCGCGCACCGAAATGGTCGATTCCGGAGCCTTCGGCGTTCTTCTGTCGCCGCTCGCCCATTCTGAAGTCCGGCAATCGCTGGGGTTCGTTTGGGCATCGAAGATCACACCCATGAAGCACGTTCCATCCGCAGCCGCCCGGCGTGTGGGCGTCGCATAGCACCTAAGTGTGGGTGAAAACACCCACGCTATAGAGGCACTGGACGCCGCCGAAGAGCATGCAAGAACGATCCCAGGCTCACCAGTTCCCCCGCCAGAAATAGCCACCACGCGAACGGATGCGGCAGATTTCCCGCCAGCACATTCCGGAAATCCCAGGTGAACGACAGGATCACCAACGCGCCTCCCAGGATCAGCCCTATCCAATCTCGCCACTGGATCACGACAGGACGACACAAAGCCGCCAGGCCACAGCCCACAATCGTAAACGATACGATGACCGGCGCCAGCACCGGAGCCACCCACGGCACCGGCAAAAGGAACAGAAGATCCCAGGTCAGAAGCGAGGCCGGCCAATGGATCCACAGCCTAAGAAACAGATAGAAAAAGACATCCCAGACGCCGAAGGCGATTGCGAAGGCCGGGAGCCATAGCGACCGATCGCCTGCGACCAGCATCGCGGCTGCCGCCAGCATGACGATGGTCGCAACCTCGCGAATCACTTCCACGTTTAGCAACCGGGCCGTTTCTGGTGCTACGGCGATCATTCGATCGCGATCGACAAGCGGAAATAGGTCGCCGGGAGCGCGTCCGGGTGTCAGCCGCTGGCGCAAGGGTTCATAAAGAGCCCGCAGGTAGATGACGACCGCGGCTTCGACGTAGCCGAAGGAGATGCCGAATAGAAACAGCCCGAAAATCGTCCGTCGCAGGCGCCCGGCCATGACCGTATCGACCACACTAGCAGACGGACTGCGGCCAGTCGATTGCTCCGTACTAATCCATAGGAGAAATCGCATGATCGTGCGCGTCTTGGCGCTAATTTTGAGTGGATTCGCCGTCCACGCCACCCCGATTGTGTTAAACGGCGTGGTCACGAGCGGATCTGCGACACGTACCACTGGGTTTAGCGGCACTTTGCAGGGACTGGACTTTTCTCTCACGGGCAGCGGTACGTCTTATAACCAGTTCATGAAGTGCCTCGCCAACCAAGCATGCTTCGCACCCGGAAGCTACTCCATGCTCGACGGAGCGGCAGGTCCGATCTTAGACGAGTTTAGCCCGGATTTCGGCAGCGGTACTTTTACCAAAGACGGAACGTTGTACGGCTGCGGTGTTCCTTCAGGCCTTTTTAGGTCTTTTCCTTGTGGCTTCGAGATCGGCGTCGGCTATACGCTCAACTTACCCGATTTTGGATCATCCCCGCCCAGCGAGCTCGTTTTGACCACTCCGCTCACCGTCCATGCCGAACTGGGCTACGAAGGGCTTGGATGTCCAGCCGAATTCTGCGAATTGATCGCCAATGGCGTGGGAACTGCAACACTTACACTCGACCGGGTAGTGATACCGGGTGTGGGCCCGCTTTACAGTCTGCAAAGCGCCCAGTATGACTTCTTCGCCGTCCCAGAACCGGCGACGATGACGCTGGCGGGATTAGGTCTGCTGGCGATCATCCTGTCGCGCTTCCGATCTCGCGCCCAAACGATAATTGGCTGCTTGCGTGCGTCAATGTTGCCATGAATACGACAAGCCGCTTGAAACTGCGCTGTTTCACGCTATCTCTACCGTTCCTCGTGGGGGCGCTCGCGCAGGCCAGTCCGATCGTGTATACCGGCGTGTTTACGTCGGGCACGTTGACTCGCGCCGGAGGGTTCTCGGGAACTGCGCAGGGTTCCAACTTCAGTGTTTCCGTCTACACAGCCTATCCCGGCTTCTTTCCTGACTTCGCGGAGCCAGGGACCTACACCCTCTTTGACGGCGGTGGAACCGGAGGTCTCCCGAATGACTCAGGAGGGGGATACTTTTTCCTAAACGGCACCCGATACGCATGCAATTCGACCATTCCGATAGACTTTAGTGATTGCGGCAGTGGGTTCGACATTCGTACGACGTTTACGCTACCCAACTATGGCGCGAACTTGCCATTCCAGGTCGTTTTGACGGCTCCCTTCAGTGGCGACGGCGGCTTCGGTGACGCGCCACCCGGTGGACAAGACTTCTACATGACCGCCACCGGAGTTGGAATTGCGACTATTACGTTGCAAAGGGATGGACCCACCAGCTATACAGTCCGTAGCGCCGTGTACCAATTTGTCGACGTCCCGGAACCGGCGACGTTGACACTGGCGGGACTCGGGCTACTGGCGGTCGTCCTACTACGGCGAAACGCTAGGCGCGCCTGACGCACTTGGAGTACAGGTCCGGAAAAACACCCTCCGGATCATAGGTCTGCTTGAGCTGCAGATAGCGCGGCTGGTCGTAGATGCTCCAGAACTCTTCCTCGTTGTACAAGGCCGAGGAGTACAGTCCCTTGGCCCCTCCGAGTTCCATTGTTTTCCGTTCGATCTTGCGATTGAAATGTCCCTTCTCGTGCGTGGACGCGATCACGTCCCAGAATCCGAAGTTGACGTGTAGTCCCTCGCGGAGCGGACTGAGGTCCCAGTTCTTGCCGGATGCCCGGGTTTTGAATGGACACATCCAGATCGGCGTGATGCCGATTTCCGACAACAGGAAGTCGAAAAACCGGGACGCGTGCTCAATGGGTATGTCCACGTCCTGGATGACCGACTCGGTGCCGCCCGAATCCGGCAGAAACTTGTGCGACAGCCGCATGATCCGCTGATAGGTCGCCGAGTTCAGAGCCCATTTAAACAACCTTCGAACCCCGGGCTTTTGCACATAGAAGTGCTTTGAACACCAGAACCAGTCCGTATCCCAGCGCCAGATGTAGTCTTTCGCGGTAAGCCAATCCTCCGGCTTGCTCTGAATGGACTTGTAGTAGATGTCCATATAGGTGTAGTCACTTACCGACGGAACTTCATCCACAAATTCACCTTCGGTGAGGTACATTTCGCCGCGCGAGAAAATCGTCCCGTC
>Ga0265313_10004728_pt1 | contig 10277 bp, 10 predicted proteins | sample 4123metaG_FD_203122 | JGI IMG/M metagenome (GOLD analysis project Ga0265313, IMG submission 203122) | Rhizosphere microbial communities from Carex aquatilis grown in University of Washington, Seatle, WA, United States - 4-1-23 metaG | ecosystem: Host-associated > Plants > Roots > Rhizosphere >...
ATGACGCATGCTAGGCGGCCTTGCGCGGGACTATCAACGGCTTCGCACCTGCAAAAGACCCGGGCGGGATGAGGCGGAACCCCATCCCGCCCGTTTCCGGGCGTCCCTCGCACAAGGGAGGGCGGGGGCTAGTGCGTGGAGCCGCCCATGGAATTGGCCGGCGCCATGGTGTTGGCCGGGGCCATCGTATTGGCCGGCGCCATCGTGTTCGCTGGAGCCATCGTGCCCATCTTCTTCTTTTTATGTTTCATGGGCTTGGTCGCCATCGCGTCCTTCGTGCCCATGGCGTTCTTTGTGCCCATCGAATTGGCCGGGGCCATCGTGCTGGCTGGCGCCATCGTGTTGCTCGGGGCCATCGTGTCGGCGGCGAAGGCAGCGCCAGTAGCCAGCGTAATGCCGAGCGCGAGCGTTGCCAGTGTCAAATGCGTCTTCATGAAGTTTCTCTTTCGTGTTTGCGGTTGGATGGAGCGTGCACGGCTTGCCGGCACGTGTTTCGAGTTGCCCCGGAACATGATGGCCTGCGGTTCATCCCTTGAAGGCTGCGATAATTGCGCCGCCATGTGGTTTCTGAACCAGGATCGCGGTCGCCAGACCGGCCTGAGCAGGTGAAATTCGGTACGTCGCGGCCTGGCCCGTCCAGGCACCAAGCCGTGTGAGTTCGCGCACGACGTTCTTGTGCGGCAGCGTCGCGCCTTCGTTTTCACCACGCGCGACCGGCACGTTGATGGTGCGGGGCTCATATCGTACGAGCCAGACATCTGCGCTCGTCCCGTGCGTCGCGGCGCCGATCGAGACTGTCTGTCCGACGAGAGAAATTGGCGGTCCGTTCAACGGAGACGCGTTCACAAGCTGCTGAACGGCCGAGAACTCATTGCCGACCGTATCCGCCGAGCCATTGACGACGATCTGGGGCGTAAAGGGTCCTGAGTGACCAAGCCCGCGTTCATAGCTGACCTGGCGTTCGGTGAATTCGGGCTTGGCGAACGTGTCCTTCCAGCCGAGATAGTCCCAATAGGTCACCCCAAAGCTCAACGCCAGAACATCGGGCCGGTTGCTGATCGCGGCCAGACTGGCGTTCGCGGGAGGGCAGGATGAGCAGCCCTGGCTGGTGAAAAGCTCGACCACAACGGGCTGCGCCTGTGCGGCGCCACTGACCATCAGGGACATTCCCAAAGCGCCGGCGTTGAGCAGTCTCTTGTTCATGTGCAGTCGTCCCGCGTTACACCACTCCATTCGCGACACGCTCGACGTTGGTTACAGCCGTCCGTCCAAATCGCGAGATTTGGCGTCCGCGTGACGGCGATGTAACCTTTGGCCGGGTTCCTGCGAATTCTATGGCGAAGGCTTCGGCTTGATAGCTGCGGAAGCGGAGTTGAGAGCGTTGATGGTGTCGTCGCTGGCCGGCGACAGCGCTGCCTATTCGACTCTTTTGCGCCGCTTGAACGGCCATCTCAGAGCTTACTATTTACGTCGCCTCGGTTCTGGACGGGCTGCCGACGCAGAAGACTTGTTGCAGGAAACCTTGATTGCGATGCATGCCCGACGATCGACATACGACACCTCAAGGCCCTTCACGGCCTGGGTGCATGCGATTGCGCGGTACAAGCTGATCGATCACTTCCGGCGCACCAAGCGCCGTGCCGAAGATCCGCTTGATGATCCCGACATTCTTTTCGGATCACAGGATGCGAACGCTGCCGAAGCACAGATCGATGTGGATCAGCTTCTGCGCCGGCTTCCGGAAAAAACGCGCCGCTTGATCCGCGATGTGAAGATCGATGGCCTCTCGACGGCAGAGGCGGCGGAGCGGCATTCCATGTCCGAATCCGCTGTGAAAGTTGGCGTGCATCGCGGACTTCGCGCATTGGGCGCCAAGATCGAGGACGGCGGGTCATGAAAACCGACGATCTCATAACCGCGCTCGCCGGTGACGTCACGCCGACACAGCCGAATGCCGTAGGACGCACGCTCGGCCTGGGCCTTGCTGTCGGAGCCGTCGTTTCGACGGCGGTGATGGTCCTGTGGCTCGGTGTTCGCGCCGACCTGATGCATGCGATGATGACCGGGCCATTCTGGATGAAGTTCGCCTATGCACTGAGTGTTGCTGTTCTGGGTTTCGGCCTGATCGATCGGCTCGCGAGACCGGACGGCGACGGCGGGATATTCGGTCCGCTGATCCTCGCGCCATTGGCGGTCATGGTGGCGCTGGCGAGCTTTCAACTGTTTGGCGCGCCGGAAGACTTGCGCATGAAGATGATGATGGGGGCTTCCTACCAGGTCTGTGCTCGCAACATTGTGATCTTGTCGACGCCTATTTTTTTCGGGTTGTTCTGGGCGCTCAGATCGCTCGCGCCGACGCGTTTGACGCTGGCGGGCGCCGTCGCCGGGACTTTGGCTGGTGCCGCCGGTACATTTATCTACGCTTTCCACTGTAATGAGAGCGCCGCGCCCTTCGTGGCCATCTGGTATACGTGTGGGATCGCAGCAGTCGGTGCGCTCGGCGCGCTGCTCGGCCGCCTGACACTGCGCTGGTAGGCTGATCCGCGAAGCGACTGTAACCGTACCCGTCCACCGTTCGAATGTTAAATTGGACGCGATCGGAGACGCTGATGAACGCCACCCTGCAGAAATTCGGAATTCTTGCACTGGTTGCCGCACTCGCTGGTGCCGGGATCTACAAATGCGCGCAGGCAGACGCCATCGACAAAGCCATTCCGGCTGCAAGCGTCGATGCGCCGAAGGACGGTGCTGCGGCGAGCGAGACTGCGGTGCTCGCTGGCGGCTGCTTCTGGGGCCTGCAGGGCGTGTTCGAGCATGTGCGCGGCGTGACCAAGGTTGTTGCAGGCTACTCCGGCGGTTCCCGCGCGACCGCCTTCTACGAGATGGTCGGCACCGAGACGACGGGCCATGCCGAGTCGGTCCAGATCGCGTTCGATCCACGGATCGTTTCGTTCGGCGAACTTCTCCGCGTCTATTTTGCGGTGGCGCACGATCCGACGGAGTTGAACCGCCAGGGACCCGATACCGGCTCGAGCTACCGCTCCGAAATCTTCTTCGCCTCGCCGCTGCAGGAGAAGATCGCGCGCGCCTATGTCGCACAGCTCACAGCCGCCCGCACCTACGATGCTCCGATCGTGACGAAGATCGAGAAGCTGAGCGGTTTCTATCCGGCTGAGGGCTATCATCAGGACTTCCTGATCCATAACCCGACCTATCCCTATATCGTCTACAACGATCTGCCGAAGATCGACGCATTGAAGCGCGTCCTTCCGGCTATGTATCGCGACAAGCCCGTGATGCTGGCGTCGAGCGGCGCGCAATAGTCAGGCGAGCGTGCCGTCAAGGAAGTCGAACACCGTCGCCTTGAAAAGCGCATGCGGAATTGCCGAGAAGTGGTCGCAGCCGGGCAGGGTGACCGAACGGCCGTCCGGAAACACCTTGGCGAGCACTTCCGGATCGCCCGCCAGTTCGTCCCGCGCGCCGGCGACAACCAGCACCGGCACCTCAAGCTTGGCGAGTTCCTCTTTCGTGAAGGGCTCGTCCTTTGCGCGTGTCAACGCGGCCAGAGCCAGCCGGTCTTCGCCCTGATCGTCCGCGAATTGACGAAAGCTCTTGAGCATCGGCTCCTTGATTGTCTCCGGGTCGGCGGCTTCCATGGCGTCCGCCATCGGATTGCCGGCCACGTCGCGTTTTTCGAACAGCTTCTCGCCGACTCCGCCGACGGTCAGGGTCGAGAAGCGCTTTGGCGCCTTCAGCGCCGCGGCGAGCGCGAGACGCGATCCCATGGAGAACCCCAGCAGGTGCGCCCGATCGATCCTGAGATGATCCATCAACGCCAGGATGTCTCCGGCCATGTTCTCTCGCCCATACGCGGCCGGATCGTGCGGTTTGGCGCTCTCGCCGTGACCGCGGCAGTCCAGGGCGATCATGCGGATATGCTTGCGCTCGAACGCACCGTACCAGCCAAGCCGTTGCCAGTTTTCCTTGCGGTTGGAGGTGAAGCCATGAACCAGCACGATCGGCCGGCCCTCGCCGGGGCCGCCGATATCGTCATAGGCAAGGGTCAGCCCGCCGGATTCGAAAGTCGCCATCGCCACATTGTCCGGCGAAGGCTGCGTCCGCACAACCTCAAATTCAGGCCGGCTTGAAGGTGAGGGCGACGCCGTCCATGCAATAGCGCAGTCCCGTGGGCTTGGGGCCATCGTCGAACACATGGCCGAGGTGGCCGCCGCAGCGCCGGCAATGGACCTCGGTACGGGTCTCGATCCAGCTATTGTCCGTCGTGGTCTCGATGGCGTTCGGGAGCGGCGCCCAGAAACTTGGCCAGCCGGTCCCACTCTCGAACTTGGTGGTGGACGAGAACAACGGCAATGCGCACCCGGCGCACAGGAATGTGCCCTTGCGGTGCTCTTTGAGCAGCGGGCTCGTGAACGGCGCTTCGGTGCCCTGCTGGCGAAGGATGTTATAGGCGGCTGGCGAGAGCATCTTTCGCCATTCGGCATCGGTGTGCGTCACCTCGAACGTCTTGGCGAGGGCAGGCGACGCACCCAGCGCGACGCCCGCACCGCCGACGAGTAGCAACTGAAGCAGATTGCGCCGGGACTGCATCGAATTTCTCCATTCCGTACGGGGGCCGAAGCTCGCTACCCCATATTCGTATTCGAAAGCCGCGTGGTTACAGCCAACAGTTCAGGGAGATTCATGATCTCGTTGTAATGCGTGAAGGTCGAGCGGCTGACATCCACGCCTGTACGATCACCCTTCACCAGCAGATCATAAACCTCTTCGAGCCGTTTGGTGACGGCCAGGAGCGCCGATATGGGGTAAAGGATGATCCTGTAACCCAGCGCCTCCAGCTCCTGCGGCGTGAGCAGCGGGGTCTTGCCGTCTTCCACCATGTTGGCGACCAGTGGGGTGCCCTTGAACGTCTCCGCCACGCGCCGCATTTCCTCGGCGCTTCGCGGCGCCTCGATGAACAGGATATCGGCGCCAGCTTTCAAGAAGGCTTCACCTCTCGCGAGGGATTCATCCAGTCCATGCGTTGCGCGCGCATCCGTTCGGGCCATGATCTTGAAGGCGGTGCTCGACCGCGCCTCGGCAGCGGCGCGAATTTTCTGCGACGCTTCCTCCCGGCTCACGACTTCCTTGTCTTCCATGTGGCCGCAGCGTTTCGGCGAAACCTGGTCCTCAAGCTGGATGCAGGCGGCGCCCGCGCGTTCGTAGGCACGGGTCAGCTTTGCAGCGTTCAAGGGGCCGCCATGTCCATTGTCGCCGTCGGCAATCAACGGCACGGGCGCGCACGCGTCGGCGACAACTCCGACCCGCTCGATCATCTCGGATGCGCTCACCAGACCGACGTCGGGGACGCCGAACGCCGCACCTGCGACGCCAAATCCCGTCACGTAGACGGCCTTCGCGCCGGCGCGCACGGCGATCCGCGCCGACAGCGCATCATAGACGCCGGGAACAATGACCGTGTGCGCGAGGAGTTGGTCCAAGGATGCCTGTGTCATGCAATCCTATTCATTTACATCTGCCCGAATAACAACCCCCAAATGCTGCGCGCCACAAGCCTCCCTTTAGGGAAAGCTCCGCGAGCGGCTCACTTTTCGGCACGCAATTGTGGGGATATAGCGCATTTGGTGGTTTGACCGACTCGGTTCAAGGGCCCGCTGGAATCTTACAAAGCAAATTCCGAGAAAAGTTCGAACTCAAAACGTTATCGAACAGATTGGTGATTCAGTAGTCCGAAAAGCCCGCAATTTCACGGAATGAATGCGGGGCAAGGCGTTGGATAAGTCGGAACGGTTCATCCGTCGGACCCGCCGCGTCGCGACTCTCGAACGTCTTCAGAGCGCGCCGGCTTCCTGAAATTGCAGCTCATAGAGGGTGTTATAGAGACCGCCCTTTGCGATCAGCTCCTGATGCGTGCCGATCTCGCGAACATGTCCCTCCGTCAGCACGACGATGCGATGCGCATCTTTGATCGTCTGCAGGCGATGGGCGATGATCACCGAGGTGCGCCCTTCGGTGAGCTTGAGAAGGGCGTCCTGGATGACCAATTCGGTCTCGGTGTCGATGCTGGCCGTCGCTTCATCGAGGACCAGAACTTCCGGGTTCATCGCCAGCACGCGTGCAAAGGCAAGAAGCTGGCGCTGGCCGTGGCTGAGGTTGCGGCCGCGTTCGTTGAGCGGGGTGTCGTAGCCCTGCGGTAGTGCGCGGATGAAGGGATTGGCGTGGACGAGCGTGGCGGCACGCTCCGCCACGTCGCGCGTGATGCGCGGATCGTTGAGCGCGATATTGTCGTAGACGGTGCCCGAGAAGATGTGGAAGTCCTGCAGCACGACGCCGATCCGGCGGCGGATATCCGACGGGCGGATCTGCATGATGTCGATGCCGTCGAGGAAGATGCTGTCATCCGGGACGTCATAGAAGCGGCAGAGCAGCCGGATAAGACTGGTCTTGCCCGAGCCCGTCGGTCCAACGATCGCGATGCGCTCGCCGGGATTGATGGTGAAGCTGACATCCTTGAGGATCGGATGCTCGGGAATGTAGCCGAACGTCAGATGGCGGAATTCGACCTTGCCGTCGAGTTGCGGAGGCAGGGCGACTGGATGCTCCGGCTCCTTCAGTGCTTCTTTCCAGTCGAGCGCCTGGAAAATGCGCTCGCCGCTCGCCATGGCGCGAAAGACGATGTTCCACTGCTCGCCCATGGCCACGATCGGGCGAAACAGCATGTCCAGGAACTGCGTGAACAGCAGCAGCACGCCGACGGTCATGGTTCCGCCGAGCACGAGATGACCGCCGAACCAGACGATGACAGCGATGCCGATATAGTTCATGCCGTCGATGAACGGTCCGTAGAAACTCTCGATGGTCAGCGCCTTGGTTTCGCTCACCCGGTTCTCATTGTTGATGCCGCTGTAGCGCTCGAAATTGATCTTCTCGCGGCCGTAGAGCTGAACCACTTCGATGCCGGACAGATTTTCCTGCAGGTTTTCGTTCAGGCGCGACACGGTCATGCGGATGGCGCGGTAGAGCGGGCGCGACATGCGGCGGAACATCCAGGTGAAGAAGCCGGCGACCGGCATCACCGGCAAAAGCTCGAACGTCAGCGTCGGTGAAAGCGTCAGCATGATCGAGATGGCGACGAAGAACGGCACGAACTGGCCGGCCAACTGACCAAAGCCGGCAAAGAGCTCGAAAAGCGTCTCGACATCGTTGGCGACGCGCGTCATCACGCGGCCAACGGCGACGCGATCGTAGAAGCTCGACGGCAGGTGTTCCAGATGCTCGAACAGGTCGCAGCGCAGGTCGCGCAGCGTATTCAGCGTGGCCCGGCCGAACAGGATGCCGAAGCCGCGGCCGAGCGCGGCGGCGAGCAGAATCCAGATCATGTACTGAATGCAGGCCGCGATGAGCGGCGTCACCGACAATGTCGCGGCGATCCACTGGTTGAACGCCTGTTGTCCGAGATCGGCCAGTTCCGGTCCCTGATGCTTCAGAACGATGCCGTCTACCAGCACGCGGCTCATGACCGTGGGCGCCATGATCGAGGCCACCGCCGCAAGAAGAACGAGGACGAGCGAACCGATGGCCTGGCCGCGATAGGGCCGCATCCAGTGCATCAGGCGCGACACCTGTCCCACGTCCAGGTTCTTGCCATAGACGTCGTCGTCGAACGCGCCCTTCATGCGGCGCGGCGCGCTCGGGGCCTGGCCGGCGGTGGTGTCGGTCATTTCACGGCCTCGACCGGATGGCCGGTCTCGCGTTCGAGTTCATGCACCAGCTCCTCGCGGCGGCCCTGCACGCGGGCGAAGTTGGCGTAGATTCCGTTTTTGGCGATCAATTCCGCATGCGTTCCCAGCTCGACGACCTTGCCGCCATCGAGCACGACGATGCGGTCGGCGTGCCGCGCGGTCGAAACCCGATGCGACACGAGCATGGTCGTGCGGCCGGCCCGAAGTTCCTTGAGACGCGACAGGATGTGCTCTTCGGTTTCCGTGTCCACACTGGAGAAGCAGTCATCGAGCAGCAATACAGGCGTATCCCGGATCAGCCCGCGCGCCAGGCTTGTGCGCTGCTTCTGGCCTCCTGAGAGGGTCACCCCGCGTTCGCCGACCAGGGTCTTGAGATGGTCCGGAAAGCGTTCGATCGTATCTTCCAGATCGGCGGCTTCCGCGGCGCTCCAGATTTCGTCCGTTGCACGGGTCGGATTGTCGTAGGAAATGTTGCGGCCGAGCTCGTCGGCGAACAGGAACGGATCCTGCGGTACCAGCGCGATCTGTCCGCGCACCTGGGCGATCGGCAGCAGGCGGATGTCGCGGCCATCGAGGTAGACCGTGCCGGGCGGCGGATCCAGAAGGCGCACGATCGAGCGCAGGAGCGTCGACTTGCCCGAGCCCACGCGGCCGAGAATGGCGATCATCTCGCCCGACTTTACGTCCAGAGAAACGTCGTTCAGCGCCGCAAGACCTGTCGCAAGAGCGTTGGGATCGGTGCCGCGCGCATCCTTTGCCGAGGCGCGGCGGGGATAGGTGTAGGACAGATGCTGCAACTTGATGTCGCCGCCGATCTTGTCCAACGGCTTTGCGTCCGGCGCGTCGCGGATTTCGGGCTCGTAGTCGAGAATCTCGAACAGACGCGCAGCCCCGGACGAGCCGCGCTGAAACATCGACACTATCTGACCGGACTGCTGGATCGGCGCCACCGCCATGCCGAGATAGAGCGTGAAGGCCGTGAATGTGCCGACCGTCATCTCGCCGTGCAGCACCTGGTAGCCGCCAAAACCCATGATGATCATGACGGCAAGTCCGGTGAAGACGACCATCCAGGCGTTCAGAGCCGCGTTCATCACCATCAGGCGGAAGTAATTGTCCGCATAGGCGCCCGATACCGCCTTGAAACGCGCAACTTCTCGATCTTCTTGGGCATGCGTCTGGATCGTGCGGATGCCGTTCAGGTTTTCCTGCACGGATTCCGAAAGCGAGGAGAATCCTTCCTGCACGATCGTGGATTGTTCGTAGATCCGCTTGGAGAGGAAGTAGCCCATGCCGGCTATGAAGGGCATGATGGGGAGAAGCCAGAGCGTCAGCTTCATCGACAAGAACAGCATGAAGGCAAAGGCGACGAGGCCCGAGAAGCCGAGCACGATCAGCGTGCGGCTGCCGACGCCGATCAACTGGCGCACCAGGTTGAGATCGTTGATGGCACGGGCCATCAGGTCGCCCGTCGGAAAGCGCGCGAAGAAGCGCGGTCCCTGAAGCTCGAAGTGCCAGTAGAGACGCTCGCGCATGTCGTAGGTCACCGTGACGCCGACAAGGCGCACGAGCTGGCGCCCATAGGCGACGGAGACGTAGCGCACGACTGCAAGTGCGAGGATCCCGAGCACCGGCCCCAGCAGGTGCCAGTCATGTCCGGCCATGCGGTTGACGCCCTGGCGCACGAAGAGCGGCATGCCGGCTTCGAACACGCGCCCCAGGCAAATGAAGAACATCCCGCCCCAGAACTGCCACCCATGCTTGCGGACGAGCGGAAGCAGCCGCCAGAGCGGACTGCGGCCGGCCGTCTTAGCCTGCTGAATTTCGGAGACGCTCAATTCGTTTCGCCGGCGCGTTGACGCCGCCTGTCCCTACCGCCGCGACTTCGCGCCGACATTGTTGGTTGATTGCAACATTGTACGGAGCCGGGAGCACGAGTACCAGTGCTATTGCCCGGCAGGCACGCTCGCCGCCAACTTGCGACATTTGCTCCGCGTGGCGACCGATTCGGGCGCGCCGCTAACGCGACCGCAGCCAGCCTGTAATACTGTATCGGTTCGCCGCCGCGAACGGCGCAACATGACTCACATAATGGTGCAGGCGAACATCCAGCAAGTTGAGTGCGTTCCAGCGCGGCGCGTACGCCTCGGACAGGTGCCCGTCAGGGTCGATGAAGCCAAGCAGACCGCCCCACTCGACGCGCCATTGTGGTGTCAAATTCAGTACGTAGGCGAACTGCCGCTTCTTTTCTTCGACGACATCAAAATGTGGATGAAGGAAGTCGCCTGGCCAGTAGCAGGTCGCCTGCGAATCGGCGAAGTCGACTTTGCGGCTGTTAGTCACCTGGCGGATGAAGGAAATGAATTCCTCCCCGCTCAGGAACTCGGTCAATGCCACCAGCTCCGGAATCGGTCCGGTGAAGGATTCGCCATGGTCGGAAAGCCGCAAGGTGCGATACCGACCTTCATACTGCTTGCGCGCGAATTTGACGACTTCCATGTCAAATGCATGCTTCTG
>Ga0265313_10004729_pt1 | contig 10273 bp, 14 predicted proteins | sample 4123metaG_FD_203122 | JGI IMG/M metagenome (GOLD analysis project Ga0265313, IMG submission 203122) | Rhizosphere microbial communities from Carex aquatilis grown in University of Washington, Seatle, WA, United States - 4-1-23 metaG | ecosystem: Host-associated > Plants > Roots > Rhizosphere >...
AGATACCAATCCAGAACTCAATGTGGACCAGAAGAAGCGCGTATACCAAATGCTGCAAATTCAGCGTTCGCGCCAGGACATTAATGGAATGCACGCACGCAGCCATCTCCAGGGCTTCGATCTTAGCTACGAAGCTCAGCACAACCCGGGTTCTGATTTCTTCTACAATGGCAATGCAATTGATCCCAAGTCAGGTTCAACACCTCCTAACAATGTCAAAACCGTCGATGTGGTCATGCACGAACGCATGGCGCGACGCCCGCTGATAGCGTATAAGGATTATGACGTGGCTGCCTATGCCAGCTATGGCAAAACTATGTACGACAAACACGAGACATTCCTGACCGATGACGGACAGATGGTGCCGGGAGCCAAAACCTCAAACGAACCAATGATAGGCAATACACCTGCCGCGCATCCAATCAAGACCGAAGTGAATCGCGCCGGCAAGAGCATTTTCAACCAAGCCTGGAGAACCGGGTTGCGAGCCCTCGTCCGCCTGTAGGGGCGAGTCCTCACATTGCTCCGCTTTGTAGGGGCGATGCCATGCATGGCCCGGCTCAATTCGGATTCGACTCTTCATCCAATGTGTGAAACTTTCCGATCAGCAATTCGCCATCAGTGAGCGCCTCACAACGTCTGTCAATTGACTCGTAAGCAACTTTGTTGTCTTTGCGAAAACGCTCGTAGTCAAACTCGGAAGACCAGTAGTCGAGCGTGACGTAGCGTGACATTTGTCCAGCATCTTTAATGACTTTGGTGCCCTGATATTTGTCGCTGGTTTTGAAAAGCTCCGCCCAAATACCATGGTCACCATACTGCTCTTCAAAGTTTTCTTCTTGCCCCGGCTTCACTTGAAATTCCCAGACAATTACATAACTCGGCATAATCACTCAAACTCCAAATCCAAACTAAAATTCGATGACGGCTCGAAATCTCGCCTTTCCGCTCATCATGCGCTCATAGGCTTTCTCAACATCCTTGAAAGGAAAGCGTTCGAGCATGGGACGAATTCCAGTCAGTGCGCAAAATTGCATGCATTCTTCAGAATCTTTTGCAGAACCGCTCGGCCAGCCCATAATTGATTTGCGGGCGCCCAGCAATTGCACAGGCTTAACATCGAGCGGCTCCATTCCAGCGCCCACGATCAAAAGTTTTCCACCCAGGCAAAGTCCTTCCACAGCGGGAGACATCGCTTTGCTGCTGGTTACTGTGGCCAGGACGACCTTCGCACCGCCCAGTTTCATCAATTCGGCCGCCACGTCCTGGCTTTCCGAATCAATATATTGATGCGCTCCAAGCTCAAGCGACATGGCTTTCTTGTCTTGCCCTCGCGCTATGGCAACCGTGTGAAAACCCATTTTGTTGGCGAATTGAACGCCCAGATGCCCCAGACCGCCCACTCCCAGGATGGCAACCACATCGCCCGGTTGTGCTCCCGCATGTCTGAGCGAATTGAAAGTCGTTACACCAGCGCACATAAGAGGTGCAGCGTCGGCAGAGGAGAGCTTCTCAGGCACCACAGCGCAAACCAGTTCTGAAAACGTCGCGTATTCAGCATAACCGCCAGACATTGAAATACCAGGCGTCAAAAGCTTTTCACAGGCGATGAAATCGCCGCTGCGACAGTTTGGGCAAACCTGACAGTGCCAACCATGCCAACCCACACCGACCCTGTCGCCCTTCTTGAAGCGTTTTACATCGGGTCCAAGTTCCTCGACGAGTCCGACAATTTCGTGACCGGGTACGCACGGATACACCTGACCGGGGAAGCCGCCATAGTGCGGGAAACTGTCGCTGTGGCAGATGCCGCACGCCTGCACCTTAATCATGACCTCATTGCCGGTTGGGCTCTTACGCTCGATTGCCCCTATCTTGAAGCCCTTGTTCGGCTCGGTAACTTGCGCAGCCTGCATGAGTTTTTTCGATGTGTCTACTGTCACGGTGCATCTCTCCTTTGAATGCCGACCCGCCGAAGCCGGAATCGATAATTATACGAGCCCCTGGAATATTCAATGACGTTTTTAACCTGTCGCCTTTAGTTGACAAGCAATCAATGCCGCGCCCGGGCGGCTTAGCGGTCTTGATCCTACTGGCGTAACAAACGTAAGATAAGAAGTGGCAGAGGCTGATTACAGCTGGTTAGAGAGTCTGAATCGGAAGAATGAGCAAACGCCATCCACGAAATCAGGCGGCTGGAAGAGAAGCTACGCGAAGATCATACTGATGTAATCACAAGATGTACGCTTGTTGGCTTTTATCGTGAGTCGAAATTGTTTGAAGCGCCAGAACAATGGTGTACGCATATAGAGTGGTTGATCAAAAATTGCCCGGACAAAAAGCTGATGACCTGGGTGACATGGGCTCCGGAGAGCGTTTCAGCGGAGAAGTATGCGTTATTGAAAGAATGCTACTTGCAGAAGGTAAAACGCAATCCGAAAAATGCAAATGTCACTGGAAACACAGCAGGATTTTGCCGATATGACGATTACAAACTTGCGCAAAAACTCTACAAAAAGGCTAGGAAATTGGCAGCAGATGATTGGAGATGGAGCAGTCGGCTCTGCTTTTTCTACTCATATGAGTCGCGCCTGAAAAACGATTCAAAACTTGCCCAGAAGGCATACAGAGTAGGCAACAAGTGCATAAAACGGTTTGAGAGAGTGCCACACCATAGACTACAGGTTTTTGAAATTATTACGCACCTATGTGAATTGGCACTGAGACTTGATGATTCAAAGCGCGCACGAAGGTACGTAAAAGAACTAAAATACGCAGACTTCAGTTTCATCAGTCCATATGTAAAACACTACTACAAGGGACTGTTTGCTTTGAAGGAAGGAAACATCGAGTGTGCAAAATCACAGCTATTGAAATTTGCACACAAGAAAGGACACCTTCGTGACTTTAGGCTGGCGAATCAGCTGCTGGAACTGGGTGAAGTACAAACAGTGTTGGAATGTCTGGAGATTTGTTTGCCGGAAGTTTATGACGAGAATAAAGCAAAGCTGGTAGCACAGTGGATCAAGAAACTGAAAAAAGGACAGAAAATCAAGCTTGGTTTTCCACGTACTTTCGTAAGCCCACTTTGGGATTTCTAAACGACTCATGCCCGACTTCTGGTACAACCTGACCAGAAAAGCAGCAGACGATCAATTGATCGCCAGGCTGAATGAAAAAGCCGTCCAGCAAGGCGTCAAGGAAAAATATCCGCCCATATCGCTTGAAACCGTGAGAGTTTGCGAAAAATATTTCGGTTTTAAGCTTCCGCCACTTTTGAGACGGGTCTACACAGAAGTAGCAAATGGTGGCGTAGGCCCAGGCGGCAAATTGATTGGCTTAGCGGACGGCAAACGATGTTTGTTCAATGAAAATTACGCATTTGATTTGCTCGGCATCTATGACGTATTCATCAACTACAAACTCGGCTGGGACGAGCAAGATGACTGGGGCCAATACCTCTGGCAATGGCCTATAGGTTTGTTGCCCATTTGCGATTGGGGCGGCTATGACATAACCGTTCTAAATTGCAAAATGCAAAAGGCTCCCGCTATGCATTTGAATTACCAAGCATCAATCAATTACAACGATGCCTTCAAAAGGAAGACGAGCGGCGTGTTCAATCTGCCCGGAACACCACTCAGACTCTGGCTTCAAGATTCTATTGAAGGAAACGACGCCAATCAATTTCCCCAGGACCGAGAGCAAAAGAAGCTAAGGGTGGAACTTGGCTGGATAAAAACGGAACCTACAGAAGGGATACTACTTCCTCCTAAGCCAATTTGGCAATTTATAGACGGGCGCGTGCGCGACTGGTAGCGAAACAGCTTTTCACATCGAAACGGAAGTCCACTCAGCTATTCCTAAGCCAAACCAGTCTCGGAAACTTACTCCATCCCTTCGCGAAGTCCGAACCAGACTGCGATAGCCATGATAATGGAAAGCAGTGTTACAGCAACAATACCGGCAACCACCAAGGGAAATATTGTTTCGAAGTGCATAATTCCCTTTTTACGCAGAAGCGCGGGAAAGTGTGGAGATACGCGAGACTTCAGTCGCCTTCAATCGAGACAGTGTTTGTTCCGCTCTGCGCCCAACATATGGGTTGGCATCGGAAGAGAGCATGTTTAGTACTTCTCGATTGATATTGTGGTTTTCAGCGATGGCATACCTAACATCCGGATTGTCATCGCAGGCTAGCAGCAAAAGCACTTCTTTAGGCGTGTTCAAGTGATCGGCAACAGCCATTCTCACTTCGGAATCTGTACTCAACGCCAATCGACGCAGCACATAAGCCGGAGTAACAGTATTTCGACCGATTTCTTTGATCCAGGCGTGTGCGTTGTCGCCTGCTCGATAATGCTTGCTGGGCGCGTACAGATCATCAGGAGTGCCACCTGACGCCAACGCCATCTCATCTGGAGAAATCACAAAACCACCTTATTTCCACGGTACAACCAGACCGAGTGCAAATAGCGGCAGTTCAATTGGATCTCAAATCCAAATAGGGCACACTTCCACAATCCTTCTATTTACATCATAGCATCTAAAAGACAGCTACTTCTTCGCTTTATAGCGCTTAGCGGTCGCCAGCTTGCCTTCAGCGTCATATACACGCCAATCGCCGACCTTCTTGCCGCCCAGGAATTCACCTTCGTCGTACTTTTCGCCGTTGTCTTGATAGCGTGTCCACTTACCGCACTTTTGCTCGCTTTCATCGAATGAGCCAATTTGCATCAATTCGCCATTTTCGCGATACCACTTCCATTCACCGATCATTTTTCCATTTTCAAAACGACCGATCGCTTTCAGTTTTCCATTCAACAAATAGTATTTCCACTCGCCACTTTTCTCACCATTCACGAACTCGCCTTCGCAGCTCACAGAGCCATTTTTGAAGTGCTCGACATAAAGTCCGTTCAACAAACTGATATTGGCTGAATTCATTGCATTACTCAAGCGATGGAAATGTAAGGGTTGAGAATAATATCCAATAATGAAAGCACAATTTCCCAGCAAATTGTAGCTGTTGCAGCCGAAACCCCAAAAATCAAAATCAAGAGCAGACGCGCTTTTCTGTCTCTCGTTTGCGCAAATAGAGGAGCGCCGATCAAATTCCAAATGAACAATCCAAGAAACAATGTTCTTGCATTTGCGCTTTCGAGAGCTGCCTCAAACTGAGATGGCATCAAAAGAAACGGAATGGCGGCGACCGCATACGTAACGGCACTGAATGCAATTGCTTCCAAAAGAAAGCGCAGCTCCACCGCTTTCCTACAATGTGCAAACGGCTCGCGCACCCACCTGGTATCCAACCGCACAAGAAACTTGGCACCAGCCCACCAGGCAGCGCCGATGAAAAACGGCACAACCAGAACGCGAATAAGAGGAGGCAAAAACCAGTAAAAGAAACTGGAAATTACGCATGCCAAACCCACGCAAATTGTTATCGAGAATCGCTCTAAATATCGGTCCTGTTCCGCAACAGCAAGCCCTCTAAATGCACTGCTATAAAAATTGAGAAACTCACGCGCGCCTTCATGAACGTTGCCTTTGGGCACAGCTTTCGGTAGGACTTTCGGCACGTCTTCCTTCCGCATCTACAACTTTCCTCACATCAAACTGGGTGGAAGAAAGTGAGACAGCGTGAGGACTACAATAAGCAAAAGCTGAAGCCAAAGTCCCGTCGTGGCAAGGGGTACAGCGAAAAAGAAAACAATCATCGACTTCGCCCAGCGCTCACGCGCCTGCGCAAACAAAATAGCACCAATGAGATTCCAAATGAACAAAGCCAAAAGCGCCGTGCGCATGTAAGAGTTGTTCAAACTGGCTACCGTTATTGCCGGATATATGAAATAAGCCAGCGAAGCAAATGCAAGAGAAATCAGCGTAAATTTCGCTGCCGGCAACGAGTATGCCTTCAGAAATTCGCCAGGGGTTTTGATGTCTTGAATTTGTGAAACATTTTGTGCAGGAGTTTTGATTTCCTGAATCTGCGAAAGGTTGGGCGCCGGAGCCTGTTCCAAACCGCTTACCGGCTGTGGCGCTTCTTCTCCCGCAACCAATTGCTTTTGCTCGGCAAGCTGAGCCTCAGCTGAATCCTCCACCAATCTTTCATTTGCATCAAGTTTCGTCTTATGTTGCGGCACGGCTCAACCAACATTAAAGGACGGCATTTTTCCACTTTATCCGATCGCCGTCCTGTTATCCAGTTGTTACGTGAGCTAATCACCATAACTGTGCGACCTACGCAGCCGCAACACACCCCCGTTTCTTTCTATCCTGCTGAAACGCTCGTATGCTCCTACCCAAAGTTACGAACGCATCAGAATTGGAGGTCACGATCAAGACATGGTTCTTGCCACGATCTGGGATCGTCCGATGGGAATGTCAGCGGCAGTGAGGAAATTCAGAGACGCTCTCACTGAGCAGTTCAAGCCTATCGAGGAAGAGCGCCAATCACAAATTGAATAACAAGTGCAAAGAAAAACGAGCCCGGTAGTCCGAGCCCGTTTTAATTTCTTGAATTTTCTTGGATTTGCGAACTGAAAACTAGGCTTTGACAGCGGTTTCCAATTTGGCATCCATGGTGATCTTAGCGTTGAACAGCTTCGAGATCGGGCATCCGGTCTTGGCTGCTTCAGTAGCTTTCTTGAATTGCTCTTCGGTTGAGCCAGGAATTCCAGCGGTAACTTCGAGGTGAATTTCTGTTACGGTGAAGCCGGTTTCCAGCTTTTCCAGAGTTACTGTTGCTGTGGTGTTGATTTTGTCAGCGGTCAAGCCGAGTTCACCAAGCTGATTGGACAATGCCATAGAGAAGCAACCAGAGTGTGCAGCAGCAATCAACTCTTCCGGGTTGGTTCCTTTGCCTTCTTCGAATCTTGTGCCGAAGCTGTATTGGGTTTTGTCCAAAACGCCACTTTGAGTGGTGATGGTTCCTTTTCCGTCCTTAAGACCTTTTTGCCATTCGGCAGATGCTTTGCGTTTCATTGGTTTCTCCTTGAGAAATGCGCCTGGGCTAAATCTACCAACTGTTTTGCGGCATTCTGAATAACTTCAACTTTTCCGATCAATTGATCAAAACGAATGTTCACCATTGACAGCCAGAACATAGAAATGCGCGTGCAACGCGCAGGCTACGATTCCTCTGAAAGGGGCTGGCCGAACTGCAAGAGGTAGCCGTTCAAATCGTAAATACCAAATTCGCGCATGCCATAGTCCATGTCATCGATGGGATAGCAAACGTTTACATCATCGTTCTTGCTGATTTTCTTCCACATGGAATCGACTTTGTCGGTGCGGAAGTAGATGGAGCCGGTAAATTCAGGCTCTTCGAAGTCCCAGCCCTCGTAAGGCAGTGCGAACATGATCGAGATGCCGTCACGCGTGACCTGTGCCCAATGCCCATCTCGTTCCAGAGCATCGCATTTGAACCCGAGCGTCTCCACGTAGTACTCAACCGCATCAGTTAAGTCCGGCACCCACAGCATCGGCACGCAACCGGTCAGCTTTGCTCCGCGAGGCATTCTCTAGTCTCCGCCCACAAGTCCCCAAATCAGCAGCATCATACAATGCCCTATTTCAATTTCTTCAAGGTCGGATCCATCGCATAGTCCAGCTCATACGCCTTATCCAAGTCTTTCTTGGCAAGATCCGCTTTGCCTTGCAGTTTGTAAACTTCAGCGCGCCCGTAAAATCCTCTGCCCATATTCGGGTATTTCTTGACGAGCAAATTGTATTCGTCAATGGCTTTCTGATCCTGCTTGGTCTTGATATACAGCTTGCCCAGATTGTCCATAAGATCCGGTTCCATGCGCATAGAACCTGAATTAATCGTCTTCAACGCGTTTTCAAAATCGCTGATCGCCGGCTTGTAGTCTTTCATAGCCAGGTAAACACGGGCTCGCGATCTAAAAGCCAGGTGGTCGTTTGGTGTCAGGGCAAGCGCTTTTGTGTAGTCTTCAACTGCTTCTTTGAAATGACCGTATCTGAATTGAATGTAGCCGCGGTCGCGGTAGAGCGGGCAAACGTTGTAGCAGGCGATTGCCCGGGTCATGTCCTCAAGCTCTTTCTCGTAGTTCATTAGCTCGCGATAGGCTTCCGAGCGCAACTGATAAGGTCGATAAGATTTTGGACTCAACTTGATGGCGGCAGTGTAATCGGCAATTGCTTTCTCGGGCTCCAGCATTTGCATATGGTGTTGGGCATCGTTCATCCAGTCATCATAGGTTTTTCCACCGGATGCAAAACAGTATTGCCCAGAGAGAAAAAGGACGGCGCTGACTAGAATCGAGCAAAGACGCGAGATGTATATGTCAATCCAATCTCTCACCGAATTTTCCCCAAGCCGGGATCCAGCTCATAGTCAAGCTCATGCGCCTTATCGAGATCCTTTTTGGCGAGGGCCGCTTTGCCTTGCAATTTGTAGACCTCAGCTCGTCCGTAAAAACCTTTGCTTACATCGGGGAAATTTGTGATCAGGTAATTGAATTCTCTAAGCGCTTCTTCGTCTTGTTTCGCTTTTACATAAAGCTCGCCCAGCAGTCCTCTCGTCTCAATTTCGAGCCTAAGTGCGGTTTTATTCTTGAATTGCAGTGACTTCTTGTAATCGGCTGCCGCCGCCTTGTATTGATTTAAACATGCATAGGCACGCCCACGCGCCCGCAATGAAATGTCATCGTTGGGATCAAGAGAGAGTGCTTTAGTGTAGTCTGCGACCGCCTCTTTGTAGTGCTGGTGTTTGAACTGCAAATATCCGCGATCGCGATAGAGTCCAATGTTGCTTTTGTTGTATGAGATAGCGCGTGTCATATCGGCAACGCTTTGCTCGTATAGATTGAGCTCTCCATAGGCCTTTGCGCGCATTTGATAGGTGGCATAAACGGTCGGACAGAGTTTGATTGCTTCAGTCAAATCACTGATCGCTTTTTCCGGCTCCATCATCTGCAAATGCGCTCTTGCCGATTGCACCCATTGCCCATACTGCTGCGCATTGGAAGCAAGTCCACGCTGCCCGTTGTTGAATAGAACCAGTGCGGCAAGCGCAAAACCACCGGTCATGCGACAAAACAATAAGGCAGGGAATTTTTCACTGCTCATTTGGTTGGCTTACTGCTTCTTTTTGCGAGGTGGAGTGGAAGAAATTCCAAGCGGTGGTGTTTTTCCAGGCGTTACAGATTTTGGGTTGACCGACATCGAATCAAGTTTTGGAGAGGCCGTTGCTCCAGGCACTTCAAATGAGTTCAGAAAAGCATCTGATTGCGATGACTTGGTCCATGCCTCTTTGCCTGCCACGGCAATAATGTACATGCGCCGACCGGCCAAATATGCATTCAGGCGAAACTTTCCATCCTTCCAGGTCCCGCTATCGATGCGCCCTTCCGCTTCACGAAACTGATTTCCAAAGCGCGAGCGGGCTTTGAAGACCTGCATCTTTCCATGGATTTTCTCGATATAAGCATTTGTCTGTCCGTTGATAATTTCGGAAAGCTTCTTTGAGTCGTAAGGCGGCTGTCCTATGTCAGGCATATCGACGTAGCCTACCGTCCAGGTGCCTTGCTTGTCTTCGATTGAGGCAGCGGAATACTTGATGTTCCCACCAAGTTCAAACTGTCCTGCCTTATTGGGGTCGCCGCGCATGAGCACTGAGTAGAAGCCGTGTATGTCCACATATCGCGTTAAACCTGGAAAGGTCACCGCAGCCGGATTATCCGCAGCCGTGCTCGGTGCTGCCGCACCTGGTGCAGCGGCAATTCTCTCAACCAATCCTGAGGCCTGCCCAGGCAACGAAACTATTGACGAGAGAAGGGCTACCACAACTGCTAGAGGTCTCTTAGACATATATTTATACTCCATCCTCAAGAGGCATCATACACCAGGCCGCTGCTCAAAACTTTGCTCGAGTTTGCAGACAGTTGCAGTATGGAATATTGTCTGAGACTCCTTAATGAGGATCGACTATGCAAGCACTCCTATCGCCTGATGCAAGAGAAAAGGTCTGTGAGAAACTCAGATCCGTTAAAGCCGAGAACACGCAGGCCTCGGAAGCCCTCTGCCAGGCAATAGAAAGAATGGTCAAGAGCATTCGCGCCGCGGACAAAATAAGTGTCTCTGATGCATTGGCGAATGAAGGCTTATTGCCGAGTAAATTTCGAGCAAGCGCAATGAAAGTTGAACAATTAGTTTTGGACGGCATACTATCACCGGAGGGCTATGGTGTGACAATCTATGATGCCTTCACCTGCGACGCCGATCCCTGGGAAATGATCAAACT
>Ga0265313_10004730_pt1 | contig 10273 bp, 2 predicted proteins | sample 4123metaG_FD_203122 | JGI IMG/M metagenome (GOLD analysis project Ga0265313, IMG submission 203122) | Rhizosphere microbial communities from Carex aquatilis grown in University of Washington, Seatle, WA, United States - 4-1-23 metaG | ecosystem: Host-associated > Plants > Roots > Rhizosphere >...
GCCCGCGCCACCAGTCGAGAAGGCCACCCCAGCTGCGGCGGTTGCGCCGTCAGTAGTTGAGGCCGCCGTTCCTGCCGCTGCCGCAAAGCCAGCGGCTGGAGGTGGTTCGGTGAAGGAGCGCATTCTCGCCTTGATGGTGGAGAAGACCGGCTATCCCGAAGACATGCTGGACCTCGACCTCGATCTCGAAGCCGATCTCGGGGTTGACACCGTCAAGCAGGCGGAGATGTTCGCCGCTATTCGCGAGATCTACAACATCCCGCGCGACGAGAACCGCAAACTCCGTGACTACCCGACGCTCGCTCACGTAATCCGCTTCGTCTACGAGAAGCGTCCCGACCTGGCGCCGAACGCCACAGCCGCGCCCGCTCCTGAAGTCGCAACGCCTCCCGCTCCGACGACAACCGCCGCAGCGACAACCGCTACGCCGAAGCCCACAACCGCTAGCGAGTCCGTGAAGGAGCGCATCCTCAAGTTGATGGTGGAGAAGACTGGCTATCCCGAAGACATGCTCGACCTCGATCTTGATCTCGAAGCCGATCTGGGCGTCGACACCGTCAAGCAGGCGGAGATGTTCGCCGCTATTCGCGAGATCTACAACATCCCGCGCGACGAGAACCGCAAACTGCGTGACTATCCAACCCTGGCGCACGTCATCCGCTTCGTCTACGAGAAGCGTCCCGACCTGGCGCCGAACGCCACAGCCGCGCCCGCTGCCGAAGTCGCGGCGCCTCCCGCGCCGACGACAACCGCCGCAGCGCCCGCGCCCACTACTCCGCCGGCATCTGCTCCCGCTGGCGAGTCTGTGAAGGAACGCATCCTCGAGTTGATGGTGGAGAAGACCGGCTATCCCGAAGACATGCTGGACCTCGATCTCGATCTGGAAGCCGACCTCGGGGTTGACACCGTCAAGCAGGCGGAGATGTTCGCTGCCATTCGCGAGATCTACAACATCCCGCGCGACGAAAACCGTAAGCTGCGTGACTATCCGACTCTGGCTCACGTCATCCGCTTCGTCTATGAGAAGCGGCCCGACTTGGCCGGACAGGCTTCGCCGTCGCCAACCACTACTGTGCCTGCCGCGACCGTCGTAGCGGACGCCACTCCCACGCCACCTGTCATCGCACAAACTTCAACCGACGAATCCTACGACTCCATCAAGGACAAGATCCTGCAGATCGTCGCCGAGAAGACGGGCTATCCAACCGACATGCTCGATCTCGATCTCGACCTTGAGGCCGACCTCGGCGTCGATACCGTCAAGCAGGCGGAGATGTTTGCTGCTGTGCGGGCAGCGTACAACATTCCACGCGACGAAACCATGAAGCTGCGCGACTTCCCCACGCTGGCGCATGTGATCCAATTTGCGCAAACCAGGCGTCCCGGCGCAGCGCCAACTCCTGCAATTCCCGGCGCAGATGAAAAACCCAAAGCCGTCGACAAAGCAGCTACAGCACCAGCTCCTACTCCAATTCCGCGTCCGATTGTCGCCAGCTTCGATGCGGCCAACCGGGTCCCGCGAAGAGTGCCTGTGCCCAACCTCCGTCCGCCCCTTGGGCTGTGCAAACCGACCGGCGTGAAGCTCGTGGCCGGCAACCGGATCGTGCTGATGCCGGACACGAATGGCGTAGCCGGCGAGCTGGAGCAACGACTTCACATGTTGGGTGTGGAAACACTGCGCATCGACAGTGCGCAGGACACTGACACTCTGACAGCTACCCTCAAGAACTGGGTCGCAGCCGGCCCGGTGCAAGGTGTTTATTGGCTGAGCGCGCTGGACGACGAAGGCCCGCTAGGCAACATGGACCTGAGCGCGTGGCATGAAGCGCTGCGCGTGCGCATCAAGTCGCTGTACACGACCATGCGCGTTCTGTACGAGCAGGTTGCCACTCCCGGCACGTTCCTCGTCTCGGCAACCCGGCTCGGCGGCCAGCACGGCTACGACGAGGCTGGAGCGCTCGCTCCCATGGGCGGCGCGGTTGTCGGCTTCACCAAGACCTACAAGCGCGAGCGTCCAGAGGTTGCGGTCAAGGCTGTGGACTTCGAACCCGGATGCACTGCATCGCAAGTCGCGGACGCCCTCATCGAAGAGACGCTGCGCGATCCTGGCGCGGTCGAGACCGGCTACAAGAACGGACTGCGTTGGACCGTCGGTCTCCAGGAGCAGCTCGCGGACGATGGCCAGCCCGGCCTCAATCTGGATAAAGACAGCGTCTTTCTGATCACCGGCGCGGCAGGCAGCATCGTGTCGGCTATCACCGCGGACCTGGCTGCGGCCTCGGGCGGCACCTTCTATCTCCTCGACCTGGTACCGGAGCCTGATCCGAATAATCCCGACCTCAAGCGTTTCACCAGCGACAAAGACGGCCTCAAGCGCGACCTGTTTGCCCGCATTCAAGCGCGCGGCGAACGGGCCACTCCCGCGCTGGTTGAGAAAGAGCTCGCTGCCCTGGAGCGCGCCCAAGCTGCACTCACTGCAATCGACGCGGTGCGGGCTGCCGGTGGCACAGCACATTACTTCAGCGTCAACCTTGCGGATTCGGATGCGGTTACCAAGGTCATCGACCAGGTACGGCAACGCAGCGGCCGCATCGACGTTCTGCTGCACGCTGCCGGCCTGGAGCGCAGTCACTTCCTTCCCGACAAGGACCCGCGCGAGTTCGACCTGGTGTTCGACGTCAAGGCTGACGGCTGGTTCAATCTGCTGCACGCGATCGGCGGCATGCCGCTCGGGGCGACGGTGGCCTTCAGCTCCATCGCCGGACGTTTCGGCAATGGCGGACAGACGGACTACAGCGCCGCTAACGACCTGCTTTGCAAGTTCACTTCGAGCTTCCGCACCACCCGGCCGCTGACCCGCGGCATCGTCATCGACTGGACGGCGTGGGGCGGCATTGGGATGGCGACCCGCGGCTCCATCCCCAAGATGATGGAGCTGGCGGGCATCGACATGCTGCCGGCCGAGGCGGGCGTTCCTTGGATCCGCCGCGAACTCACCACTGGTGCAACCCGCGGAGAAGTCGTGGCCGGCGCGCGTCTTGGCGCCATGCTCAACGAATGGGATGTGACCGGAGGCCTGGATGCAGTCGCGCTGGAAGCTTCCACAGCGAAGCTGCCGGCACAGGGACCGATGGTCGGCAAGATCACAGGAATGGGTCTTTACAATGGCCTGACCATGGAGACGACCCTCGATCCGACGGTCCAACCATTCCTCAACGATCATCGCATCGACGGCACGCCGGTGCTGCCTGGTGTCATGGGGATCGAAGCGTTTGCGGAAGCTGCCCTGTGTGTGCACCCGGGCTGGCACGTCGAGGCCGTTGAGGAAGTGAGCTTCCTGGCACCGTTCAAGTTCTACCGGGACGAGCCACGGACGGTGACCATCCAGGCCTTCTTCTATCCGCAGGGTGACAAGTTGGTCGCCGATTGCCGGTTGATCGGCCGGCGCGCGCTTCCCAACCAGGCACAGCCGCAAGAGACCACTCACTTCACGGCCCGCGTACGGGTGAGAAGACAGACCAACGAAGCGGTGACCGGGACGGGCCCGCTCCCGTCAACAGAAGCCATCGTGCAGGCTGCACAAATCTATCGCATCTACTTCCACGGTCCCGCCTACCAGGTTTTGGAACGCGCCTGGTGGGATGGAACCCGCATGATCGGACAGATGGCGGCAGGCCTGCCGGGGAATCATCAGCCGTCCGACCGGCCCACGCTCATGGCTCCGCGGCTGATCGAGTTGTGCTTCCAGACCGCCGGACTCTGGGAGATCGGCGAGCACAGCCGGATGGGGTTGCCGCACCATGTTCACAATGTCTCATGGTTGCGTGCGCCGCAATCGGCGGTAGGTCCCCTGTATGCGATGGTCACTCCGCATCCGGAGCAAGACAGCTTCGACGCGGAAGTCGTGGATACTGCAGGTAACCGTTACGTGCGTCTGGGTGGCTACAGTACAGCGGCGCTCCCCGATGGTCTCGACGCCGAGTCGGCGAAGGCGATGCACATCCTTGTGTCGCCGGAAGCCGTCACCGTCTCGTGAACTGGCTCGAGGTTGGCGCGGTGGTTGAACAGGTGCCCTATGCAGCATGAATTTCAACGAGTCGCTATCGTCAATCGCGGTGAAGCCGCGATGCGCTTCATCCACGCCGTTCGCGAGTTCAATCAGGAGCGCGGTGCGGCGTTGCGCACCATCGCGCTCTTTACCGATCCTGACCGCCGCGCCATGTTCGTTCGCGAGGCCGACGAGGCAGTGTCGCTCGGCGCCGCCCAGATCGTCGATCCGCGCACCAATCATCTCAAGAGCAGTTACGTCGATTACGGCGTCCTGGAACGTGCCTTGGCGGCATCGCGCGCCGAAGCAGCCTGGGTGGGATGGGGCTTCGTAGCCGAGCACGCGCAGTTCGCCGATCTCTGCCGCGATATGGGCATTGTGTTCATCGGTCCCGATGGCGACGTGATGCGGCAACTGGGCGACAAGATCTCTTCCAAGCGGCTGGCCGAGCAAGCCCGGATTCCGATTGCCCTGTGGAGCGGCGGGCCGGTGGACACTCTCGACGACGCCTGGCATCACGCCGAGCGCCTGGGATATCCGCTCTTCATCAAAGCCACGGCAGGTGGCGGTGGCCACGGCATTCGCCGCGTTCATGCCGCCAATGAACTCGAAAAAGCGTTTGAGGGCGCTCGTGCTGAGGCCTTTAAGGCCTTTGGAGATCCCACCGTTTTCATGGAACAGCTGATAGCCGGCGCTCGCCACGTCGAGGTCCAGATCATCGCCGATCACCATGGCACGACCTGGGCCGCTGGAGTGCGCGACTGTACCATTCAGCGCCGTCACCAGAAGGTCCTGGAAGAAGCGCCTTCGCCTGCGCTGTCACCGGAACAAGATCGCGCGTTGCGCGAAGCTGCCATCCGCATAAGCCAGGCGGCCGGCTATCGCAATGCCGGCACCGTGGAGTTCCTCTACGAGGCGGGGAGCCAACAGTTCTTATTCATGGAGATGAACACCCGTCTGCAGGTGGAACATCCCGTGACCGAGTGTACGACCGGCATCGATTTGGTGAAGCTTCAGATTCACGTTGCGCAAGGCGGGCGACTGGAGGGAGAACCGCCGCGGACCACCGGCCACGCCATTGAGGTACGGCTGAACGCCGAAGACCCGGACAACGGCTTTGCCCCCTCTCCGGGCGCGATCGAGCGCTTCCGCATGCTGACCGGGCCGGGAGTCCGGATTGACACCGGTGTGGAGGAAGGCGATACCGTCCCGGCAGAGTTCGACTCCATGATCGCCAAGATCATCGCCTACGGCCAGAACCGCAAGGAAGCGCTGGCGCGGCTTCAGCGAGTGCTGCACGGCAGCGTCGTCGTCATCAAAGGCGGGACCAGCAATCGCGCGTTTCTCCTGGAGCTGCTGGGCCGCGCGGAAGTGCAGGAGTCGAAAGTCGACATCGGCTGGCTGGACCGCCTGGCAGCCAGGGGCCAGCATCTTTCGCGGAAGTACGTCGATGTGGCCTTGGTGCAGGCTGCCATCGAGGCCTACGACCGTGAACTCAACGTGGAGCAGACACAGTTCTATGCTTCGGCCCTGCGCGGACGGCCGCAGGTTCGCAGTGACGTGGGCCATACCGTCGAACTGCGCTACCGCGATCATTCCTACTCGGTCAAGATCCATCGCCTCGGCCTTCAGCAATACCGGGTGGAGGTGGATGGCGCGCGTATTGACGCGCATCTCGACCGGCTCGGCCCCTTCGAATACTGGCTCACCGTTTTCGGGCAGCGTTTTCACGTCGTGTCTGTGGAGCAGGGCCTGAGCTACCGGATCGAGCTCGACGGCGTGTCCCATCGCATCGATCGCGATGACGGCGGCGTGGTGCGTGCGCCCTCGCCGGCGGTGGTCGTCTCCGTCGCCGTAAAGGTGGGCGACACGGTCTCCACCGGCGACCGCCTGGCTGTGCTCGAGGCCATGAAGATGGAGACCCAGGTGGTCGCGCCGTTCCCGGGAAAGATCCGGCAGGTGATGGCCATACCCAATGTGCAGGTCAGCAGTGGCACCCCGCTGCTACAGATCGAACCTGCCGCCGACCGCAAAATCACGGCGGCGACGCCGCGGGTGTCATTCGGCGCATGGTTGACCTCCGTTCAGGCGCAAGACAATCAATCCCGCTGGCGCCAAAACCTGGAAGAACAGCGACAGCTAATGCTGGGCTTCGATGTCGGTCCCGAGCACACCGCGCGTCTGCTCGCCGAATGGAGCCAATTCTGCGATGCCCAGGCGGACAACGGCGAGATGCGGCGCCGGGAGGATGAGATCCTCAACATCTTCGTTGACCTGTGCTCCCTGTTCCGCAGGAATCCGAAGGTGAACAATCAAGTAACCGGTGAAGCTCCCAGCACCGAGGCTTACCTGTTTTCGTATCTCCGCATGCTCGACACCCACGGGGACGGGGTTCCCCCGGAATTTGTCGGCGCCTTGTCGCGCGCCGTCGCTCACTATGGTGTGACCTCGCTGGATCGCTCTCCCGCACTGGAAGAGAGCCTGCTTTGGATCTACAAGTCGCACCAGAGAGTAGAGCAGCAGGTGACCCCGATTACCCGCGTCCTGCAACGGCGCTTGGCGCAGATGGAAGCCATGCCCCTGCCTCCAGAGGAAGCCTTCCGGACCTTACTCGACCGCATGATCTCCATCACCCGTGGCCTGTTTCCTGCGGTCAGCGACCTCGCCCGCGAACTGCGCTATCGCTGTTTCGATAAGCCGCTGTTCGACAAGGCGCGCAAGCAAATCTACGCCGACGCCGAAAGCCACGTGGATTACCTGTTCGCCAATCCCGACGCTGCGGACCGCCATCAGCGGGCCCGCGCCCTGATCGAATGTCCACAACCGATGGTGAGCGTTCTGTCCGGCCGGTTTGCCGACGCACCTCCCTCCTTGCAGCCCTTGCTGCTGGAGGTGATGATCTCCCGCTACTATTGCGTGCGGCCGCTCACCAACTTTCACACCCTGTCTGCCGATGGGCACTGTTGTGTTTCGGCCCAATACGAAGAGAACGGGAAGCCGGTCCATATCTTTGCTGTCCATGCTGACTACCACCAGCTTTCCAAAACCATTCAGGCAGTGTCTGGGCTCCTCGCGGACGTTCCAGCCAACGATGAAATCGTCCTCGATTTCTACACTTGGAACCAGGACGCGCTGGCCTCGCCGGAAGTTGCCCAGAGAGAGATTCGCTCGATCGTCAATGCGGCCGGCTTCAGCCGCGCCATCCGGCACATTGTGGTGGTGGTGTCGGGCGCCGGTCGCGACCCGGGAATGAGTGGCATGCAACACTTCACCTACGAACCCTCCGAGGATGGATATCAAGAGGTAGAACTGTTCCGCGGGGTTCACCCCATGATGGGCGAACGGCTGCACCTCTGGCGGCTGAAGAATTTCAAGATCGAACGGCTGCCCACCGTCGAGGATGTTTATCTCCTGCATGCCGTTGCCAACGACAATCCCAAGGATGAGCGCCTGTTCGCGGTTGCGGAAGTGCGTGACCTCACGCCTTTGCGCGACCACGCTGGCCGCATCGTCCAACTGCCGCACCTGGAGCGTATGTTCGCCGAGGCCACCGCCGCCATCCGGTCGTTCCAGTCGAAGCGCGACGCGCGCGCGCGTCTTCATTGGAATCGGATCTTCCTTTTCGTGTGGCCTACGCTCAGTCTCAAGCCTGACGAAGTGAACGACATCGTGCATAAGCTGGCGTCGTCCACCGATGGTCTGGGGTTGGAGCAGGTGGTGGTCCGGGTGCGCATTCCCAATCCGCGGACCGGCGAGTTGCGCGACACGGTTATGCGCATCTCCGCCCCCGGCGATGCCGGTCTGCTGATGACCTTCCGCCCCGCGGCCAAGCTGCAACCCATGAAGCCCCTAACGGCGTACGAACAGAAGGTCGTCAAGATGCGCCAGCGTGGGCTGCTCTATCCCTACGAGATTGTCAGAATGCTCACCCCGGCGCCCGACGACGCACGCGCCGAGTTTCCTCCCGGCGATTTCGTCGAGCACGATCTCGACGCCGACGGCCGCCTGGTTCCCGTCGATCGTCCTCCCGGCCAGAACCAAGCCAACATCATCGTCGGCGTGATTCGCAACTTTACGACGAGGTATCCCGAGGGCATGACCCGGGTCCTGCTGCTGGGGGATCCGAGCAAGGATCTGGGCGCACTCGCTGAGCCGGAGTGCCGTCGCATTCTCGCCGCCCTTGACCTGGCCACAGAGAAGCATGTCCCCCTGGAATGGTTCCCCATCTCCGCCGGCGCCAAGATATCGATGGACAGCGGAGTCGAGAACATGGATTGGATCGCCCGCGTCCTGCGAAGCCTGGTCCATTTCACCCAGGCGGGCGGCGAAGTCAACCTGATCGTGAACGGCATCAACGTCGGCGCTCAGCCTTACTGGAACGGCGAGGCCACGATGCTCATGCACACTCGCGGCATCCTCATCATGACCCCCAAGGCGGCGATGGTGCTCACCGGCAAACGCGCCCTGGACTACTCGGGCAGCGTGTCCGCCGAGGACAATCAAGGTATCGGTGGATACGACCGCATTATGGGCTTCAACGGCCAGGCGCAGTACTTCGCTCGCGGCATCGACGAAGCCTGCTGTATTCTCATGCGGCATTATGAGCACACTTACATCGCGCCCGGCGAGCGCTTCCCGCGGCAGGCCGAGAGCAACGATCCCGTCGATCGGGATGTCCAGCTCTATCCCCACGGCGACGGCCAGGATGGCTTCGCGCGAGTCGGTGACATTTTCTCCGACGAAACCAATCCGGGACGCAAGAAGTCGTTCGATATTCGCAAAGTCATGATGGCCGTGTCCGACCAGGACCGCGCTCCCCTGGAGCGCTGGTCGGGTATGCGGTCGGCGGAGACGGCCGTAGTTTGGGATGCCCATCTCGGCGGCCATCCCGTGTGCCTCATCGGCATCGAATCCAAGCCCGTCCCGCGCTTCGGGTTTGCTCCCGCCGACGGACCGGATCAATGGTCGGCCGGCACGCTCTTCCCGCTGTCCTCGAAGAAGGTGGCGCGCGCCATCAACGCGGCCAGCAACAATCGGCCGGCAGTCATTCTCGCCAATCTCTCGGGATTCGACGGCTCGCCGGAATCGATGCGCCGGCTGCAACTGGAATATGGCGCCGAGATCGGAAGGGCTGTGGTCAACTTCAAAGGGCCCATGATCTTCTGCGTGATCTCCCGCTATCACGGCGGCGCCTACGTGGTGTTCTCCCGCGCATTGAACGAACAGCTCGAGGTGGTGGCGCTGGAGGGAACGTACGCATCTGTGATCGGCGGAGCACCGGCGGCGGCAGTGGTGTTTGCCGCTGAGGTCGACGCCCGGGCCCGCAAGGACGAGCGCATGCAAGCCCTGACCCAGGCCATCAACCAGGCCGAGGGTGCGGAAAAAGGCCGCTTGCGCGCCGAATGGGACGAGCTCTTCAAGACGGTGCACTCTGAAAAACTGGGAGAGGTGGCCGGCGAGTTTGACCGCATCCACAGCGTGCATCGCGCCCTGAAAGTCGGCGCGCTGCATGAGATTCTTCCTCCTCGCAACCTTCGTCCATATTTGGTTCACGCCATCGAGCGCGGAATGGCGAAGGAGATGCAGGAACGCTCGGAGAAGCCGGCAACGGAACCCTTGGCATTGGCCGAGGAGCCCGTCTCTGTTGGGTAGAAGTGTCTAGGAAATCCGCTTTGAAAGGGCACGGCTTCAGCCGTGCCGTTAAGAGCGGCGTCGACATTGGGCTTTAGCCCCTGAGGCACTTTCGACGGCCTCAGCATTTGTAAGATGACTTGTAGTCTTCGCCATGAAACTGTACTGGTTGGAGCAGGCCGCGGCCGATGTACCCGCCGATAACGATTGGCTCTCCGCCGGCGAGCAGACGCGTCTCAGCGCCCTGCGCGTTCCCAAGCGCCGCTCCGATTGGCGGTTGGGCCGATGGACCGCGAAGCACGCCGTGGCCGCTTGCCTGAACTTGCCGGGACATTCGCAGGCGCTTGCCGGTATTGAAATCCGTCCCGCAGATTCCGGCGCCCCCGAGGTCTTCTTCGCCAGCCAGCGGGCTGGCGTCTCCATCTCTCTCAGTCACCGGGCTGGCGTTGCCGCTTGTGCAGTCGCGCCATTGGGTACCGCCCTGGGTTGCGATCTGGAACTCATCGAGCCCCGCAGCGCTGGTTTTCTCGCCGACTATTTCACCGCCGACGAGCAAGAGTTGGTTGCCCGCGCGTCGCCGGCCGACCGCGACCG
>Ga0265313_10004733_pt1 | contig 10267 bp, 9 predicted proteins | sample 4123metaG_FD_203122 | JGI IMG/M metagenome (GOLD analysis project Ga0265313, IMG submission 203122) | Rhizosphere microbial communities from Carex aquatilis grown in University of Washington, Seatle, WA, United States - 4-1-23 metaG | ecosystem: Host-associated > Plants > Roots > Rhizosphere >...
GGCGAGCTTACCAACGGGCTCGCATCTCTTCTCACCGGAACGGCACGCTTGCGGCAAGGCGTTGACGAGAGTGCAGCGCAGTTACGAGAAATGACAAAGAGGGTGGAACTGCTAAAGCGGCTCGAAGTGGAGCTGACGACCATCGCGGCGGGGGCCACCACGGTGGCCAAGGAGAGGGTAGACGATCCCGTCCGCGTGCGCTCCGCGAGCAAGCGCTACACCATGGAATCCGAGAGAGAAGTGGAGCGTTCGATCCTGGGGAGCGTGGCCTGCGATGAATCTCGTCTAGATGCCGATGGCGCGCTTTTGAGCGGGACCATCGAGCTGTTCTAGCGTCCCTCCCTGAAGGACAGGTCTACTGTCCGTTCGCGACCTCAGGTTCGTTCGCACCGACACCGATAGCTTCGGGTGCTCATGCAACTACGTGGTCGTCAGAGTTCGATTCGAAACCCGCGGGCCTAGAGGAAATATCTATGGGCACGACGGGCAAAACGGTGTTGGTAGTTGATGACTCGCAGGTGTTCCGCGCCTCGATGAAGTTCTTCTTGGAACGCGCGGGCTTCTCGGTGGCTGAAGCTTGTGATGGCACCGATGGCCTACGAATGCTCGGCCAACTAGAGAGTAGCGGGACGAAACCCAGCATGATTTTGACCGACATCAACATGCCACGCATGGATGGGATCGCGTTCGTCAAAGAGGTGAAGAAGGGCGCGCACCGATTCACGCCCATCTTGGTCCTGACTACCGAGTCGCAAAACGACAAGAAGATGGAGGGCAAGGCGGCCGGTGCTACCGGCTGGCTGGTCAAGCCCTTCGACGAAAGTCAGCTGATCGCAGTCGTCCGCAAGTTCGTGCGCTAACGAGGGCTTGCAATGCTTCATGTGAACAGTGAAGGGCCGCAGGTCATCCGGATCTCAGGCGACGCCACCGTGTGTGAGGCAAACACACTGCACGTTGCGCTTGCTGGGCTAAGCCTCGCCAAGGAAGGCGATATCAACGTCGATCTACGCGGACTGGAGGCCATGGATGTATCCGGTGTACAGATTCTCGTCGCCTTCCGTCGGCACTTGGGCGCTGCGCGGGTTTCCTTTCGCAACCTTCCCGCTCACATTCTCGATACCCTGAAGCTCGGCGGGATGGACTGCTACTTTCGGTAATCAGCCATGGCGCAAGACTTCCTCAAGAGTGGTTTTGTCACAGAAGCCGAGGAGCTGCTGTCTGGGATGGAGGACGGACTCCTGTCGCTGGAGACTTCACCCGACAGCGCTGAAGCACTCAATGGGATCTTCCGCGCAGGTCACACCATCAAGGGTGGCGCTGGTCTGCTGAACGTCGTCGAAATCGTGGCTTTCACCCACGTTCTCGAGAACGTCCTCGATCGCCTGCGCAAGAAAGAGATCACGGCCGACCAAGAGCTCGTAACTCTCCTGCTCGGCGGTTGCGACGTCATTCGGCGCCTGGTGAGTTGTGTTTCGGAGGAACGGCCGATCGTGGTCAACGACAATTATGGCCGCGTGCTCGATGCTCTGCGCAAGTACGCGGACGCCACGGTATCTATCGTGAAGCCGAAAGCCACGGTGGAAGCACAGGACGATCAGCGTGAGCGCATCTTCCGCATCAGCCTGCATCCGCGCGAAGACTTGCTCGAAACCGGCCAAGACCCGTTGATGCTGTTGCTGGAGCTGAGTGACTTGGGTGAGGTTTTGGCCGTTGAATCGGACATGGATCGCTTGCCAGCATTCGCCGAGCTTGAGGCCCAGAAAGTCTACCTTAGCTGGCAGGTGCTTCTGCGAAGCCAGTGTCCCCGTCGCGCGGTCGAGGGCGTATTCACCTTTGTCAGCGGCGACAACCGCGTCGACATCGCCGAGGTCATGAACTGCGAGCACTTCAGATAGCACGCCAACGGAAGCTGGGGCGGGTGTCCTCCTTGGCAGATGTAGCCTGCGCGAAACAACCCAGGAAGGAAGAAGCCATGCCACTCAAGAAGAACGAAGAGAACGAGATCACCCCGAGCACCATCCAACCGACCAAGATCGAAAGCAAGCTAGAGCGCTCGGGCGCCGATGCCAAACGCAAGCAAGCGCGAAATATGGCGCGCCAGCAGCAAGCGGCCGAGCGGGTTTCCACCGCCTGCACCGAGCTGGCGAGCAACCTCAACGAGGCATCGTCCGCCACCGAAGAATTGCGTAAGTCGATGCAACAGATCGCTTCGGGCGCCACGGAGGCCTCGGGCGCGTGTCAGGAGTCGCAGGCCGCGGTGACCCAGATTTCCAGCCGACTGGAAAGGCAGGGGCGCGCCGCCCAGCTCGCGCAAGAGAAGACTGCCGCCATGCAACGCCAGTGCGATGAAGTCACGCAAAGCATTTCCGAATTGGTGTTGAACGTCGACGTGGCGTCGACCCGACAAGCGGATTCGGTCAAGATGATGGCCGATCTCGAAAAGCAAGCCGCTAAGATCAACGATGCGGTCAAGGCCGTCATCCGTATCGCGGACCAGACCAACCTGCTGGCGCTTAACGCCGCCATCGAGGCGGCAAGGGCCGGCAAGCACGGCAAGGGATTTGCCGTGGTCGCGGATGCCGTGCGCACACTGGCCGAAAACTCCGAAAAAAGCGCTGCCAACATCGAAGGCTTGGTTCGCCAAATCCAGGAGGCTTCGCGCAAGATCGCGGAAGGCGTGGGCAAGGCAGCCGAAACCGCCAAGGAAGAAGTGGCGAAGGGCAAGATCATCACCAGCCAACTTGTCCAGGTCCGCACCGACGTAGGCATGATCTACGAAGGTGCCGTGGTCCTGAACAAGGCCGCGGGCGAGATGGGTGAAGCGGGCAAGAAGGCGCTGAAGGCTTCGCAGGATGTGGCTTCTGCCTCGGAAGAACAGTCGTCGGCTTGTGATGAATCCCTCAAGACCTTGGAACAGCAGGCGCAGGCCATGGGGGCGTCCCAGAAGTCCGCCCAGGAGCTCGAAGAGCTTTCCGAAGAGCTACGCACCAGCTCCGATATCAGCAAGAGCGCGGAGGGCGTGGCTGGGTCGGCCGAGGATCTATCGTCCGCGGTGGAGGAGATCAATCGCGCCTCGACGGAGATCCTTACCGCCGTACAACAGATCTCCGATGCGTCCAAGCAACAGGCCCGTGTCGTGGAAGATGCCGCCAAGGGCCTTGAGACCATCGACGCTGGCGTACGCACGTCCGAAGCCAAGGCGCGTGAGGCCGTGGAACACGGCAAGGTGGTAGGTGGCCTACTGTCCCAGAACAAGGTGAGCGTGGACGAGATGATTGGTGGCATCACTAAGGCCACTGAAGAAGGCAAGCAGAACCTGCAGGCTATCCAGGAGCTTGAGGGTATCAGCGGCCAAATCAACAAGATCGTCGATGCCATCGCCAATGTCGCCATCCAGACCAGCATGCTGGCCGTGACTGGAGCGGTCGAGGCGGCGCGAGCCGGTGAATACGGCAAAGGCTTCGCCGTGGTTTCGACCGACATCCAGAACCTGGCCAACGACGCCGCTGAGAATGCGGAGCAAATCAAGGATCAAGTCAAGGCCATCCAGGACCAACTTGGTAAGGTACGCAAGGATCTAGCAGAGATCGCGGATGCATCGTTGCAGGAGGCGACGCGGGCCAAGAAGTCGACGGAGCTGCTAATCGCGATCGAACGCGACATGGGCGAAGTCAACAAGGGCAACGAAGAGGTCATGCAGGCCTCGACCGAAATTGCGACTGCAGCGGCCCAGGCCAAGAAGGGCATCGACCAGATTGCAGCCGCCGCACAGGAGGCAGATAAGGCCGCAACACAAGCCGCATCCGCCTCTCGGCAGCAGTCGCAAGGCGCGAAGCAACTGCAAGTGGCCATCGAGGAAATCGCCTCCATTGCCGACGAGCTTCAGCAGCAGCAGGCGGCCTAGTGCGTGGCTCAGAGCACCGACGCCTCAATAGGATGGTGATTCATGGAAGTTGACAAGAATGTACCCGAGCGGCCGGAAGCCAGAGTGGAATCGCTGACTTCGTCGGCGGCCCGAAGCGAAAACATAGGTCAGTATGTGACCTTTTACGTGGAGAAGGAGTCCTTTGCCTTCCCCCTATCCTCGGTACTAGAAATTATCCGGGTGCCCGAGACCGTCAAAGTGCCGATGGCTCCTAAGAGCCTGGTGGGCTTGGCGAACTTGCGCGGCTCGGTGCTACCAGTGCTCGACCTGCGCCAGATCCTGGCGTTTCCGCAGACGGACTACTCCGACGCCACACGCGTCGTAGTGACGGATGTGGGGACGCCGGTTGGCTTGGTGGTCGACCGCGTAGCCCAGGTGCTGAATGTGGAGCGAGACAAGATAGAGTCCACAGACACCGTGCAATCCACGGTGAAGGCCGATCTGTTGACCGGCGTGGTGAAGGACGTGGGGGGCCGTAGCCTGGTGCAGCTGCTCGACGTCCAGCGCTGCGTGAGTCTCGAGTTCGCGGCGGTGGTCGAAAGCGCGCGCAAAGGCGTGCGTGGGGCTACGGGCACAGATGCCTCAACCGTCGAGGCCGCTGCTGCACGCGATGAGGACGAGAAGGAGGATGATTCGGTCCAGATCGTCTCCTTCGTGGTGGACGGTCAGGAGTACGCCTTCTCCATCGCCGAAGTCCAGGAGATCGTGAGGGTACCCGAAAACGTCAGCCGTGTTCCTCGGGCTGATGCCAATGTCATCGGTATTATAAATCTTCGCAATCGGCTACTGCCCTTGGTAGGCATGCGTCGACTGTTCGGGCTGGCAGAGAGCGCTCTCAACGAAAATTGCCGCATCCTCGTGGTCACCCTCGGAGGTGACGGCGGACAGCACGAGTCCGTGGGCATCGTGGTCGATCAAGTGCGCGAGGTGCTGCGGGTCGATCCTTCGGTGCGAGACAAGGTGCCTGCACTGCTGACGAAGAGCGGCCTCGAGAGCCAAATCGAGTCCGTGTGCCGGCTCGACGACGGCAAACGCTTGGTCTCGGTCATCTCGGCCAAGGCACTTTTCCAACATCAGGTGGTCCAAGCAGCCATGGAAGACACACGCAAAGAAGCAGATGCAGACGCCAAACAGAAGCAAGACCGTGGCCAAGAGGGGCACCAAGAAGAGGACGAGAACCGTCTCGTGGTCTTCCAGTTGGCCGAACAGGAATACGGTGTCATCGTGGATACGGTGCAGGAGATCATTCGCGTGCCCGAGGAAATGAGCCGCGTCCCGAAGACCGAGGAATACATCCAAGGCATGGTCAATTTGCGTGGCTCGGTCTTGCCAGTACTCGACATGCGAATCCGCTTCGGCATGAAGCGGGCCGAGCGTAACGATCGCCAGCGTATCCTGGTTCTCAATGAGGCCGGCCAATGTACGGGTTTCATTGTGGACTCCGTGAGTGAGGTGCTGCGAGTCTCTCATGCGGCAATCGAGAAATCGCCCCGCCTATCGGACGAGCAGAACAGAATCATTGGACGGGTGGCCAATCTCAAAGACGAGAAGCGCATGATCCAGATCCTGGACGCCCACGAATTGGTGGGCGACGTCGACCATTCCCAACTGGACAGCAAACCCGCCACCTCCGACGCTTCCGCGGGGCCAGAGCGCAAGTCCAAGAAGAAACGCTCCGAGAGCAACAACGAGAGCTAAGGGACCACCGTGAGCATCCGGGTTTTGGTCGTCGACGACTCCGCACTGATGCGCAGGTACATCAGTCAAATCCTCGAGGAGAGCCTAGAGGTTGAACTCCTCACGGCCCGCGACGGTGAGGAAGCGCTGACCAAGACCCGGGAGTTCAACCCGGATGTGATCACTCTGGACATCAATATGCCCGTCATGGACGGGTTGACCTTTCTTAGCCGTGTGATGACAGAAATGCCGTGTCCGGTAGTGATGGTGTCTTCGTTGACCGAGCGCGATGCCCTGGCCACTTTCGAAGCGCTGCATTTGGGTGCCGTCGACTACGTCACCAAACCGGGCGGCACGGTGTCGATGAATATTCGTGCAGTCGCCAAAGAGCTGGTATCCAAGGTACGCGCCGCCAGTCGCAACGCCAAGATCGCACGCCTGCGCCAGCGCCATCGCTCGCTTGAACCACCGTCGCCACCCGCGCTGGTGGTAGCAAAGAAGAAGGTAGGCGTGCTGCGACGACCAGGTCCTGTGCGCCTTGTGCTGATTGGCGTTTCAACCGGAGGACCGGGCACGCTGGAAGAGATCCTGCCCAAACTGCCGGCCGATTTTCCCTCGCCCATCTTGATCGCGCAGCACATGCCCGCCACGTTCACGCGGGTCTTCGCTGAACGACTCGATACAATTTGCGCTCTTCAGGTCGAAGAGGTCCAGAAACGAAGCAAGCTCGAGCCTGGACATGTCTACATCGCGGCTGGCGACGCGGACGTCGAAGTTAGCAGGCTCGGCCTTGGCCCCGTGGCCACTACTGTGCCCGAGGATCCCGACATGCCCTGGCACCCAAGCGTGGATCGCATGGTGAAAAGCGCGGTCACCCAACTCGGCGCGGACGCACTCGTGGGTGTACTGCTCACGGGCATGGGCGACGATGGCGCGGCGGCCATGAAGGAGTTGCACGATCAGGGGGGGCGCACTATCGCCGAATCGGAGGAAACCGCCATCATCTTCGGCATGCCCCACGAGCTCATTGAGCGAGAGGGTGCCAACGTGGTGCTGCCCTGCCAGTCGGTTGCCAGTCAATTGGTTACCTGGGCCGGCTTCAAGGAATGACAGGATCGTCATGGGACTCATCAAACGAAAGAGCAATACCGGTGAAAAGCGGGAGCTGCGCTTTCGCGACCGCAGCAAGGAAGATCTGCTTGCGCAACTGGGCGATGCGCAAGCCGTGGAGCGGCGCTGGGCCGCGCGGGATCTGGCGGAATACGCGGATACTATGCCGGTGCTCTGTGACTGTCTCGAGACCGAAAAAGACGAAGCCGTGCGCGCGGCGATCCTCACCACCCTGCTCAAGCAGCGCAGTCCGGAGATCGCGCTGCGATTAAGCGGCATTCTCGGCAGCGAAGATGCGGCCCTGCGCTCCGCTGTGATGGACGTTCTCGCCGATATGCCGGAACAGTTGGATTCGCTCGTGGGGCCGCTGCTTCGCCAGGAAGACGCCGATCTGCGCATCATGGTGGTCACCGTGGTGGCAAGACTGGCCCATCCCACGGTGCCGGCCTGGCTGTTGAATGTTGCGCAGCAAGATGCTCACCCGAACGTGGTGGCCGCCGCGCTGGAAGGACTAGGGGAATGTGGGACAGTGGAGATGATTGCGAGCATTCGGGCCGTCACGACCCGCTTTCCGGGGAACTCGTACCTGGCGTTCACAGCCGACGCAGCCGCCGGACTCATCGGACAACGTCGATGATAACTCCGCCGGACGTTGAAGAAGCGTCGGGGATAAGCGATGAAGAATTCACCTGGTTCCAGGACTACTTCGGCCGCAAGACTGGAATCTACTTCGAAGACAACAAGCGTTACTTTGTCGACCGGCGACTAACAGCGCGCATGCGGGCGACGGGGCACAAGTCCTGCCTTCTGTATTTGCGCTTCGTCCAGTTTCAGCCTAGCCAGAGCGAGTTCCAGAAGCTGGTCAATGCCATGACCGTCAACGAGACTTACTTCTTTCGCGAGGAGTATCAGCTGAGCGCGCTCGTCGATGGTGTCATGGACGACGTGCGATCGCGCAAGGCGCCTGGCGAATCCATCCGCGTCTGGTCCATGCCTTGCTCTACCGGCGAGGAGCCCTACTCCATCGCGATTTATCTGATGGAGCATTGGTCGGGCATGGCAGAAGCGGACGTCGAGATTATTGGATCGGACATCAACTCGACCGTGCTCGATTCGGCCCGCGAGGGAATATTTACTGACTATGCTCTCCGCAACACCCCGCCCAATATCGTGGCCAAGTACTTCAAGCAGCGATCCGATACTGAGCACGAGATTCTTCCCGAGATCAGAGAGGCTATCTCTTTTACGCAAGTGAACCTGACCAACCCAGACGAAACCCGGTCCTATCGCGGCTTTGATATCGTGTTTTGCCGCAACCTTCTTATTTATTTCGACAGCACCTCTCGACGGGAGGCCGTGGAATGCTTCTACGGGGCGCTGAACCCAGGAGGCTACGTTTTTCTGGGTCACTCTGAGTCCATGAGTCGCATCTCGTCATTGTTCACCATCGCAAGAGCCGCGGACGCGCTCGCGTACCAAAAACCACTTTGACGAACAGGCACCCATGCGGCGAATTCTTCTTGTAGACGACTCACGTACAGTTCGGATGTACGGACGCTCCATTTTGTCCGCGCTTCCCGACGTGGAAATCGAGGAAGCTCAAAATGGCGTGGAGGCGCTGGAAAAGGCCATTCAGCGACGTTTCGATCTGCTGCTGGTGGACGTGAACATGCCCAAGATGGACGGTTACACCCTGCTGCGTGAGCTGCGCCAGCGTCCCGAGTTGTGGGCGATTCCCGCTATCATGGTCACAACGGAGGACAAGGAGGCCGACCACCACCGGGCCTATGCCGCTGGTGCTAACTTTCACCTACCCAAACCGTTCGATGCGGAAGCGCTCCAGCGTTCGGTTGTTCTTCTTCTGGGCGAGGACGTGTGATGGACATCGCCTGGCTGAGCCAAGTGCCGGAGAAGAACCGGCGCACCTTGTACACCGAGCTTGTCGAAGGCAAGATTCCAGCTTGGAGGGTGTGTTACACGCCAGGCGACGACGCCTTTGCTCACGTTCTGGATCCTGTGCGACTTGCGCGTGATCTGCCTGGCATGCGCTGGTACGATCTCGACGCCCAGAGCGAAACTCCGGAGTCGACAGAAAGCGGTCGCAACACCTGCCGTTTGGTCCTGCGGGTGATTGTGGCCCAGCACGATCCCGCGACGTCCGAAGATCTGGTCGCGCTAGGCGAGCGAGTAACGATCGCGCGGTTTGCCCCGTACGATTTGTGTTTCCCAGTGGGCGAAGTTCAACCCGAAGCTGGGTTGACCCGCGAGTCAGAGGCTCGCGATCTCAGCAATCACAAGCAAGGCCTGGCGCTCTGGCGCCTCTGCGCCGACTGGCTGAAGGAGATCGCGGAGAACACTTGGCAGGCGTCGGTCCTGCGCTGGATGATGTGCGTGCTCGAAAGCCAGCGTCCTGACCAGGCACTCCTTGAAGCCCTCATTGGCGCACTCGCATCAGGCACGTACGAATCGCCCATGGCGATAGCCGCCGCGCCGACCTTGCCAACGGCCTCCAAGGCCGCGTCGCTCGCGGCGGATCTGCAGAGCCACGTCGTGTTGCTCCTGCGCGCGCAGATCGAGCTGCTCACGCCCAAAGACCCGAATTCCCTGTGGCCCGGTCGGCTGCACGCAGCGGCGACCGCACTTGGGAGGATCTTCAGTGCCGCTGGCGCGTTGGAATTGGCGGAAAAGGTAGCACCGGCCGTGGAGGCGGATCTGAAGTCCAAGACCACGGTGCAACTCGTGAAGCTAGCCCAGGAATGGCTAGCGCGCTGGCAGGCTGTCGAGGTTGCAAAGCCTGCGAGCGCTGAACCCGAGCGTCCCGCGGCGGCTCCCGCACCGGCCCCCCCCCGCAACGAGGATATCGAGCGCCAGGCTCTGCGCTTGCTGAAGGTGGATCCTGCTCGCATCGACGCTCTTCTGGGCTTGGTGGGCGAACTGGTCGTGGCCAAGAACTCGCTGCCCTTCCTCGCCCGGCGGGCCGAGGAGGAATATGGTTCCCGCCAGCTCGCACGAGAGATCAAAGATCGCTATGCGGTGGTCAATCGGATTGCCGAGGAACTTCAAGGCGCGGTCATGCGGGTGCGCATGATGCCCCTCGCCCAGGTGTTCCGGCGTTTTCCCCGTCTGGTGCGAGATCTCTCCGCCAAACTTGGCAAGTCGATCCGACTGGAGATCATCGGCGAGGAGACCGAGGCGGACAAGGGTATTGTCGAGGAGCTCTTCGATCCATTGGTGCACTTGTTCCGCAACAGTATCGACCACGGCATCGAGCTGCCGGACGACCGCGAGGCTATCGGCAAAGCGCGCGAGGGCGTGATTCGCCTGAGCGCACAGCACGCGGACGATCACGTCATCATCGAGTTGCGCGACGACGGTCAGGGAATCGATGTCGAGCGCGTGCGCCAGAAAGCAGCGGAGAAGGGCCTCGCCCGTCTGGAGGATCTAAAGCAGCGCAGCGACGAGGACATCATCCAGTTGATCTTTGCGCCCGGGTTCTCCACCGTCGACAATGTCTCGGAGCTGTCCGGGCGAGGCGTGGGAATGGATGTGGTTCGC
>Ga0265313_10004735_pt1 | contig 10264 bp, 5 predicted proteins | sample 4123metaG_FD_203122 | JGI IMG/M metagenome (GOLD analysis project Ga0265313, IMG submission 203122) | Rhizosphere microbial communities from Carex aquatilis grown in University of Washington, Seatle, WA, United States - 4-1-23 metaG | ecosystem: Host-associated > Plants > Roots > Rhizosphere >...
AAGCGTGCGCTTGTCCGCCTCAGGGGAGGGGCTGACGCCCCGTTCGGCCAGCTCCTTGCGGATGAACGCGTCAATCGGGTTCGCCGGGTGGCCCGCGGAGTCCGGGGGCGCGAGCTTCCTCGGCGGGATGTAGGCCCAGTGCGGCTCATATTTCGCGCCCTGCGCAATCCAGAGCTTCAGGATCATGCGGTCGCGCTCGGAGAGAAGGTGCAGCGAGTCGGGAGGGGGCATGGCGACCGCAGGGTCCTTGGAGCTGATGCGCCTCCACACCTCTGAACCATCGGGTCTTCCCGGAACTATCGGCGTGTACTTCCTCCCGCTCTTGTCCGTCCGCTCCCTCGCTGCGTCGTCGGGGAGGTCGAGCCTCAAGTTCGCCTTGTTTGCCTTGGGATCGGGACCATGGCACTTGAAGCAAGTGTTTGCCATGATCGGCCGCACGTCGCGGTTGAATTGCACGGCAGCCGGCACCGACAAGTCGGCCGGCGATCCTCCCGCGAGCGCGGTGGCGGCCATACCGGAAGAAAGCACTACACGAAGCCGGAGCATAGGGGCGGATGCCCGAAAGGAATGCCGTATGATTCGAAGGCTGCTTGCGCCTACGGTGGCAATACGGTGGCCATGCATGGGCGTGAGCGCAACAGGCTGGGATCGACTTCCAAGTCAAATCGTCACCCACCCGTTGCAGCCCTGCCATGGGTCCGGCCCTTGCTGATCCCAAGCACTTCGCGAGCGGATCCCCCGTTTCAAGCGGCCCCTTATGGCGGTCTCGGTGGATTTCCCTTGGGTCTGCGAGATTCGTCGTGCGCAAACCGAGCGGTCCTAGAGCTCTCTTCGGATCATATCCAATTATACAACATATTGATCGACAGCGGCAAGGGCTGGGATCCCGACAAGGGACTCTTCAGCTGCCGACCGCATACCGATATATGGGGCTCGAATGAGCACGGGGGGAGATGCGGGATCTGCTGCTCGATGTTGCTCCATATTGCTCGTAGGTGCATATTCGAGATCACCCTTCCGACTCACATAAGTTGCGGATTAAAAATATCATCCGAGTGTTTCCAAGGATCTTGATTTGGGTGTAGGGCTTGGATTTGTAGCAGCGGCCTTCAGGTTATGAGCCGAGTCGTTCCATATCCACATGTTGGCGTAATTATGAAGTGGCCGCCAGGAACCGACTGGGAGGAACAGGTACGGGGTCGAGAGGGATAGCGGATGAGCCGTGTGAACAATTACGGGGATTTGCGGTCCGGCGTTTGGTTTTGGGATCACTGCGCCTGATCGATTATTGGGTGGTCGTGTGCGCAGGAGCAGCCGGAGGGTTGCCAATCATCCTATATTCAATGCCTATCATTCAGGCTTCGATTCCATTTCAACAACCGCCGGCTCATAGTTAAGGCGTCATTCGGGGCGCCTATGGCAGCGCTCCAGCAACCCCGATTCAATTGATTCCCCGATCGCATAATCCATTGGACCACGCACTCCTTCGCGGATGATTCCGCCTAATCCAGCCACGACCCGGGAGAGGCGCGCAATCCGCAGATCCGGTCTGTTCATCGGATGATCTTACAGGGGCGGCCAAGCTTCCACGGTAGATGAAATCGGAAAATAGGAAATCCAAGGAAATCAGGGTCGGAATCGCCCAGATCTTTGCGTTGGATGGCGACCGTTCAGGGAATTTCGCAAGGATTGAGAATGCCGTGGTCGAGGCCAAGGCGATGGGTGCTCAAATTGTGACGTTTCCCGAGTCTTGCATCCTCGGCTGGGAGAATCCCGCGGCGCATGTGCGCGCCCATGCCATTCCTGGGCCAGACTCCGATCGGTTATGCGCCTTGGCACGCCGACACCGAGTCTACCTCTGCGTCGGCCTCGATGAGAAGGACGGCGATCGGCTCTTTGGGGCGTGCATCTTGGTGGATGATCGCGGCGAGCTGCTCGCGAAGCACCGGAAGGTGAATGTGCTTCCGGAACTGATGACGCCGCCGTATTCGGTTGGGAGGGGGGCGAGCGTAGTCGAAACCCCTTTGGGAAGAATCGGGATCCTGATCTGCGCCGACTCCTTTCTGGAGGAACTGCTTCAGGAGACGCGTGCGGCGCATCCCGATATCATGCTGATCCCATACGGCTGGGCGGCGCCTGAGGACAAGTGGCCCGAACACGGCAAGAATCTGTGTGACACGGTGATTTCGGTGGCCTCGAAGGTCGGATGCGTTGTGGTTGGGACCGACCTCGTCGGGTCGATCACGAACGGGCCGTGGTCCGGACAGGTTTACGGAGGGCAGAGCGTGGTGGCGGAGGAGGGCGGGAGGGTCCTGCATGTCTGCAGGGACAGGGACCGGGATGTCGTGGTGGTCGCGGTGAAGCCAGGCCGACGGTCAAGTACGGAGGAAGGACCACGAGATGCGCGGGACACTTTTCCTGCCGGAGAGACCAGCAACGCGGAGGTCTCGCGATGACCGATCAAGCAACCCGCTTTACAGATCCCGAGGACAGGCTGCCACGCCGCGAGAAGATAGCATACGGACTGGGCACCGCAAACGACACGTGGGGCCATTGGCTGTACCCGGGCGTGGCGTACGCGATCTTCAACATCTACCTAGGGCTTGGACCCAGCCTTGTGGGCCTTGCGCTCGCCCTTATCCGGCTTTTCGACGCCGTTTCTGACCCGGTGTTCGGCTGGCTTTCCGACAATGCCCGTAGCCGGTTCGGCAGGCGGCGGCCCTTTATCCTCGCAGGCTCCGTCATAGGGGGGATTGGCCTTCCCTTCCTGTTCCTCGTGCCCTCATCGATTCGCGGCTCGTCGCTGTTCTGGTGGATGCTGATCTCGAACCTGCTCTACCTGCCGCTCATCAGCTGTTTCAACATGGCCTATCAGAGCCTCGGCGCTGAGCTGACCCCGGATTACCACGAACGCACCAGCGTAAATGCATTCAAGGCGGCCATCTCGAAGATCTTCGAGGTCACGACATTCGCCGCCCTGCCGTTCACGAACCTCTGGTTCTTTAGGAGCGCGGTCGACGGGAAACAGAACACCCTCCTCGGGATCCAGGTCTACGCGGCGATTCTCGGGATGCTGATGGCCGTGATCGGCGTGGTCATCTTCTTCAACGTGAAGGAACGTTACTATAAGAGCGTCGCGTCCCGCCATCAGGAGACGGTGTCCATCAGGGACTCGATCTACGCGGCGATGGGTTGCCGGCCCTTCAGGCTGATCCTCTTTATCAACCTTTCGTTCACGGTGGGGACCGGAATGCTCAGCACCCTCGGATACTACATGACGATCTACTACGTGAACCAAGGCAACACCGTCACGGGCAACAATTGGAACGGGCTGATGGGGCTCTCCTACATGCTGCTGGGTTTCCTGGGTGCGCCGTCGCTCGCCTGGATCGGCCGGCGAACCGGGAAGCGGGCGGCCATGTTCTATGCTCTCGGCATCGCCCTTTTCGCCTTCGGCGGGAACTGGTTCTGGTACAGCCCAAGGTTCCCTTGGCTGCAGCTGGTCGGCTCGGGAGCGGGTGCCTTCGGAAGCGCGGGGATTTCCATGATTGTGGGCTCCATGGTGGCGGATGTGATGGACTATGACGAGTTGGGCACGGGAAAGAGGCGGGAGGGCGCATTCTCAGCCTGCAATTCGTGGATCAACAAGGCCGGCGGCGCAGCCGGCTATTTCATTGCCGGCCAGATCCTCAACGTCATCGGGTTCCACGCCGGATCGGTGGGCCCGCAGTCGGCCCACACGTTGGCGCTGTTGCGGGCGGCGGTAATTGCCGGGCCGATCCTAGGGATTGGCCTGGGTGCATTTTTGCTTTTGCGGTTTCCGCTCACGCAGGAGAGCATGCACGCGATCCGTCTCGAACTTGAGGCGCGGCGGGGCAAAATCTAGGCGTCGGCCATCCAACAACACGCGCAACGATGGGACTATGGAGTACTCTGGAGGAAGGGATCCTCCTTTTCCGAGACAGTTGCAACGTCTATGCCGTTCGGGGAACCAATGGGCGCTGGCTGATTGTCAATGCCGGAACGGGCGCAGCCGCGGCACACGTGTCCGAGCTCGGGGAGGTGCGCGGCGTGACGGTCCTATTGACCCACCACTTCAGGGACCATTCGGCGGGCGCCGCCCGATTCCTGTCGCAGGGGGCCGAAGTTGTGGCCCCTTATTGGGAGCGGGGCCACATGGGCGGCGCTCAGACCGAATCTCGCTCGGGCGACAACTGGCTGCTCTACGACCTCGCATGGGACAGGTTCGCCCCGATTGAACCCCTGCGCATCTCCCGCTGGGTGATGGACTATGAGACCATGGAGACAGCGGGTCTGAGCGTGCAGGTGGTCCCCGCGCCCGGGGTGACCATGGGCGCCGTCACCTACGTCGTTGATATGCCGATGGGCCGCAGGGTTGCCTTCGTTGGCGAACTCATGTGCGCCGAAGGGAAGATCCCCCGGTTGTCGCCGCTTCAATACGAATACAATGACCTGATGGGAGGCCAGAACGTGCTGGCGTCGTTGAGCCGGGTGCTGGCATTGGGCCCCGCCGCTGCATACCCAAGCCTGGGTGATCCCATCGGCGACCTAGCGTCCGGGGCTGCGCGGCTTCGGGCCAATCTTGAGCGGTTCGATTCAATCCAGCCCGGCTACGCGGCGCGGCTCAGAGGATCGGAGGACGGGATAGAGGAGGTGATTCCCAGGCTCTACCGAGCGAAATCATCGATTGCCGAGACCCATTTCATTCTAGGGCGCTCCGGCAGGGTGCTTGCGCTCGACTATGGCTATGCGACTGCCGGGGTCGCCCTGCCTCGCCGAGCGGCCTTCTCGACGCGAAGGACGCTTCTTCACAGCGTGGAGGCGCTGGGACAGCTCACCGGACGGGCGCGCATCGACACCGTGGTCGCGTCCCATTACCACGACGACCACATAGGCGGCGTTGGGCTCCTCCAAAGGCTCTTCGGGACCGAGCTCTGGGCCGGGGAGAACTTTGCCGACCTGATCGAACGCCCCGCAGAGTTCAACCGTCCCTGTCTCTGGCCCGAGGCCATCGGTGTGAACAAACGCCTCCCCTTGGGCGAGGCTGTAAGGTGGGAGGATGTCTCGATCACGCTGCACCCCATGGTCGGGCACACCGAGTTCTCGACGCTTCTGCTAATCGAGTTCGAGGGGCACCGCGTGGCCCACACCGGGGACCAGTATTTCTACCAAACGTCGTCCGGCCAGAACAGCGCGCCGCATGCCGGGGGCGCCGTCTTTACGAACCATGTTTACAGGAACGGCTTGGCGCTTGGCGGGTATGCCCACTGCCTGAGCCTGCTGCGGGCGTTTGAGCCCGAGCTGATCCTCAGCGGCCATGCGGTCCCGTACCGGCCGGATGCGGAAGCCTGGCGGCAGCTCGAGCGGGCTTCGGTTGAGTTCGACGCCATTCACAAGGCGCTCATGCCCATCGGCGAGGAAGAGGTGCATTTTGGCCCGGAGAGCCAGGCGGCGATGCTGCAACCCTACAGCCTCCACATGCCCGGCGCCGGGGGCACAGTGCGCATCCACGGATGGGTCCTGAACCCCTTCAACCGGAAGGTGCGGGCAAGGCTTCGCTTTGAGACACCCTACCCGGGATGGTCTGCGGCGCCCATCGAGCTGGCCCTGGGGGGCCGTCAGAAGTGCGCCTTCGAGGGCACGCTGGGCGTGCCACCCGGCACGCGTTGCCGGAGGTTACCCATAGCCCTCGACCTCGATGTGGACGGCAGGCCCTTTGGCCAGGTCGCGGAGGCATGGGTCACCGCCGGGTTCGATTCGTTCTAGGGGCGTAACCGCCGCACCCCTCCCGTGAGCATGGTCGAAACCTACGAGCAAGCCTTCACCGTGGAATTCCGTTCACCTGAGTCCGCGCGCAAGGCCGCGGTTCGCGTGGCGGGCCTTTACCACGATTTCAAAGCGGCCTTCTCCACGAGAATGGACGACAACAACTCAAATGATATCCGTGTTGCCGAGGTGATGGCACGTTTCGGACAAAAGGGGACATTCTTCCTGAACGATCCGTGGGCCTGGTGGGAGGGAAACGCGGATCAGGGATCCGCGATGCCACATGAGCCCGGATCGGAGGTCCCTAGGGGCCTGCGTGCCGGTGGGCATTCCATCGGGGCTCACACGCTGAGTCACGACTACCTGCCGGCGCTCTCAAAGAACGCTGCGTTCAAGGAGATCATGGGGTCCCGGATCGTCCTGGAGGTCCAATCGGGATCGCCCGTCTCCACCTTCACGTTTCCGTTCATGTATTGGCGCTCGCCGCTGAGGGAGGGTCTCGACCGCACGGACATCGAGGAGGTGCTGCGTCGCTCTGGGATCGTGCAACTTGCCGAGGACGGCTACAACGGGGGGCGCGACACGGGGCTGCAAGACGCCTGTTTCATCGTCGTCGACGGGAAGGCGGTCGGGGGCGGATCTGGCGAGTCCGTGATCGACCGCGAACGCCAGCGCGGCGGGCGGCCCCTGTTCCTCGTGTCAATGCACGCCTGGCCGGAGCGCTGGGGAGGTCGTGGGTTTCCGATTCTCGAGGAGGTCTATCGCAGGTGGGCGGGCAGGCAGGACTGGTGGTATTGCAACGCGAACGAATACGCCGCCTACCGGCACCAGGCATTGCACACGGTTCTGACCACCAGAGTCGATGGCCGGTCGGTCCGAGTGACGCTTGCGAGGCCGGACCCGCTTGATCTGGGAGACTGGGTTCCCTTGACGCTGGCGTTCGACGGCGTGGGTCCGGAAGAGGTGCTGTCCTTGTCAAGTGAAGGGGCGAAGATCGAGGCTTCCGGGATCCCGGGCCTCTGTGCCGTCGACCTGAGCCATGACGGGGAATTCGGACCCGTTGCGGCCTACGGCCGATCCGACAATCCCGGAAACAGCGATCGATGGGATGATGTGGCCCCATTTTCGGGATTGAGGGCGCTCCTCCAGAGGCGACCCGACCACCTGGTGCTCCACCTGAAGAATGATGGAGAGGCCCCCCTGCGCCGCATCCGGGTGACCTTCAGGCTGCCCCTGCGCTGGCGCGAGGGCGTTGTCCGGCGGAACCTGGAGGCCTTGGGGCCCGGCTCGACGGCCACCCTGAAGATTGATCTCTCGGAGCGACCCGAAACCGATGGGTACGCGGATGGCGTGGAGTACGACGTGGCTCAGGTGGATTTCGTCGGCGTGTCTCGAGCGCGGCTTTATGCGTTGTGTGAGGCGCATCGCGAGGATGCCCCTGCCCATTTCTCCCGCGAGGGGTTTCTCGTGCTGGGCCCCGTTCCAGGAGACCTTGCCGAGCTGGATCCCCAGTTCTTCGGCGAGAACTTCCCCGTGAACCGCGCCGGGGAGCGGGCCTACACGGCGCCTTGGGGACGGAGCCTGTCCTGGCGGGCCGTTGCGGCTCCGCTCGCCGGTTTCCTGGATCCGGACATTGTCCCCACGTCGGCGCAGGCGAATACCCTCGACATCCACGGCTGGCATTCGTCCTCCGTCCATCCGCACACGAGGATGAATTACCTGCTTCGCGGCATGATTCACGCGCCTGTTGGGATGACGGTGCATGCTGTCTTTGATCGAACGCGGGTCGTTCGCGTCGAGCTCAACGGAGTAGGGGTTTCGGATGGATCCCTCGAACTCAGGGAGGGCGCCAACGAGCTACGAATCCTCTACCACTCGCTCCTCGCCTGCGATTCGCAGTTCAACGAAGGCAACTACGGCTGCTACTTCCGGCTTGTGGATGCGAAGGGCAGGCGGGCAAAGGGGGTCCGGTTCGAGAGACCCAAGCCGGCCTGAGCCGTAACGCGCCGCCGAGCGGAGTTCGGACCACGGTGCCCGCCGCGCGGGCGAATCACCCCTTGGGGATCACGACCAGGGTCACGCTCTGCGCCGGCACGGTCTCAACGGCGCGACCGTCGCTTAGGATAAGGTCTCTCAGGCGGTCTATCCTGTTTGCGGCCGTGAGCTGCCACACCTGCGCGGGCACCGCTTTGTTCAAGCCAGTCACCGTAAGCTCAATGGGGATTGGGTGATCGAGGGACTTTGCCACGATCATCACGGTTCGCGCGCCATCGGAAGACCGCTCTGCTGCAAAGGCCGATAACTCGTCGACATTGGCGGAGTTGGTCAGGCGGATTCGGGTGTCCCCGAAGGTCGACCGATGGCCGTCGTAGTTGCGGTACATCTGGAAGGCTTTGTCCACGAGGGTGCTTCCGGGCGTTGGAGTCCATCGCCTGGCAAGGTCAAGACCCTCGCGATCGTCAATGCCGTGAATCCCGACCTGTTCGCGTGTCGCGAGGAAGACCCCTTCGCGTCCGAGGATGCCGAGGATGTCGGCCTGGGCCGTCGCGCCGTTGATGTGATCGACGGCTCCCCAGTCATATTCCGTGATGCCGATGGCGAGGCCTGGATAGTTGGAGGCGACAAGTTCCTTCATCCTGGGAATCAGGCGGACTCTATCGTCAATCCAGGAAGGGTCGCGGTAATCCGGGTCCCAGAGCGTTCGCGTCGAACGGTTCCGGCGGAGCTGCATTTCACGGGACACGTCGTCGCTGAATTCACCGCCCGCCGGGTAGAAATGAAAGGTGAACACATCCAGCAGCTTCACCGCGGACTTCTCCTCCCTTTGGCGGAGCTCCCCGAGTAGCCAAGGGGTGTAGTCTGCTCCACCCCGTGCGGCCCGGTCGGGGAACGGGTCCGAAGGGCCCGGGAATCTTCCACTTTCCTTCTTTCGCTCCTCGCCCCATTGCTGGTCCAACCCGCTGAAGAAGAACGCATTCCAGCCCCACTCCTCGGGGCCGCCGACGAGTGCCCCGGGGTCCAGCCGGTGCACCATGGACGCGTAGCGTGTGATGGCGTCGCAGAGTTCCGAGGCAGAGGGTCCCCGCCGTATGACATCCCCATGGCTCGCCCACCAGATGCTGGGTTCGTTGTCCATCAGGTAGACACGGACGCCTCCATCTGCAGCCTTTCCCCAGCGACGGACGAGGTGTTCAACAAGCCCTCGCTGGAAGTCCACCGAGGCAGCCTTATTGGCATCCCGCGGATCGTTGTCCGTTATGGGCTCACCGCCGGGCGAGCGAAGGCCGTTGCCTGCATCCGAATACTCGCCGGAGCCGTGGGCCGTCTGGGCCCCGTATTTCGCGACCGAGTAGCTCCAGAGCGGGCCTTGCCCCGGGCCCAGCCGTGCGGTCCAGCCGGAGATCGGAATCGTCACTATCGCACGGGCTCCCGCAGCTCGGCTGTTTTCGACAACGGCATCAAGAAGGCCGCAGGGCGATTCCCCGCCCGGCTCCGGCCGGCTCAGGTACCACGGCCTCGAATGGTTGCTGGCGTTGAGCTCCCAGTTGTAGAGCGTCGCGTAATTCCCCCCTTGCCGGTTCACGGTCGCATTGTTCGCCTCAAGGTCGGCGGCCGTGCCGAACATCATTCCGTAGATCTCGGGATGGATGGGTCGCCGGTCTGCGGCGGAATCGACCACGAGATGTACGGCCGGAGCCTCGGCGGCGAGCCGACTTGCGGAGCAAAGGGAGAGTGCCGCAGCGAGTCCCAGCGCAAGGCGTCGGCGGTGAGCAGGCACGGTAGGCTTAGGGAACTGGGGGCCTCTCGAACGTCACATCCTCCAACGGCCGGCCCTCGCGCGAGGCTAGTCTGAAATAGCATCCATAGTTCGCCGGGGAGAACGTCGATCCGATGCCGGGCGCCGGGGCGTAGAGGATGCAAATCGTGTTTTCCCCCTTGTGTAGAGGAAACTCGCCCCCGTCGACCACCCTGCCATTGACCGAGAGACTCCTGACGCAGTCTTTGCGGTACACGGCCCGTACGTTCCGCTCGAAAGGGCTCAGGACGCGCCCATAGAGGAGGTAATGCACCCTCTTGTGGGGAGAATAGATGGCGGGGTCCCAGACGTAGAAGCTAGGTATGTTGGATCTTCCGGTCGTTGGGATGATATCGGGATCGAGGATGGACGCTCTTGCAGGATCAAGCGTCCTCCATGAGAGGCGGCCGCTCCAGTGCACCGCGTACTCCCTTTCCGGCTTGGCTCCCGAGAGCAGGGCACTTGAGAAGGCTAGCGGGTCGAAGTCGGGCTCGTCGCCTGCAAGGGGGCCCAGGATCCAGAAGGCGTCCCGGGCGAAACTGGAAGCGGGCGCCTCGGCCGCCGTCTCACAGGTGGCGTATACGCGGGCCCGCTCGGACCCACGGTAGTCGATCTGGGCGACATCATATTCACTGCCGTCGCAAAAATGCCCCGAGTCCTCCCGCTCGGAGAGTTGAATCT
>Ga0265313_10004736_pt1 | contig 10264 bp, 10 predicted proteins | sample 4123metaG_FD_203122 | JGI IMG/M metagenome (GOLD analysis project Ga0265313, IMG submission 203122) | Rhizosphere microbial communities from Carex aquatilis grown in University of Washington, Seatle, WA, United States - 4-1-23 metaG | ecosystem: Host-associated > Plants > Roots > Rhizosphere >...
CAGTCACAGCAATTGAGGAGACTCCTCACGCACCTCCGAAGCCACACAAAAAGAAACCCAAACACAAGAAGCCTTCGGTTGCACATAGCTCCGGTGCCGCAGCCAGTAGCGGTGGTGACTATGTAGAAGTAGAAGTGACGCCAGGCCGTCGAGCCTACCGGTCTTATTGATCAGGTGATCTCTCTGCAGTTTATGGCGAGCCGTCGGCTCGTGCAGACGTGGACTGTTTTGTGCGCGACTTCGACTCGGACACTTCGTTTAGGATTATCTGGATGTACGGACTGGCTTTCACATTCTCTTCAAAATACTCGGTAAGAGCCATCGCCAGTTGTTGTTTCATCGCCTCTTTTGGAATTCTCGTGTCGGCTGCAAACTCCAGCAAAAGCTTCTTTGCTTCATCCTGGACCTTGATGACAAACTCTTCTGCCGGAACACCCTTGGGCAAAATCAGCCCACGCAACGAAACATCCGGACCGGCCACCAGTTTTTGTGTCTGATCCATGGACATGGCAACGATGACCAGACCGTCTTCGGCAATGTGGCGGCGCTGTTCTACAATGCTTTCGTCAATTTCAAAGGCGCGTGACGAGTCGATGAGAATGACACCTGATTCGACGCGGCCGGAAACATGCGCTTTGTCGCGAGACACTTCCAGGATTTCGCCGTTTTCCATCACGAAAGTGTTTTCCGGATCGACATTGCACTCAACAGCCAGCTCGGCGTGACGCACCAGCATTCGAAACTCGCCATGAAGGGGCATGAAGAATTTCGGCTTGCACAAATTGATCATCAATTTTTGCTCTTCGCGGCATGCATGTCCACTGACGTGAACCCCAGCTCCTCTGCCATACACCACGTTGGCACCGCGCAGAAAGAGCGCATTTATAGTATTAGCCACCGAGCGCTCGTTGCCCGGAATCGGAGTAGCTGAGATGACAACCGTATCGCCGGGAATGATTTTGATTTGTTTGTGTTCGTTGTTGGCGATTCTGCTCAGCGCAGACAAAGGCTCGCCCTGACTGCCGGTCGTCAGAATCACAACTTGATCGAGCGGCAATTGTTTGAGCTGATCTACAGGCACAAGCAAACCGTCCGGAAAGGTCATGTAGCCGAGTTCGCGAGCAATGCCGGCAAGATTGAGCATAGAACGCCCAAGAATAGCCACTTTGCGCTCGTACTTAACTGCCGCCTGCAGCACTTGTCGAATACGGTGCACGTTGCTGGCGAATGTGGTGACAATAATTCGATGCGGCGCCGTTGAAAAAACTTCGTTGATCTTGGCCCAAACCGTTCGCTCGGACGGACTGTATCCGTCGCGCTCGGTGTTGGTACTGTCGCTCATCAGAAGAAGCACGCCCTCATCGCCGGCGCGAGAAAGGCTGGCAATGTCAAACTGCTCACCATCCACCGGCGTGAAATCGAATTTGAAATCACCTGTGTGCACCAATGTGCCAACCGGCGTTCTAATAATCAAGCTGAACGAATCAGCAATCGAGTGGGTGCAACGAATGAATTCCACCTGGAAGCAACCGATTTTTACTTGCTGACGTGGTTTTACTTTGCGCAAGACAGTGGAATCTTCAAGCCCGTTTTCTTTCAGTTTTCCTTCAAGCAATCCCAGTGCCAGAGCCGGTCCGTAAATCACAGGGATGGTCACGTCTCTCAATATAAAAGGAATGCCGCCGATGTGATCTTCGTGCCCATGAGTGATGGCCAGACCTCGAATCTTGTCCTGATTCTCTCGCAGAAATGTTATATCCGGCAAAACCAGATCGACGCCCAACTGTTCTTCAGTGGGAAAAGCGAGTCCGGCATCGACAAGCATGATGTCATTGCCGCACATGATGGCCATGGTGTTTTTGCCGATCTCACCCAGCCCGCCCAGAGGAATAATCTTGATCGTATTGCTGCTGGTGTCCAGCTTCGTGCGTCCAGCCTTCGGTGCTTCATTCTCGTCTTGCGACTTGCCGGATCTAGTCATCGAGTTAACACCTTTTGGGAAACAGTACCTAGCACTTTATCGAGCGTTTCTTTCTGTTGGGCATCGAGTGGAACTAAAGGCAGGCGCAAATTCTCTTTGCACAAGCCCATCTTGCTGAGCGCATATTTGACGCAGGTTGGATTGGGTGCGGCGAACAGCGCTTTGAAAATCGGCAAATACTTGTAATGCAGCTCGCGTGCCTCGTCGAGTTTTCCGGCGAAAAATGCGTCGCACATCTCTTTAATAGGCGCACCGACAATGTGGCTGGCAACGCTGACTATTCCGGCAGCGCCGACAGAAAGGAATGGCAGAGTCAGATAGTCGTCGCCTGAATAAATGCGGAAGTCCTGGCGAGCCATTGCGGCGATTTCGCCTGCTTGATCGACACTGCCGGTCGAGTCTTTAAGCGCATGAATATTCTTGTGCTTTTCAGCCAGCTTGATCATTGTCTCGCTGGTGATATTGATGCCAGTACGACCCGGAATGTTATAGACAAAGATCGGCAAGCTGGTGTTATTGGCGACTTCGGCAAAGTGTGCCAGTAATCCAGCCTGACTAGGCTTGTTGTAATAGGGTGCCACCACAAGCAGTCCGTGTGCTCCGAGCTTCTCGGCTGCTTTCGATGCTTCCACAGATTTGCGGGTGTCGTTGGACCCGCTGCCCATGATTACTTTGGCGCGGGTGCCGGCAATTTCAAGAACACTCTTGAGCAAATCCTTCTTCTCGTCGGCATCGAGAGTCGGACTTTCGCCCGTGGTTCCCGAGACGACTATGGTGCTGGTGCCTGTCTGGATGAGGTGATTGACGAGCTTCTCCACTGCTTTGAAATCGATCTTATCCGCATCGTCAAAAGGAGTAACCATCGCGGTGATCACTCTGCCAAACAGTGGTGCGTCCGTGCCTATCACTTTTCTTTCCTCACGTCCTTTTGTTCAAAGATTTCCAAAAGTCACAGTCATTCAACTAATAAATACAGGGCGATGCATGGCATCGCCCCTACAGTTAGCTTGCTACGGGCTGCTTGAGCAGCTTGTGTTCGACCAGATACTCAGCGATTCGCACCGCATTGAGCGCCGCTCCGATGCGCAGGTTGTCGGCGACCACCCAGAGATTGAGGCCGTTTTCCGACGATGTGTCGCGGCGAATGCGACCGACATAGACAGGGTCTTGTCCGGCCGCTTCCAGTGGCGTCGGGTAAACGTTCTTTTCCGGGTTGTCCCAGACTTCAATAATGGGGCTGTTGGCCAGCGCTTCGCGCGCTTGCGCCGGGCTGACAGCTCTTTCCAGATCGACAGTGACCGCCTCGCTGTGGCTGATTACGACAGGCACACGCACTGCAGTGCAGGTGACAGGAAGATTGGGCAGGTCGAGAATCTTCTGGCTCTCCAATACGACCTTCATCTCTTCTTTCGTGTATCCGTTGTCGAGAAATTTGTCGATATGCGGAATCAGATTGAAAGCAATTTGCTTTTGGAAAATCTGAGCGTCGTAGTCCTGATCGTTCAAAACCGCCCTGGTCTGCTGCTCCAGCTCATCCATTGCTTCCTTGCCGGCGCCGCTGACGGACTGATAGGTTGAAACAATCACGCGCTTCAACCCGCCCAATTCGTGCAAAACTTTCAGCACCGGAACAAGCTGCGCGGTCGAGCAATTAGGATTGGCGATGATGCCTTTGTGCTTCTTAATTGCGTCGCCATTGACTTCAGGAACTACCAGCGGCACATCGGGATCCATACGGTATGCATTTGTGTTGTCGATGACGACAGCACCAGCCTGCACTGCCAGTGGTGCAAACTCTTTGCTCTGGGCTTCACCTGCCGATGCCAGAACGATATCCACGCCCTTGAACGCTTCGGCGGAAGGCTCCTGCACTGGATATTGCTTGCCGCAATATTCAATAGTCATGTCTTTGGAGCGGGCGCTGGCAAGAAGTTTCAGCTCACCGACTGGAAATTTGCGCTCTGCCAAAACCTTGAGCAGCTCCTGACCAACCCGGCCGGTTGCTCCTAGAATCGCAACATTTACTGGTCGCTTCGAATTGCCTGCCATCTGTCCTCTATCCTCCGTCTGGTTGTGGTTCTCGATCTGAACCTTCTGTCTTTTGTCGCGTGCAACGCGACGGCTACAATTTTGGCGCATGCAACGCGCCGGCTACGAAAACAAAATCTGGTCCAGCCCGACGACGAGCTTTTTCAGGGACATCACATGAGCAAGCGCCATGCGCTCGCCTTCGATGAAACACTTGGTGTTGAAACTGTCATGGCGGATGGAAAGCAGTTCGCCTTCCGATCCGAAAAGGACTTCCTGGTGCGAAATCAAGCCTGGCAGTCTCAGTGAGTGAACGCGCACTCCACTTGCATGAACGGCGCCACGAGCACCGGGCATCAATTCCTTTTCTTCGACGCGCTTGGCGTTGTAGTGATTGCGGCTTTCGCCAAGCTTGTTGGCTGTGTGAGTTGCGGTTCCGGATGGAGCGTCGATCTTCTGCGTGTGGTGCATCTCGACGATTTCCGCATTGGGAATGAAACGTCCAGCCTGGCGCGCGAATTCCATCATAAGAACAGCGCCGACAGAAAAATTCGGCACTACCATTGCTCCAATCATGTTCTTCTCAGCCAGGATACCCAGCTCCTTCAGGTGCGACTGACTCAGTCCGGATGTACCGATAACCGGGCGAATGCCCTTGCCTATGGCCGACGTAGCCGTCTTCCAGGCAGCCTCCGCCTGGGTGAAATCCAGAATCACATCCGGGGCGCAAGCAGCAATACACTCGATAAATCCACTGCTGACAAGTATACCAGCCCTCCCGCCTCCAGCCACTTCGGCGACCTGTGCTATGTCAAGTCCGACATATGCGGCGTTTTCGCGCCCCCAGGCACCGACGACTTTAATGACAGGATCATTGAAAAACGCCTGCACAAAGGCTTTTCCCATGCGCCCATTGACGCCGGCAACCGCCACTTTTATGGTTTTGAATGAGTCCGAAGCCGTCATAGGCCAGCCTTTCGGGGAGGAGTTTAACAGGACTTAAGGGGTATTTTACCTGGCCAGAGGCGCCAAAATCCCCCTTCTAAAGAAAAGGACTCGGTCTCCCGAGCCCTTTGTTACGTATGCCTTGTGGAGGCGATGCCATGTATCGCCCAGGCGACGCATAGCGTCGCCCCTAAAGAAATCCGCTGTTTACGTGCTAGCCAGCACCTGTATCGTCTTTCCCGTAGACCCGAAGCCTCCCGCTCCACGCTGCAGGCTTTCAGCCAGCTCGTCCACAACCTCAATTTCCACGCGAGGCACAGGCGTAATGAGGAGCTGCGCGATCTTTTCGCCGGGTTGGAATGTGTAAGGCTGTTCGCCGTGATTGATAATCAGCACGCAGACTTCGCCGCGATAGTCCGAGTCGATGGTGCCGACGCAATTGGTCAAGCTGATCCCGGCTTTGTGAGCCAACCCGGAGCGCGGGCGAACTTGTCCTTCAAAGCCTTCAGGTATCTCAACCTGAATTCCTGTAGGAATCTGCGCACGTTTGTCGGGTTCAACCGTCATCGGTTGATCGATCGCCGCCGTCAAATCCATTCCAGCAGAGCCGCTTGTAGCATAGGCAGGCAACGCTTTGCAGTGAGGAAGTTTCTTAACTTTCAAAGTGACGTTCATCTTTTTCACTCCTAAGAGATATTGCTCAGATACAGGCGGCAACTGAGGTTTTGATAATTTGCACTATGCGTGCGTACATTCAGAAAAATACTAGGAAAGTAGCATCACTTCATTAGACACAGACGCTCAATCAAGTCGCTATTTGCCGCAATCACGCTGCCTTGACAATGATCGGATCCGAACATATACTCGATGAATAAAGATAAGAACACAAAAGATGCCTTGATGGCATAGGAGTAAATATGTTTGGATTTATCATCCGTATTATTGATTTTAACTAAGTCTCAGACTGGCAGCCACTCTTAGGCTGATCAAAATAACGAAGTTGAAAGGTTTTTCGACTTCGCCAATAGCTATTTTCGAATATTTAAATCTTCGACAAGCTCTAGCATAGCCAAAGAATATGCCGGTCGAATATTGACGCGCATTTTACAGTGCCACCGCGGATGGTGCCAGTGCGGGGGCGATGCCGTGCATCGCCCGGATCTGCGCGTCATGGCATTTCTCGGGTTGCCGTGCGGCCCGAGCTGTATTACTTTTATCTATAAGGAACAAGAAATGAACAAAATAGAAAAACTCGGAGTCGACATAGGCGGCGTGATTATCGAAAATCACGACGGCGATGCCGACACTTCTTTTTTCTCGAAAAACTACCTCTCGACTCCTGTCTTTGCAGACTCCTTCGTACAGCTAAAGAAGCTGAATGAAGGCCGTTTCAGGGAAAGGGTCTACCTGGTGTCAAAGTGCGGACCTTCGGTGCAATCGAAGACTCGCAAGTGGTTGAAACATAACCACTTCTACGAGACAACAGGAATATCCGAGGAGAACGTGCATTTCTGCATTGAGAGAAAACAGAAAGCAGAGATCTGTGATCAACTGGGAATAACCGCCTTCGTTGATGACAGGTTGGAAATCCTGGGCTATTTGAGCCACCTGGATGAACTGTTTCTGTTTAATCCGAATGAGTCAGAAGTTGCCGAAAACAGCCGGCACTTACCGCTCGTAAGAGTGGTGAGGGACTGGGCTGAATTGGGCGCTTTGCTCAATCCATAAGGTAGGAAACACAGGCTTCAGGGGCGCTTTGCCATGCGCCCCTGAAGCCGTGGGCAAATGCCGCCTGCAAGGCGGCGGCTACACCCTGCATCCGTAGCCGGCGCGTTGCACGCGCCAATAATAAAAGCCGCGTGCAACGCGGCGACTACGAAAAAAAGACGAAAGGAAAAAAGAGCGCAAACAAAAACACCGCTTGGATTGCTCCGCTGCGGTGTTCTAGCTACTGCCTGACTGCCCATTGCTGTGGGCTCAGTATTTCCTCGAGATTCAGTCAGTCCTTCACTCGGGGCGAACTGCCTACTGTCGTTTCCGGTCGGCGCCGACCTGTCGTTTCTGTAGCGTCCCTCGGCTCAAAGCAGTTACTTCGCTTAACCGCTCACCGTTTACTCTTTAAATATACCAACAGTATCGAAGCGTGTGAAGTACCCCGTTTTTCTTTTAATCATGCGGTTTTCCGAATTCGCCGCGCTTCACTGGTGTTGAAAATTTGAGATCGGGCGATCGATCAGATCGTTGGAACAAGCGATGAAGACTGGCTTGATACGCGAATCTACCGATTGTATATACTTTACCAATAATATGCATACACCATAAAGCATCCCACGCATAAATACGTGTGATGCTGATGGCAAGCCGATATATACGCACTTGACTAGGAAGTGCGCATGACCAAATCAAGCGCTGGGGTTTGGCTCAGGCACTGGAAACCGTGATGTTATCAGGGACTCTAGAACGCCTTTCGGACACGCAGGACCAGAAAGCAATACATGCAATATCAATTGCATATACAACATTCTCAATCCGCTTTTGCCGCTTTGTGCTGACCGGATACGAAGACGCGACGCAACGATTTGACGCTACATCCGCTACCTCATTCCATCAGCAAGCCTTCTGCAATATCCGGCCCCAGCTTTCTGGATTGGAGGCTGTCGGTTACCACTTGCTCGCGCTTGCAGTAAATTCCAACCTTATTATGCTCAAACTTTATACCCGGTTGCCAAGAGACTTAATCGGGGTTCGAAGGGGCGAACCGCTACCTATTAGTTGATATAGCCAGCCCAGCGACTGGACACCCGGACACCTCGAACAGCCCGCGCCGCAGGTCTGCCCGCTGTTACAAACCTAAATTCCGCCATTTCTCCCGCGGCGGACATACATATATAATGAATAGCCTGCGCCGACGTAGCTCAGGGGTAGAGCAACGGTTTCGTAAACCGTAGGTCGGGGGTTCAAATCCCCCTGTCGGCTAAGCTTTTCGGGACTTTTTGATTTTCCTCCGGGCCCCTTTTGGGCCCCCTCAGAAGTCAAAGGGTGTCAATTGAAATAGAGTCAGAGCAACCTGCAACGTCGCGAACGGTGAAGTTGCAGGAACGAATCCTGCCGGACTCGCGAAGTGCAAATGCGAATGAGGAAGCAGACTTCATCTCTAAATGAAAATACGCGAGGGCACCATATTTAGTGCACTGAAGTACCGGTTGGATGTTAGGTTGCATTTTGTCCTTTGTTTGAGGACTGTGCAAGTCTCCGAAGATCGAACTCGTAACCAATGATGACCGCTAGCACAGCGGCAACTTTTTCTAGAGTCGCGCGCTCCTCAGCAGACCATTGCCTTTCTTTCCTGGATTGCAATGTTAGAAAGCCAGGGAAGAGTCCTCTTGCCTTTAAGGCGACAACTAACTGTGACTCGAAATCCTGAGATACGTTCAACAAGGGCTCCCAATCACTTGATGCTCTGTCTAGCTCGATTGCGATATCACCGAGAGTCAAAAAATTCAAAACCAGACGCGTGCCTTGTTGGGCGTCCAAGCTCAGACCAACGAGTGCCCCTGAACCTTCTTGCGCTGAGTATCCGCTGGTAACGGTGAGCTGATCAACGACGATCAACCAAATCAAACCTTGATCCGCGTTGAGTCCAGTAACAATATTGCGTAGCGCTTCATCGAGAGCGCTGTCGAATACAGATCCACTCTCGAACTGAAGTGTGGATATGAGTTTGTTGATTGTGTCTTGAGCCAAATCTGAGTAGATCATGTTTATTTATAGAGGCGGAAAGTCTAGGAGTGGAAGAAATTTACCATGTCAGAGTCATATATCGTGCGCTATGTTTCTTTCAACGAAGCATCGTATTCCCGTCTGCAATCCTCATCGCAGAGTGTCTTCCAGGCTTCGACGATTTTGTCGAATTTTTCCTTGCTTCCAGTCTCGGAGTTATCGGGATGATACTTGCCAGCAAGATACCTGAATGCATGACGAATTATTATGACTTCAGCCTCTGGATCGACCTGAAGTATTTGGTAGAAATTGCGTTTCTCAGACATTGACTCAGACCTTCGACAGACGTATAAACCTGATTATGTTTCCTTTTCTCGTCATCCAGCATTGATCTTTTTTAGCATCTCCGAGCAATACGAGCGCAGATGTTAGGCGTTTGTGAGCGAAGTCACTGAGCACAAGATTCCTCACAAGTACGCAACTGGGTCATCTCCTCTAATTACTGCGCAGCCATTCAATAGCTTGGTCATACGAGCTTGGTGGTGCGAACTGATGCCCGCCCTGGAACTCTATCCACTTGGTCTTCCATCCTTGCTGAATCAAAAATTGCTGGTCCCGTTTCATCTTGGTGGTGATCTGGTCTAACGAACCGACTATAAACACGACTGATTTCCCTCTCGGATAATTGGTAGCATTTAAATGCTCTTCGCCAATACAACCACTGCTGACAATGATCTTGCGGACGTTAGGCCAGAGGTATGCCATTTCGTGAGCACGCGTTGCTGCTCCGGAAAAACCTACAACGCAAAGTCCATTCGGATCAAATGGAAATCGCTTGGGTGCACTTTCGACAGCATCTTTTAGCGTCGGTTCAATTTTCGGCCACGCAACAAGACTGTTCGAATTTTGTGACGCAGCGAAAGCCCAATGATGTTTCTCGCATGCATCCTGAAGCAGCTCCTCCCAATCGCCCGCCGTACCTGACGGTGAAAGCGCCAGTATCCATGGAAGTTTTTCGCTTCCGGTGTAATTTTTTGGTATGTAGACTGTATAACCGGTATACATCAGCCTTCCTCTACCGGGGATGACTTGCCCAAGGTCACAGCCAATTATTACGCCATTGCTGTCTGTCCCTCTGCCGATACCTAAAGCTGGAAAAATTTGTGGTAACTGAAGTGCTGGTGGTGGTTCCTTGACTCCAAGGAGTTGATTAAGCGCCTTGCCTGACTGAGATTTAAGGGACGGCTCTGCAGATGAATCGAAAATCCATTCAAACTGTTTTCGCGCTCGTGCTTTGTCGCCTAGTTGGAAATAGCAAAGCCCGAGATAGTATTGAACAGTTGTGTCGTTCGGTTTCTTTTGCGCCAGCGCGGCAAAGCTGGAAAACGCCTCCCTATATTTCCTCGCGTTGTAGGTATCAATAGCGGCAGTGATTTCTTTGTCCGGAAATCCAAGAGTAGTGCACAGACCGGTATTGCACAGAAGCAAGGCTAATGTCCCGGCTAGCGCCGCAGCGATTAGATAGGCACTTCGATTTCTGAACAAACTAAACTCCTCGCGACGGTATTTCCATTATAGCTAGAGGCGTTG
>Ga0265313_10004737_pt1 | contig 10262 bp, 4 predicted proteins | sample 4123metaG_FD_203122 | JGI IMG/M metagenome (GOLD analysis project Ga0265313, IMG submission 203122) | Rhizosphere microbial communities from Carex aquatilis grown in University of Washington, Seatle, WA, United States - 4-1-23 metaG | ecosystem: Host-associated > Plants > Roots > Rhizosphere >...
TACTGGCTGAACACGGGATTTTTCACATCCAGGTCCTTCCCGACGTCGTTGCCCGCGACCTTGAAGTAAACGTAGTCCTCGCTGGCATCGAGGCCCATGTCGCCGTAGGCCCTGAGTCCCTGCGGCAGGGTGCCGCACACGCGCTCATAGGAGTCGGACGGCCCCATGGTCCCTTTCGCGCTGTCGGCAAAGATCCTGCCCAGGTTGACCTCGATGACCTGGAACGGTCCCTTCGGGGGCATGAATCCGCCTTTCTTCCTCGCTCCAGGGGGAGGGCCTCCGGGTCCGCCGGGGCCGGGGCCTTCGGGTGGCGGCGCATCGGGGGGAGGGACCATGGCCGGTCTGGCCGGAGCGCCCAAATCGCGCAGAAGATAGAGGTTCATCGAGTGGCGCGCGACGCAGAGCATGCCGAAGTAGCCCTTTTCCGTCACCTGCACGATGTCACCGGACGCCTCGTTGACGGCCATCACACCCCCGGGCACGCGCCCGGAACGGAAGATCACCCACTGGCCGTCCGAGGTCCAATCCGGGTGTGTCTGGTAGATCTTGGAATCCCCGACCGCCGCCGAGGTGAGAAAGGTCAGGGGAGTGCCGGTCACCGGATCGATGACGAGCTTCTTCTCGGAGGGAAAACGCCGGCCGACCTGGGCGGAGCCGTGGGATGCGAGCAAGGTGCACGCGCAAAGGGCCACGGCCACTCGGATGAGGGGGTATTGATTCATGGTTGGTCTGGGATTCGGGGTATCATGAGGAAAGACGCAGCCGCGCCCGCGAAGGAGCACTAATTTCCGCCGGCCTCGGCCGGAAGGGATTGGGAAAATCATCCGACGACGGTCCGGCTTCGGGTTCATGGCCAAGTACAATTTTTCATAGCCGGTCGCTTCGGCCGTCATAGTGTCCATTGGGCCCGGGTTCGCGCTTCCCAAGGGCATCATTCATGTCCTCTCTGGCAAAAAGGCCCATGACCAAAGACTTGCAGGTGCTTACGATCGGTCAGGCGACCGGATCGGTCGTGCGCACCCGGCCGGCTGTCTCGCGCAGGACCTGCGGCGGGGTCTTCATCGGGGCTTTTGTCCTGTTCGCACCTCTTCTTCAGACCGTCTCGGCGGCGGGGCAGGGACCAAGACCCTTCATCCAGGCGCAGGCTGTGGCGCAACCGCCGGTGATCGACGGTAAGCTGGATGATCCCTGCTGGCAGACGGCCCAGGCCCTTGCGAATTTCACCCAGGTCCTGCCGGTCGAAGGGGCGGCGCCGACCGAGCGGACGGAAGTGCGCATCGTCTACGACCGCGAAAACCTCTATATCGGCGTGCGCTGCTTCGACAGGGAGCCGGCCAAGATCATCGCGAAGCAGATGCAGCACGACACCTTTTTCCAGTCTGATGATACCGTCAAAATCGCCTTTGACACATTCGACCGTCAGCGCGACGGCTATTTTTTCGCCATCAACCCCGCGGGAGCGCGCACCGAGGGCCTGATCGAGAATTTCAACGACGAGGACCCGCTCTGGGACGCGGTGTGGAGTGCCCGCGCACGCGTTGACGCGCAGGGCTGGACGGCGGAAATCGTCATCCCTTTCTCCAGCCTTTCGTTCGACCCCGGACACGACCGCTGGGGCTTCAACATCGAGCGCGTCATTCGACGCAAGCAGGAGATCGTGCGCTGGACCTCTCTGGCCCGGGCAAAGTGGATGGATTCCCTCGCGGATTTCGGCGAGCTGCGCGGTCTGCATGTCGAGCGCCACGGCGTGGGACTCGAGCTGAAGCCCTTTGCCAGCGTCGGGTATCTCGACAACGTGGGGGCCGGCGGTCCGGCGTGGAGAATCAAGCCGGGTTTTGACCTGACTGACCGCATCACTCCTTCGCTGACCGCCAACGCGACGATCCACACTGATTTTGCTGAGGCCGAGGTGGACCAGCGGGTCGTGAACCTGACCCCTTACCCACAGTTCTACCCGGAAAAGCGCGATTTCTTCCTGCAGGATTCCTCGCTGTTCACGTTCGGCAGCCCCAGTGAGTCGCTCTCGCCGTACTATTCGCGAAACATCGGGCTCGGCGCGAGCGGTCAGCCCGTGAACATCCTCGCCGGCGGGAGGCTCACGGGCCGCATTGGCGACACAAGCGTGGCCCTGCTCGACGTGCAGCAGGACGCTTACACCGATGCCGGCAGCGGCAGCCGGATCGGCTCGAAGAACCTCTTTGTCGGGCGCGTATCCACCCTGGTGCTGGACGAATCGAACGCCGGCCTCCTGGTGACGCACGGCAACCCGTTGTCGCCGGGTGACAACGCCATGGCGGGGCCGGATTTCAACTACCTGAACAACCGGCTGCCCGACGGGAAGCAGCTCGTCGGGCATTTCTGGCTGCTCGGCAGCTCATCGACGGGCGAAGCCGGCAGCGACACGGCCTACGGCGGGGACATCGAGTACCCGAACGAGCCGTTCATAGCGCGATTGAGCTACCAGCGGATCGGAGAGGATTTCAATCCGGCCCTCGGTTTCATTGAGAGGAGCGGGACCAACGAGATTGTCGCGCATGCGGGCTATGTCTGGCGCCCGAACACGGAATGGATTCGCAGCGTCCAGATCGATCTGCGGCCCTATGTCACCACCGACCTGGGAAACCGCATTGTCTCGGAGGACGACGACCTGCCCAGGGTCAATCTGGCGGACGCTGCCGGCGACCACTTCTTCTTCAGCTACACCCTGCACCGCGACACGCTCGATTCGCCCTTTGCGATCGTGCCGGGGATCGTGGTCCCGACCGGCGACTATCCCCACGGCCACGTCAAGCCGATGATCATGACGAGCAGCGCGAGGCCGCTGAGCGCAAGCGTGGCTCTGGACGCGGGGCATTTCTACACGGGAACGAGCCGCGATTACAAAGGCACCCTCGACTGGCGGCCTTCGCGATTCGTGACGGCCAACCTCTCTTATGAGGTGCAGCAGTTCAAGCTGCCGCAGGGCCGGTTCGATGTGCGCATAGGCAGCGCCCAGCTGACCCTGGCCGCCACGCCGGATCTGACGTGGAGCACAATCGCGCAGTACGACGACATCTCCGACAACCTCGGGATGAACAGCCGTGTCCGGTGGACCTACCGGCCCGGCTGCGACATCTTTTTCGTCGTCGACCAGGGCTACCAGTTTGCCGGATGGAAGGCGACGCGGCTCACGAGCACGATCACCCTGAAGTGGGGGGCGACCTTCCGGTTCTGATCATTCGGAGGCTGTCCCGTGAGATTGGTGTTGATCGAACCGCGTCGCGCCGGATAAATCGGGCGCCATGCGGCTCCAAAGCGCGCCCGGCGCCCTTCGCATCCGGCCATGGCACGTGGGTGCCCTGTTTGCGGGCCTGGCCCTTTGGTGCTATTGGCCCGCCCTGCGGGGTGGCCTCGTATGGGACGACCAGGCCCACGTCACGCGCCCGGACCTCCAATCCGGGGCCGGATTGGCGCGCATCTGGTTCGACCTGCACGCCACCCAGCAGTATTATCCAGCCCTCCACAGCGCATTTTGGTTCGAGCACCGGTTGTGGGGCGACGCGACCCTGGGCTACCATCTGGCCAATCTTGCGCTGCATGTCGCCTGCGCCTGCCTCATGGTCCTGGTTCTGCGGCGGCTCAACATTCCCGGTGCTGTCCTGGCCGGAACAATCTTCGTGGTCCACCCGGTCTGCGTGGAGTCTGTCGCGTGGATTTCGGAGCAGAAGAACACCCTCTCGTTGGTGTTCTACCTGGGGTCGATGCTGACATACCTGCGTTTCGACCGTGAGCGCGGCCACGCCCCGGCCGCACGGGCCTACGCGCTGGCCTCGGCCCTGTTTGTCCTGGCCATTCTGACCAAGTCCGTGAGCGCAACCCTGCCTGCCGCACTGCTTGTCGCCCTATGGTTGCAGCGGGGCCGGCTGTCTTGGCGGCGCGATGTCGTTTGCCTCCTTCCCTGGTTTGCCCTGGCGATTGGCAGCGGGCTTTTCACCGCCTGGGTGGAGCGCCGGTACAATGGCGCGGTTGGACCGGATTTTGAGCTGACGCTGGCGCAGCGCTTCCTGCTTTCCGGGCGCATCCTCTGGTTTTACCTGGGAAAACTTTTCTGGCCGGCCCGGCTTGTGTTCATCTACCCGCGATGGGACGTGAAATCCGCAGCGGCGGGATGGGCGGGGTATATGGCCGCCGCACTGGCGTTGACTACGTTTCTTTGGTGGTGGCGCGGCCGGTCACGGGGACCGCTGGCCGGCTGGCTGTTTTTTACGGGCTCGCTCTTTCCCGCCCTCGGATTCTTCAACGTTTACCCGTTTCTCTACTCGTACACGGCCGATCATTTTCAGTACCTGGCGAGCCTCGGAGTGATCGCGACGTGCGCGGCCTGCGCCGCGGCGTGGCTCCCCCGCCGACCGCCGGTCGTCCGGGTCTTCGGATGGAGCCTCTGCGGAGTGGTGGTGGCCGTCCTCGCCCTTCTCAGCCGCGGGCAGAGCGCAAACTACCGGGACCTGACGGCGCTTTACACCGCGACGATCCGGGACAATCCGGCCTGTTTTCTGGCCCACAACAATCTGGGCATCGAATTCGAGCGCACGGCCCGCTACCGTGAGGCGGAGGCGGAATACCGCGCGGCGATCGCGGGCAAACCGGACCTTGCCGAGGGGCACTACAATTTGGGCCACCTTTGTCTGCGGCTTCCGGGCCGTGCGGCGGAGGCCATAGCCGAGTTTCAGGAGGCCCTGCGCCTGAAGCCGGATTATCCCGAGGCGCACGACAACCTTGGCAATGCCCTGTCGCTGGTGCCGGGCAGATTGGACGAGGCGATCGCCCAGTATGAGGAGGCGCTGCGGCTGCGGCCAAGATATTTCGAGGGGCAAAGCAACCTTGGAATCATCCTTATTCGCGACGGAAGGCCGTCCGAGGCAATCCCCCATTTGGAGGAGGCGCTGCGGATGCGACCGAACGATTTCCTGATTCACTGGAACCTTGGCCGCGCGCTTTTCAAGGAGCCCGGGCGCTTGGAGGACTCGGTCGCCCAGCTAAAGGCGGCGCTGCGGATCCGCCCTGCTGCGGCGGAGGTCCATCTGGACCTCGCCGTGGCCCTCCTCATGGCCCCGGGCCGCGCCGGGGAGGCGGTGGCGCACCTGGAGGAGGCCTTGCGGCTGCAGCCATCGCTGGAGCCCGCGCGCAGGCTGCTGGCTCGGGTGCGCGAATCGGCTTATCCTTAGCCGGCGCGCCGGCGTTTTGCCTCAACGTTACGGGACGTTGTAGACTTCGACGAGGGCGAGGCCTGTCGTGGAGTCGGCGCTGCTAACCTGGGCGGTGTAACCCGCGGCGCTGCCCCCCGTCGGAAGCGTCACGACCATCGCGCAGTCGTTGGAACCTGCGGCAATGGCGCTGGCGTAGACGCTGTTCATGATCGCCGTGGATGCCGGCAGGATCCCGGCCGCCACAGTCGAGTTGCCCGCGGTGGTGGAATTGCTCCACCCGATGTTGGTTGCGATTGTGTTTCCTGCTGAATCGAAAAGGGTCAGCGTGGGCTTGGCCAGGGTCAGGCCGCTATAGGCCGGAGTGCCTGCCAGACCCGGACCCACCGCCCGGATCAGCAGGGTTTGGGAGGTGCCGCCTATGACATAGAATCCGGCGACAAGCGACTTGGCGCCCGTTCCCACCACGGCGCGGGACGAGATGTTGATCAGGCGCGAGGCGGGCGTTGCGGCATACGAGTCGTAGTCGTACACCTCGACGAGCGCCACCCCGCTCCCGTTGTTCAGGCCGTCGATTTGCGTCGTGTAGCCGATGCCTGGGCCGGCCGGGACGCTCAGGAATGCCGCCGTATCGTTGGAATTGGCCGGCAATGGAGTGGCATAGACGCTCGAGAAGGCGTTCGCCAAAGTCTGGCCGCCGCCCCAGGCCGTATTCGTCGCGAGAACGGCGGCGCTTCCGTTATACCACGTCAGTTTCGGGTTGGGGAGGGTCTGGCCGGCGAGTGTCGGGGAGACAACGGCAAGATTCGGGCCGATGCCTCGGACAACGACGTTCTTGGAGCCTGATCCGTCGGTGTAAAACCCTGCCACGAGATTCTGGAACTGGCCGGTCCCTATGTACGCCCGCGAGGAGATGTTGTACAGGTGGGAGCTGACGGACACGGTGATTGGCAGCGGGCTCGATGTCGCCGGGCCGTAGGCATTGGTGAGGACGACGGTGTAGGAGCCCGCCTGGGTCGTCGCGACGTTGGAGAGCGTCAGCGACGAATTCGTGGCCGCCGGAATACTGGCCCCGTTCAGCTTCCACTGGTAGCTTGCCGGGCCCGGCGCGACGACGCTGAGGGTCGAGCTTCCCCCGGCGCCGACGTTCTGGGATGCCGGCTGGGTCGCGATGGCCGGAGGCCCGCCCACGGTCAGGCTGGCGGGATTGGAGGTGACGCTTCCCTGCGAATTGTAGACGATGACCGAATAGGCGGCGGCGTCGGAGGGCTGGGCCGAGGCAAAGGTATAACTCGAGTTCGTCGCGCCTGAAATGCTCGTCCCGTTCTTCTGCCACTGGTAGCCAGGGGCAGGGGTGCCCGTCGCAGCGACGGTGAAGATCGGCGCCTGACCCTGGAAGATGGTGATGGGCGCCGGCTGTGTTGTGATCGACGGCGCGGCGTACACCATCAAAGTGCCGATCGTGTAGGAGAACGTTCCGAGCGAGCTGGTGATCGCGACCGAGTAGATTCCCGCACTGGCGTTGGTCACGCTGGAAATTGAATAGTTCGCGCTGGTTGCCCCCGGTATGCTGACGCCGTTTAGCTTCCATTGATACGTCGACGCCAGCTGGGGAGTCGCGCCCATGGTGACGGACGTGCCGACGCTCACGGGATTCGCCGGCGGCCGAACGGAGGTGATCTCCTCTTCGATCTGCACGATGAGATTGGCGACGTTGGGGGAGCCGACTCCCGTGCAGAGGTCATATCCGATGCCGGCATAGCAGGCGCCGTTATTCCCCGCCGAGATGTCGTTGAATGCGCTCGAGCCGATGAGGGGATAGACCCACGGACCGAGGAGGCCCAGGCTCGAAATTCCCGCACTGGCCCGGGCCTGATCCATGTCCGCCACCAGACCGGCCCAAATCGGCGACGAGACGCTCGTGCCGAGGGCGCCCGACAGCTGGCCGTTGAAAAGATAGATGGCTCCCGTATACCCTCCAGCCAGAGGCAGGGCGGATGCCATTGCGGCCACATCCGGGACGCATCGCATCGTACCAGAGGGAACTCCATAGCCGGCCTGCCAGGACGGGCGCGGGAAAAGGGTGCTGACTCCGCCGCCGCTTGCCAGGATCGGGTTATAGTTGCCGCCGATTTCCGACCATGTCGTCTCCCCGACGTAGAGCCAGTTAAAGTCGAATGTCGCCGTCGTCCCTCCGACTCCGGTCACGTAGGGGTCGCTCGCCGGATAGGATGCCGAGAGCGGGTACGCGGGACCATAGCCGTTGATTCCGCTTGTGCTCGGATTTGAGCCGCTGTCGCCGGAGCTGTTCAATATCGTGATTCCAGCGGCCGCGACCTGGGCATATTTCTGCGACAGGCTGGCCACCGAGTCTGTCGTATACTGCCCTTCCGGGGCGCCGGCGCTGTAGGAGACGACCTTTGCGACCCCGTCGTTGAGGATCTGGGTGCAGGCCGCCATGACATACATCTCGTTGAGCGCGGGGATCGCGTAGAGCCTGAGCTGCGCTCCCGGGGCCATGCTGGTCGACCATTCGATGTCGATCGACGCTTCCTGGGCATCGGCCAGCTGGTTCGACGGGGTCGGACCGCCAAGCACGTTGACCACAGAGTAGTTCGCCAGCGTCGCGCTGACTCCGATGTCCTGCCAGTAGGAGGTCAGGTCGCTCGACTGCGGAACCGCGCCCATGATGATCCCGATCGTCTGTCCCGCGCCATTGAGGTTGGCCGGCACATTGTAGGCCGCGAGAATGTCCGCCGGGGTGACACGCCCGCTGAGGTTCGTGACGCCGTCGAGAGTGTGCCGGATCGCGCGCATCCGGATATGCGGCTGGAGCCCGTGAATTCCCAGGACCCCGTCGGCGATGTCCTGGGGCAGGGACGGAGCCGTGACGGCGGAAGTGAATTCACCGTCTTCCGTCGCGATGCGGGCAAAGGCCACGCCGAAGGCGGCCGAGACCTGCGCGACCGTGCCGCGGGCAAACAGGTTTGTGTGACTCGAGTCAGCGAGCGTGAGCGTGAAGCCCCGGGCCCTCAGCCATGCGGCAATCCGGTCGTGGTTTGCCTTGGGCGGCAGGTATTTGGCCTCCATCTCCGCATGCGGGACCTTTTGGCCGGAGTGAACCCGCGCCTGAAGTTCCGCGTAGTTTTGCATCCGGAGGCTGATTACGAAGTCGAGACTTTCAGCGGATTCGGCCGCCGTGAGGCTTTCCCGGACCCGGTGGGGGCGGGAGGCCGGAGCTCCCGCCGGGACCTCCTTTATCGAATCGCCGAAACGCGCGCGGCCGTCCGCGGTGACGTCCGTGGCGCCCGCGGCGACAAGGGATGTCGCAAGGGCGATCAGGAAAACAAGGGCAGCCCCACTGGGGTTACTCGGCTGGGACATTGGTTGCCGCAGATTTTGGCATCCGTTTCCTAGCCCCGGCATGGAGGAAAGTTAAGATCAATCGCATTTTCCAATGCCCAGGAGGCCTTGGGCGGGCGGAAATAAGCGGCGCAAGAAAGGACTATTCGCAAAACCTTGGTTGCAGGCGATCGAGGAAACTGCCCTCTTTTCGCAGACCCCTGGAACATTTCCATCATGAAGATCCGCACATTGTCCGTCACCCTCATCGCCGGCCTGCTCGTTTCCGGATGCGGCCAGAAGAACGCTTCCGGTTCCGCCGATGGAGTCGCGGCCGCCGGCCCCCGCCTGATCGAGATCACGGCGGGCGACGCGATGAAATACAGCATAACCGCCATTGAGGCGAAACCCGGCGAACAGCTGAAGGTCGTCCTCACCAACATCGGGACGGTGCCGAGGGAGGTCATGGGCCACAACTGGATCCTGCTCAAGGCGGGCACGGACGCGTCGGCCTTTTCCGCTGCGGCCATGGCGGCCAAGGACTCCGATTACATCCCGGAATCGCTGAGGGACGAGATCATCGCCCACATCGATCTTCTCGGGCCCCGCAAGTCGGGCGAGGTCGAGTTCTCAGCGCCGACTGTCCCGGGGGAGTACCCCTTTCTCTGCAGCTTTCCCGCCCATTTTCAGGCGGGCATGCACGGGGTCCTGACCGTCAAATAAAGCCGCCATTCGCGGTCGACGCCATCGCCGGATCCGCTCCGGAATCCCAGCCCCGGCGCCCTGGATGAGTTCATGGGAATCGCATTCAGGGGAGATCTCCCCTCCAACGCCTACGGGACGTTGTAGACCTCGATCAGCGCAATGCCGGTCGTCGAATCGGCGCTGCTCACCTGGGCCGTGTAGCCCGAGGCGCCGCTCGATCCGGCTGGAAGGGTCACAACCATGGCGCAGTCGGCCGACCCTGCTGCAACCGTGCTGGCGTAGACTTTGCCCATGATTGCGGTGGTCGCCGGCTGGATTGCCGCGGCGACGGTCGAGCCGCCCGGGGTGGGGGCGCTGCCCCACCCGATATTGGTCGCGATGATATTCCCAGTCGAATCAAACAGGGTAAGAGCGGGCCTGGCCAGGGTCTGGCCGCTGAGGGCGGGTGCGTTCGCCGCCAGGCCCGGGCCAAGCGCGCGGATGAGCAGGGTCTGGGAGGTGCTGCCTACGACCCAGAATCCGGCCACCAGCGATTTGCTGCCGGTTCCGACCAGGGCGCGGGACGAAATATTGATCAAACGGGAGGCGGGAGTTCCGGTGTACGAGTCGTAATCGTAGAGTTCGATCATCGCGATTCCAGTGCCGCCATTCAAGCCGTCCACTTCGGCCGTGTAGCCGGTGCCCGCCGAGGCGGGAACGCTCGTGAACACGGCCGCGTCGCTGGAGCCGGCCTGCAGTGGGGTGGCATAAACGGTTGCAAAGGCATTGGTCAGGACCTGGCCGCCTCCCCAGGCCGCATTGGTGGCGAGGACCGAGGGCTTTGCGTTGTACAGGGTCAACTTCGGGCTGGCGAGGGTCAGGCCGCTCAGGGGCGGGTCGACAATCGCCAGGTTCGGGCCGATCCCGCGGACCAGGATGTTCTTGGACCCCGACCCGTCGGTAAAGAATCCCGTCACGAGGTTCTGGTTGGGACCGGGACCCAGATAGCCCCTGGAGGATATGTTGTACAGGTGCGAGGCGACGTTTACCGCC
>Ga0265313_10004738_pt1 | contig 10256 bp, 7 predicted proteins | sample 4123metaG_FD_203122 | JGI IMG/M metagenome (GOLD analysis project Ga0265313, IMG submission 203122) | Rhizosphere microbial communities from Carex aquatilis grown in University of Washington, Seatle, WA, United States - 4-1-23 metaG | ecosystem: Host-associated > Plants > Roots > Rhizosphere >...
TTCAGCCCCAATGACGGAACGCCGAAGCCGGAATACTGATAATTCATGCGGCGGTCGCGGGCATTGTATTGCGATTCCGACACGCCCCAGGGCACGCCGCGCTGGCGGCCATACTGGATCTGCTCGTGCACCGCGGCCTGGTTGGAAAGCGCCAGCAGGCTGCCTTCCGGCTCTCGCATCAGCAGCGCCGGCATCAGATACTCGAACATCGAGCCCGACCAGGATTGCAGCGCAAGGTGATGACCCAGCGGCGTCAGGGTGCGGCCGAGGTGAAACCAGTGCCGGGTGGGAATGTCACCCTTGGCAATGGCCAGGAAACTGGCCAGGCGCGCCTCCGACGACAGCAGGTCATAGGCATTGGGGTCCAGGCACTGTTCGTCCACTCGGTAACCGATGGAAAGAAGCTGGCGCTGTTCATAGAAGAGAAAGCGGAAATCCATTTCCTCCGCCAGCCTACCGCAGAGATCGGCCAGGGCGCCGGCGCGGGCGGCGCGCGCCTCGCCCGTCAGGGCGCGGTCGTGCAGATGGCTGTCCAGACAGGCTATCAGCGCCGTGGCGGCGGCGGTCTGCGCCGCCAGCGCGTGTGCCTCGGCAGCGATGTCCTGCGGGGCGGCGGACGGCTCCTCCAGCCGCCGGCACAGAGCTTCGGCGCGTTCGCGGACACCATCCGGGATTTTCCCCTCGCGCAGGAACAGCGTCGCATCCTGCGCACCATCGCGCCAGCCGCCGCCACCATCGCCTCTGGCGATCTCCGCCATGGCGCGCTTCACTACCAGCAGATTGCCCATCAGATTGCCGCTGTCGACTGTGGAGACATAGGCGGGGTCCAGCGGCGCCAGCGTACCGGTGTCGTACCAGTTGAGGAAATGGCCGCGATAGCGCTGCATGCGCCCCATCGTCACCAGGGTGCTTTCCAGCCGCTCCAGACATTCGGCGGTTCCAATCCAGCCGAAATCGCGCGCCGCCAGTACGGTACAGAGATAGACGCCGATATTGGTCGGCGAGGTGCGGCGCGCCAGCAGTGGCTGCGGATCTTCCTGGAAATTGTCCGGCGGCAACCAATTGTCCTCTGCCGTCACATAGGTTTCGAAAAAGCGCCAGGTCCGCCGCGCCGCCTGGCGCAGCGCCTGCCTGTCGGGGGCGCGGACTTCGCGATGCGGCCGCGCCGGCGGCATGTGACTTGCCCAGCGCGCGATCAGAGGCGAGATGCTCCAGAGCACCAGAAAGGGAGCGGCCATCGCCAGATTTTGCGGCGCGCGGGCGGCAGTGATGGCAACGACCGCGCCTGCCATTGCGAGGGCGCTGCAAAACTGGAAGAGCAGCGGCCTGATGCCGCCATCGCGCCTATATGCCGTTTGAGCAAAGGTCATCCATTCCAGCATCCGCCGGCGGCTGACGATGACGCGGAACAGGGTGCGCAGCACCGCGTCCAGCGCCAGGTAGGCGACACGTGCCAGGAAGGCCAAGGTAAAGAGAAGTTGCAGACCGGCTTGCACGCTCTGCCGACCCATCACGCGCGCATGACTCCAGCCCGCCATGCGCCAGGCACGCCAGGAGAACAGGCCGGTCAGAACCGGCAGGAAAGATGGCAGGGCGACCGCGATCAGCAGGAACAGCGTCCAGGCGCCGGCGGCGGGCAGCGACAGGCTCCAGCCCAGCAGGAAGGCCAGTAGCAGGGCCGGCGCACCCAGCGAGCGGCGCAGATTGTCCAACAGCTTCCAGCGGCCCAGGGGCGAGATGCCATCGCGCAGGCCCAGGATCCAGGGCAGCAATTGCCAGTCGCCGCGCATCCAGCGATGCTGGCGCGCCAGTTCGACGTCGTAGCGGGAGGGAAACTCCTCCACCAGTTCGATGTCCGAAACCAGGGCCGAACGGGCGAAGACCCCTTCCAGCAGGTCATGGCTGAGCACCGTATTCTCGGGAATGCGGGCGTCGAGGGCGCGCTCGAAGACGTCGACGTCGTAGATGCCCTTGCCGACGAAGGAGCCTTCGTCGAACAGGTCCTGATAGATGTCGGAGACGGCGAAGGCGTAAGGGTCCAAGCCGTTGGGCCCGGAAAATGCGTACTGAAAGAGCGAGCCTTCGCGGCCCACCGGCAGCGAGGGGGTGACGCGCGGCTGCAGGATGCCGTGGCCCCGCGCCACCCGGCCACTGCTTTCGTCGAACACCGGCCGGTTGAGCGGATGCGCCATCTTGCCGATCAGCCGCTGGGCGGCGCCGCGCGGCATCCGCGTATCGGCGTCGAGGGTGATGACATAGCGCACGCCGGCGGGAACCCCTGCCGCGTCGAGGAAGGTGGTGTTGGTGTCGCCGCGCAGCAGACGGTTCAGTTCGTGCAGCTTGCCGCGTTTGCGCTCCCAGCCCATCCAGGAACCCTGCGCCGGGTTGAACAGGCGGCGGCGGTGCAGCAGCAGGAAAATCGGCGCGTGGCCCGCGACGTGGCGCTGGTTGAGCGCCGCGATCCCGGCCTTTGCCGCCGCCAGCAGCTTCTCGTCATCGGCGCGATGCTCGTCCGGGCTGTCGGTCCAGTCCGAAAGCAGCGCGAAACTCATGCCGGCATCGGCGTTGGCGAGGTAATGCACCTCCAGCCGCTCGATCTGCTGGGCGATCTCGTCTTCGTTCACCAGCAGCGTCGGCACCACCATCATGGTGCGCAGGTCATCCGGTACGCCGCGCTTCAGCGACAGGCCCGGCAGGCATTGCGGCTGCCTTTGCCTGGTGACGGTGCGGTTGATCAGCGCCATGGCGAGGTCAGAGGCGGGCAGCAGCGCCAGGAAGGCCGTGAGGCCCTCCAGCCAGTCCGGCATGCTTTCGCGCGCCTGGGTCAGCAGCGCCAAGGTGACGATCAGGATGGTGAGGATGGCGATCGAGCCGACATAGCCGGTGAGATTGGTCGCGGCGACGGTCCGGATGAAGCGCCCCAGCAGCGTCGGGCGGCAGCCCGCTTCGCGGGCGAAGGCGATACGGCCTTCGGCGATCAGGTAATAGCCGACATCGCGGCGGCGGGCGTCCGCCCCCGTCAGGGCGCGGGCCGTGGCGGTCTCGGCCAGGGCGATCTCATCGCCGTCGCAGGCGCGCGCCATGGTCTCGATGGCGCGGCGATAACGGTCGCGGGTGGCGAAATCATTGTCGCTATAGCCGGGCGCCGCCGCCAGCGCCCGTTCCACCAGGCTGACTTCCTCGAACAGCTCCGCCCAGTCGATGCTGGAGACCAGCCGCATGGTGGTGATGACGTTGCGCACCGAAATATCGTCGGCGGCCTGGGCCTGGTATTCCTCCTGGATGACGGCATGGATGTCGCGGCCGCGCGCCTCCAGCTGTCTTATGACCTCGCGCAACGCTTCGGCGGCGCCATTGTCCTGGTTGCGCAGGCCCTGCTCCAGCCGGGCCAGGAAGGCGGGCGACGGCGCCTCGCCCAACCGCCCAGCGATGGGCGCCGCAGGCTCCGCCAGGATGGCCAGGGCAGCGGTGGCGGCGCGGTCGGCGTCGGCCACGCGCAGAATCACCGCCTGGATCAGGCGGCGCAAATTCTCCACCAGGGCGATGCGCAGGGTGATGGGCACTGCCCACAATTCGCCGATGGTGAGCGGCGTCACCTCCTGATAGGCGGTGAGGAAGCGCAGCAGCTTGTCGCGGTCCAGCACGCTGTCGGTATGCGCCAGCAGCGCCCAGGCGATGCCATAGACGCGCGGCGCCCCCGCCAGCGGCCCATCGGCCAGCCGTGGCAGTTCGCGGTAGAAGCCGGGCGGCAGGTCGCGTTGCGCCTGGCGGGTCTGCTCCTCGACGATGTGAAAATTGTCGAGAAACCACTCGCCCGCCGAGGTGATCGCCTTGTTCGATTTCGCCGCTTCCGCCAGCAACAGGAAATCGGCGCAGAGGACGGTGTAATTATCTTTCAGCCGGCGCGGCAGGCGGGGCGCGGAAACCCGACCCCGGCCCAGGGTCTGCGCCCGGGCCAAGCTGCGTGCATGTTGCTCCAGCCGTTCCAGCCCGAATAATTCCGCACGAATGGGGCGTAGATCGGCTTTCCAACTTCCTGGCCTGTTCAGGATCACCGGACAATTCGCGCTAAGGTTGATGAGGGAACCGCGTTGGGGCGGTTTCGGTTCCCTTATGGCAACCTTTGGCCGCAACCTTCTGGCGTTTCAGGGGTTTTCTCTCCCGGCAATGTTACCGGATGCATCATGGCCGCCCGCAAGAGAACCAGTCGAAAGCGCGCGGCCCCGCGCCAGGCCAAGCCCGCTAATGACGATTCCGCCCAGCTGTCGCGGCGGCCGCTCTGGCAGGGAAACCTGCGCCTGTCGCTGGTGAGCTGTCCTATCGCGCTTTACAGCGCCGTCAGCCGGCATGCCGACATTTCCTTCCATCTGCTCAATCCCAAGACCAACAACCGTATCCGCATGATCCCCACCGATCCCGAGGCCGGGCCGGTGGAGCGGGCCGACCTGGTCAAGGGCTATGAGATCAGCAAGAACCATTATGTGAAGGTGTCGGCGGAAGAGCTGGAATCCGTGCGGCTGGCGACCACCCACACCCTGGACATTGAGCGCTTTGTGGACGCCGACAAGATCGACCGGCTCTACTGGAACGATCCCTTCTATATCCTTCCCGCCGAGGACAGCGCCGACGAAGCCTATGGCGTGATCCGCGACGCCATGGCGGGGGCCGGCCGCATCGCGCTGGGGCGCGTCGTCATGCATACCCGCGAACGCCTGATGGCGGTGGAGGCGCGCGGGCGCGGCCTGATCGCCTGGTCGTTGCGCATGGCCGATGAAGTGATCGCCGCCGACGACGCCTTTGACGAAATTCCGGCGAAGAAAGGCGACGCCAGGATGATCGACATCGCCGAAAAGATCATCGCCCAGCAGGAAGGCCCTTTTGAGCCGGAAGGTTTCGAGGACCGCTATGAGAAGGCGCTGCGCGAGCTGATCCGGCGCAAGGAAAAGGGCGAGAAGATCGTCACCGCCGAGCCGGTGGCGGAAAGCAATGTCATCGACTTGATGGCCGCGCTGCGGCAGAGCCTGAAAGGCAGCAAAAGCGCTCCGGCGAAGAAACGAAAGGCCGGCTGATGAAAAGCACGGTTCTCACCGAGACGGATGACGGCAAGATCTGGCTGCTGGTGCTGGAAAGCGGCGAGGAAGTGAAAAAGACGCTGGAAGGCTTTGCGACCGCGAATAAAGTTGAAGCTGCCTCCTTCGTTGCCTTGGGCGCCTTTGAGCGCGCCAAGCTGGGTTATTTCCAGTGGGACAAGAAGAGCTACAAGGAAATCCCTGTCGATGAGCAGGTCGAGGTCATCACCCTGACCGGCGACATCGTCCCCAGCGAAAAAGGCAAGCCCAGCCTGCACGCCCATGCCGTGCTGGGGCGCAGCGACGGCAGCACGCGTGGCGGCCACCTGCTGGAGGGGATCGTCCGCCCGACCCTGGAGATCACGCTGACGCAAAGCCCCGCCCATCTGGTGCGGCGCAGGCATCCGGAACTCGGCATCGCCCTGATCGAGCCGGCGTAAGGGAACTTTCGGGTTCCCCAGCGCGTTCTGACTGGAACCTGGGAGGGAAATACCATGCTGCGTACCATATTGCTCATCGTCCTGATCCTGGCCCTGTTGGGCTCGGTGCCCATGTGGCCTTACAGCATGGGCTGGGGTTATGGCCCGTCCGGCGGCGTCGGCATGATCCTCGTGATCCTCATCATCCTGATCGTGCTGGGACGGTTCTGACGGACACGTCCTGAATGGCCGTGAAGATAAAAACGGCCAGGAAAACCGCAGGACGAAAAGCGCCGCTGGCGAAATATCGCGCCATGCGCGACTTCTCCGTTACCGCCGAGCCCAGCGGGCAGGAGAAGGTCGCCAGCGCCAGGCGCCTGCGCTTCGTCATCCAGAAGCATGAAGCGACGCGGCTGCATTACGACTTCCGCCTGGAATGGGACGGCACCTTCCATTCCTGGGCGGTGACGCGCGGGCCATCGCGCGATCCGGCAGAAAAGCGCCTAGCGGTGGAGGTGGAAGACCATCCACTGGACTATGGCGATTTCGAAGGCACCATTCCCAAGGGCCAGTATGGCGGCGGCACGGTGATGCTGTGGGACCGCGGCTTCTGGCAGCCGGAAGGCGACATCGAAAAGATGTTCGCCAAGGGCGACCTGAAATTCAACCTGGAAGGCGAGAAGCTGCAGGGCGGCTGGGTGCTGGTGCGGATGCGCAGCGACAAGTTCGCCCGCGGCGGCCCTCTTGGCAAAAAGAGCAAACGCAACAACTGGCTGCTGATCAAGCACCAGGACAGGTTCGCCAAGGCGAGCGATGGCGAGAACATCCTCAAGCAGGATCATTCGGTGGCGTCAGGCCGGGCGATAAAGGCCATCGCGGCAGGGACCGGCAGGAAGCCCAAGCCCTTCATGCGAGCCAAGAGCTTCAAGGCCGATGCGGTCTGGCAGTCAAAGGGCAAAGGCAAGAAAGACGAAGAGCCTGAGCCGGTGGCGAAAGCAAAGAAGACTTCCACCCTCCTCCGCTTCATCGAACCACAGCTCTGCCGCCTGGTGGATCATCCGCCCGGCGGCGCGGACTGGGTGCATGAAGTCAAATTTGACGGCTATCGCATGCAGCTGCGCGTCGAGGACGGCAAAGCTTCCTTGCGCACCCGCAAGGGCCTGGACTGGACCGCCAAATTCGCCGCCATCGGTGCGGCTGCGGCCAAACTCCCCGACTGCCTGGTGGATGGCGAAATCTGCGCCCTGGATCACAACGGCGCCCCGGACTTCGCCGCGCTGCAGGCGGCGCTGTCGGACGGCAAGACCGGGCCGCTGATTTTCTTCGCCTTCGACCTTTTGTTCGCCGGCGGCGAGGATCTGCGCGCCCTGCCCCTGTCGCAGCGCAAGGCGCGGCTGGAAAAGCTGCTCAAGGGGGCGGGCACGAGCTTGCGCTATGTCGAGCATTTCCCCAACGGCGGCGAAGCAGTGCTGCAATCGGCCTGCCGCATGCATCTGGAAGGCATCGTCTCCAAGCGACTGGCGGCGCCCTATCGCAGCGGGCGCAGCGAGGACTGGACCAAGGCCAAATGCCGCGCCGGGCATGAAGTGGTGATCGGCGGCTGGAGCACGACGGACGGCAAGTTCCGCTCCCTGCTGGTGGGCACCCATCGCGGCGATCACCTTATATATGTGGGCAGGGTCGGCACCGGCTATGGCGCAGGCAAACTGAAGACCCTGCTGCCACGGCTGGAGGCGATGGCGGGCGCGGCCTCGCCCTTCACCGGCAGCAATGCCCCGCGGCCGCAGGCCGGTGTACACTGGCTCAAGCCGGAGCTGGTGGCCGAAATCGAATTCGCCGGCTGGACCGGCGACGGCATGGTGCGGCAGGCCGCCTTCAAGGGCCTGCGCGCCGACAAGCCGGCAGCAGAGGTGGAGGCCGAAACGCCCAGGAAAAGCACCGCACTGGCCGAACCCGCGGCGAAGGCAAAAGGCCATGCCGCGAAGTCTGCCGCGTCTCCCGTGGTGATGAACCAGCCCATCTCCCATCCCGGCAAGGCGCTGTGGCCGGACGCGGGCGATGGCAAGCCGGTGAGCAAGCTGGAACTGGCGCTCTATTACGAAGCGGTGGGCGCCTGGATGCTGCCGCACATCAAGGGACGGCCCTGCTCCCTGGTGCGCGCGCCCGACGGCATCGGCCGGCAGCATTTCTTCCAGCGCCATGCCGGAACCGGACAGTCCGCCCTGTTCACGCAGGTAAAAGTCAGCGGTGACCGCAAACCCTATCTGCAGATTGACCGTGTAGAAACCTTGATCGCCGGCGCCCAGGCCGGAGCGCTGGAGCTGCATCCCTGGAACTGCGCGCCCGGCGAGCCCGATGTGCCGGGCCGCTTCGTCTTCGACCTCGATCCCGCCCCCGACCTGGATTTCGATGAGGTTATCGCGGCGGCGAAAGAATTAAAGGAACGGCTGGAAACGCTGGGCTTCGTCACCTTCTGCAAGACCACAGGCGGCAAGGGCCTGCATGTGGTAACGCCGTTCAAGGCGGGCGGGCTGGACTGGAGGGCGGCGAAAGCGATGGCGCGGGAAATCTGCGCCCGCATGGCCGCCGACAGCCCCGACAAATACTTGGTCAACATGTCCAAGGAAAAGCGCAAGGGCCGCATCTTCCTGGACTATCTGCGCAATGACCGCATGGCGACGGCGGTGGCGCCGCTTTCGCCACGCGCCCGTGCCGGGGCCACGGTTTCCATGCCGCTGACCTGGGCGCAGGTGAAGCGCGGTCTTGATCCCAAGGCCTTCACTCTGCGCACCGTACCGCGCCTGATCGCAAAAAGCGCCGCCTGGAAGGATTATCCGGCCGCGCAACCTTCGCTCGCCGCTATGGCGCGAAAGATGAAGCTGTAGCTCAGACGGCCGGATTGCCAATCGCCGTTTCGGCAGCGGCCGGCCGACGCAATTGCGCCAGGGCGCTTTCCAGTGCGTCCTGGCCGACGGGCTTCTGCAGCAGAGGAATGCCGCGGAACCGGGGCTCGATGGCATCGGGCGAATAGCCGGTGAGGAAAAGGAACGGCACGCGTTGGGCGCGAAGCAGATCCGCCAGGGGATAGACCGGCACGCCATGCAGGTTCATGTCCAGGATCGCGAGATCGAATTTCTCCTCGCGGGCGCAGGCCACCGCATCCTCCAGCCGGTCCAGCGGCTCGGAAACCTCATAGCCCAGGCCCGCGAGCGTCTCCTGCATGAAAAGGCCGACGATCAGTTCGTCTTCCACCAGCAGGACGCGGACATTGTCGCCTCGCGACACCCGCACGGCGGGAGGTTCTTCGCCTCGCTCCGGCGCGGCCGGACGGCTCAGAGAAACCATTTCGCCCCTCAGCGTCCTGCAGGGAATCCTCATGGAGAAGCGAAGGCCGTCTGGCTGCCAGTCGAACTGGACATCGCCGCGCTCCGGGCCATGAAGGCTGTTGATGATCTTGGTTCCGAACCCGACCACCTTGGGCGGCTTCACTTCGGGGCCGCCGCTTTCGCGCTAGGTGACGGTCAACGCCCCGCGACCATGCGACCAGTCTATCCCCACCCGGCCCATTTGGCGGGACAGCGATCCGTATTTGGCCGCGTTGGTCGCCAGTTCGCGCGCCAGGCGCCCTTGCTGGAGCCGAGCTTGATGCGCTGGCGGGTCTTGCCTTCGCAGCCGACCACGCCGCCCACCCGCTCGAGCTGCTGCGCCATGCGCTCATTGTTGGCGACGATTTCGTTGAAGGTGTCGGCGATCTTACCGACGATGCCGGTCTGGCTGGCGGGAAGGCGGACCGAAAAATCGCCCGCCTGCATCGCCTGCAGGGCGGCCAGCAACTCGGCCAGGGCAATTGGCGAAACTGGTTCCCTGGCGTTGCCGAAACCCGGCGGGGAAGCGTGGGGGCCATTACCCAAGGTTTCGACCGTATTTTCCATACTGCCCCTCACGCTTCGGCAAGCCCGGCATAAGTCCCTGCATCTCCGGCAAAAAGCGGGCACACCCCGATACGGCGATGCCTGGCTCTCCAGCCGATGGAACTAACCAATCGCCTCAAAACCCGCAAACGAACCAAAGGTTCCCGGGCGCGGAAAATATCCCGAACAAGCCTGTTTCCGGGACGGCGCGGGTGCGGCAGGAAGGGCACAGACGGCCTTTACGGTGAGTTCCACTGCCCTGTCCGGAACCTTCTGTTTGCGCTGGGTGTTTTAGACAAACGAAACAAGCTCAACGCATCGAGAACCGTCATGGGACTTTTGGCAACAGCACTGGAATTTCGCGATGAACCGGATGCGGCGGATCTGAGCCCCGCCAGCGGTGCGCCGGACGCGCCGATGAACCTTCTCCTGCGCTTCGAGACCAATAGTGGACCGCGCACCGTCGTCGCCTGCGGCGTGTCGCGCCAGGTTGCCGCCGAGATCGCGGAAGTCATGGAGCGGTGCGGGCAGTATGCCCGGTTCGTCGACCGCTGCGTCCCACTGTCTGTGGCTGACCGCATAATGATTGCGAAACTGCACTAGCGGACCCTCCTCCGGAATGCGCGCGCCGGGCCCTGAAATAAAGGGCCCGGCGTTTTTGCGCCGGGCCAGTTGCAACAACAGAGGGAGGACACAAAGGACAACGCCAGGCCGGCGCGCCGGTTCCGTCTGCCTACGGCCTGGCGGCAAGGATCGTAATCTGCGCCAGCGTGTCGGACTCGGCCGCCAATTCCTGCCTGCCGGAAGGCATGTTGTTGAGCTGGAGGATGTAGGCGGTGACCGAGGCGACGTCTTCC
>Ga0265313_10004739_pt1 | contig 10256 bp, 5 predicted proteins | sample 4123metaG_FD_203122 | JGI IMG/M metagenome (GOLD analysis project Ga0265313, IMG submission 203122) | Rhizosphere microbial communities from Carex aquatilis grown in University of Washington, Seatle, WA, United States - 4-1-23 metaG | ecosystem: Host-associated > Plants > Roots > Rhizosphere >...
GAGGTTTAATAGTTGGACCAGCCGGTTCACAACACGATGTGACGAACCCAGAGAACCTCACCCCCGGCCCCAGGGCCGGGGGGTGAGGTTCGGCGCTCATGTGTAGGCGAGCTTCGGGCGCCAATCGCTGCCGCGCCCTTCTGGCGTGAGGTCGAGAACGTTCCAGAGTGGCCACATCAGGTCGATGTGCCGAGGGTCCTGGCCCGGCTCGCTCGGCAAGGACGGTAGCTCCGAGCTATACGCGTGATACACGACGCCGGCGCGCCGGACGAACGTGTGGATAATCGACGTTTGCCGGCCGCCGTCGTTCTCGGCGTGGTAGGCGCGGTTGAAGTTGCTGCTGGCCGAAGAGAGCAGTCGCAAGTGCGTCCAACCGCGCGATCGCGCAAACTCGAGAATGCGCGCGATAGGCGACTTGGCGACGATCGCGAGACTCACGCGCTGAGCGATATGTTCGGCATTGCCATTGAGACCGTCGAGGAACGAAGTGCACATGGGGCACGCCTGGGCCATGTTCGGGCCGAACATGAAGCTATAGAGGACGAGCGTGCCCTCGGGTCGGTCGAAGAGCTCCGACATTCGAACGCTCCGCGCCGCTGCGCGCGCGTCGGCCCACCCCTCTTCGAACACGTAGTCCTCGGGGACCGCGCCCCCGAGCGGCAAGCTCCTTCGCATCGAGGCAACGCGCTCGGCTCGAGCTCGGAGGTCTCGTTCGGCCTCGAGCAGTTCGTCGCGAGCGGCGCGGTAGGTCGCAGTCTCTCCAGGAAAACGGATGGCGGTCATGGGTTTCCTCCAAGTCGGGACAAAGTGTCACGGAGAGCCCGGAAGGTCACGCACGAGACGACCGTGTCCGAAAACCGCGAGCGCCGGTCGCCGTCGGGTAGTACCCACTCTTCCGCAGCCATGAACGGCCTCGACCCACAGGTCTCCTACCGCGCGCTCCGCACCCGCGACACGCGCTTCGACGGGCGACTCTTCGTCGGCGTTACCTCCACCGGCATCTATTGCCGTCCCGTCTGCCCGGCGGCCACGCCGAAATTCGAGAATTGCCTCTTTTTCCGGTCGGCTGCCGCCGCGCAAGAGGCGGGATTCCGTCCGTGCCTTCGCTGCAGGCCGGAGACCGCGCCGGACGTCGGCTCTTGGCGGGGGACGTCGAACACCGTGTCACGCGGTCTCGCGCTCATCGCGGCAGGAGAGCTCGACGGCGACGAGGCGAGCGTCGATGAGCTCGCGGAGCGGCTGGGGGTGGGCGCGCGTCAGCTACGCCGCCTGTTCAACGAGCACCTGGGCGCCTCGCCGGTGGCGATGGCGCAGACCAGGCGCGTGCTCTTTGCAAAGCAGCTCGTTCACGAAACGCGCCTGCCGATGGCTGAAATCGCCGTCGCATCGGGGTTCGGTAGCGTCCGGCGATTCAATGAGACCTTCCAGCATCTCTTTCACCGGCCGCCCACGGATTTGCGGCGCAAAAGGGCGACGCCGTTGCTAGAAGGCACGATCGCCGAGACGGGGGTTACGCTTCGACTGCGGTACCGCCCACCGTACGACTGGGGCTCCGTCCTCGCCCACCTGCGAGCGCGGGCCATCGATGGCGTCGAACGCGCCGGCGACGACGAGTACGCGAGAACCGTGCTCGAAGGCGGCCATCCCTCGACGGTCACGGTCGCACACCTGCCCGAGTGCCAAAGCCTCGCGGCGACCATCCGCTCTCGCAGCGTCCGCGTCCTACCGGCGATCGTCGCGCGCGTCCGGCGACTGTTCGATCTCGGGGCGGACGTCGCCGGGATCGGCGAGCATCTCTCGGGGGATCCTCTTCTGGCACCGCTCGTGGCGGCGCGTCCCGGTCTTCGCATTCCGGGCAGCTGGGATGGCTTCGAGCTCGCCGTGCGGGCGATCCTCGGGCAGCAGGTGACCGTGCACGCCGCGCGGCGCCTCGTCGAGCGACTGGCCCGGTTGTGCGGCACGCCGATGCCTCTCGGGCAGAGCACCGAACCCGGATTGACGCTCCTCTTTCCAACCGCGGCGCAGGTGGCGCGCGCGGATCTCGCGGAGCTCGCCGTGCCGGAAGCGCGCCGGCGAGCGCTGATCGCGATGGCGGACGCCGCGCAAGCCGATCCGCGCCTGTTCGACCCGCTCGAGACCGTCGAAAAGACCGTCGCGCGGCTGCGAACGATCCGAGGCGTCGGCGACTGGACCGCGCACTACATCGCGCTCCGCGCGGGGGGTGAGCCCGACGCATTCCCATCGAGCGACCTCGGCCTGCTGCGCGCCGCAGGGGCCGGCGGTTCAAGGCCGACCCCGGCGGAGCTGCACGCCCGCGCCGAGCGCTGGCGGCCGTGGCGAGCGTATGCGGCGCAGCACCTCTGGACCGCCGACGCTGCATCGCGATCCTCACTAGTACAGGGCCCCGCAAATGAGTGTCCAGCCGGTGGTGAGGCGCCCCGCCGGCAAGGCGCGAGGAGGGCGCATAGCGAACCTATGTAACCGACGAGCAACGAAGCCGCCGGGGATGGATCGCCAGCGGATGGGCACTTATTTACGGGGACCTGTACTAGAGAACGGGGCACGATGAATTCGCGCGTTCTTCACGTCGATCACGTCGAGACGCCCGTCGGCGAGCTTGCGCTCGTCGTCGACCCGGAGGGCCGGCTCTGCGCCGCCGGCTGGACCGACGGCCACTCGCGCATGCAGCGGCTCCTTCGTGACGACTGGGGCCGAGAAGGAGCCGTGTCGCTGGTCCCGACTTCGAATCCAGCCGGAATCTCCGGCGCGCTTCGCGCCTACTTCGTTGGCGACCGGGGCGCGATCGACGGTTTGCCCGTGGCGTTCGAGGCGGGTACGGAGTTCCAGCTCCGCGTTTGGCGGGCCCTGCGCGAAATCCCGTACGGCGAGACGTGCTCGTACGGAGAGCTTGCGCGACGAATCGGCAACCCCGCGGCCGTGCGGGCGGTTGGTCTCGCCAACGGGGCCAACCCAATCGGCATCGTCGTCCCCTGCCATCGGGTCATCGGGGCCGACGGTTCCCTCACGGGCTACGGCGGCGGAGTCAAGCGCAAACAGTGGCTCTTGGACCACGAGCGCCGCGCATCAGGGGTCCGGGCCGGACACTCGCCTGCCGTTCCAACCGAGAAACTCCCGTCGCTGCGGTAAGCGTCCGCTCTGTGCCGCTCCGTGCCATTGCACGACATTCCTGTCTGGAAGGATCGCGGGATCCCTTGCTGGACGATCCGAGGAAATAGTAGATAGGGCACGTGGGGGTGGCCGCGTATCGAACGAGCCGGAGCCGGCACGGACTCTGCACCGGGGGCTGCGCGCGAGCGGGTCGGCAACAGGCCGACGGAAGTTCCGCGCGCCGGCAATTACCAGCACGATCGCGTTCTGCTGAACAGCCAGAGAGGGGCGTCGAGACGACTACCGCCTAACGGCGTGTGAAGAGGGGAGCTTTGCGCGCCGCGACTGAGAATGACGAGGAAGTGACGATTTGGTCCCGTTGCCCCCAACGAACGTCGGGGGAATTTCGAGTCTCGAAGGAGGACATCCATGACATACCAAAAGAACCGGACACCTGGTCGCATAGTGCGAAGTATCCAATTTTGGCTTCCTGCTTTGGCTTTCCTCGGAGCGGCCGCCGGCTGCGGCGGCGCAACGGACCATCGGTTCGCGCCCGAGAGCTACGACGAGTACACGGAGCCGCTGACCAATGCCATCGTCGGCAGCCCCTCCGGGGTCGTCACTATCGGACCCGCGGACGCCGGATCGACCCAGGGAGGAAGCACGCCGGCCTCCACGGGTGTGGGCATGGGCACGAGCACGGGAGTTGGCACGGCGTTGGGCTCCCCCCCGGGCCGGGGCGGAGGAACGGGCACGTCGACCAGTACGGGGACCGGAGGAGCCATCGACGGCGGGCCGTCTGAAGACGGTGGCGTCGACGGAGGCACCGGGGGAGGATTCGGCTTCTGGCACTTCGACGACTGCTCGTCCAAATCCAATTTCCTCGTCGATTCGTCGGGCGAAGGCGCGAACGCGCAGCACGCGCTCGGGGCCGCCTGCGTAACGGGAATCAGCGGACTCGGGGTCGACATTCGCTCCGCGAAAGACGTCATCCAGGTCCCCGACGAACCGCAGTTCACGGTCTCGAACCGGGTCGCGGTCGCGGCTTGGGTGAATCCGACGACGGTCAAGGGCGACCAGCCCATCGTCATCAAGCGTCTCAACAACCAGACCTCGTTCTCGCTCGGAATCCACAACGGGAACATCCAGATGTCGGTCGTCCTCAAGAACGGGACGACGGTCATCTCGCAGGCGCCGATTTCCGCCGGCACCTGGTCGCACGTGGCCGGCATGTACGACGGAACTTTCCTCTTCTTGTTCATCGACGGGCAGCAGTTCGGCCAGGTGTACGCCGGCCTGCCGCTCCGCGACGTGTTCGCGCCGATTCGTATCGGCGCGACGACGCAGAGCCAGCACTTCAGCGGAATCATCGACGACGTGTTCGTGTCGACGGAAGCCATCACCGCGCAGACGCTCACGGCTCTGGCCTGCATCTCGAACCCCTCTACGTTCACCGTCAACCCGGCGACCGCTTCGGCCGAGTTCGACTCGACGGTGCACTACGACGTCGCGGTGACCGACAACGACATCGGCTTCTGCGGCCAGAAGCAATACGAGTTCTTCCTGCAGTTCTTCGACTCGACGATCAACACGGTGGTCGATCAGCCGCAGTTCGTTTCCAACGTTCAACCTGGCACGACCCTGACGTTCGGGGTGGAGGTCACGCCGACGGACAACTCGAACCCGGGTCCGACGCAAATCCCGTTCATCATCGAGTCGTTCCCGTCGATCTTCACCGGCAACTTTGAATTTCTTCAGGGCAATCTCAATCTGAACATTCTCGCGCCGACGGGCTGCTTCGTCTTCACCGGCCGAGAGCTGATGATCACCGACGTGAGCGTCGTCGACGATCCCGTCCGCACGTTCGGCGTGAGCATCCCTAGCTTCGACGGAGGAATCGGGGTGGGAGGCTCGTCGGGAGGCGGTTTCGGAGGATCGGGCGGCGTTACCGGGAGCTCGGGCGGCGTTACCGGGAGCTCGGGCGGCGTTACCGGGAGCTCGGGCGGCGTTGTCGGAAGCTCGGGCGGCGGAGGGGGCATCGCGTTCGGGGGAGGCCCCGTGCCTGTGCCCCTGCCCTCGCCGCCGGTCGCTGGCGGCGTCGGGGTGCCAACCTCCGTCTTCGACGTCGCCGACGCCCAAGGTAGCGCGGACGTGCAAGCCTCGACCGACGCGCAGAGGGCCCCCGCTTCGAGCCAGGGCGTCTGGACGTTCGGTCACCTGATGCGCGAGCTCGCGCCCACGCCGGAGCAGGCTCCTGCGATGACGCTGGCGCTCTTCCAACACTGGCTCACCGACCAAACGGTCAACGGATTCACCGTCACGGCGCGGCCCGCGATCCAGCAGGTGCTCTTGGACATCTGGCCAAAGACCGCGAACGGTGACCTCGACCTCGATCAGCCGCCGCTGACGCTGCAGGCGATCGTCAACCGCATCGACATTCGCAATCTCGCGGCGGGCTCCGCCGGCGAAGGCCGGTTCGTCTTCGCCGTGAACGGGCAGGGGTTCCCCCAGTCGTTCACCGTCATCCTCGAATACAATCTCCCTGCCCAAACGCAGAAAGACGTCCAAGACTGGGCCGATCTCTGGCACGGCCTGTCGTCGCATCCTTTCCCCTCCGAGGAGTACAACGCGGCACTCGAAGTAATTACGCGGAAGTTCACAGGCCGCAACGCATCGCCGGGTTCTCCGAACGGCAGCGCCCTCAGCGAGCTTCGCACCAATGAAATCGCGCTGTCCTTCCAGTGGGAGCTCCGCGCGTTCGCTCTCTCGCCGACCAGCGGGTTCTTCGACGAGACGACGATCAAAGAAACCCCGGACCTCAGCTTCAACGGGAGCCAGACCTTCTCCGACTTCGTCAACCAGAACGCAACGGCCATCAAAGCCGAGATCTTCGGAGCGAACGACAACACCGTGCCGCTGACCTTCGAGGGGCAGAACTTCCTTGGCGGCTCGGTCTTCAACAACCAGGTGCAATGGAACGGTCCGGGGATCCTCGATCCGGACGCCCGCTTCCACGCATCGGCCAACACCTGCAACGGGTGCCACGGGCCCGAGACGGGCACGTTCAACTTCACGATGATCACCCCCCGAGAGTTCGGGACGCCAGCCCAGCTCTCTCCGTTTTTGACGGGGACGAGCGTGTTCGATCCCTTCTCGGGACAAACCCGGTCCCTCAACGATCTGTCCAGGCGTCACGCGGATCTGACGGGGCTCGTCTGCCCGTCGGACGGCGGTACGCCGCCCCCGCCGCCCCCGCCGCCGCCCGACACCGGCGCGCCTCCGCCGCCCCCGGCGGTCGACGCCGGAGTCGGTGCACGGGACGCGAGCTCGGGCAAGCCGTAAGTCGCCGCCTCGCGCGGTGACCAGCGCGAGACGCCGCCAGGCTCCGGCTTGGCGGCGTCTCTGTTTTGTGCGGAGTTGTCCGGCCGGACGGCTCGAAAACTTGGCCGCTTCCCGCGCTCACACCTAGCGTCCGCGGCGATGGGCGAAGTTGCCAGAGGCTTCTCGTCCCCGACTCCGGGTCCGAGCTTGCCGCGAAGAATCGGCGGGCGCGTCGTCTTGAAGCGTATCGCGCGCGGCGGGATGGGCGACGTGCACCTCGCGGCGACGACGGGCATCGAAGGAACGGAGCGGCCGTGCATCGTGAAGACGGTCCGCGGGGATCACGTGCACGACAGCTCGTTTCTCGCACGCTTCCTCGACGAAGCGCGAGTCCAAGCCCAGCTGCAGCACCCCGGGGTGGCACAGGTGATCGACGCGTCGATAGACGACAACGGCGAGCCCTACACGGTCGTCGAGTACGTCGAAGGACGGCCGCTGAGCGACGTCCGCCAGCGGGCCCTCGTGACGGGGGCGCGGCTGTCGTGGGCCGACGCGGTGGCGATAGCCATCGAGGTCGCCCAAGCATTGGCGCACGTCCACGAGCGCTGCGGGCACGACGGTGCGCCTCTCGGGATCGTGCACCGCGATCTGTCGCCGCAGAACGTGATGATTGGCTTCGAGGGGGAGGTCAAGATCATCGACTTCGGCACCGCGCGAGGCCAGAACCGCCTTTTCCACACGGTGGCGGGCGTCGTCTTCGCAAAACCCGGATACGTCGCGCCGGAAGTGGCAAGGCAGGAGGTCGGCGACGGGCGAATCGACCTTTACGCTCTGGGCGTCATTCTCTGGGAGCTTTGCGCGGGGCGCCGGTTCTTGAGCACCGACCCGCAGCAGCACCTCGACGACGTCGCGGCCGGAAAGGTCGTCATGCCCCCCGTTGCCGACGCTTGCGGCGCCCCGATGGAGCTCGACGAAGTGATCGCAAGGCTGACCCGAAGCGATCCCGACGATCGGTACGCGCGCGCCTCGCTCGCGGTGCCCGCCCTGGCGCGATTGCTCGCGTGCGCGCCCTCGTCCGAGCCGTGCGAGCGCGGGGTGCGCGCGCGGACCGCGGCGCTCATGCGCAAACTCTGGCCTCAGGAGCCGGGGCGGTCGCGCACGGAGTTCGCTCGGCTCCTGCGCGAGGGGCGCGAAGCGTTGCACGACGATGCGCGGCCCGCCGAGCCGCTCGGAGCAATCGGACGCGCCGCCTCCGCGACGTCGCCGTCCGAGGCCGCCGACCCGTCCCGACTCCCGGGGACTCCGTATCGACTCGTGCGTGCGATCGGCCACGGCTCGGGCGGCGTCGTGTGGGAGGCAGAGCATGTGGAGTTGGGCCGCCTCGTCGCCCTCAAAGTATTCGCGGCGGAGCACACGTCGTCGCAGGCTTCCTTCGACCGCTTCCGCTGCCAAGCGCGCGCGATGGCCGGACTCGCCCATCCGCACCTCGTGCAGGTCCTGGACTTCGGGCGCTCGCGCGACGGGAGAGTGTTCTTGGCCATGGAGCGTCTGGTCGGCGAGACCCTGGATGCGAGGCTTCGCGCAGGCGCGATCGATTCCGCCGAGGCCACGCGCATCGCGATCGAAGCGTGCGGAGCGCTGGCCGCCGCCCACGCGGGGGGCCTCATCCACCGCGACATCAAGCCGCAGAACCTCATGCTGACCGCGAGCGGAGGGGTTAAGGTGCTCGACTTCGGAATCGCGGTCGACGCGGGCGGAGCCGATCCGGACGCGCCGGGGGCGACTGCGAAAGAGCTTGCGCTGCGCGGTTTCGCGGTCTTCGGTACGCCCGAATACATGGCCCCCGAGCAGGTTCGGGGCGGCGCGATCGATCCGCGTACCGACGTGTATGCGCTCGGGTGCGTTCTCTACGAAATGCTGGTCGGTGCTCCGCCCTTCGAAGGGTCTTCCGTCACCGTCATGGGAAGGCACGTCCGCGATGCGCCAACGCCGCCGAGCTTGCGCGCACCGGGGAGGACCATCCCGAGCGCGCTCGAAGCGGTCGTGCTGCGGGCGATCGCCAAGGACCCCCAGCGGCGGTTCGCGAGCGCTGTCTCCATGGGGACGGCTCTGGAGCAGGTCCGCCCGACGCCAGAGCGGCGACGACCGCCTGCCCGACGTCTGCTCGCGAGTGCGCTCGCTGGAGCGGGCGTCGTGTTTGCCTTTCGGGTCGTCATGGTCATCGTGGCGATAGCGGCGACTACGGCGGTGGCCGCGTTGGCCGTGACGGACCCTCGCCCGCAGAACCTTCCGCCCCCGCCCGAAGGCTCGGCCATCTCCGCCGCCAGCCTACCTCCCGCGACGCCGGCCCCCCCCGCCGAGTTGCCGCCGCCCAGCCTTCCCCAAGTCGGAATGCCTCCTTCGTCCCACCCGGGTGACGTGAGGCGCAACCACTCGCATCTGCGCATCGGCTTGTCTTTGGCCGCTCGCCCGCTATAAGTCCCACGCTGATGGCGGCTGCTCCGGGGCCGCTTTCCCGCAGCGTGGTCGACACCAGCCAGATGGAGACGCTTGATCTCGTGGCGCCCTCGATGGCGCCGGGCGGAAACCGCTACGGAGTCATCCTCCGCCTCGCGCTGCCGACCGTCCTCGCCATGCTGTCGCAGAGCGTCGTCAACGAGATCGACGTCATCTACTTCTCCCACCTGCCGTGCCCCATGTCGTCGAACGGGCAGGCGGCGCTCCTTCCTTCCCTCATTCTGACGTGGCTCTTCGGTGGAAGCCTGAGCGCCATCAGCGTCGGCACGCAGGCCCTCGTCGCGCGGCGATACGCGGAGGGGGATCGGCGCGCCGCCGGAGCGGTGCTCACCAACACGGCGTTTTTCTGCGTAGTCGCCGGTGCGCTATTTTCGGTCGTCGGCATGCTCTGCTTGCCGTGGCTCGTTCGGTCGATGATCGAGGTCCCCGAAGTCCAGCGCATCGCCCTCTCGTACACGCGCTGGCGCCTGCTCGGCATCATTTCGATGGCAGCCAGCATGGGCATCAAGTCCTTCTTCGATGGGATCGGGAGGACGCACGTACATCTCGTCGCCGCAATCGTGATGAACGCCGTCAACATCGGCCTGTGCTGGATGTTCATTTTCGGCCACCTCGGAGCGCCGAGCATGGGTCCCACGGGCGCGGGGGTGGCCGCGTTCTTGGCGACGTGGCTCGGCCTGGGGATCATGATCCTGTATGCCGCGCTCGTTCGTCGCGAATACCACCCGATCCGCTGGTCGAACCTCTCGGGCGCGCTGACCTGGTCCATCTTGAAATTGTCGATCCCGGCCGGCGCGGCGACGGTGTTCATGATGCTCGGATTCGGCCTGTTCACGCGCGCCGTCGGAAAGCTGGACGCTGGCATGGCGACTGGAGTGGCGTCCGTCGCGAGCCACTGCGGCGGCGCCGAGGCGGTCCGAAGCGCGGCCAACACCGATATCGTCGAAATTTTGAAGTTGACGTTCACGGCCTGCCTCGCGTTCGGGACGGCTACGGCCACCCTCATCAGCCAGTCGCTCGGCCGCCGGCGGCCGGACGAGGCGCAAAAATGGGGCTGGGCGAGCGTGCGCCTGGGAATCGTCCTCTTCGGAATCGTCGGCGTGTGCGAGGGATTCTTGTTCACCCACGCGCTGGTCGCGCTCGTCTCGAACTCGAGCGCCGTCCGCGCCGAGGCAATCTTCCCCCTTCGCATCATGGGAATTGCGACGCCCATCATCGCCGTGGCCATGATCCTCACCGAGGGGCTTTTCGGGGCGGGCAACACGAAGTTCGTCGCCATCGCACAGCTCGTCCTGGTATTCGGGTGTCTC
>Ga0265313_10004740_pt1 | contig 10255 bp, 10 predicted proteins | sample 4123metaG_FD_203122 | JGI IMG/M metagenome (GOLD analysis project Ga0265313, IMG submission 203122) | Rhizosphere microbial communities from Carex aquatilis grown in University of Washington, Seatle, WA, United States - 4-1-23 metaG | ecosystem: Host-associated > Plants > Roots > Rhizosphere >...
CGCAGAACCCGCCGTTTTTCTCCGCGATGCGCCGCACGCACAGGCGATCCCCGGCCAGGTCGACGACGCAGCCCCCGAAGGGCGGCGAGAAGGAGCCCGTGTTGATGACGACGACGCCCGAGGGCCTCTTCCATACGCCGGGCCTGTGGGTGTGGCCGACCACCACGAACCTGGCCCGCGGCCGGTGCCGCGAGGCGAGGCCGGCCGCGAGGCGGGGCAGGTCGCGCCAGGCGCGCAGCATGTTGAGGAGGCTCGGAAGCGGCCAGACCGTATCGGTCAAGAAACGGTAGGCGTACCTGAGGGGACGCCTTTCCGCCTGGTGGCGCTGGCGTACGGAACCCGCCACGCGCCGGTAGACGCGGATTCGGTCCTCGAGGCGCTGTTCGGCTCCCGGCGGCAGGGCGGCAAAGGCTGCGCGGATGCTTGCGCGGATCGGCTCCGCGTCGTGACCCCAGGGCACCATGCTTTCGAACAGGATGTCGCCATGGAACACGAAGACCCGCCCGCCTTCGAGATCGAGGGTGTGCTGGCCCGAGATGTCGGGATCGTGATTGCCGGTGAGAAAGGTGGCGCGGCAGGGCGCCCGTGCGAAGAAGCGCGCGACTTCGGCGCGACACCGGTCCGTATGGGCGGGGTCGGGTCCGTCGCGCGTGTCGAGGGTGTCGCCATTCAGGACGAGCCGCTCGACGCCCTCGCACAAGGGAAGCAGCTGGGCGAACGAGCGCACCCGGCTCAGGCGGTCGCCGTAGTGAATGTCTGAGAGGATGCGGGTGATCGCTTCGGCCACGGGAAACCACGAGAAAAGCAGATTCTTTCACGGCTTGCCAGCCTCCACCGTGTCGCAAAGCTCCCGGGATGGCACTTTTCGGACCCCTTGCCGCCATTCGCGCACAAATCGGCGACATCGGCCGCTTCGCCGCCGCCCTTGCCTGCGCCGAGGAATGCTGCCGGCCGGGCGCGGCCGCAAACCTGCGCCTGACCGCCCTGGCCGCTGGAGCGTCGGAGCGGGTTGAGCTCGCCGGAGGCGCCTTCGCCCTCCTTCAGGCCTACATGACAAAGCCGCGCACCGAGGGGAGATGGGAGACCCACCGCGCGTACATCGACGTCCAGACGGTCGTCGAGGGCGAGGAATTCATGGAGACCTCCGACGCGGCGCGGCTCGCGCTGGACGAGGACCTGACGCCCGGAAAGGACGTGGTCTTCTACCGGCCCTTTTCCGCGGGGTCCGTCCTGCGGCTTTCCGGGGGGGGCACGTGCGTCTTCTTCCCCGTGGACGGGCACATGGGCGCCCTCGTGGTGGGAGCGCCGGCCCTGGTCCGCAAGGTCGTCGTCAAGGTGCCGGTGGCGGGATAGCGGGTGAACTACCGCCATCATTTCCACGCCGGCAATTTCGCCGACGTGATGAAACACGCCCTTCTCGTGCAGCTGGTGCTCGGGATGCAGCGGAAGCCGTCGGGATTTCTCTTCCTAGACACCCACTCGGGCCCGGGCTCGTACGACCTGGCCCGCGCGAAACAGGGGGGCAGCCTCGCCCGCCAGCCCGAGCATCCGGACGGCATCGGCCGCCTCTGGGCGCGCAAGGACCTGCCGCCGCCCCTCGGCGAATACGTGGACCTGGTCCGCCGTTTCGATCCGCGGAACGCGGATGCGTCGGCGCCCCGGGTCTATCCAGGCTCACCGTGGATCGCGCGCCGGCTTGCGCGCCCGCAGGACCGGCTGGCGCTCTGCGAGCGCCAGCCCGCCGAGAACCTCGCCCTCGGGCGGAGCTTCGCCCAGGAGGAGCGGGTTTCGGTGCATGCCATGGATGGGTACGTGGCGCTGCGCGGGATGCTGCCGCCTCCGGAACGAAGGGCTCTTGCGCTCATCGATCCTCCCTTCGAGGCGAAGGACGAGATCGCCCGGATCGTCGCGGCGCTCGGCGAGGCCCTGCAGCGTTTTCCGAAGGGAGTGTACGCGATCTGGTATCCGTTGACCGGCCGCGTCGGGGCGGCGACCCTTTACGACGGCCTTCGCGACCTTCCGCACCTGCCCCCGACCCTCGTGGCGGACATCATTGTCGATCCGGAATCGGCCCGCATGATCGGATGCGGCATGGCGATCCTCAACCCTCCGTGGGAGTTCGAGAAATCGGCGGAGCCGGCCCTGCGCTACCTCGCCCGCATCCTTGCCCAGGCGCGTGGCGCGAGTTCGAACCTGCGGTGGCTGCGGCGGAGCCCCTGAACGGGCTGTTTGTCATTATGGCTGCGTGCAAGACGCAGCCAGAGTGACTAACGCTCGGTCCGGACGAGCCGGGCCATCTCGGCCGTAAACCTGAGCACGTCCGCTATCGGCGGCTGCACTTCAAGCGGCGGAGCCTTGAACACCGGGCGATTCCACGTCGCGCCGAACGCCTGCGCCGCGCTCACGATGGCGGGCGCCAGAGGCGGCGCGTCCTGGCGGGAAAAGGGTGTCGGGAGCAGCATGTCGGCCCTGAAGGACATCGGCGTTCCGGCCGGGTGCCATTTTTAATGGAAATTATTCGCGCGGGCCGCCCGAAGGCGGCCCGCGCGAACGGGCTCAGGCCACGTTGCGAAGGCGCGAAGGCGCGGCCCCGGAGTGCCGCTTGGGCAGCGTCACGGTGAGCACGCCTTCGTGCATCTCCGCCTGCATCGCCTCGTAGTCGAAGGTCGTCCCAAGGCGCAGCCGCAGCCGGTAGTCGCGCTGCGATCCCTCGAGGTGGAGCGCCGACCAGTTCACGCGCACAAAATGTGCCTTGCGCGCTGTGACGACGAGGTCGGCGCCCCGGGCCTCGATTTCCACGCCCGCGGCGTCCACCCCAGGCACATAGACGACGAGCTTGACGGCGTCCGGGTGCTCCCGGCAGTCGTAGCTCGGCTGGCGGAATTCGGCGACGGACGCCGGGTCCGCAAGGCGATTGCGACTTTGGGTGCGGCTGGGATGTATGATCGTGTGCATGGTGGGAAAAAATTGATTCATGATCTGGGAAAGGAGTGCCTCCTCGGTGGTTTGGGACCGCCGGGCTTCAGAAGGGCTGAACTGGTTCCGCTTAGGGGGAGTTCAGGCCGTGAAGCCCGCGCCGGTCACTTTATTCCACTGGCCCTGCTGGGAGCCGGAGACCGGACGCATCGCGCAGCAATGGCGGACGCTGGCCTTCGTGGTCGAAGTGCCGGCGCGGCTGCGGAGATGCTGGATCGTCTCGATCATGGAATTCGGTTGGTCACGATGCATATTGCAGCCGGCGTGCCAAGAGGTAATTTATTTTTATGACGCTCACCGATTCCGCCTCCTCCGTCGCCGAACTCAAGGCCCGCGTGCTCGCCTTCGTGCGGGAGCGGGACTGGGAGCAGTTTCACAGCCCGAAGAACCTCAGCATGGCGCTGGCCGCCGAGGCGGCCGAACTCATGGAGCACTTCCTCTGGGCGACCCCCGAGCAGTCGCGCGCCATCGCGAACGACCCCGTCAAACGGGCAAAGATCGCCGAGGAGCTGGCCGATGTCGCGATCTATGCCCTGGAATTTGCGAACGCCACGGGCCTCGACCTCGCGGCCGCCATCGAGGCAAAGATGGCGGCCAACGCCAGGAAGTATCCGGTCGAGAAGGCGAAGGGCCGCGCCGAGAAGTACACGGAGCTCTGAGCGGGTCGCTTTCCGGCCCCTGTTTGACTCAGGCAGGGAAATGTCCCAGCGTCGGGTTGTTATCATAGGGGCATGCCCTCCGCCATGACCGACTCGCTCAAAGTTTACGATATCCTCAAGGGATCCCAAATCCCCGACCCGCAGGCGCGGGCGATCACCCAGGCCATTAGGGAATCCGAGTCGACGACAGCGCTTGACGTGCAAACTGTGCTGCAGGAGTGGGCAAAACATCTCGCCACGAAGGCCGATGTAGCGGAGCTGAAGGCCGAGCTCATGCGCTGGATGTTCATCTTCTGGGTCGGCCAGATGGCCGCCACCATAGCCATCGTCAAGGTCTGGAAGTGACCTTTGTTTCGGCTTCGCAACCACGCCCGATCGTGTTTCACGCCTTTGGCCGAAAGACCTTCATTGCCGGCTCCCGGGTTTCCAGGCGCGGGCCGCCGATGAGATCGATGCAATAGGGAATCGCGGGGAACACCGCCTCCAGATTCTCGCGGATCGCCTTCGGGCGCCCGGGAAGGTTCACGATCAGGGTCCGCCCGCGGACCCCGGCGGTTTGCCGGGAAAGTATGGCCGTCGGCACCACCTTGAGCGAGGCCGAGCGCATGAGTTCACCAAAGCCGGGCAGCAATTTTTCGCAGACCGCCTCGGTCGCTTCGGGCGTCACGTCGCGCGGAGCCGGACCGGTGCCCCCGGTCGTCACGACGAGGCAGCAGCCCGCATCGTCGGCCATGCGGCGCAATTCCGCCTCGATCGTGGCGCGATCGTCGGGGATGACCTTGTAGTCGAGTTCAAAGGGCGTCTCGAGCCACTCCCTGAGGAGGGCGACGCACGACTTGCCCGGCGTGTCCTCGTAGACGCCGGCGCTCGCGCGGTCGGAGATGTTTAGCACGCCGATCTTCGCAATCATGGCTTCATGAATTTTTCCCTCACTTGCTCCGGGGTCATACCGCGTTCGCGCAGCGCGCGCAAGCTGAGCGCGTCGTGGCGCTTGGCAAGGCGGACGCCATTTTCGTCCGTCATGAGCGCGCAATGATGGAACGACGGCTCGGCCAGCCCGAGCGCCCGGTAGATGAGGATCTGGCGGAAGGTGCTCCTGATCAGGTCCGCGCCGCGGACGACCTCGGTCACGCCCATGGCCGCATCGTCGACCGCGCATGCCAGCTGGTAGCTCGGCGTGTCGTCCTTGCGCCATACGAGAAAATCCCCGAAATCCCGGCCGGCCACCGCGCGCTGCGGGCCGCAACCGCCATCGGTGAAGGTGAGAGCCTCGCCGCCCGGCACCCGCAGGCGCCAGTTGACCGATATTTTCTCTCCGAGAGGCGGCAGCGGCTCGTCGGCGGCCGGCCTGAATTCGGGGGGATAGACCGGCTCGTCGTCCGCTCCGCCTTCATGGGGCGCTCCCGCGGCCTCGGTCACGTCCCGCCGGGATCGCGAGCAGGGGAAGACGAGGCCGGCTGCGTGCAGCATTTCCAGTGCGGCCCTGTAATGCGCCCTGCGCTGGCTTTGCCGATAGGGGCCATGAGGTCCGCCGACATCCGGACCCTCGTCCCATTCCAGCCCCAGCCAGCGCAGGTCCTCGAGCATCGCGGCCTCAAAATCGAGCCGAAATCTGACGGCGTCGAGGTCTTCGCTCCTCAGGATCAGTGCGCCCAGCGCCTCCCGGGCGCGCTGCGCTGCGATCCAGAATGTCCTCGCGTGGCCGAGATGGAGGTGGCCGGTCGGGGATGGCGCCAGCCGGCCCCGGTATTGCGATGCTGGATTGATCGTCGGGGTCAGGTCTCGGATGTTGATGTCCGCCTGGGCGGACATCAACATCCGAGACCTGACCCCTTCCCGATGACCAAGCTTCTTTGCGTCTATTGTTCTTCGAGCCTCAGGCTTTCCCCCGAATACCACGAGGCAGCCGATGCCGTCGGCCGCGCGATGGTGGGCAGGGGGTGGGGATTGGTCTATGGCGGCGGCCGGGTCGGCCTCATGGGCACGGTCGCCCGAGGAGTGAAGGCCATGGGCGGACGGGTGGTGGGCGTCATTCCGGAGTTCATGAAGGCCCGGGAACTCGAATTCCGCGAAGCGGACGAGCTTGTGACCGTCACGACCATGGCGGAGCGCAAACAGGCGATGATCGCGCGGGCGAACGGCTTCCTGGCGCTTCCCGGCGGAATCGGAACGCTTGAGGAGATGGCCGAGGTGCTCACCCTCCGGCACCTTGCGCAGACCGAAAAGCCGGCGGTCTTCTTCAATCAAGACGGCTATTATGACGACCTGCTGCGCTTCTTTGACCGCATGACCCAGGATGGCTTCCGGCATGCCGGGACGCGGGGGCTCTATTCGGTCGCGGAAAGCCCCGATGCAATCTGGCCGCTGCTCGAGAAGCCCGAACCCTATGAGGTCCCCCCGCTCTGGCGGCAGGTCCTCAAGGCGCAGGAATGAGTCAGCGCCAGATCCCGACGACTTCGTCCTTGCGCACCCAGCCGGTCTGGCCGTTCTCGAAGGAGAGCCGCACCCAGCCGAGAAACGCCTTGTCGGCTATGGCTATGCTTCCCGCGCCGAGCGGAGTCGTCTTCTGGGACGTGTCCGCCTCCGTTGGGATCGAGCGAAGCGTGCTGCTGCGCCAGACGACAACCGCCTGCGTATCGCGTGCGGTGCCGAATGCATGCCAGCCCGCCGCCGCCGCTGTCCCAAGCGCCACGGCCGCCAGAACGAGAGCCAGCCCGACGGGGGCGGACCGGCTGCGCCGGACGAGCCCGTAGCCGCCGGCCAGAAGCAATCCCAGGGCGAACGCTGCCAGGACCGCGGCTCCGACTCCGATTCTCTGCCACTCGGCCGGCGAGGCCAGGCGCGCAAGCTCCTGGAGGGGACCGGGCGACAGGAATCCCGCGAGCGCGTCCGGCGAGAAGCCGGCCTTGTCGCTTGCCAGCGCGAACTGCCAGCGTGTCGAGGCGTTCCCGGGCTGCTGGACAAATGCGGCGGACGCCTGGGCCGCGGCCTCGTTCCAGCGATTCTGCTGGGCGAGCGCGAGGGACAGGTTGTAGCGCGTGGTCCAATCGGCCGGATCGCGGGCCTCGGCCGCGCGCCAGCCCTTCTCCGCCTCCGCGAAATCCCCGCGATGATAGGCCGACGACGGTTCCGCCCCGCGGACGGGCGCGATCCATGCCGGCAGCAATGCGAGAGCGAAGAGCCAGGGGATCAGGTTCGAGGGCAGGAACAGGCGCGCGCGCGCGAAGGCGGGGGCGCGCTTCGCCGCGAGCGCGGCTTCGGCCCGCCGGACCCAGTCCGGGGGCAGGTCGGAATTGGGACCGTAGAGGACGCGATCCGCCTCGCGCCAGAGGGACGCCCACGCCGGGTCACCGAAGGCCTCCGGGCCCGGCGCCGCGTGGCCGATTTCCCAAAGGGCCGCCGCATCGCGCTGCCATGAGAGGATGAATTCGGCGCTTGGAGCGCTCGGCCGCGCGAGGAGCGCGGCCAGCCGCTGGTGCGCGGCCCGGCGCCCCCGACCGGGATCGGTTTCCCGCGCCCGGCGCAGCGCCAGGAAGAGCCACCAAATGCCCGCGAACGCGAAGGGCGCCGCAGCCAGCGAGGCCAGGATGCGGCCCGGCCATGGAAGCGCGACAGAGTCCGGTCCCGCAGCGGGATCGCGCGGAATGCCGCCCGGAGCCTCGGGGACAGGCGCGGGGCCGCCCGTGTCGGGCACGCCGATCGCGAGCGGCGCCTTGGGAGCCTCTGGCGGCGCGGCAACGGTGACCGTCGTCCGCTGAGTGGTCAGGGTCTTGTAGGTGCCCGTGCCCGGGTCGAAATACGTGAACTGGAATGATTCGATCGGATAGGTTCCCGGGGCCGTCGGCACGAGGACGACATCCTCGGACAGCGTGGAATTGAAGAGTTTTCCCTCGGCGGGTGTTCGCTTGGCCTTTGGCTGGACGACCTGGAAACTGCGGGAAACCTCCCGTGCCGGCAGACCGGGCATGTCGGGCCAGTTACCCGTCCCGCTGAGCTCGATCGTCCATGTGATCGGCTCGCCCACCGTCGTCGCCATCGGGACGATCTTCGAGACCATCTTGAAATCGCCGACCGCGCCATTGAAGCCGGCCGGGGCGGGGGGGAGGGGGCGCACGTCGATCGTCGGCGTGTTGCTTGCGACGGAGAACTGCTGGTACTGCCGCTGCTGGAAAAAGCCGAAGCCGGTCACCCCCACGCTCAGGTTGACCGGCTGGTTTATCGGATTCAGGCGGTAGGTGCCCGGCGCACGCGCCACGGCCCGCGTCCGGTACACGAAGCCGGTGCGCGCGTCGTCGCCCGCGGCAAGGGTGTAGGGCTCGGGCTGACTCCAGTCCTCGGCGATCAGGGGGGCCGCGTTCCAGGCGAAATCGCCGTGCCCGAAATCGGGATAGTAGCTGCGCGCGACATCGATCCGGTACCCCAGGCCGAAGACCTCGCCCGCCCAGACCGTCGGCTCCGCGGCTTCGAGCCGGGAATTGGCCGCCGATTCAAGCGGCTGGCCGGAGCTGCCGACCGTTGCGCCCGTCGGCTCAAAACGAGCGGCGTTGATGGCGAGCGCACCCTTGTTCGTCACCACCGTGAAGGCGGGGATCTCCGCGCCCTGCCTGCCCGCCAGCAGCGCGGCATACGTGTAGGTGACGCTCCGCGAGTAGTCCCCGTTTATCCAGGAGATGTTGCTGGCCTGCCCCGTGAATTCCAGCGTCAGGCCGTCCACCTTGGGGGGAACCGGGGGCTCCTTGGGCTCGCAGTCCTGGAAGACGAGCTGGAGCGAGGTCACCTGGCCGACGGGAAGCGTGCCGCTGGGCGGGTCCCAATGCGCGGACTGCGCGCGCGCGGCCGCCGTGAGGAGCGCCGAGAGAAGGAGGATGGACGGAAACAGGCGCATGGGATCACCAATTCTTGCCCGCGTGGCTGTCTTTCGGCCGGGGTTCGTTGTTCTCGATCATCTGGAAGAGTTCCGCCGGGGAATCCTGGTTGCGGACCTGGTCGAGCTTTTCGAGGGAAGCGGCAATGGAGGGATCGACGTTTGCCGCATCGGGCCGCGGGTGTTCCTCCGCGCCGCCCACCTTCTGGGTCCCGCTGTCCTGGGATGGAGGGTGATTTTCGCCGCCGAAGGCCGGCTGCTGCTGGCTTTTCTGCTGCTCGCTTTGCGGCTGGTTTTGCGGGGAGCCTTGCTGGTTCTGCTGCTCCGGATTCTGCTTGTTTTGTTCCTGCTGCTGTTGTTGCTGCTTCTTCTGCTGCTGTGGCGGCGGCTTTTGCTTTTCCTCAGGCGGCTTCCTGCGAAGGGCTTCCAGCCGCTCGCGTATCTTTGTCCAGTCCGCGGCCCGGCCGTCGAGGGCGACGCCTTCATCCACCGCCGAAAGGGCGTCCTTCACCGGACCTTCCGGCACCCGCTGGCCCGCGGCCTGCATGCGCTCGCCCCAGGCCGCTGTTTCACCGGACAGCTCGGCCCAGTCCCGCGCGCTGCGGACATCCTGGGCGGCCAGCCTGCCGACGATATGGGAGAGGGGAACGACCGAGGAGTCGGCATCCGCGGTCTCGGCGCGAAGCGTTGCGAGGCCCGCACCGACGAGGGCAAGCAGGATGGCCGCGGCTCCGAGGGGGTCAGGTCTCGGATTTTGACGTCGACGATCCCCGACATCAAAGTCCGAGACCTGACCCCTTTTCCCCGACAGCCGCATTTCCCGGGGCCGGGGCCTGACCGGAAACTCGCGCCAAAAGCTCATGACGAGGCAGAGAAGGGCCGGAGCGAGCGCCCACTGGAAGCGCTCCACGTAGCGAACGTTGTTCTTTTCCACAAATTTTCCCTTTCGGCCGGCCTCGACCGTCGCGCGGAGCAGGCTCGCGAGATCGACCCATTCGCTGGCGTTGCGATACGCGCCCCCGGTTTTCTCCGAAAGTTCCCGCAGGGTCTCGCTCTCCAGCCGCGACATGACGACGGCGCCACCCTCGTCCTTCACGAGGCCGCCGGATCCGTCGGGGATGAGCGCACCGCCGCTCGTGCCGACCCCGAGTCCGATGACCCGGATTCCCCTGTCCTTGAGCTTGCCGAGGTGGCTGCGCCAGTCGTCGTCGGTGGCGCCGCCGTCGCTGAGGACGACCAGGAAACGGTCCGCGGAGCCGGAGCCGAACGCCGCGGCCGCCGTGTCCATCATCGCGCCGTAGTTGGTGCCCCCGATCGGCATGAAGTCGGGGCTGAGCGCCGGGAGGAATTCACGCAGGATTTCGTAGTCCGCGCTCAGCGGCGATTGCAGGAAGGACGTTCCCGAGAAAACCACCAGCCCGACCCGCTCGCCCTGCAGCCGGTCGAGGAGAGCCTGGATGAGGAGCTTCGCCCGCTCCAGCCGCGACGGCTTGACGTCGGGAGTGAGCATCGAACGGGAGAGATCGACGGCCAGCAGGATCTCGCGGGATTGATTGAAGACCGGCTCGTCGATTCTCCCCCATTGCGGGCGCGCCAGCGCCGCAACCGCAAGCGCAAGGCCCGCCGCAAACCACCAGCGGGCGGCGCCCCGGCCTTCCCCGGCGGATCCGGGCCCGGCAAGCTTCAGGCTGTTGTGCCCGGCCTCGGCCCGGAGGATCTTCGGGTGTGCGGCCGCGCCGGCGCCGCGCCGGCGCAC
>Ga0265313_10004744_pt1 | contig 10250 bp, 10 predicted proteins | sample 4123metaG_FD_203122 | JGI IMG/M metagenome (GOLD analysis project Ga0265313, IMG submission 203122) | Rhizosphere microbial communities from Carex aquatilis grown in University of Washington, Seatle, WA, United States - 4-1-23 metaG | ecosystem: Host-associated > Plants > Roots > Rhizosphere >...
ACCGTCGCCGCTCAGCGCGACGTGGCGCAATTGCAACAGCTCGGTTGGCAATGACTGGTAATGCGGGCGTTCATGCAACCGGCCCTGCAGCACGTAGGTGAGCGTCCGCTGGAGTTCCTCCCCCATGACACTTACGTCCAGGGTCGTTTCCGCGGATGGCGTGCGGCGATCCACCTCGCAGTACAGACAGTCAAAGTTGCACAGCTTGTCGGGGTTCATGTTCACACCCAACGACAACCCGTGCGCGCGTGACGAAATGACGGCATAAACAAATCGGTTGTTGAGAAAATCCCGCGGCCGGTCGAACGCTGCTTCGCGCGCCGGCGTGTGATTTTTCCTTTCCGGTTGCCCGACACCCGTCAATGGTCTGGTATTTGGTTCTTCCACAATTCTCACAAGGCACTCTAAAACCGGGCGGCACCGCGCACTACACGGTTATTGTCAAAATTTCGCCATACCTTGCAGGAGTTAATGGGAAGGTTTAGCAAAATGATTCACCCGGCAAAGGGGGCATTCCATTTCGCGGATTTTGCCAAAGACGGAACATCTTTTGGGAATATCGGCATGCTTATTGTCTAAGTTAAACAATTAACGTAAACTGATGACATGACTATGAGTGCGACGAAAAACGATCGGGCAGCCTGGCTGAAGGCCGGCAAAGCGGTTTGCTCAAATCCACCCCTGAAAACACCGGCCAAGGCCTGGCGGCTCGTCCTGCTGGGCGCGCCCGGCGTTGGCAAAGGGACCCAGGCGGACCTGCTCCACGAACGGTTGGGCGCCTGTCACCTGTCCACCGGCGATGTCTTTCGCGCGGCCAAGACGTTGCCGGACGGGCACAGAAGCCCGGCCATGGATTGCGCGCTGGATTTCATGCGGCGCGGCGACCTGGTGCCGGACCAAACGGTGCTGGACATGGTGGGTGAGCGCCTGCGCTGCCTGCATTGCTGTGGTGGCTTTCTGCTTGACGGTTTTCCGCGCACCGTGGTCCAGGCCGAGGCCCTCGATAAATTGATGCAACAGGAGGACGTGACGTTGACGGCGGTGCTCAATTACGAACTGCCGATGGATGAAATCGTGGCCCGCATCAGCGGCCGGCGCACCTGTTACAATTGCAAGGCGGTCTATCACGTTGCGTCCCGACCGTCGCGCACCGAAGGCGTCTGCGACAGTTGCGGTGGAAAACTGTTCCAGCGCGAAGATGACCGGCCCGAATCCGTCCGCGTGCGGATGGCGGCCTATGAAAAAAGCACCCGGCCGCTGATCAAATTTTATCAGGAACGCGGTCTGCTGGTGCCCGTCATCGCCGGCGGCACACCGGAGGAAACCTTCCAGAGCACCATGGTGGCGCTCAACGGCGTCCTGACCGACTAGCAAATCCTCGGCAGTTGTTCGCCGCTGGGCATGTCGAGAATCCGGCTCGCGCCAATCGCGCTTTTCAACGTGACGAGCGGCGCGGAACTTTCGGCCACCCGGCCGATGGCCGCGGATCCCACGCCCAACGCGTGGCCCTGCATGATGGACAGCGCGCGGTCCGCATCCCCGGCTGCCACAAACGCCACAAACCGCCCCTCGCACGCAACGTGCAACGGGTCGAGGCCCAGCATCTCGCACGCGGCATGGACATCTTCCCGCACGGGCACGGATTTTTCGACGATTTCAATGCGCACGCGGGCGGCCTCGGCGATTTCATTGAGCGCGCTGGCCAGCCCGCCGCGCGTCAGGTCGCGCAGGCAGTGAATTTCAATGCCGGCCTTGAGCAATTCCCGGACGATTTCGTGAACGGGTGCCGAATCGCTCTCGATGGCGCTCTCGAATTGCAATCCTTCGCGCACGGCCATGATGGCCATGCCGTGCCGGCCCAGGTCGCCGCTCACCAGGACGGCGTCACCGGGCCGCACGCTCGGCGGCGCGATGTTCAGGTTGTGTTCGACGATGCCGATGCCGGCGGTGTTGAGAAACACGCCGTCGCCCTTGCCCTTGTCCACCACCTTGGTGTCGCCGGTGATGATTTGCACGCCGCAACGGGTTGCCGCCGCCGCCATCGAGCAGGCGATTTTCCACAAGGTCTCCATCGGCAGGCCTTCCTCGATGATAAACGCGGCGCTGAGGTAAAGCGGATGCGCGCCGCTCATGGCCAGATCGTTCACCGTGCCGTGAACGGCCATCGAGCCGACGTCGCCGCCGGGAAAAAACAACGGACGCACGACGTAGGAATCGGTCGTGAAGGCGATTTTTTTGCCGGTCAATTCCACCACCGTTGAATCGTGCTGCGTTTCGAGCAATGGATTGCGGAACGCGGTCAGGAACATTTTACCGATAAGCTGGTGCATCAACCGGCCGCCGCCGCCATGCGCCATCAGCACGTGCGGATATTGCGAGATGGGAATGGGACAGCTCGGCGCAAAATGATTGTTTTGTTCCATAAAGGCTCGTGATTTTTGATTTACGATTTGCGATTTACGTGCTGCTCCCAAATTCGAGGTTGATGCGTAAATCGCATATCGTAAATCGTAAATTCAATGCCGCCGGTAGCGATAATACGCCGCGCAGGCGCCTTCGCTGGAGACCATCGTTGCACCCAGCGGATGTTCCGGCGTGCAGTTCGTGCCGAAGGCGGAACATTCCTGCGGTTTCTTCAAACCCTGCAACACCAGGCCGCTGATGCACGCGGCCGGTTCTTCGACGTGATGTTCGGCCACGCCGAACTTTTTCCCGGCGTCGAACGCGGAGTAGGCCTCACCCAAGCCCAGGCCGCTTTGCGCGATTTCGCCCACGCCACGCCATTTGCGCGGAATGACGCGGAACACTTCACGAATCAATTTCTGCGCGGGCTGATTGCCTTCACGACGCACCGCCCGGGCATATTGGTTTTCGACCTCTGCCCGGCCGGATTCCAGCTGCTGCACGACCATCAGCACGCCCTGCAATATGTCCAGCGGCTCAAAACCGGTCACCACAATCGGCACGTGGTATTTTGCCGCCACGGGAAAATACTCCTCAAAGCCCATCACGGTGCAGACGTGCCCGGCGGCCAGAAAGCCCTGAATCCGGCAGTTCGGCGACGACAACAACGCCACCATCGCGGGCGGCACCAGCACGTGTGACGTGAGCAGGGAAAAGTTTTTGAGTTGCTTGTGCGCCGCCTGATAAACCGCCATCGCCGTGGCGGGCGCCGTGGTTTCGAAACCGACCCCGAAGAAAACCACCTCTTTGGCCGGATTTTGCTCCGCCAGTCTCACGGCATCGAGCGGCGAATAAACGATGCGCACGTCGCCGCCTTTGGCCTTCACCGAAAGCAAATCCGTCGTACTGCCCGGCACGCGCAGCATGTCGCCGAACGACGTGAAAATAACGTTGGGCCGCGCGGCGATTTCGAGCGCTTGGTCAATGATTTCGAGCGGCGTGACACAGACGGGACAGCCCGGTCCATGGATGAGCGTGATTGATTTGGGCAGCAATTCATCAATGCCGAATTTGACGATGGCGTGCGTCTGGCCGCCGCAGACCTCCATGATATTCCAGGGCCGGGTGGTAACGCGGTGCACCTCGCGCGCAATTTTTTGCGCGAGTTCACCGTCCCGGTATTCGTCGAGATACTTCATGGGCCGTTCTCCTGCAACTCGCCCAATTCCTCGATCTGCTTCAAATACTCAAAGACTTTTTGCGCCTCGTCCTCATCCAGCCGGCTCAGGGCGAAACCGACGTGCACAATGACATAATCGCCGACCTTGGCCTCCGGCACATAAGCCAGGCAGGCCTCCTTCCGGATGCCGCCGAAGTTGACCTTGCCCATGCGGGTCAACGGGTCATCGCCGCTGATGCTCTCAATCTTTCCTGGAATGGCGAGGCACATTTTCGATTTATGATTTTTGATTGACGATTTCAGGCTGCCCGCGAAAGGCGGCGACAATCTGGCCGAGGGCAATCCCGCCATCATTGGGGGGGACACGCTGATGCCAATATGGCTGGAAGCCTTCTGCTTGCAAACGCCGCACCGTCCGCTCGGTCAAATAGCGATTTTGAAAGCATCCGCCGCTCAACACCACACGCCGCTCACCAATGCTTTCGGCCACGGCCACCACGGCTTCCGCCAGCGCATTGTGAAACTTCGCCGATATCCTGCCAGTGGCCACACCCTTTTGCACGTCCGATAAAATCGCTTCAATCATCGGCGACCAATCGAGAACGAGTGAGGGGTGATATTTGACGAGTGACAGGTTGTAATGTTCATCCGTGTTCACTCCATCCAGCGCAAATTCCAGTTCCATGGCCGCCTGGCCTTCAAACCGCATTTGCTGGCGAAGGTCAACGAGCGAGGCGACCGCGTCGAACAGCCGGCCCATGCTCGTGGTCACGGGCGAATTCAACTGTTTCGCGAGCATTGTTTTCGAGGCCGCCAGTTCCGTTTTGGAAAAGGCGCCGACGGGCGCAAGGTCTCTTCGTTCGAAAACAGCGTCGCCAAAGATTTCATACAGCAGACCCAGGGCCGTGCGGCGAGGCTCCTTGACCGCCCGCTCACCGCCGGGCAGCCGGAACGGTCGCAAATGCGCGACGCGCTCGACGGTTTTATCGGTGACGATAAAAAATTCACCGCCCCAGATGGTACCGTCCAATCCGTAGCCCGTGCCGTCCCAGGAAACACCCAGCGCCGGCGGCGACAATTCATTTTCCGCCATGCAGGACAGAACGTGGGCGATGTGATGCTGGACGCCAATCGTGACAGGGACGCGTTGCGGCGCATCCGGGCCGAGCGGCAGCTCGGCCCTACCGAACTCCCGGGCAAACCGGGTCGAAAGGTAATCCGGATGCAAATCGGCGGCGATGACTTGCGGTTTGGCCTCGTAAAGTTTCTCGAAATCGGCAATGACCCGGCGAAACGCGTCGTTGGCCTGTTCCGTTTCCAAATCACCGATGTGCTGGCTGAGGAAAACCTGGTTCCCAACCGACAGCGCGACGGTGTTTTTCAGGTGCGCGCCGACGGCCAGCACCGGTTGAGAGTTGAAGGTTGACAGTTGAGAGTGCAAGGAAATGGGCAATGGCGCGTAACCACGGGCGCGACGCAGGACGAGTTCGCGATCCAGCATCACGCGCACAATGGAATCGTCCACGTGGCGGACAATGGGACGGTTATGGACGAGAAAAACATCGGCGATGCCATGTAGCCGCTCCAGTGCATCGTGTTCGTCCGTGCAAATCGGTTCGTCGCTCAAATTACCACTCGTGGCAATCACGGGAAAGCCGAGTTCGGCCAGCAGGAGATGATGCAACGGCGTGTAAGGCAGCATCACACCGAGATGAGGATTGCCGGGAGCCGCGGCATTTACAATTTGCGATTTACGATTTACGATTTTTTTGAGCAGGACAACGGGCGACTCGGGTGAGCGCAATAATCGTTCTTCCAAAGGTGAAACTTCACATTCGGTCTTAATACTTTCCAGTGACGGAAACATCAGGGCAAAAGGTTTTTCCTCGCGCTGTTTTCGATTGCGAAGACGTTTGACGGCGGCTTCATTGCGCGCGTCCACTATCAATTGAAAACCGCCGATGCCTTTGACGGCGACAATTTTCCCTTTACGAATCGCTTCTGCGGTGGCGATCACGGCATCGTCGCTGCGCTCGGCAGAGCGCGGCTGACTTTGCGCCTCGGAAAAGTCGGCGTTCTGCCGAACGCCGCTACGCCAAAACTCCAAACGCGGCCCGCAAACCGGACAGGCATTGGGTTGCGCGTGGAACCGGCGGTCGCGCGGGTCGTCGTATTCGGCCTGGCATTGCGGACACATCGTGAACGATTTCATCGAGGTGTTCGCGCGGTCATAGGGCAGCGATTCGATGATGCTGAATCGCGGCCCGCAATGGGTGCAATTCGTGAACGGATAGCGGTAACGCCGGTTGGACGGGTCGAAGATTTCCCGGAGGCAATCCGGACACGTGGCGATGTCCGGCAAAACGAGCGCGGTTTTGTCACCGCCGGTTTCACTCTCGCGGATTTCAAAATCGGTATAGCCGGCGACATCGAGCCAGGAAGCTTCGAGGCTTTGAATGAAACTGCGCGGCGGTTTTTCCGCCTCGAGGCGGAGCAGGAATTTTTCGAGCAACGCCCGCGGGCCTTCCACTTCAATAAAAACACCCTGCGGAGAATTGTTGACCCAGCCGGCCAGTTGAAGCCCCGTGGCGAGCCGGAAGACGAACGGACGGAACCCGACCCCCTGCACCGCCCCGCGCACGGCGAGCTTCAACCGGGTTTTCCCGGCAGCTGAAGTGGTGAGGGAGGTTTTCATTCGTCACTTCCATACTACACCCAATCCAGCCCGGCCCTTAACTAGGGTTGCCAATCTTTGCACAGGAATTGTCAAAAGAAGGTGTGTGCAACGGTGGAATCAGATGGAATATGTCTGGTGGAGTCCGATGCATGAAGTTTCAATCATGGAAGAAGCGGTGCGGACGGCGGTAAGAACCGCGACGTCGGCGGGTGCCAGCCGTGTGCTGGCCGTGCGCCTGCGCGTGGGGACTTTGAGCGGCGCGGTGCCGGAGGCGCTGCGGTTTGCGTTTGACGTGGTTTGTCGCGATACCATGGCCGAGGGCGCGAGTTTGGAAATGGAATCCGTTCCCGCCACCGGCTGGTGTCCGGTTTGTCGCGCGGAATTTCGATGCGCGGATTTCATCAACGAATGTCCCCGCTGCCATAATCCGGATGGCGAGTTGCGGCACGGGCGGGAACTGGAAATCGCCTCGGTGGAGATAGCTTGATATGTGCAAAGAATGCGGATGCGGTCTCGGTGGCGACGATGTAAAAATCGGTGGCCATGCGCACGAACACGGCCATTCCCACGGCCACGACCATCATCACAGCCATGACCAGGATCATCACCACGACCATGGGCACGCGCCCGGCGGTAAAACGTTGAGTCTGAATCTTTCGTTGCTGGAGAAGAATGACCGGTTGGCGGAACAAAACCGCGGTTTCTTCCGCGCCAAAAAATTGCTGGTGCTCAACGTCGTTTCGTCACCGGGTTCGGGCAAAACCACCTTCATTCGCGAAACGGCGGCAAAACTCGCGGGCCGATTGCGCCTGGGTGTGATTGTCGGCGATCTCGCGACGGACAACGACGCCGCCAAACTGCGTACCGCCGGGATTCCCGTGGTGCAAATCACCACCGGCACGGTCTGTCATCTGGACGCGGACATGGTCGCGAAGGCGGCGGCGCAAATGAATCTGGACCAGCTCGACGTGCTGGTGATTGAAAACGTCGGCAATCTCGTCTGCCCGGCCGACTACGATTTGGGCGAGGATTTGCGCGTGGTGCTGCTGTCCGTCACGGAAGGCGAGGACAAACCGCTGAAATATCCGCCGATGTTCCATTCGGCGCAGGTCGCGGTGGTGACTAAAAGCGACATGGCGGCAGCGGCGGGGTTCAATCGCAAACTGGCGTTACAAAACCTGGAACGCGTGAGCCATCACGCGCGGATTTTTGAACTGTCGGCGAAAACCGGCGACGGCATGAAAGCGTGGCTGGATTATCTGGTGGAACAGCGGGCGGCCTGATTTCAACCACGGACCTGCCGCGACGGGCGCGGGCACGGCGGGTGGACACGGATTAACACCAATTCACGGCCGCAAAAGAGCGCAGAGAATGCAAAACAAAAACCTTTGACACGAATTTCACGAATTGCCGCGAATTAAAATTGCGCTGAAGGCGCTACGGAAATTAGCCCGGTGTTGCTCGCGCGAAGCAAGAGCTACGCCGGGAAATCGTCCAAACAAAATAAATCCCTTCGCCCATCGGATGGGAGAAGGTGGCCGGAGGCCGGATGAGGGCCATGGTGAGAATTGGGTCAAAAACCCAATCACTCCAAAAAATCCCCGTCACGTTTGACACCTGTGTAGAAGCGCCAGCAGAACCAAACACAGATGGTAAAATAAACTAGCGTGACTATGCGGGCGATTTTTATGTATTCGTCGGATTCCGAAATCAACCCCGTGAGTATTTGACCCGCTTCAAGGCCGGCGATAATAGCGACATACACTCCTGTAACGGTTAGGAACCTCAGCAGATGTTGTTTCACTTTCTTTGGCATATTTGTTTTCGTTGTGGTTAAGGCCAGTGTGGTGGCTTGCTGACGCTTCGTTCCGCCCGCGCTTGATCCCCCCAGCCTTTCGTCCAATTGCATGAACATTCGGGCTTCCGGGGTTTGTCGGCGGGCACAACACCAAGCAAAGGCATTCCTAAATCAAACTGAAATCTTTGATGTGGCATTGTGAAAGCTCCGATAATCCATCCTTCCGCATACCTACGTTTAAAATTCTCACGCCCTCATCCGGCCTGCGGCCACCTTCTCCCATCCGACCCGCCTTCATCGGATTTCGGCGTGACGGACGGGAGAAGGAATAAATTCTGTGGGACGTAAACCCAGGGTAGTCGCGCTGCTCCAACCCCAGGCTAATTTCTTTTGCCCCTTCAGGGCAGTTTTAATTAGCGTTAATTCGTGAAATTCGCGTCAAGACTCTGTCGGCTTCAGCCGCAGAGCTCCTGAATTTTTTTCAGGGCCACTTCAAAACCGCGCTGGGCGGCGGGCGAAAAGTCGGTGCCGAAACCCAGTTTCACGGCGGGAATGGTCAGCCACCACCCTTCGGGCGCATGGCCGAAAACGTCGCGCGCCAGCGCCAGCATTGTGCGCGGGTCGGCGGCGTGGGCCATGAGCTGGGTCGTTTCGCCGGGTTCAAGTTTGCGAAGCTGCACTTCCCCCGGCGCGTCCATGGCGGCGTCCACGAAAATAACCGTGCGCACTTTGGAGATTGGCTCGGCATGTTCGGGTGAAAGTTGCTGACAAACCAGCGTGCGGACCTCCGGCAGATGCAGGGCCTCAATCGCCTCGGCAACTTTTGGCCCGACGCCGTCGTCGCAGCGCAACGAATTACCGTAGCCGATGACCAGAAGTCCGGTGATCTCGAGTGGTGATTTGTTTTTGCTCATAGGACAACCTCACATTTTATATTCCCGCATACCCACCGTTTCGGCCGGCGCCGGGTGGCGTGCCGGCGTACCGACTGGCAGCAACAAGGCCAGCAGCCAGCCATAAGTCAGGGAATCCAAAAGCAGTTCCACGCCATGAATACTTCGCAGGGTCCACGGCATCCAGTAGGCCTGGATCAACCCGTAAAGTCCGGAAACGACGAACAGGTTCAAGCCAAAGGTCCATCCCCACTGCCGCCGCGAACCCCGCCAAACAACGAGCAGGGGCAACGCCGCCAGCAAAGCGACAAGGCTGCGGATGAATTGCACGCCGATGACCACGCCCAGGGACGGCATCCGCAGGCCGAACGCTTGCTGGCGATAGTCGTCCCCAACCATCAACCCGACCGGCATGCCAAACAAGAAATAGACAATCGGAAAAGCCAGCACCGCCAGGGACAACCGGATGGCCCATTGCCCGGTCGTTCGCGTCGCAAAAAATTGCCGGACTTCATCGAACATTGACGCCCCAGCCTCCCGACCGCCGAACAACAGCGCGACCGCCGCGGCCACGAACAGACACGGAAACAGCATGGTAACGGCAATTGCGGGGCCGCCACCCATGGTGGTAAAGACGCAAGCTTCAATGGGGTTGTTGATCCCGAGCCACGCGAAGGCAAACCACGCAATCATTACAAAGCGGATGCCGCGATTCCCGGTCAGACGCGGCGATAACGCGGCGAGCGCGAGGGCGAGCACAATCCCGGCGTCGAGGCCGAGGACCCCCAGCAACGGCAGATTCATCGGCGAGGGAAGTTTGGGTTGTTCCCATTGCAATGCGGTGGAAAACATGCCGCCAACCATGGTCCCGCCCACCAGACTCAGCGCACACAGAAAAATTTTCCCGGCATATTTGATCATGTTAAACGGATTTCGGTTGGTCCTCATGAAAACGCGCTTTCCGGCGTTGCTCGGAAATTTTCGCCATCAGCCTGGGAATCATGCCCAGGGCGAGGAACAGGGGCACGGCAACGAGCATCGCCCGGAACACCCAGACGGTGAGCTTTCCGGCATACGGTTTGAAAAAAATTTCGGCCAAGGGATCATAAACGCCCGGACCGATGGCGTGCCGGCCCCAGACAATGGCGCCGTTGGCATACCAGCCAAACGCGGCCCCGCCCAGGGCAACTGGAGCCACCGCCACTCCGCCCAGCGCCAGCAGCAACCCGACAGCCACACTGCCCAAGGCCACCCCACCCACGGCGACGACGGAAATGGAAATCAAGCCATAACCAAAAA
>Ga0265313_10004746_pt1 | contig 10246 bp, 10 predicted proteins | sample 4123metaG_FD_203122 | JGI IMG/M metagenome (GOLD analysis project Ga0265313, IMG submission 203122) | Rhizosphere microbial communities from Carex aquatilis grown in University of Washington, Seatle, WA, United States - 4-1-23 metaG | ecosystem: Host-associated > Plants > Roots > Rhizosphere >...
TCAGCGGGCTGGCGGCAAGCGCCCAGGCCAGCGCATGCTCCCGGCCGCCCGATCCCACCAGCAAAATCTTCACCGCCGCCTCGCCATTCCGACCGCCAGCCCTGTATCATTAGCCACTCGATGAGCGAAGCACCTCTTTCCAATCTGCCGGAATATTCGGTGAGTGAAATCGCCGGCGCCCTCAAGCGCACGGTGGAGGAGAATTTCGCCCTGGTGCGGGTGCGGGGCGAGGTCAGCGGGCTCAAATTCCATTCCTCGGGCCATGTCTATTTCGACCTCAAGGACGACAAGGCGGTGCTCAACGCCGTGATCTGGCGCGGCACCGCCGCCCGCCTGAAGGTGCGGCCGGAAGCGGGGCTGGAGATCGTCTGCACCGGCAAGCTGTCCACCTATCCCGGCTCGTCGCGCTACCAGATCGTGGTCGAGCAGGTGGAGCTGGCGGGGGTTGGCGCGCTGATGGCGATGGTGGAGGAACGCCGCCGCCGCCTCGCCGCCGAAGGCCTGTTCGACGCGGCGCGCAAGAAGAAGCTGCCGTTCCTGCCGGAAGTGATCGGCGTGATCACTTCGCCTACCGGAGCGGTGATCCGCGACATCATGCACCGGCTGGAGGCGCGGTTTCCCCGCCGTGTCTTGCTGTGGCCGGTCGCGGTTCAGGGCGAGCGCGCCGCTCCCGAGGTCGCCGCCGCGATTGCCGGGTTCAACGCGCTGGCGGCAGGCCGGCCCGACCTGTTGATCGTGGCGCGGGGCGGCGGTTCGGCCGAGGACCTGATGGCCTTCAACGACGAGGCGGTGGTGCGCGCCGCGGCCGCCAGCGCGATCCCCCTGATCTCGGCGGTGGGGCACGAGACCGAGCTTCTCGCCCTGACCCTGGATTACCAGCGCCGGATGCTGAACTGTTTCACCAAGGGCCTGGATGACCGGCGGCGGCATCTGGGCCAGCTCGCCCGGGTCCTGCCGCGGCCCGAAGCCCTGTTCGCGATTCCGCGCCAGCGCCTGGATCATGCCGGCGAAAAGCTGGCCGGGTCGCTGCGGCGGAACCTGTCGGAACACCGCGCCGGGTTCCTCAAGACCGCAGCGCTGCTGCGGCGGCGCGCGATCGATGACCGCATCGCGCTGGGCCGCGAGCGGGCGGCGGCGCTACAGATTCGCGCGAGACGGGCGCAAGCTGCGAGGCTGGCGGAAGCGGGCAAGCATCTGTCAGGCCTGGCGCGGGTGCTGGACGGCATTTCCTATCGCGCGGTGCTGGAACGCGGTTTCGCGCTGGTCAAAGGCGCGGACGGGACGCTGCGCCGCCGCGCCGGCGCCATCGCGGCAGGGGAGGGACTGACCCTCACCTTCGCCGATGGCGCGGTAAAGGCGACCGCCGGCGAGGGCGAGGGAAAGCCCAGGACACCGCCCAAGACGAAAAAATCACCCACCGATCAGGGCTCGCTTTTTTAGCGTGGCGCGAGATATCCTGTGATGATGAACCGCATGGAACGCGAACAGGGCGAGGCCAGGCTTCGCTATCTCGACGGCGAGTATGAAGTCCTCGCGCCCGGCGCCTATGTGGTGTGCGCGGTGACCGGCACCCAAATTCCGCTCGACGCGCTGCGTTATTGGAGCGTCGATCTGCAGGAGGCCTATGCCAACCCCACCGCCGCCACCCGGCGCATGCAGGAAAAAGGCCTGGTCCCGAAGTGAAGCGGCGTGCCTTTCTTGGCGGTGTGCTGGCGCTGGGCGCGGCGCCGTCGCGGGCGGCAGCGGTGCGGTTTTCGGTGACGGGCGCAATGGAGCAGGGCAGCCTGGCCCTGGGCAGCGCCCCGCCCGGCTCTTCGGTGGCGCTGGACGGCAGGCCCCTGGCGGTGACGGCGGATGGCCGCTTCGCCTTCGGCTTTGAGTTCAACCAGACCAGAGCCTCGCTGGTGACGGTGCGCTATCCCGATGGCGGCGGCGACAGCCAGTCCTTCACGCCGACCGCGCGCCAATATGAAATCCAGCGCGTCAACGGCCTGCCGCCCGAGACCGTGACCCCGCCGCCCGAAGTGCGGGCGCGCATCGCCAGGGAAGCGGAGACCATCTATCTGGCGCGCCTGACTGACAGTCCGGGCAGCGATTTTCTGTCCGGCTTCGACTGGCCGGCGCCCGGCATCGAGAGCGGGGTGTTCGGCAGCCAGCGCATCGACAATGGCGTGCCGATGGCGCCGCATTTCGGCGTCGACATGGCCGCGCCGGTCGGCACGCCCATCCATGCCCCGGCCGACGGCAGGGTCAGCATCTGCGACGACTATTATCTCGATGGCGGCTTTACCCTGATCGATCACGGCCAGGGGGTTTCGACCAGCTATCTGCACCAGAGCGCGCGACAGGTTGCCGCCGGCGACACGGTCAAGCGTGGGCAGGTGATCGGCCTGATCGGGCAGAGCGGCCGCGCCACCGGCCCGCATCTGCACTGGGCGATGAACTGGTTCGAGGTGAGGCTCGATCCGTCGCGCTCGACCCGCAAGCCGAAGCCCGAACCGCTGTGACTTGTCGATGAAGCGTGATTCAGCAGGCTTGAATCGCGTTCCTCCCGATTGTCATTCCCGCGCAAGCGGGAATCCAACTTTTAATGTCACCGATAGGTAGTTGGATGCCCGCTTTCGCGGGCATGACAGCTCGTTTGGCTGGGTCAAGTCTGCGCTACCTAGGCCAGCGGCGGTGGATCCACAGCCATTGTCCCGGATCGTCGCGGACGATCTCCTCCATGCGGGCGGTGATCGCTGCCGTCAGATCGCGGATGTCGCGGGGCTCGTCGCCGCTGGGCTGGAACGCCAGGGGCGGGTGGATGACGACCTCGAAATGCGAGCCGCCGATCCTGCGATTGCTGGCAAAGACGAGCTCCGCGCCCAGCTTGAGGGCGAGGGCGGCCGGGGCATGGGTGGTCATCGCGTCGCGGCCGAAGAACGGCACGGCAATTCCCTCGTCGAGCTTCTGGTCGACCAGCATGTAGAGCGCCTTGCCGCCGCGCAGCTGGGTGAACATGCGGCGCATGGCGTTGTGCTTGCCGATCTGGTCCTTGGGCCCGCGCAAAGCGCGCTGCCGTTCCAGCCAGCGCGCGACAAGGGGATTGTTCGGCGGACGCACCACCGTGGCGCCGTCAAAGCCCAGCGCATGGCCGGTGATCGGCATCATCTCCCAGTTGGCGAGATGGCCGGAGACGAACATCACGCCTTGGCCGCGCGCGATCACCGCCGCCGCGCCGGCGCGATCGGCGACGCGGATGCGCGCATCGGGGCCGCCAACGCCGAATTTTTCCAGATGGGCATATTCCGCCACCACCCGGCCCAGATTGTCCCACATCCGTGTCATGATGGCATCGCGTTCGGCGGGCGATTTTTCCGGAAAGGCGGCGGCGAGATTGTCGCGCGCGATTTTCGCAGGCGGCAGGCGCGAAAAGACATGCCGCCCGATCCAGCCGCCCAGCGCCGAAGCGGCGTCCAGGCCGATGACGCGAAAAAGCGCCATGAAAGCGAAGAAAATCGCCGCCTCGGCGCCGTGGCGCAGTTTCCGGCTGAAGCTGAGTGCGGGAGCGGCCATGGGCCCGTCCGCGCTAGACTGCGGGCCCGAGACTGTCAAGCAAAGCTGCCAAGGCGGACGGATCGTCGAATATTGCGCGCACCGCCAGCACCGCGATGCCGCCGCGATAGGCCGGTGCGATTCGGACGAGATCCTTTTCGGTGGTGACGAGCTCGGCATCCTTCGCCGCTTCGCGCAGGGCCGCGATTTCGCCGACGCGGTAAGGATGATGATCCGCAAACCATCGCGTTCCGGCAAGGACGGCGCCCGCCTCCTGCAGCGAGGCGAGGAATTTCTCCGGCCGGCCGATGCCGGCAAAGGCGAATATTTTTTTGCCGCGCAGGAATTCTTCCCCCGCCTGCAGCCGGGCGCGCAACACAGGGCCAGGGAAACCTTCCAGGCCGGGAGCACCCTCGCCGACAATCACGACCGCGCCGGCACGGGCAAGACCTTGCGTCACCGGCTCGCGCAGCGGCCCCGCCGGGATCATCAGGCCGTTGCCGAAACCGCTCACGCCATCGACCACGACAAGAGCGAGGTCCTTGTGCAGCGAGAAATTCTGGTGTCCGTCATCCATCACCACCACACCGGCGCCCTGGGCCTGGGCCAGCATCGCGCCGGCCGCCCGGTCGCGCGCCACGATGGTGGGCGCGGTGCGGGCCAGCAGCAACGCTTCGTCGCCAACCATCGCGGCGGTGTGATTGGGCGTCACCAGCAACGGACCGGCTTGCCGCCCGCCATAGCCGCGGGTGAGGAAGAACGGTTTTTGTCCGCGCGCGATCAGCGCCTCGGCGATGGCGATGGCGATGGGGGTCTTGCCGCTGCCGCCCGCCGTCAGGTTGCCGACGCAGATCACCGCAATCGCGGCGCGCCGGGGCCGCGCATGGCGCGCCTTCCACGCCACGCTCATGCCATAAAGGGCGCCCAGCGGCGCCAGCAAGCGGGCGGCCATGCCACGTTGCTGCCAGAAGTCAGGCGCCCGCATCGGCATTGTACAATGGGCCAAGCGCTTCGAGAGTGCGCGCCACCGCGCCGGCCTGGCTGGCTGCGCCACGCGCCGCCGCGTCGCCGGCTGTGCGAGCGGCGCCGGGATCGGCGATCAGCCGCGCCGCCTCGCGGGCGATGTCGGCGCTGCTCGCCACCCCGCCGAAGCCCTGGGCGCCGAGAATGGCCTCGAAGGCCCGCGCCGAATTGGCGCGATGCGGGCCGGCCAGCACCGCACAATGCAAGGCGGCGGGCTCCAGCGGATTGTGCCCGCCCATCGGGACCAGCGTGCCGCCCAGGAAGCAGAACGGCGCCAGGCGATAGAACAATCCGAGTTCGCCCAGCGTGTCGGCGATATAGATCGCGGTGTCGCTCCTGATCGTGCCGTTCTGGCTGCGGCGGATGACAGGACGCGCACCCGCCAGCATCGCGATATCGGCGCCGCGCTCGGGATGGCGCGGCACCAGGATGGTCAGCAGATCGGGATGGCGGGCGCGCAGCAGGTCATGGGCCGGCAGCACGGTTTCATCCTCGCCGGGATGGGTCTGGGCGGCCAGCAGCACGGGCCGGGAGGCGATGGCGGAACGCAGTTGCGCCAACGCGGCTTCATCGGCGCCGAGCGGCGGCGCATCGGCTTTCAGCGAGCCCACCACCCGCACATCGCGCGCCCCCAGGCCGCGAAACCGCGCCGCGGTGTCTTCGTCCTGCGCCAGCACCATGGCAAAAGCGCCCAGCAGGGCCGCCGCCATGGTCCGCGCCCGGCCCCAGCCATGCGCCGAGCGCTCGGAGATGCGCGCATTGACCAGGGCCAGCCGCACCCCGCACGCCGCAGCGCCCAGGATGAGGTTCGGCCACAGATCGGACTCCACGAACAGGCCAAGCTCCGGCTTCCAGTGATCCAGGAACCTTGCCGTGGCGCGCGGCGTGTCCAGGGGCACATATTGATGGATTGCGCCCTCGGGCAGCCGCATCTGCATCATCCTGGCGCTGGCGACGGTGCCGCTGGTGACCAGAACGCGGCAATCGCCCCGTTGCAGCAGTTTGTCGATCAGGGGCAGCGCCGCCAGGCTCTCCCCGACGCTGGCGCCATGAACCCAGACGATGCGACCGGCAGGCCGCGCCAGGCCGGCCACGCCAAGCCGCTCGCCAAGCCGGGCGGGATCTTCCTTGCCGCGCGAGGCGCGTTCGCGCAGCAGCAGCGGCGCCAGGGGCGAGACCATGCCCGACAGCGCGCGCCAGGCCAGGACGCCGAACGGGCGCGGGTGATCGCCGGTCATTCAGACCGGCTCCGGATCGGCGAAATTGTGCTGGTAGAGGCTGGCGTAAAGCCCGCCCTTGGCGATCAGTTCGGCATGCACGCCATGCTCCGCCACCCGGCCGCGCTCCAGCACATAGATGCGGTCGGCATCCAGCACGGTGGACAGCCGGTGCGCCACCACGATGGTGGTGCGCCCCTTCATCAGCCGCGACAGGGCGTCCTGCACCTGGCGCTCGCTTTCGGTGTCCAGCGCGCTGGTCGCTTCGTCCAGCAGCAGGATCGGCGCGCCCCGCAGCATGGCGCGGGCGATGGCGATGCGCTGGCGCTGGCCGCCCGACAATTTGAGGCCGCCTTCGCCGACCCTGGTGTCATAGCCTTCCGGCATTTCCAGGATGAACTCATGCGCCGCGGCGTTCCGGGCGGCGGTTTCGATATCGGCGCGGCTGGCGCCGGGGCGGCCAAGAGCAATATTCGCCGCCACGCTTTCGTCGAACAGGATCGCATCCTGGGTCACCAGGGCGATGGCAGCGCGCAGCGACTCCATCGTCACGCCGCAAATATCCTGGCCGTCGATGGCGATGCTGCCGCTTTCCAGGTCATAAAAGCGCAGCAGCAGGTTGAAGATGGTGCTTTTGCCGGCGCCCGACGGTCCCACCAGGGCGATCTTCCGCCCCGGCGGAATGTCGAGATCGACATGCTCCAGGGTGGCGCTGGCATCGGCCTCATAGGAAAAGCTCACATCGCGGAACCTCACCGCGCCGCCGCCCGGCGCCACCTTCAGCTTCTTCGCGCCCGGCCGGTCGACGATGGCGGGTCCGGCATCGATGGCGTTGAAGATGCGGTTGGCGGCGGCGATGCCGGTGGAAGTGATGGGCCAGAGCTGGCTGAGATTGCGCACCGGCTGCTGCGCCAGCAGCAAGGCGGTGAGAAAGCCGCCAAAGGTGTTGAGGGTCAACTGGCCGTGCAGATTCTGCCAGCCCGCCACCAGCAGCACCAGGAAGAACACGACCCCGGCGAAAATGTCGGTCATCGGGGCGGCGGCGGCCCTCAGGCGCACCGCCTTGAGCAGGGTCTTCAGCCGGGCGGCAAGCCGGGCCTGCACCCTGGAGGCGCTGTGCGCCTCCAGGCCATAGGCCTTGATGATGCGCCGTCCGTCCATCGCCTCGGACAGCACCATCGACAGATCGCCGGTCTCCTGCATGCCGCGGGTGGCGGCGCGCCGCATCGAGCCGCCCAGCCGCTCCATCGCCCAGGCGACTCCCGGCAGCGCCACCAGCGACAGCAGCGCCAGCTGCCAGTCGCTGATCACCAGATAGGCGAGATAGAAAAACAGGGAGACCAGTTCCAGGAACAGGCCGGCGACGCCCTGCACCAATGCATCGCGCATCAGGGTGGCGTCATAGAGGAAGTTGGAAACGAACTGGCCGGAATGCACCGCATTGAGGGCGGCGAGATCGCGCCGGATCAGGTGGTTGAACATGTCGCGCTGCGCCGCGGCGACGGTCTTCTCGCCCAGCGAGTCGATCATGGTCCGGCCGAGAAAGGTCGTGGCCGCGCGCAGGATCATCGCCCCCAGCGCCGCGAGCGACAGCGGCAGCAGCCAGGACGCGAGATGGCGGGTGAAGATTTGCTTGAGTTCCAGATTGACCAGCTGCGGCAGCAGGCCGCTGGCGGCGGAGGCGAGCAGCATGCAGAGGACGCCAAGGCCGAGCAGACCCCATTCCCCGCTCACATAATCGCGCAGAAGACGCGCGATCACCTGCCTGGTGCTGAAGACGTCGGGCCTGGAAGGGTTTGCGGTCATGCCGCGCCGATGTAGCACGGCGGCGGCAAGGGTCAAAACCCAAGAACCTTCAATCGGTTAGTGCTGATGCTCGTCGTCCTCGTCCGGGTCCATCAGGCGGTGGATATGGACGACGAAATAGCGCATCTGGGCGTTGTCCACGGTGGACTGCGCCTTGCCCAGCCAGGCGGCCTTGGCCTCGGCGAAATTGGGGTACATGCCGACATAGTCGAGCTTGGCCAGGTCCTTGAATTCGACGGCGTCGGTGGATTTGAGTTCGCCGCCGAACACCAGATGCAAAAGTTGCGGTTTGGGTTGTGGTTTGGATTGGGCGGCCATGGCTGCTCCGATTCTGATCGCGCCCCATTCAAACCGAATCGCGGCGCGGGACTAAGCCCTATGTTGTCGCATTGCGCGCGATTAGCGAGACGATTTCTGTATGCAGTCCCGGCCCGGCGGCGATCAGGCCGGGCTGGATCGCCTCGGGGCCGTTGTAGCGCAGCGGGGCGCCGGACAGATCGCTGACCCGGCCGCCCGCCTCGCGCACGATGATGTCGGCGGCGGCGAGGTCCCAGTCGCGCTTGGCCGACAGGCTGACGGTGGCGTCGGCGCTGCCATCCGCCACCAGCGCCAGGCGCAGGGCGACGGAATTGCGGGTCTGCACATGCATCGCCGGCCAGGGCGGCTCCGAGAGTTTGGATCGGTCGCCCAGCATGGCGCAGCCTTCCAGCGCCGTGCGGGTGCTGACCTGGATGGCGGCGCCGTTGCGCGACGCGCCGCCGCCCGCCTGCGCGGCATAGAGTTCCTCGCTCATCGGGTTGAGGACCACGCCGGCCACCGGCCGGTCGCCTTCGACGACCGCGGCGCAGATCGTGAAATGCGGCCGGCCCTTGAGGAAGGCGATGGTGCCGTCGATGGGATCGACCACGAAGATGTGCCGTTTGGTCAGCCGGGCCGGATTGTCGGCGCTTTCCTCCGACAGCCAGCCATAGCCGGGCCGCGCCGCGGTCAGGGTTTCGCGGAGGAATTTGTCGATCGCCAGATCGGCCTCGGTGACCGGGCTGCCGCCGCTTTTGCTCCAGCGCTTGTAGTCGGTGCCGAAGAATTTGCGCGCGATCTCCCCCGCCTCGCGCACGGAGGCTTCGAGGAGTTTCAGGTCGTCTTCAAGACCCGGCAAGCGTCATGCCTTCGACGCGGATGGTGGGGGCATTGGTGCCCTGGCGGAACACAAGGTCGTTGGCGGGCGTCAGATGGGCGAAAATGTCCTTGAGGTTTCCCGCGATGGTCACTTCCGAGACGGGATAGGCGAGGGCGCCGTTCTCGATCCAGAAGCCCGCGGCGCCGCGGCTGTAATCGCCGGTCACGCCATTCACGCCCATGCCCATCAGTTCGGTGACATAAAAGCCCTGCTTGATGTCGGCGATCAGTGCCTCCGGCGAAAGTTCGCCGGGTTCGAGATAGAGATTGGTCGCCGACGGCGCGGGCGGGCCGCCGGTGCCGCGCGCCGCATGGCCGGTGGTGGCAAGGCCAAGCTGCCGGGCGCTGGCGCAGTCCAGCAGCCAGGTGGTGAGCACGCCCTTGTCGATCAGGGCGCGGCGCTGGTTGGCGACCCCTTCGCCGTCGAACGGCTTGGAGCGCAGCCCGCGCAGGCGGTGGGGATCGTCGGTGATGGTGATGCCCGGCGCGAACACCGCCTGGCCCAGGCGGTCTTTCAGGAACGACACGCCGCGGGCGATGGCGGCGCCGGAAATCGCCCCCGCCAGATGGCCGACCAGGCCGGCGGCCTCGCGCGGATCGAACACCACCGGCACGCTTTGCGACTTCGCCTTGCGCGGGTTCAGGCGCTTCACCGCGCGCTCCCCGGCACGGCGGCCGACGAGGGCAGCTGCTTCCAGATCGCCGGCATGGCGGGCGGTGGCGAAATCATGGTCGCGCTCCATGCCGGTGTCGGCGCCGGCCAGCACCGCCACGCCGATGGAATGGCTGGTGCCGGCATAGCGGCCGTAAAAGCCTTCGCTGGTGGCGAGCGCCACCGCGCTGCGCGAGAAGCTGGCGCCGCCGCCTTCGGAATTGGTGACGCCCGGCACCGCCATCGCTGCGCCCTCGACCTCGCGGGCCAGCTCGATCAGCCGTTCCGCGCCGGGCTCGCCGGCATCTTCCAGGTCGAGCGCGGGAATGGTCTTGGCGAGACGGCCCTGCGGCGCCAGGCCGGCGAATTTGTCCTCCGGCGCCAGCCGCGCCATCGCCAGGGCCCGGCCCGGCAGCGCCGCCAGCGCATCGGCGGAGAAATCGGTCGAGGACACGAACGCCACCTTCTGGCCCACGAAAACCCGAAGACCCAGGTCGGCGCTTTCCGCCCGCTCCACATCCTCCAGCTTGCCGAGGCGGTAGGAGACGCTGGAGGACACGCCCTCGACGAAAAGCGCATCGGCAGCGTCGGCGCCGGCACGCCGGGCGGCGTCGATCAGCCCGGCCAGGATTCTCTCAGGGTCTTTTTTGGGAGCGGTCATGGCGTTCCGATGCCGCGAATTGCGGCGCGGGTCAAGCGGCCGCTCAACAGGCGAGCGCGTCGATGTGGCCTTCCTTGGCGTAGTCGAGCAACGCCTTGTCCCGCGTGACAAGCCGCAGGCCGTTTTCGCGTGCCGTAGCGGCGATGATCCGATCCGCCGGATCGCGCGGCGCTT
>Ga0265313_10004748_pt1 | contig 10245 bp, 8 predicted proteins | sample 4123metaG_FD_203122 | JGI IMG/M metagenome (GOLD analysis project Ga0265313, IMG submission 203122) | Rhizosphere microbial communities from Carex aquatilis grown in University of Washington, Seatle, WA, United States - 4-1-23 metaG | ecosystem: Host-associated > Plants > Roots > Rhizosphere >...
ACCGGGCACGAAAAAACTTCGCCGTCCGGGATGTTGCGCAGCCCGCCGCACGGGCACGCCCCGATGCCCTTGATCGAAAACGTCAGGTCGGTGCCGGGCCCGGTGATGCTCACGCGATCCGTCCGCTCCATGAGCGTCTTCAGCGCGGTCATGCCCGGCGTCATGCGGCTGTAGTCGAGTGTGCAGACCTTGAAGAAAAAATCCTCGAACGCCTCCGTGCTCATCCCCGCCTGCTGCGCCATCGCCGGCGTCGGCCAGCGCAGCACGACCCATTTGGTTTTGCCGACGCGATGGTCGAGCACCGGTTTCATCAACCGGCTCACGAGTTGAACCTTTTCCGCCGGCACATCGCTCGATTCGAAAATATTGTCCGAACCGCGCAGCGCGATGTAGGCATCCATTTTCTGCATCCGCGCCAGTTCCACCTGCGCATGCGGCGCGAATTGCGCCTCCTCGGCCTTGAGCGTGAGCTCGCGCGTGATGCGCGCGTGATTCACCTGCACCAGCGGATGCGCGCCGCGCGCGCGTGCCGCCCGGATCAGCGCGACTACGATCGCGTCCGGCACGTCGAACGCGTCGATCAGCACGCGCTCGCCTTTTTTCAGCGAGGTCGAAAACCCGGCCAGGCCCTCGGCGAGTTGGATGAAACGGGGATCGATGAGCATTGGTAACCGCCACTAACGCGCCCGCGACGCAGCGTCGCAAGAGGGAATTGCAACCAGGCCCGCGCCCTCACGGCGCGCGCGATCCGCTCTGCGGAAAACAAATCCGCCCCACCGCCTCGTCGAAGTCCGCCGCCCCGCGGATGATCTCAATCTCCAGCCGCAGATAATACAGCGGCAGCGGACACACGTAATTTTCCGGGATGCGCACCGCGTCCTTCTCCGTCGTGATCAGGCACTCGGCACCTTTTTCACGCGCCAGCGCGAACAGCGCCGCAAAATCCTCGTCCGCATAGCGGTAGTGGTCGAGAAACCGCTCCCGCGCCACGACCAGCGCGCCGAAATCACGCAGGAATTTTTCAAAACTTTCCGGCGTCGCGATCCCGCTGAACGCCAGCACGCGCCGCCCCTTCAACCACGTCAGCGGTTCGCGCCCCGCCGCCGAATCCGCCGCGACGCCGAACCGCTGCAAATACCGCGGCCGGTGCGCGCACTCGATGATGTCCGCCTCGGGATTGTGCTCCTTGATGAGCGCCTCGAGTTCCGGGTCGCGCTGGCCGTTCGACTTCGTGAGAAAAACGTAGCTCGCCCGCCGCAGGTGTTTGATCGGCTCGCGCAGGATGCCGCGCGGCAGCAGATGCCCGTTGCCGAACGGATTTGTTTTGTCCACCAGCAGCAAATTCAGCCGGCCCTTCAGCGGCAGGTATTGAAACCCGTCGTCGAGCACGAGCGTGTCACAGCCGAATTTCTTGATCGCGAACGCGCCCGACTTCACGCGGTTCTTGTCCACCAGCACGATCACGCCGGGCAAATTGCGCGCGAGCATGAACGGCTCGTCGCCCGCCTCGTCCGAGTCGAGCAGCACGCGCTCGCCGTCGCTCACGATCTTCGGCGGCGGCTCCTCGGTGTGCGTGAGCGCATACCACCATTTTTTCCAGAGCGGCGCCGACTTGCTCTTGTAGCCGCGGCTCAGGATCGCGACCTTGCGCCCGCGGTCGGCGAGCGCGCGCGCGAATTTCTCGACCACCGGCGTCTTGCCCGTGCCGCCGACGGTCAGATTGCCCACGACGACGACGAGGCAGCCGAGCGGCTGGTCGTGAAAAATCCGGTTCTGAAACAGCCACAGCCGCGCCTGCACGACGCCGTTGAACAACCATGACAGCACCTGCAAAAAAGCGCCATACACTGCCGCCCCCGTGTCCGCGCGCCGCCCGAGGATCACATCGACCGTGTAGAGCTCGAGCGCGTTGAACTTCTTCTTCAGCCAGGACTGGGACATTTCGTTGACGTGAATGAAGGTTGACCCGGCGCGCAGCGTAAACTGTTTTCCGTAGCGCCTACGGGCACGCATCATGAGCTACAAACTCTTCATTCCCGGCCCCGTCGCCGTCTCGGAAAAAACGCTCCGCGCGATGGCCCAGCCGATGATCGGCCACCGCAGCACCGACTTCGTCGCGCTCTATCAATCGATCCAGCCCGACCTCCAGGCGCTTTTCTACACGAAGGATCCGGTGTATCTCTCGACGAGCAGCGCCTGGGGCGTGATGGAAGGCGCCGTCCGCAACGTCGTCAAAAAGAAGGTGCTCAACTGCATGAACGGCGCGTTCTCCGACAAGTGGAACGACGTCGCCCAGCGCTGCGGCTTCGCCGCCGGCGCGCTGAAATTCGAGTGGGGCCAGCCCGTCGATCCCGAAAAACTTCGCGCCGAACTCGCCACCGGCGCCTACGACGCCGTCACGCTCATCCACAACGAAACCTCCTGCGGCTGCATGAGCGACCTCGCCGCCGTGATGGCCGTCGTGCGCGAATTTCCCGAGGTCATCTCGATCGTCGATACCGTCAGCTCGTTCAGCGCGCTCGCGATCAGGAAGGACGAACTTGGCATCGACGTCTTCATCACCGGCTCGCAAAAAGCCCTCGCGCTCCCGCCCGGTCTCGCGCTGCTGTCCGTCTCGAAGCGCGCGCTCGACCGCGTCGCGACCGTTTCGGGTCGCGGCTATTATTTCGATTTTCTCGAATTCCAGAAAAACCACGAGGCCGGCATGACGCCGAGCACACCGACGATCCCGCACATCTACGCGCTCAAGTCGAAGCTCGAGGACATCAAGGCCGAGGGCGTCGAAACCCGCTACGCCCGCCACGCTCGCCTGAACCAAACGGTGCGCGAGCACCTCTTCGCCAAAGGCTTCAAGCTCTTCCCGAAGGAAGGCTACGGCTCCGTCACGCTGAACTGTTTCGCGAACACGCTGAACGTCGATCTCCCCGCATTGAACAAGACGCTCAAGTCGAAATTCAAATTCGTGATCGACGGCGGCTACGGCAAACTGAAGGGAAAAACTTTCCGCATCTCGAACATGGGCGACGAAACCGACGCCACCATCGCCGAAATGCTGACCGCCCTCGACGCGACGCTCGCGGAAACGCCGAAACTCGCGAGCTGAATTCAGTGGAGGGCGAAGCGCGTTGATTTCAACGCGCTCGCCCGGCAGAAAAGACGCTGCGAAGGATTCGCGGGCGGGCGGCGTATTATCTGATGAAACACTCTGCTACATGAAATCATCGACCACCCTGTTCCGCATCCTCGCCGTCAGCGCGTTCGCCCAGATCGGCTTGTCAGCCGTCGCTGCTGAGCCGGCAGCAAGTTCCACGAACCCCACCGCAACGGCGGTCAGTCGTCCCGCCGCTTCACTCATCAATCTGGATTTTCCCGGCGGCACCGTTGCCGAGCTCGTCGCTACAACGGCAAAAACCGAAGGCGGCACCTTCAACTTAATCGGCGAGAAAGCGGATATGGCGGCGGAGCTGCCGCCGTTCTCGTTGCGCAATGCCGAGCCTCAGGCCCTGGCAGTCGCGCTGGACTCGCTGCTGAAGGCACGCGGCCTCGAAGTTGGCGGAAGCTCAAATCTCTTCGTCCTCAGAAAGCGGAGCCACCCGGAAGCGCCGGCCGCTCCCAAGAATTTTGTGGAGTCATTCCCACTCACTTCGCAACTCGAATTCCAGTCCGTTGACGACATCGTCGATGCGATTCGCATGGCATGGCAGCTCGACCCAGCGCACGATCCCGCGGCGCTCAGGCTGAAGTTTCATCCGGCCACCAAGCTTTTGTTTGTCTCCGGGACCGGAGAAGCCATTGGTTTGGCCCATTCCGTGATTATCAATCTGAAGCAGCCTCCGTCACCGCAAGCGGTTGCTACGCGTCCCGACAAGAAGTGATTTCAGGCGTCGCCTCAACTTCGACCCTTTCGCTGCCGACCGAGCGCATGCACGATGCGACTCCGCTCCCGTCGTTGCGCAAGCTCACCACCGCACTTGCCCGGGGCGACGACACGGCGTGGCTCGAATTCCACCGGGTGTTCGGCCCGCGGCTCTTTCGCCAGCTTCTCGCCGCCACCCGCGGCGATCACGACCTCGCCAGCGAAGCGCTCCAGCAAACCTATCTCCGCGTCGCCCGCCACGCGCGAGCCTGCGATGAGGAGCCGGTCTTCCTGGCATGGCTGCGCACAGTCGCCCGCTCCGCGCTCAATGATTGCATTCGCCGGCGTCGGAGTTTTTGGGCGATGCTGCAGCGACGTCACGCCGATCCCAGTCAGCAGGCGGATGCAACGCCAGACGACGATCGGCTGTTCGTCGCACTCGACCACGCGCTCGCCGCACTCGATGTCCACGACCGCTCCTTGCTGGAAGCGAAATACTTTGCCGGCGCGAATGTCCGCTCACTCGCAACCCGGCTGACTATTTCCGAGAAAGCAGTTGAATCCCGTCTAACTCGCGCCCGCGCCGCGCTTCGCTGCGGCCTGCTCGCCGCACTCTCGCATCATGAATAACCCGCGCGAGCAGACCGACAAACTACTGGCCGAACTGTTTCACGAAGACTGGTCGAATGGACCGGCCGCGGACTTTGCGCGTGGCGCGGCGGCACACGCCCGCCGCCGCCGCCTTCGTTCGATTACCGCCGCGGGTGTGACCACGGGACTCGCCGCCATTCTCGCGTTCATCCTGATGCACCAGCCCCGTCCACCACACCTTGTTGGTTCGGCGGTAAGGCCGATCGCGGCCTACGAAATTCTTTCGGATGCGGAGTTGCTCACGCAGCTTCGCGATCGCCCGCTGCTCATCGTCCAAAGGGAAAATGGCACGAATGAGTTTGTTCTGCTCGAGCACTAGACTTTGGTCGCGCCAACCAGACCGAATCCGCATAATTCGATGGTGGCATTTGCACCCGGCATAAAAACTAAACCTTGAAATCCCCCCCGGTGCCCCATAACGGCTCGCGGCTTCATGAAGTCACTTGTCATCGCCGAGAAGCCGTCCGTCGCGGCGGATCTCGCGCGCGCCCTCGGGAAAATCCCCAAACACGGCGACCACTACGAAAACGATGACTACGTCATCTCGTATGCGCTCGGCCACTTGGTGGAACTCGAGATGCCCGAGGACATCGACAAGAAAAAATACGGCTTCTGGCGGCTCGAGACGCTGCCGATCATCCCGGAAAAATTCGGCCTCAAGCCGATCGAGCAATCGAAGGAGCGCTTCGCCGCGCTGAAAAAACTCCTCGCCCGAAAAGACATCGAACTCGCCATCAACGCCTGCGACGCCGGCCGCGAGGGCGAGCTGATCTTCGCCTACCTTTACCAGCTCACGAAGTGCAAGCTGCCCGTGAAGCGCGCGTGGATGCAGACCATGACCACCGGCGGCATTCAGGAGGCATTCAAGCACCTGCGCGACGGCGCGCAGATGGCCGGCCTCGCCGACGCCGCGCGCTGCCGCAGCGAGAGCGACTGGCTCATCGGCATCAACGGCACGCGCGCGCTCACCAAGCGCATGTTCGGCTCGCGCGCCGGCAACGTCGCCTCCGTCGGCCGCGTGCAAACGCCCACGCTCGCGATCGTCTATGCGCGCGAACTCGAGATTCGTAATTTCAAACCGCGCGACTACTGGCGCGTGACCGCGACCTTCGAGATCGCGAACGGCCGCTACGAGGGCGTTTACCAGCGCCCCCATTTCAAGAAGGCCGAGAACGACGAGCACGACCGCATCGATCGCGTTTGGGAAAAAGCATTCGCCGAGGCCGTCCTCGCCGCCTGCCAAAACCAGCCACCCGCCGTCGTCACCGAGGAGAAAAAAGCCAGCTCGCAAACTGCGCCGCGTCTCTACGACCTCACGACGCTCCAGCGCGAGGCGAACAACCGCTACGGCCTGCCCGCGCGCCGCACGCTCCAGATCGCGCAGGCGCTCTACGAGCGGCACAAGATGATCACGTATCCGCGCACCGATTCGCGCGCGCTGCCGGAGGACTACATCCCGACCGTGCGCGAAACGCTGAAGAACCTTCACCTGCACGAGGACCTCGCCGTGCACGCGCACAAAGTCCTCGACGAAGGCTGGGTTCGCCCGAACAAGCGCATCTTCAACAACGCCCAAATCTCCGATCACTTCGCGATCATCCCGACGACGCACGAGGCCAAGCACCTCGACGAGATGGAGGCGAAAATTTTCGACATGATCGCGCGCCGCTTCGTCGCGGCGTTTTATCCGGCGGCGGAATTCGACATCACCACGCGCCTCAGCACCGTCGCGCCCGGCCACGAATTCAAGACCGAGGGCAAGGTGCTCACCTTCGCCGGCTGGCTCGCCGTTTACGGCAAGGCCACCATCGACGATGGCGCGACCGACTCGAAGGCGCTGCCCGCGCTGGGTGCCGCCGACGGCCAGCCGCCGCGCGCGAAGACGCTCGATCCGATTCTCCACTCCGAAACCACCAAACCGCCGCCGCGCTACACCGAGGCGACGCTGCTCTCCGCGATGGAAGGCGCCGGCAAACTCGTCGATGACGAAGAGCTCGCCGAAGCGATGAAGGAGCGCGGCCTCGGCACGCCCGCCACGCGCGCCGACACGATCGACGGCCTCATCAACCAGAAATACATGGAGCGCGGCCAGCGCGAGCTGATCCCGACCGCGAAGGCCGAGCAGTTGCTCCAGTTTCTCAGCGCCGTGCACACGGACGCGCTCACGAGTCCCGCGATGACCGGCGAGTGGGAGTTCAAGCTGCGCCAGATGGAGCACGGAAAATTTTCGCGCACGAACTTCATGCGGGAAGTCATCGAGCAGACGAAGGGCATCGTCGAACGCGTGAAAGGTTTCGAGGAGGACGATTCCGCCGCCCGCGAGACCGACATTTTGTCGCCGACCGACGGCAAGCCGCTGCGCGAAACCTTGCGCGGTTACAAATCGTCCGACGGCGAATTCATGGTCTACAAGGTCATCGGCGGCCGAAAAATGGAGGAGGCGGAAATCCGCCAGCTCGTCGAGACCCGGCGCATCGGGCCGCTCGACGGCTTCATTTCCGCCAAGACCCACAGCCGCTTCGCCGCCGCGCTCCGGCTCGTGAAGGATGAGGAAAAAGGAAAGTGGAAAGCCGAGTTCGATTTCGGCGACAAGGTCGATCTTGCGACCGTCGAGCCGTTCTGGACCGATCCGAAAACCGGCGCGCAGTTGTGCGAAGCCGGCTCGAACTACGTCTTGCGCGAGCGCGATGGTGATGCTTGGAAGCAATCCTTCCGCGTCGGCCGGCTCATGTGCCAGAAACCGATCACGCGCGAGAACGCGATCCAGCTCGTCGCCGACGGGAAAACCGAACTCATCAAAGGCTTCATCTCGAAAAAAGGCCGGCCGTTCGATGCGTTTCTCAAGCGCGAGGACGGCCGCATCTCGTGGGAATTTCCGCCGCGCGCCCCGAAGCTCGACAAGGACGGCAAGCCCATCGCCCGCAAGGCCAAGACGCCACCCGATTTTTCGAAGGCGAAAATCCTCGGCCAGAGCAAGGCCTTCAATGGCGAGATGCTCGAGGCCGGCGATTCCTACTACGTGCGCCGGCCCGATCAGGACAACCGGGTCGTCTTCACGATGAAGCGCCACATTTGCCAAAAGGAAATTCCGCCGGGCGAACTGCACAATTTGCTCGAAAACGGCCGGACGAATCTGATCGAAGGCTTCGTCTCGAAGCGCAACACGCCGTTCAACGCCTACCTCGTGCTCTCGAAAAACCGCGCGAAAGCCGATTTCGAATTCCCACCGCGTTGACCGCACAAACCCCAAACCGCCATCGCTCGATTCCGCGCCGCACTTGAGTAACCCCGCCCGCGCGCTATCGTCACCCTCGCGTGCAATCCCCGAAGAATTACGTCCTGCTTTTCCTTTTGCTCACGACGCTCGCCGGCGCCGCGATCGCCTGGCAGCAATATCAGGAGCTGATCTCGCTACGCGCCGCCGCCATGGACAACGACGAGCGCGCCCGCTGGCAAAAACGACTCTGGGCCGCCGAAAAACAGCGCGCCGATCTCGAGGCCCAGCTCGCCACCCAGCGCAAGAGCCAAACCCACGACGAAGCCGACGCGATCACGCCCGAGCGCGGTTTGGGCGGCCGCGCAAACGGGCGCGCCAATTTCATGGCGATGATGGACCGTCCCGAAATCCAGCGGTTGATGGCCCTGCAGCAGAAGGCCGGACTCGATTCGCGCTACGCCGGGTTGTTCAAGGCCCTCGCCCTCACGCCCGAGCAACTCGAAAAATTCAAGAATCTGCTCGTCGAAAAACGCACCGCGATGATGGATGTCATGTCCGCCGCACGCGAGCAGGGCATCAATCCGCGCACCGACCCGGACGCGTTTCAGAAACTCGTCGCCGACTCGCAGACGGAAATCGACGCCAACATTCGCTCGACGCTCGGCGACACCGACTTCGCGCAATACCAGAGCTACGAGCAGACACTGCCGCAGCGCAACACCGTGAGCCAGCTCGAGCAGCGCCTCAGCTATTCTTCGACTCCGCTGACCGACGCCCAGTCGGCGCAGATGGTGCAAATCATGGCCGCGAACGCCCCGCCGCCGCGCACCGGTGCCAACGGCGCGCCTGCGCCGCTGACTGCGCTCGGCGCCGGCATGGCCGCGACGCTTGGCAACGGCGGGCCGGGCGGCCGCGTTACCGACGCAGACATCAATCAGGCATCCGGCGTCCTCGCCGCCCCGCAGATAGATGCGCTCAAGCAAATCCAGCAGGAACAGCAGGCGCAGGCCCAGCTCAACGCCGCCATGCGCGCCCAATTTCAAAACAACCGCGCGGGCTCAACCCCCGCGGCGCCCACGTCTTCCGCGAGCCCCAGCCCGGGCGGTTAAAAACCGAGCCGACGCCCTGCGCGCCCCAGCTGCGGGAGGCCTGCGCAATTTTTGCCGTAAACATGACACGGGACGCGCAGAGAATACACTTGTCGCTCATCCGCACCGCTGGCTTCGTTTAACCGCGAGCAAATAACGCTTACCCATGATCGTCACCACTGCGCAACTCTTCAAGCACGCCTACGGCAAATACGCCGTTGGCGCCTACAACATTAACAACGCCGAGCAGGCGATGGGCCTCTTCAAGGGCTGCATCCAGTCGCAAGCGCCGTTCATCATCCAGATTTCCAAGGGCGCCCGGAAATACACCGACAAGAAGATGCTCGAGGCCATCATTCGCGCCGCGGCGGAGATTTTCCCCGACTGCATTTTCGCCGTCCACCTCGATCACGGCGACGAGGAAACCTGTTACGATTGCATCAAATCCGGTTTCTACTCGTCCGTCATGATCGATGCATCGCACGAGCCATTCGAACAGAATGTCGCGATCACCAAGCGCGTGACCGACGCCGCGCACGCCAAGGGCATTTCCGTCGAGGCCGAACTCGGCATGCTCGGCGGCGTCGAAGAGGACATCAAGGTCGAGGAAGGCAACGCGTGCCTGACCGATCCGGCCCAAGCCGAGGAATTCGTCAAGGCTACCAACTGCGACTCACTCGCCTGCGCCATCGGCACGTCCCATGGCGCGTTCAAGTTCAAGGGCAGGCAGTCCCTCCATTTCGACGTCCTCACGAAGATCAAGGCCCGTCTCCCGGGTTTCCCGCTCGTCATGCACGGCTCTTCGTCCGTGCCGAAGGAAGAGGTCGATCGCATCAACGCCGCCGGCGGCAAGATCGCCGGCTCGATGGGCGTCGATCCGAACGAATACCTCCCCGCCGCCAAGCTCGGTGTGACGAAGGTCAACATCGACACCGACGGTCGCCTTGTCTGGACGCGCGTGCACCGCGAGTTCTTCCGCGACAAGCCGGGCGAGTTCGATTTCCGCCCGCCGGGCAAGATCTTCATCGAGGAATACGCGAAGTTCATCGCGAGCCGCAACGTGCTCCTCGGCAGCTCCGGCCAGCTCGCCGACCTGCGCGCGAGCCTCGGCAAGTAAGCGCTTCATCTTCGTATGCTTTTCGAGCCGGCGTGCCCCTCCCGCGCGCCGGCTTTTTTATTTGGAAATTTCCGGCGAAAGCGCGGTGGCGCGTATTTCAGGCTGGCTTCGCTCCCAACGGACCTTTGATTCGCCTTACCCCGGCGGTGATTGCTTTCCCGCCACCGACAGTTTCCCAAAAAACATGACTGCTGAACAAAAACTCCGGATTACTGAGAAATTCTCCTACGGCTTCGGGGATTTCGCGTCCTGCCTCTACTGGCAGACCATCTCGGTTTACCTCGCGATTTTCTATACGGATATCTTTGGTCTCAGC
>Ga0265313_10004749_pt1 | contig 10244 bp, 10 predicted proteins | sample 4123metaG_FD_203122 | JGI IMG/M metagenome (GOLD analysis project Ga0265313, IMG submission 203122) | Rhizosphere microbial communities from Carex aquatilis grown in University of Washington, Seatle, WA, United States - 4-1-23 metaG | ecosystem: Host-associated > Plants > Roots > Rhizosphere >...
ATGCCCTATATCGCCCTGCAGCTCGTCGGGTTGCAGGTGGTGATCGGCGGATTGGGCATCGGCGGCACGGGCTGGCTCGGCGATCTTCCGCTGTTTGTCGCCTTCGTCATCCTCGCCGCCTTCACTTATTCCAGCGGGCTGCGCGCGCCCGCCGCCATCGCCATCGTCAAGGACATGCTCATCTATCTGACCGCCTTCGCGGCGATCATCGTGATCCCGATCCAACTGGGCGGCTTCGGCAAGATCTTCGCCGCGGTGCCGCCCGCCAAACTATTGCTGGCCCCGCCGGCCGACGGAACCTGGGGCAGCTATGGCATGTACGGAACGCTGGCGATTGGATCGGCGATGGCGCTGTTCCTCTATCCCCACAGTATGACCGGCCTGCTCGCCGCCAACAGCCGCCACGCGGTGCGCCGCAACGCGGCACTCCTGCCGTCCTACTCGTTCTTGCTGGGATTGCTGGCCCTACTCGGTTTCTTCGCGCTGGCCGCGGGCGTCGACAAGCTTCCCGAATTCGCCGCCGGCTTCAAACAGTTCTCGGCCAACTTCGCGGTGCCGGCGCTGTTCCTGCACAGCTTCCCCTCCTGGTTCGTCGGCATCGCCTTCGCCGCGATCGGCATCGGCGCGCTGGTGCCGGCCGCGATCATGTCGATCGCCGCGGCCAATCTGTTCACGCGCAACATCTATCGCGAGTTCTTCCACGGCGCCGCCACCGACCGCCAGGAATCGCAGATGGCGAAATGGGTATCGCTGGTGGTTAAGTTCGGCGCGCTCGTCTTCATTCTGGCCGTGCCGACCAAATACGCGATCCAACTTCAACTGCTGGGCGGCGTGTGGATCGTGCAGACTTTCCCCACCGTCGTGTTCGGCCTCTACACGCGCTGGTTCAACGCCTGGGCGCTGCTGCTGGGCTGGGCGGTGGGGACCGGGATCGGAACCTGGATCGCGGCCGAGGCGAATTTCAATTCCTTCTGGCAGCTCAATATCGGCGGCTTCGGCGTTCCCGGCTACACGGCGTTCTACACCGTGATCATCAATATGGCCGTCGCCGCGGTGGCGACGCCGGTGTTCCGCGCCATGGGGGCCGTCTCAGCCGACCGGACCGTCCCCGCCGACTATCGCCCATAGGAAAATCGATGCCGCCGAAAAACAACCCGCTCAATCTCAATCCGCTGCAACTGCGCACCCTGGCACTGCTCCAGGAACTCGCGCGCTACCCCGAATCGGGCGAGCCGATTCCCGAAACCGGCGGCGTGATGCTGTCGCAACTTCCGCATCCGCATGGCGATCATTTCCATGTCGGCTCGAAAGTGGTGGCCTCGAAGGACGCGACCGGATTGCAAAATCCGGCGGTGTGGGTAGCGCTGGAACGCAAGGGTTTGGCGCGCGGGCAATTCCCCCACGCGATTATCGTCACCAAGGACGGGCTGGCCTACGACACCTCCGCCGCCGGCCATTTCATGCATGGCGGCGATCACTAGCGCGCGGGGTCAGTGATCGCTTGACATTTTGTCTCTTATAAGAGACAATTTATGACGATAGAAGTTCGGCAGACCGATGTTTTTACCGATTGGTTTGCGGCATTACGGGATCGGGAGGCGCGTGCCCGCGTCACGGTTCGCATCCGCCGCCTCTCGCTCGGAAATCCCGGCGACGTAAAACCCGTTGGCGGCGGCGTGTCGGAAATGCGGATCGACTATGGTCCCGGCTATCGTGTGTATTTCGTCCGTCGCGGTGACGTGATCGCGATCCTGCTTTGCGGCGGCGACAAGCGGACCCAAGATCGCGACATCGCGCGCGCCATCGAATTGGCGAGAGAGATTTAGAGGAATCGACATGGCTCGCAAAACACGCCGATGGGATGCGGCTGATTCTCTAGAGACCAAGGAGGACATCGCTGCCTATCTCGATGCCGTTCTTGAGGATGGCGATCCCGGCTTGCTGAAGGCGGCGCTGGGTGACATCGCCCGCGCCAAAGGCATGACCGAGATAGCGCAGGCCGCCGGCCTCGGTCGCGCCAATCTCTACAAGGCACTGTCGCCGGACGGCAATCCGGAGTTCGCGACCGTGGCTAAAGTCCTGCGTGCGCTTGGCCTTCGGCTCACCATCGCGGCGTAGGTGCTTCTACGCCTTCAGGTGATACGGCACGTCGACCACGATCCGCGCTTCGGCGCCCTCGGCCACGCGGCGATAGAGCAGCGCGGTGCGCAGCATCAGCGCGGTCTGGTTGTGCAGAATGTTCTGCCACCAGCGCCGCGGCACGAATTGCGGCAGCACCACGATCGCCGGGCCGCGCTCGGGGTCGCGCGCATCGACGGTCTGCAGATAATCGGTCAGCGGCGCGATGATCGAACGGTAGGGGCTTTCCAGCACCACCAACGGCTCCTTGAAGCCGAGCGCCTGCCAGGCCAGCTTGAGTTCGGCCGTGGCCCTGGGCTCGATATTCACCACGACGGCGGTAACATCCTTCGACAGCGAGCGCGCGTGGCTGAGCGCCGACAGAGTGCCGCGATGGATTTTCGAAATCGGCACCACCACCTTCGGCTCATGGGCCTGAAGCGCCCTGAGAAACTTGCCGGTGCCGCCCAGCCGCGTCGACAATTCGCGCGTCACCAGATCGTAGTGGCGGTGGATCGCGCGGAACAGGAACAGGAGAACCGGAAGCAGCAATACGATCAACCAGGCGCCCTCGGCGAGCTTGGCTTCGACGATGACGACCAAGGCCACCGTGGTGCAGATGCAGCCGAAGCCGTTGATCAGCGCCTTGGCGCCCCAACCCTTGCCGCGTATCCGAATCCAGCGCGCCACCATGCCGCCCTGCGACAGCGAGAAGCCGATGAACACCCCGACTGCATAGAGCGGCACCAGCGCGTTGGTGTCGCCGCCGAACACGATGATCAGGATCGCGGCCAGTCCGGCCAGGGCGACGATGCCGTTGGTGAAGGCCAGCCGGTCGCCGAGATTGCCGAGCTGGCGCGGCAGGTAACTCGAGCGCGCCAACACCGAAGCCAGCATCGGAAACCCGGCGAAGGAGGTGTTGGCCGCCAGCATCAAGATCAGCGCGGTGGCGAACTGGACCGCGTAGTAGAGCGCGCCATGGCCGAACACCGAGCGCGCCACTTGCGACACCACCGACTCAGCGTCGCGCGGCACGATGTTGAGGTGATCGGCCAGCGTCGTGATGCCGAGGAACATCAGCGCCAACAGCACAGACATCCATACCAGGGTCAGCCCGGCATTGCGCGGCGACGGCGAGCGAAAGGCGGGAACGCCGTTCGAAACCGCCTCGACCCCCGTCATCGCGGTGCAGCCCGAGGCGAAGGCGCGCAGCAGCAGCACAATGCCCAGGGTTTCGCTGGTCTTGACCGCTGCATGCGCCATCTCGATATCGGGCGGCGCGTGAAGATGGCCGGTGATCAGCGCCACGCCGCCCACCCCCACCATCAACAGCGTGAGGAAGATGAACGAATAGGTCGGGACGGCGAATATCCCGGCGGATTCACGAATGCCGCGGATATTGATCCACATCACCACCAGAATCGAGAAGACGCAGATCGCCACCGTATAGGGATGCAGCGATGGAATCGCCGAGGTCAGCGCGAACACACCGGCCGAAACCGACACCGCGACGGTGAGCACATAGTCGATCAGCAGCGACGCGGCCGCCAGCAACCCCCAAAATTCGCCCAGATTGTCGAGCGCGACGATGAAGGCGCCGCCGCCGTTGGGATAGGCATGGATGGTCTGCCAGTAGGACGCCGTGACCACGGCCAGCAGCGCGCAGATGACGGCGGCGACCGGGATCGAGAAATCGAGGGAGAGGGTTCCGGCGGCGACCAGCACCAGCAGGATTTCCTCGGTGGCATAGGCGACCGAGGACAGCGCGTCGGAGGAGAACACGGCGAGCGCGCGAAACTTGCCGATCCGTTCGAGCTCGATGGCCGAAGTGGCCAGCGGATTGCCGAGAATCAGGCGACGCCAGTTGACGGTCACCCGCCGGCACCCCTCGCCTTGTCCTGTGCCGCCAATTTGGCCAGGGCCTCGTCGCGCTCGCGCAACGCCTGGCCGCGCCGATCGACTTCCTTGCCGTTGGCCTCAAGCAGTTCGCGCACCCGCGCGCGCAACTGGCGGATCTCCGATATCAGGCGCGGCACCGCCTCGCGCGCCAAAGCGGTGAAGTCGGCATTCGCCTTGTTGGCATCCGGGGGGCGGTAGTCATAGAGCGCGATGGCGTCTTGGTCGTCGACCGTTCCGCCGTTGAGCCAGGAACACGCCACCTCGGAATCGCTGAGCACCCGCCACGGCCCGGGCGTCGCCGCCTTGCAGGCCGTTTCGATCGCCGCCAGATCGACTTCGCGCGATTGGACTTCGTCGTTGCCGGGCACTTGATTCCTCGAAAGAGCGGCGGGGTTGTTTACTCCCAAGCCCCGCGAGCCACAAGGAGCGCCGGGCAAGATACTGAAATCGCAAAGCTTTCTGACAGTCCGAGGCCTCGTCGATCAGTCCAGGGCCTGGCGCAACGCCGCCGCCGCCGCCCAGGGTGCCAGCGGCAGTGCGGCCAGCAGGAAGCCGCCCAGCGCCATGATTTCGGTGCGCCAAGGCTGGCCCGCTTCGGCCGCCGCCACGGCGCCGGCGCCGAAAATCAGCACCGGCAGCGCCAGCGGCAGCAGCAGCAGAACCAGCAACATCCCGCCGCGCCGCGCCCCCAGGGTCAGCGCGGCGCCGACCGTGCCGATCAGGCTCAGCGTCGGCGTGCCAAGCAGCATGGCAACGAACAACGCCATATGGGCGGTCGGCGGCAATTGCAGCAGCACGCCCATAAGAGGCGCGATCACGATCAGCGGCAGGCCGGTCGAAATCCAATGCGCCAGCGCCTTGCCGAGAACCAATAATTCGAGCGGCTGCGGCGTCAGCACCAGCAGTTCGAGCGTGCCGTCCTCATAGTCGGCCTGGAACAGGCGTTCGAGCGACAACATCGCGGCGAAGAGCGCGCAGACCCACAGCACGCCGCCGGCGATCGGGCGCAATGCGGCTTCTTCCGGCCCGATGGCGAAGGGAAACATCGCGGCGGCCAGCACGAAGAACGCCACCACCAACATGCCATCGGCGCCCTGGCGAACCACCAGGCGCAGATCGCGGCGCAGCACGGCGGCAAGCGCGTTCATGCCACTTCGTCCATGACCAGGCCGCGCGTGAATTCGTCGAGGCGCAATTCGCGCGCGCCGGGCAAGGCGATCGCGGTATGGGTCGCCAACGCCACCATGCCGCCGGACGCGCGGTGCCCGGCGAGCATGGACTCGAATGCGGCGAGCGATTGGTCGTCGAGGCCAACAGAGGGTTCGTCGAGCAGCCACAGCGACGCGGGCGATGCCGTAAGGCGCGCCAGCGCCAGACGGCGGCGCTGCCCGGCCGAGAGGTATCGCGCGGGCGCATCCGCCAGCGCGGCAAGGCCGACATCGCCAAGCGCGGCGCCGATGGTTGCCGCATCGCCGGTTGTGTTGCGCAGACTCGCCCAGAAATGCAGATTCTCGCCGACCGTCAGGGCCGGCTTGACGGCGTCGAGATGCCCGATGAAATGAAGCCGCCCGGCATGGGCCTCGCGATCGTCGGCGACGGCTTCGCCGTCCCAATCGAGTTGCCCGGCGGTGGGCCGGATCAGCCCAGCCATCACCCGCAACAGGCTCGATTTGCCCGATCCGTTGGGACCGCGCAGCACCAGGGCTTCGGACGGACCCAGGCGGAAATCGAGCCCGCTGAACACCAGCCGTTCGCCGCGCCGGCATGCCAAGCCGGTCCCCACGAATCCCTGCGCGCCCGAACCATCCCCCATGGCCGCGACCTTAGCGGCAAGCGCTTTGCCCGGCCAGCGCGCCGCGCAGGCCAGCGATCCCCCGAAGTCACAACCCAGCCCTTTGACATGCGCCTGATTCGTGGGAAAATCCGCCTGCGGCGCACAGGCCGCGGGGAGCGGCCGAATGCCGCCTTCGACCTCGGGGAGACGGAATAATGGGCCAAGATACGCTTAAGGCGCGCCGCACACTCGATGTCGAAGGGCGCAAATACACCTATTACAGCCTGGAAGCCGCTGGTAAGGCCGGGCTCGGCGATATCTCGCGGCTCCCCTTCTCGCTCAAGGTGCTGCTGGAGAATCTATTGCGCTGGGAAGACGGGCGCACCGTCACGGTCGACGATGTCAAGGCGGTCGGCGAATGGCTGGGCAATCGCGGCAAGGCCGAGCGCGAGATCGCCTATCGGCCGGCGCGCGTGCTGATGCAGGATTTCACCGGCGTGCCCGCGGTGGTCGATCTGGCCGCCATGCGCGACGCGGTGGTGGCGCTGGGCGGCGACCCGGCCCAGGTCAATCCGCTGTCGCCGGTCGATCTGGTGATCGACCATTCCGTGATGGTCGATTTTTACGGCACGCCCGACGCGCTCGCCAAGAACATCGAAAAGGAATTCGAACGCAATGGCGAACGCTATGCCTTCCTGCGCTGGGGCCAGACCGCGTTCAACAATTTCCGCGTCGTGCCGCCGGGCACCGGCATCTGCCACCAGGTCAATTGCGAGTATCTCGCCCAAGTGGTGTGGACGGCCAAGGACGGCACCGACGAGGTCGCCTATCCCGACACGCTGGTCGGCACCGACAGCCACACCACCATGGTCAACGGTCTCGCGGTGCTGGGCTGGGGCGTCGGCGGCATCGAGGCCGAGGCCGTCATGCTCGGCCAGCCGACCTCGATGCTGATCCCCGAAGTGATCGGGATGAAGCTGACCGGCTCGGTGAAGGAAGGCGTGACCGCCACCGACGTGGTGCTGACCGTCACCCAGATGCTGCGCAAGAAGGGCGTGGTCGGCAAATTCGTCGAATTCTATGGGCCCGGCGTCGCCGCGCTGGCGACCACCGACCGCATGACCATAGCGAACATGGCGCCCGAATACGGCGCGACCTGCGGCTTCTTCCCGGTCGATGACGAGACGCTGAAGTATCTCGACCTGACCGGCCGCGACACCGCCCGGGTCAAACTGGTCGAAGCCTATGCCAAGGCGCAAGGCATGTGGCGCGACGACGATGCCGATCCGCTGTTCACCGACACGATCGCGCTCGATCTCGCCACCGTCGAACCCTCGCTGGCCGGGCCGAAGCGTCCGCAGGATCGCGTTCCGCTGGCCGGCGCCAAACAGGGTTTCGCCACGGCGCTGCCGACCATCACGGCCGGCGCCACCATCGACAAGAAGATCAAACTCTCGGACGGGCGCGGCGAGATCGGCAATGGCGATGTGGTGATCGCCGCGATCACGTCATGCACCAACACCTCGAATCCGGGCGTGATGCTGGCCGCGGGACTGCTCGCGCAAAAGGCGGTGGCCAAGGGACTGACCCGCAAGCCATGGGTCAAGACCTCGCTCGCGCCGGGCTCGCAGGTGGTCGAGGATTACCTCAAGGCTTCGGGCGTGCAGACCGCGCTCGATGCGCTGGGCTTCAACATCGCCGGTTTCGGCTGCACCACCTGCATCGGCAATTCCGGGCCGCTCGACGAACCGATCGTCGAAGCCATCGACGGCAACAACCTCGTGGTCGCCGCGGTGCTTTCGGGCAATCGCAATTTCGAGGGACGTATCAGCCCGCAGGTGAAGGCCAACTATCTCGCCTCGCCGCCCCTCGTGGTCGCCTATGCGATCGCCGGATCGATGAACAAGGATCTCATCAACGAACCGCTCGGCACCGGCAAGGACGGCAAGCCGGTGTTCCTGAAAGACATCTGGCCTAGCAATGCCGAGATCCGCGCGGCGATGGAAAAGAACGTCTCGCGCGAGATGTACCGCAAGCGCTACGCCAATGTGTTCGAAGGACCCAAGGAGTGGCGCGCGGTCAAGTTCCCCTCGGGCCAGACCTACAAATGGGACGAGCGCTCCACCTATGTGAAGAACCCGCCCTATTTCGCCGGCCTGACCAAGGAAGCGCCCAAGGGTTTCTCCGACATCAAGAATGCGCGGCTACTGGCATTGCTGGGTGACTCGATCACCACCGATCACATCAGCCCGGCCGGCAATATCAAGGCGAGCAGCCCGGCCGGACAATTCCTGGTGAGCCACCAAGTGCGCCCGGTCGATTTCAATTCCTATGGCGCGCGGCGCGGCAACGACGATGTGATGACGCGCGGCACCTTCGCCAATGTTCGCATCAAGAACGAGATGGTGGCGGGCGTCGAAGGCGGCGTGACGCGCTATCGCGGAACCGGCGACTCCGTGTCGATCTACGACGCCGCGGTGAAGTACAAGGCCGAGGGCGTTCCGCTTGTCGTGATCGCCGGCAAGGAATACGGAACCGGCTCGTCGCGCGACTGGGCGGCCAAAGGCACCATGCTGCTGGGCGTCAAGGCGGTCATCGCCGAAAGCTTCGAGCGCATCCATCGCTCGAACCTGGTCGGCATGGGCATCCTGCCCTTGCAGTTCAAGCCGGGCACCGATCGCAAGAGCCTCGCGCTCGACGGCACCGAAACCTTCGACATCATCGGACTCGCGATCGGCATCAAGCCGCGCCAGGACGTGACGGTGACGATCACCCGCGCCGATGGCAGCCACAGTACGTTCAGCGCGCTGTGCCGCATCGATACGCTCGACGAGGTCGACTACTACCGGCACGGCGGCATTCTCAAATACGTGCTGCGCGGCTTGGTCGCCTGACCCGGCCGCGCGGGACGCTGGACGGTACGCAACCGCGATGTTCGAGCGCATCCTGCTCCTGTGCGACGAGGTCGAGCGGCCGTTCCTGACCGACACGCTGCGCGCGTTCTCAGCGTCGCTCGAAATTCGCCACGTTAGGGATGCCCCCACTCTGGCCGGCATCGACGCGGCCCAGCTCGCGCAATCCAGGCTGGTGACCTTCGGCGCGGCGCAGGCGCTGCCTTCGGCGGTGTTGGCCGGGCTTGGATTCGGCGCCTACAATTTCCATCCCGGGCCGCCGGCCTATCCCGGCTGGATGCCCTCGGCCTTCGCCGTCTATGACGGGGCCACCGAATTCGGCGCGACGGCTCACGCACTGAGCGCATCGCAGGACGGCGGCGTGATCGTTGCCGCCGACACCTTTCCCGTTGCCGCCGGCACGACACGCACCGAATTGGCGCGTGGCGCCTATCTGGCGATGCTCGGCCTGTTCCGCCGTCTCGCGCCGGTGCTGGTGACGCGGGCGCAAGCTTTGCCGACATTGCCGATCGCCTGGGGCGCCCGGCGCGGCACGCGCGCGCTCTACGCCGACCTCTGCGACATTCCGCTCGACATCGACAAGGCGGAACTGCTGCGCCGTATCAATGGTCTCGGCGGCGGCGATACTTTTTCCGTGCCGACGATCTGGCTGCACGGTGTGCCCTTTCGTTATATGCCGACGGACGACGAACAGAGTTAAGTCGCGTGACGAAAGTCACAAAAAACCGCGGCCATATCGCATCGCGGAATCATCTACTGTGCGGCGCAGTATTCGTCGTATGGATACATATCCGACACATGAAAATTCGATGTCACGCTTTGATGATATCGATACCATGCTTTGAGACGCGCCGACTCGCGTGCTAGTGTTCGGGCCATGGGGGTTTGCGACCTGGGGAGGACCCGGATATGGCGAACCTGGCACAGCAAAGAAATCTAATTCAGCAACGGGCCAACGTGGCTCAGCAAAGATTGGCCCGAGCGACCGCAGCGATGCATGGCGATCCGGTGCTCGCTCCCGGCGAAACAAGACTCCGCGACATCATCGACGATCCCGTGACTCATCGCCTGATGGCGAGCGACGGGATCGAACGCGATCACCTGATGAAGATTCTGGGCGAGGCCCGCACCAAGCTGGCGCGGCGGCCGGGCTGACCCGGTCGGCGCAGCCGGCAAAACGAAGCGACTAGTCTTCGGTCTCCAGCGACGCGACGTGGCGCAGGCCGCGCACGGCGGTGAGCAGCCACGCGGCCTGCTCTTCCTCGGCGGGATAGGCGATGAAGGCGGGCCGGCGGAATTCGGGCGCGTTCGGAACGCGGAACAAGGTTCCGGCCTGGAGATAAGGCCGTACCACGCGCACGGGGAAATAACCGAACCCGCCATTGGCGAGAATATGCTGCAGACCGAGCGCGCCGAGACTCACCGACACGGCCTGGGTCGGCTGATCGGGGAATGCCTGGGCATGGGCGGCGCGATACTCCGGCCCCCAATCCACGAACACGTAGCTTTGGTCCCACTGGGTGATGTCGCGCGGCGTGGTC
>Ga0265313_10004751_pt1 | contig 10242 bp, 9 predicted proteins | sample 4123metaG_FD_203122 | JGI IMG/M metagenome (GOLD analysis project Ga0265313, IMG submission 203122) | Rhizosphere microbial communities from Carex aquatilis grown in University of Washington, Seatle, WA, United States - 4-1-23 metaG | ecosystem: Host-associated > Plants > Roots > Rhizosphere >...
CGCCTATGCGGCCATCGCCAATGGCGGCAAGGTGCTCTGGCCGCGGCTCGTCGAGCGGGTGGAACCCCAGGACCCAACCTCCAGCGAAGCGCCGACGGTTTTCCCGACGGGGGTGGTGCGGAATGAATTGGGCGTGCATCCGCGTAACTTGAAAATCCTGCGCGACGCCATGCTGGCGGAAACCCAAGAAGGCACCGGGCAGGCCGCACAAGTGTCCGGTCTGCAGATCTGCGGAAAGACCGGCACGGCCCAGGTCATGAACTCGCAGAACCAGGAGATTGACCGCACCACCTGGTTTGCCTCGTTTGCACCCTATGAAAACCCGCGCTACGCCGTCGTGGTCATGATGGAGGGCCGCACTTTTTGGGGCGCAACCTGCGCGTCGATTGCTCATGATATTTATGAGGAAATTTTGAAACGCGAAAGCACGGACACTCCCAAAACCCTGGCGGAGGCAAACCACTGATGTCCACGACCCCGCTCAATCAGGAACATCATGAACGATTCGACCGGTTGCAACTGGCCGCGCTGGCCGGGCTGATGATCATCGGCACGCTCTTTGTGTACAGCGCCACCATGGCCAATCCCGCGATGGCGGCGGTGCCGTGGTACGACCAGGCCTGGCTGCGGCAGCTGGTCTGGTACGCGCTCGGCCTTGGCGCGGGCGCGGCGCTCTGTGTGCTGGACTATCACACCCTCACCCGCTGGTCGTTTGTGGCCTATTGGGTGACGATTTTCTTTTTAATCATTGTCCTGGTGCCGCACATCGGCTCGATGCGCTTCGGGGCACGGCGCTGGATTGACCTCGGTCCGTTCCAATTTCAACCGTCCGAATTCGCCAAACTCGCGTTCATCCTCGCCTCGGCCCATTTTCTGAGCCGGCCGCCGGATGAATTGCGGCTGCCACTAAACTTCTGGAAGGGCATCGGTCTGCTAATGCTGCCATTCGCATTGACCTTGAAGGAGCCGGACCTGGGTTCGGCGCTGGTGCTGCTGCCGACCGGGTTGGTGATGATGTTCGTCGCCGGCACGCCCAAAAGTTATTTGCTGAAACTGGTCGGGGTGGTGGGTTTGCTGGCCGCGTTATTTCTGGTGGACGTGCTCTTTGTGCCGCCGGGCTGGTGGCAGATTTCCATGGAACCGTACCAACGCGACCGGCTGCTGGTTTATTTTGGCCGGGATTACACGGCCTTTGCATCACCGAACGCCACCCCGACGGAACTGCAACGCCTCCGGCAACAGGAATTGGACGACCAATACAACGTCCGCCAGGCGTTGATTTCCGTCGGCTCCGGCGGCCTGACCGGCAAAGGCTGGCGGCAGGGCACACAGAACGCCCTGGGTTATTTGCCGCGGGCCGTGGCGCACAACGACTTCATTTTCTCCGTGATTGCCGAGGAGGAAGGATTTATCGGGAGCCTGATCGTGCTCGGCTTGTATGCATTGGTTCTCTTCTCCGGGTTGAGAATTGCCGGACAGGCGCGCGATCGCCTGGGCCGGCTGGTGGCGGTGGGCGTGGTCACGCTCATCTTCAGCCATGTTTTTATCAATATCGGCATGAACATCCGCATCATGCCCGTGACGGGCGTACCACTGCCGCTGCTTTCTTACGGCGGGTCTTCAGTGTTGGGCTCGTTAATCGCCGTGGGCTTGATGCAAAACGTACACATTCATCGGAAAGGATACTGACATTCTATGAGTAATAACAATTTTTCACGGCGGCGCCGCGGCCTGCGGTTCCGTCCCAAGGGCGGCATGGGCCAATCCCCGCAAAAAACCGATCACGAAGCCATCCAGGCGCGCGCCGAGGTGGTCAGCGAGCAGGGCGGCGCCGAGCGCGTGTTTGAAAAACGGCATGCGCACGAAATCGAACGCGCCGAAAACGTGGCCGCCGGGTTGCCCCCGCAGGGAACCCCGGAACGCGTTGAACCGCCCGCCGGACCGGAAAAAAAGGATTTCCGCGCCCCGCGGCTCGACACCCCCGAACTGGTGGAGGAGGAAAAACCGTTCGAGCCGGTGGCCCTGCCGGAACAATCCCGGGGCGTGCTGGACGCCATCAAACAGGCTGCCACCAACCTCGTGAAGAAGGTCCAGCGGTTCATTCGCCCGGTCCACAAAATTCACAAGGAGGTGATCATCAACGCCGAAACCCTCGAAACGCGGGTGGCCGTGCTCGAAGGCGGCAAACTGGAGGAATTCAACATCGAGCGCACCACCGAGGAACGGCTGGTCGGCAGCATTTTCAAGGGCAAGGTCCGCAATCTGGAGGACGGCCTCAAGGCCGCGTTTGTGGACATTGGCTTCGAAAAAAATGCCTTTCTGCATTATTGGGACATCGTGCCGAACCAGTTTGACAGTGGCGTGGAAATCGTCGAACGCGAAGGCCGCCGGCCGGCCCGACCGAAGATCACGCAAAAGGACATCCCGCGGCTCTATCCGCCCGGCAGTGAAATCATCGTCCAGGTCACCAAGGGGCCGATTGGCACCAAAGGCCCGCGCGTCACCACCAACCTCGTGCTGCCGGGACGTTACCTGGTCCTGCTGCCGAACTCGGACCAGAGCGGCATCTCGCGCAAGATTGAAGACCAGGAGGAACGCCGGCGGCTCAAGAAAATCCTGCGGGAACTGTCCATCCCCGACGGCATGGGCGTCATCATGCGCACCGCGGGCGAAGACCAGCAGAAGCGTTATTTCGTGCGCGACCTCGCCCTGCTGCTCGAGGAATGGCACGGCGTGCAAGAACGCATCAAATCGCAACCGATGGCCACCTGCGCGTTCCAGGAGCCCGATTTGATTGAACGCACCGTGCGCGACTTTCTGACCGAGGACGTGGAACGCATCGTGGTGGACCAGCAAAAGGCCTACGATCAGATGCGCGAGATGATTTCAAAAATCTCCGCCCGCGCCGCCAACAAGGTGAAATTATACGCGGACGCGCAGCCGGTGTTCGACCGGTTCAACATCACCAAGCAACTCGAGAACACGTTTTCGCGCCAGGTCCATTTGAAGAGCGGCGGTTATATCGTCATTGATGAAACCGAGGCGCTGGTGGCAATTGACGTGAACACGGGCCGGCACAAGGGCAGCCGCGACCAGGAATCCACGATCTTGCGGGTGAACCTCGAAGCCGCCGAGGAAATCTGCCGCCAGTTGCGCCTGCGCAACATGGGCGGACTCATCGTGCTGGATTTCATCGACATGAAAGGCCGCCGTGACCAGCAGCAGGTTTATCAGCGCATGAAGGAAGGGTTGCGCCGCGACAAGGCCAAGACGCACATCCTGCCCATCTCGCAACTCGGTCTCATGGAAATGACGCGCCAGCGCCACACCGAAAGCGTGCGTTCGGCGGTTTATGACGACTGCCCGTACTGCAAAGGCCGCGGCAAGGTAAAAAGCGTTGTGACCATGAGCGTGGAAATCCAGCGCAAACTCCAGGAAATCCTGAAGAAACGCACACGCGATGAATCGGACTTCGAACTGCGCATCGTCGTGCATCCGACCGTGCTGGAACGTCTCCGCACCGAGGACGAAAAACATCTCATCGAGATGGAGAAACGTTACTTCGGCAAGCTGTCGTTCCGCGCCGACACCGGCATGCACGCCGAACAGTTCAAAATCGTAAACGTGGAAAACAACGAGGAACTGGCGAGCGTTGGCGCTTAAAAATAACGAAGGTAGGGCTACGTTGCCGCGCAGCCCAAATCAAGTCATGGCGGTGCGGCAGCACCGCCATGACAAAAACAATAGGGCCCCGCGGGAACCGCGGGGTGTTTTCTGTTTTTCCCCGCAACCCATTCCCTACCGCTCAGTGTTTGTGGGATGGTGCCACGTTCTCCCTCAACCCGGCCTTCTCCCCAAGGAGAAGGAGAATCGTTCGCTGTCGCCTTGAAATTCGCGCGACGGGATTTGCCGGACAGTCAGCCCCAAAAAGGATCGATCCGCAGCTATTTCCTCTCCCGGGGGAGAGGATTAAAGGTGAGGGCGGACGTAAAACCAATCCACTTCGGCCATTTTTTGTTGGGCACGGCGTCGGCGATTGAAGAAATTCTGAAAACAAAAAACCTCGCAGGAAACTGCGGGGCGGTTTTTATCTTCTCCGCCGTTGTTTCCAGCCGCGTAAAGATTTCAAAACAATTCCATCTCGAAGCCCGCCATCGTCAGCTTCAGCAACACGCGCTCCGAGTTCGAGGACAGCATCGATAGCTTTCTGCGAAAATACTTTTGCATTGATGTCCAACTGGTGCACCTTGCTATTTTCGCGTGGTTCGATGATTAAGCGCATCGGGCCTCGCATTTTGCGGCTCCACAAGTTCCATGTTAAGCGCACTATTTTAATCTCATCGTGTCGAATTCGTTTTTTCCACGAAAAAAGGCTGCGAAAACTTATTTCGTCCGAAGTGATTGTGATTTGAAAGGTAATTAGCCAAGCAAAAGCAAATCCCGATATAACGACAGCGATTACTAAAATTTCGATATCAATGCCCTTCCAAGCACTTTCCCAAACAATCAACCAAGGAAAACTCGAAAGCCCTCCGAAAAAAATCCATGTCGGAAGGCTTGCACGAAAGCGTTTACTCATGCAATTCGCGCGGTATTCGAGTTACAATTTCCCCTTCGTGCTCGGCAACCGGCCGGCAATGCGCGGATCGTGTTGACACGCAGTGTCCACCGCGCGCGCGAATGCTTTGAACAGCGCTTCGACAATGTGGTGCGGCTCGTCGCCGTAGAGCAGTTCCAGGTGCAGATTGCAGCGGGCTTCGTTGGCGAAGGCCTGAAAAAATTCCCGGGCCAGCCCAAAGCGAAAGGCACTCGACATGTCCTGCCGTTTTTCCGCCCGGGAAATTTTCTTTTGCGAAAATTGGTCCAGGCCGCGCCAGACCAGATGCGGCCGTCCGCCAAAATCAATGACGCAGCGTGCGAGGCATTCATCCATGGGCACGTAAGCCTCACCCGTAAGCGGATTTTTTGGATGAAAGCCGGCGCCGTAACGGCGTAGGCCGCGCTTGTCGCCCAGGGCGGTGGCGAAGGCCTGCCCCAGGGCGATGCCGCAATCCTCGACGGTGTGGTGCGCGTCCACCTCCAAATCGCCGGCGCAACGGAGTTTCAAATCCACCGTGGCGTGTTTCGCGAACAGCGCGAGCATGTGGTCGAAAAAGGGGATGCCGGTTTTGACCGACGATTTGCCCTTGCCGTCAAGGTTAAGGCTGACGGCAATGCGGGTTTCGCTGGTGTTCCGGGCAATTCTGGCCTGCCGAGGTTTCATGGCGGCCATTGAACCAGACCGCGCGGCGGAAAACAAACCGAATGGTTTACGGTTTGGGTGCGCCGGACTGGCCGGTCATATTCGCCTTGGCTTCGTCAATCTGCTTTTGGATGTCGTTGGAATAGGGGGAGACTTGCTTGGCCATTTCCAGATATTTGACGGCTTGGGACCAATTCCCGGCATGTTCCTCCAATTGCGCCAGATTTACGGTAATGTCATCATACAACCGTTTCCCTTCCGCGCCATCCACGCTGGTTCTGGTGTTGATGTCCTCTGCCTGCCAGCTCCGCAAGGCCGCCAGCCAGACGTTGCGCGCGCGGTTGACATCGTGAAAATCCTTGTTGTAAAGCCAGCCCAGATCGAACAGGAGTTCGGTGTTACCCGGGTTGTTGTGCAGGCCTTCGAACAAAAAATCCCGGGCGGCGGCGGAATTATGCAGTCGCCGCAACCAGTAACCACCCACGCGATAAGCGTCAATATATTGCGGGTTCATGTCCGTGGCGAGTTTCAGCCAGGGCAGGATTTCCTGCACCTCGGTCTCCCGCATGTGGCCCGACGGGCCGCCGTCATCCAGGTGGGTATGCGTGTTAGGGACAAAGTGGCGGTGCAAGGCAGCAATCCAATCCGGGGGCGGCCCCAAAAAATCATCACTGGTTGAATTCTTGTCTTCGACCTGACCGTGAGCCGGCATGGCCACGTCGTGATCGGTCTCCTGCCGGTCAAAAATGGACGGGTAATAGCCGCTGTGAAAATACGTGTCGGCCATGACGAACATTTCGTTGCCAAACAATCGCCGGCCTTCGCCCAGCAGCAGTTTGAACACGTTGTCTGCCGCCGCCTGCCCCTTGTTCCAGTCGGCAGCGCGCGCCACTTCATTCCACCACGCGGCGCGCGCCACGAACACCGTGGCCAGCGTGACACACAGCGTCAGCAGCAGGGCCAGCAGCCAGTAAGGCGAGGTCCTTTTCATCAGGTCAGACTCTTTCGGCGAAAGGCCAGCCAGGTCAGCAACAGGAACAATCCGGTATAAGCCGCGGCGTAGAGCGCCGCCAGGCCGCAATCCAGCCAGCTCACCAAACCCCAGTCGTTGACCACCCGTTCGCGGACATCAAACAGTTCCAGGTGCGGAATGATGAAATAGATCGTGTAAATGAGGCTGCGCAGGGGTTCGGCATTGTGCAAGGCAACCGTGTTTAAGTGGCCTCCCAGGAATAAAATGCCGGCGACCACGATGAACAGGATTGTGACCGTGGACGAGGGCGCGGCAAAAATGATCGAGCCGAACAACGTCATCGCCGTCACGATGCCGAGCATGATCCATTGCAGGATCAACGCCTGAAAATAATCCGCCACCGGCCAATATTGCTCCCGCGAACCGGTGACCACGGCAAAAAAAGCATAAAACACCACCAGCACCAGGCCGCTCGCCAGCCAGCAGCCAAAAAATTTCCCCAGAATAACCTGGCCGCGCGTGACCGGCTTGGCCAGCAACGGAAAGATTGTACGACTTTCGCGCTCGGCGGGAATTTGCCGCGCCGCCGTCGCAATGGTGATGAGCAGGGCGGAAATCCAGATGAGCAACATGCAGAGATCCTTCACGTAACGCACGATGTTGGGATCTTGAAAAAAACGAACACTGCCTGCCGCGATGGTGATCAGCGCCGTGAGCACGAACAAAACGTAAAAATCCTTGCGGCGATACATTTCCTTGATGACGACGCCCGTCAATGCCCAGATGGTGTTCATGATGCGGATTGCGGTTGATAGCCGATGATGTCCAAAAACGCCTTTTCCAGATTCGTATGATTGGGTCCAATCACTTCAGCCACCCGGCCCACCGCCTTCAGTTCGCCGCCATTGATGATGGCCACCCGGTCGCAAACGGTTTCCACCTCGCCCAATTCGTGCGAGGAGAAGAAAACGGTTTTGCCCTCGTTTTTCAGGCGTTGGATGATCTCGCGAACTTTCATGCGGCCCAGCGGATCCAGCCCGCTGGTGGGCTCGTCTAGAATCAGCAAATCGGGATTATTGATAAGCGCCTGCGCGATGCCGACGCGTTGCTGCATGCCTTTGGAATAGGTCTTGATGAGACGTCTCCGCACCGGCTCCAATTCGACCAGCTTCAACAATTCATCAATCCGTTGGTCCGCTTCCGAATGGGGCAGGCCAAAAACGCGCGCGTAAAAGCGCAGCAACTCTTCGGCGGTGAGAAACTTGTAGTAATAGGTCATCTCCGGCAGATACCCAATGCGCTGGCGCGCGATGGGCTGGCGGACGTCAATACCGAACAGATAGGCCGTGCCGCGCGTGGGGGGAATAAAACCGAGCAGCACATTAATGGTGGTCGTCTTGCCGGCGCCATTGGGTCCGAGAAAGCCAAAAACTTCGCCGGCGTGAATGGAGAGGTTCAGCTCTTTCAAAGCAGGTTTGATTTGCCGCCTTAAACCGCGCGCGCGGTATTCCACACAAAGATTTTCTGTACGCAGAATGGCGTCCATGTGCATTCCTCAATACCAAAATTACCCCGACAAACCAGAAGAAAATCATTTAAAGCCGGGCGGAAATGCCGGGCCGAAAAAACCAAAAAAAGCCTGAAGCGGACGCTTCAGGCCTTGTGATTCAATCCTAAACCCGGTCGGTAAAACCTATCAAACCGGGTTAATTCGGAAGGTTATGCGGGTGGTTGGGATCCACCGCGCCCGCGCCACCATTGATGGCACACGTCGGCGCTGCATCCACCGTCGTCATGGTATAACTGCTGGCAAAGGCCTTGAGCGGATCCAGCGGACAAATCACGCTCTGCAAATTGCCGTTCGCGCCACGACCAAGATACGGCATGATGGCAACGGAGGTCGGCGGAGCTGATGCTATCTGACCGGTTTCCATTGCCCATTCCTGTACGGCGGTAGAAATCTGCCGCAGATTGTTGATACAGGTGTTCTGTTGCGATGTCATACGCGCCTTCAGAAAGTTGGGAATCGCGATGGCAGCCAACAGGCCGATAATGGCCACGACAATCATGATTTCCACCAGCGTGAAACCCGCTTTGTGGAGGGTTTTGCTTTTCATACTACTTTGCTTTCTCTTTTGTGCGGTGTGAACGACACAACAGGCAGCTTATTATAATTTCAGTTTGTTCACAAAATCGCCTGCTGAAACCACATTGTCTTCAAATCAAGCAGTCTCAATGCCACTAATGAAGTTAAAATATTAACGTTAATTGTATGATGCCGGTGATTATTGAACTGAATTTATACACCATACATCTCGCAATGCGCCCCAATATCCTGGCTAGCCTCAATTACAATTGCTTTTCCCTTACAATTGCTTTTCCCACATGACCAGTCGGCTTTGAGCACACGCCAAGACAAATCCCGGCTGGGGAAGCAAAAAAGGCCTGAAGCGAATGCCTCAGGCCTTGTGATTCACTCCTTGTTCCAGCGGGTCAAACCCGCTAAACGAGGTTAATTCGGAAGGTTGTGCGGGTGGGCGGCATCCTTCGCGCCCGCGCCACCATTAATGGCACAAGCCGGCGGTGTGCTCACCGTCGATATGGTATAGCTGCTGGAAAAGAGCTTGCCCGGATCCAGCGGACAAATCACACTATTCAAGCTGCCGGCAGCGCCACGACCGAGATATGGCGTGATAGCGGTACTGGTCACAGTGGCTGACGGTACCTGTCCGGTTTCCAACGCCCACTGCTGTGTGGCGGCATCAATCTGCCGCAGGTTGTTGATGCAGGCGTTCTGTTGCGATGTCGCACGCGCCTTCAGGAAGTTGGGAATCGCGATGGCAGCCAACAAACCAATGATGGCCACTACAATCATGATTTCCACCAGGGTAAAACCCGCTTTGCGGGCGATCTTGTTTTTCATACTACTCTTTCTTTCTGTTTTGCGCGGTGTGAACGACACAGCAGGCGGGTTACTATGAGTTCGTTTTGGTTCACTTGATTGCCTGCTGCTACCGCATTGTCTTCAAATAAAGCAGCCTCAATGCCAACCATTAAAACAACGGTTTGGCCGTTTGGTTTCGCTTTCTGGTGGATTTAGCAAACTAAAAGCCATTCGATTTCTGGCAATCCAGAGATGACTCTGGTCTGTATCCCCCTGCCCATCAATGAAAAAAACATTTTCCAGAACGTTCCAGGTGCCTTGCCCGCATTAGGCACTTTGTCATGTTTCTGGACATCGCCCAACTCTCCGGCGCTCATATCATGAGACAAACGTTTCCCCATATCGTTCACCTGGGTTGCTGTGCCGGGTCATTGCAACAACCGGCAGTAATGCGCGTAATTGGCGAGGAAATTTTGCTGAAAGGTGTCGAATTGGGCGATGGAAGGCAGGCTGAAATCCAGCGCATTGGTTTGCGTGAAAAAGGTGCGCGCCCCCTGGTTTGTCAGCACGTAGGAAGCCGTGGGGGTGGTTGCGCCTTCGTTGGCCCGGTCACCACAAGCCAATTGATGATCTTGAACAACCGCATATTGTTGGAAAGAATTAAGGTAGATCAACCGGTTCGTATCCGGGTCGGATGAGCCAAGGGCAGCACCCTCATAAATTTGACCACCGGGAAGCGGGATGTTCATCCGGTCAAGGATGGTCGGCAGCACATCCACCTGTGAACCGACAACCTTGTTGAGGCTGTAACCCCGTCTGGCCGGATCCATGATGATCAGAGGAATGTTTACCAATTCCGGGGTTATCGCCCAACCATGACCAATCGGGCCACCATTCACGCCGAGCATTTCACCATGATCGTCCGTGATGACAATCAAGGTTTTGTCCAGCAATCCGGATGCTTTCAACTGGTCAATGAGCGATGAAATAATCCAATCCATGTAATTCAGGGAGTTGAGGTAAATCGGCGTAAAATCCCCCATTTGTACCAAATGGCGTTCACGGAAGCGGTCCGGCTGGGCATCAAACGGATTGTGCGGGGCCACGGGAGCATACGTCAGAAAAAACTTGGTCTTGGCCGCA
>Ga0265313_10004754_pt1 | contig 10239 bp, 10 predicted proteins | sample 4123metaG_FD_203122 | JGI IMG/M metagenome (GOLD analysis project Ga0265313, IMG submission 203122) | Rhizosphere microbial communities from Carex aquatilis grown in University of Washington, Seatle, WA, United States - 4-1-23 metaG | ecosystem: Host-associated > Plants > Roots > Rhizosphere >...
GCACCGTGCCCGGGTTCGACAACGACATGCTGCGCGACGCGTTCCGTCCTCGCAGCGGGCGGAGCGGCTCCGGCGGAGGTGCGTTCGGCGGGTTCGGCGGTTTCGGTGGCAACCGCGGCTTCGGCGGCGGTGGCTTCGGCGGCCCGTCGGCCCCGAACCCGGAGTAACCGCTCGCTCGAGCGACTGGGCGCGCCGGTCGCCCCCGGCCAGTCAGGCGGGACCGGCGCCGTCCGCCGCGTGGACGATCCAGGCGGTGGGCTCGCGGCCGGTCGACTCGCGGTAGGCCGCCGTCGCGGCCGAGGCGATCGCGTCGGCCCGACCGACCGGCACGAGCGCGACGACGCAGCCGCCGAACCCGGCGCCCGTGAGCCGGGCGCCGAGTGCACCCGCGCCGACCAGGCACTCCACGAGCGCGTCGAGCTCGGGAGTGGACACCTCCATGTCGTCGCGCGACGACGCGTGGCTCGCGAGCATCAGCGGGCCGAGCGCGTCGATGTCGCCGGTGCGCAGGGCGTCGGCGAACGCGCGCACACGTGCCATCTCGGTCACGGCGTGGCGGCCGCGTGGGTGGTCGCGCACCTGCTCGAGGGTCGCGTCGCGAAGTGCGCGCAGGCCGAGCGATCTCCCCACCTCGATGCTCTCGGCGCGGCGCTGGGCGTACGGGCTGCCTTCGAGCGTGCGCGGAACGCCGGAGTGGACGACCAGGACGCGCAGCTCCGGCGGCAGGAGGAGGGCTTCGATCTCGAGGCTCCGGCAGTCGAGCAGGAGCGCGTGGCCGGCTTGCCCGAACACCGACGCGAGCTGGTCCTGCGTGCCGCACGGCACTCCCGTCGCGACGTGCTCCGCGCGTTGCGCGGCGAGGGCGAGGTCGCGAGGCGCCGGCGCGAGGCCGGCCACGTCGCACAGGGCGAGGGCGACCGCGACCTCGAACGCCGCGCTCGACGACAGGCCGCCGCCGATCGGGACCGTCGAGGTGATCGAGAGGTCCGCGCCCACGGCGGCGCGCCCGAGCTCGGCCAGCACGCGCGTGACGCCGCCGACCACCCGGCCCCAAGCGGGCTGGACCGCGCCGGGATCGTCGGACCCGTCGGCCGAGATGTCGACGATGCCGGTGAGCTCGTCGGAACGGGCGACGACCCTGCCGTCGGCGCGCGCCCGCGCGGTGACCACCACGTCGCGGTCGATCGCCATCGAGACGACCCAGCCCTCGTGGTAGTCGACCTGCCCGCCGATCAGGTTGACCCGGCCGGGAGCGCGGAACCGGTCAGGCATCGCGCAACGCCCGCGCCGCGTCCTCGGGTACCACCGTGTTCGACAGCGTGCCGCTCCCGAGCTCGCCCGACGCGACGTACCTCGGCACGCCCGGCGCGCGAAACGGTGGGGCGACGTGCGCGTGCACATGCCAGCCGTCGCCCCCGCTCGCGGGCGCCTGGTGGAACCAGAGCAGGTACGGGAAGCGTTCGGCGCCCTCGGTCGAGGGCCACAACCGGTCGAGGCGGCCGAGTGCGTCGGTCAGGAGCTGCGCGAGGTCGTCGCGCGACCGGTCGTCGAGCGCCGGCAACGACCCGACGTGCTCGCGCGGCGCGAACCGCATGCCGTACGCATAGCCGGAAGCGAACGGAACCCACGCGAGCCAGTCGCCGCACTGCGCGACGATGCGCGCACCGGCACGGAGCTCCGACGCGACTTCGTGGCAGACGGCGCACTCGTTGTTGCCGCGGCGCATCTCGCGCGCCGGAGCGGGCGGCACGAACGGATAGCCGTAGATCTGGCCGTGCGGGTGGTCGATGGTCGCGCCCACCTCGCGCCCGCGATTCTCGAACACCAACACGTACTCGATCTCGTCGCGCGCGAGCAGCGACCGGGTGCGTTCGGCCCAGAGGTCGATGACCTTGCGCACCTGGGCGCGGGGCAGACCGGCCAACGATTGGCCGTGCTCGGGTGAGAACAGCACGACCTCCGACGCGCCGACCGCGGGTACGGCGACGGAGCCGGCCGGGCCGTACTCCCCGCCGATCGCGCCCTCGATCTCCGCGAAGTCGACGGGTGCTCCCGGTGCGAGCGCAGGCCACCGGTTCGCGAACCAACCGACGTCGTACGGCTCCGGCGCCTCCAGCCCGCCCACGCAGAACGGGCAACCCTCGCTGGGCAGGTTCGGCCGGGCCTGACGATGACCGACGATGTTGACCCACTCGCCCGTGAGCGGATCGAGACGCAGCTCGCCCCTCGCCGTGTCGCGGGCCGCGGCATCGGGTGCGCGGGAGAAGGCGTCGTCGGACGGGCTCGTCACCTCGCCATACTTGCAGGGTGGACGCGCCCGCATCCCGCCGCGAGCTTCCCGAGATCCGCAAGATGACGGTCGACGATTGTCCGGCGATCGCGGAGGTGCAGGCGCGCGCCTTTTTCGACGATCCGCTCCAAGTCTGGGCGTTGCCCGACGCGTCCACCCGGTTGTCGATCCTCGAGCGGGTGTTCGAGCTCCTCAGCCGGTACTCGAGTGTCCCGCGCGGCGAGTCGTACACCGACGTGACGCTGTCGTGCGCGGCGTTCTGGGTGCCGCCCGGCCCGTTCGAGATCGACCGCGAGGCCGCGGTCGCGATGGCGCCGATGCTCGACCTGCTCGGCGAGGCGAACGTCCGCTTCCGTGCCGCGGAAGACACGATGCGTGCGAGCCGCCCGACCGAGTTGCACTTCTACCTGCAGGGCCTCGGGACGGACCCGCCCCGGCAAGGCCGCGGACTCGCCTCTGCCGCGTTGCAGCCGGTGTTGCGCCGCTGCGACGCCGAAGGCATCCCCGCGTACCTGGAGAGCACGAAGGAGCGGAACGTCGGCTTCTACGAGGGACACGGGTTCGCTGTTGTCGGCTGCGAGCAGATCCCGCTCGGCGGCCCGCCGCTCTGGCTGATGTGGCGCGAGCCGCGGGTAGCGGTTCAGGCGTAGCCGACCACCACGAATTCGTCGGGGTCGCCGAGCACACGGGCTCGAGCGGCGCCGCCGGCGAGCAGCATCGCCTCGAGCTGGCCGGCGGTCCACCAACGCAGGCGGTGCCGGCGCATGAACGTCGTGACGAGGCCTCCGTCGGCGTCCCACACCTCGTGGCGGTTCAACACGTGCTGGATCTGGGCGTCGACGTCGCACACGAGGGCCTCGTGCACCATGAACGTGACGCCGTCGGACGCGCGGGTCGCGCTGCGGCGCACGCGCCACTCCCATTGCGCTCCGAAGTCGGCGCGCGGAATTCCCATCGCGATCCACAGCTCACCGCCGGGCGCGAGGTGCCGGATCCAGTTGGAGAGCGCGCCCCGGGCCCTGACCTCGTCGTCGAGCAACATGAACGAACCGGCCGGGTTGTAGATCGTCGAATAGCGCCGGGGCAGGTCGAGTGTCGCCCAGTCGGCGCAGTGCAGCGTGACGGCCGTCCCGGCCGCGTCGGCGTGGGCGCGACAGATCGCGAGCATGTCGGCCGAGCTGTCGACGCCGTCGACGTCGAGGCCCGCCGTTCGGTAGTGCAGCAGGAGTCGTCCGTTGCCGCAGCCGAGCTCGAGCGCCGGACCGCCGCGTTCGATCGAGGCGCGGTACATCTCGCGGTCGGCGTAGTCGCCGCCGGGCGGGAGCCAGCAGTCGTACGCCTGCGCGACCAGCCCGTCGTACGGCGCGTTGATCGGCAGCGAGTCGCGGACTCGGCCTTCGAGGTCCATCGCGTCGATGCGAGTCAGCCGCGTACCGCGGGCACAACCTCCGCGGCGAACCGCTCGAGCCCGTCGCGGTCGAACGGCGCGCGCATCGCGAGGATGACCCACTGCGCGCCGGCCGCGACATACGCGCCCACCTTGTCGACCATCTCTTGCACGCTGCCCGACAGCACGCCCGGCTTCACATACTCCGACATGCGGCCGAACTGGCGCTTCAGCTCTTCGTCGGTGAACGCCATCCCGACGTTGACCGTCTTCACGATCTCGCCGGGATCGCGCCCGATGGTGGCGCAGTGCTCGTCGAGCACGCGGGCCTTGTGCGCCCACGCGTCGGGCGCGATGAACGGCACGTTCCATCCGTCGGCGTGTTGGGCCGCGATCCGCAGGGTCACCTTCTCGCCCCCGCCCCCGATCCAGATCGGGAGCCGGGCCTGCACCGGCTTGGGTTCGCACTGCGCGTCGGTGAGTGTGAAGAACTCGCCGGCGAAGCTCGTGCGCTCCTGCGTGAGCAGACCGCGCACGCACTGCACGTACTCGCCCAGCATGCGCAGGCGTTCTGCGACGCTGCCGTAATGCATGCCGTACGCGTCATACTCGTTCTGGAGCCAGCCCCCGCCGAGTCCGAGCACCACGCGGCCGTCGGCGACCTGGTCGAGCGTCGCCATCGCGTTGGTGAGCACGGCCGGGTGGCGGTAGCCGGCCGAGTACACGAGCGAGCCGCACGTCACCTTGGTGGTCGACATCGCGAGCGCGGTGTGCGACGTGATCGCTTCGAGGCAGTGCGGATCGCCGGTCGCATCGGCGGCGTAGAAGTGGTCCCAGATCGAGATCCAGTCGAATCCCAGCGCTTCGATGCGCACCCAGAGCTCGCGCAACTCCGCGATGGTCGTGTGCTGCAGGCCGGAGTGAACCCCGAAACGAACATCCGTCGGCATGGGCCGAAGCTAGCCAGGCGCGGATCCGGCCGCCCGGACCGTCGTCCGAGTGGACTCGGCCGGGGCGTCCACGTGGTTACGCTGCGCGGGTGCTGTCCGTCGAGCGTTGGCCCGAGCTCACCGAGCCTTTGATCGTCGTGGCGTTGAGCGGCTGGGTCGACGCCGGCGGGGCCGGTGCCGGTGCGATGGCCGCCCTGTCGGAGCAGCTCGAGGGTGCTCGCGTCTTCGGCTCGATCGACGTCACGGAGATGGCCGACCTCCAACAGACGCGACCGGTCGCGCGCTGGGACGGCAGCGACCGTGTCATCGACTGGCCGCGGATCACGTTCGAGTGCGGTCGCATCTCGGGCGGGCGCGAGGGCGCGGGCCGCGACGTGGTGCTGGCGCGGGGCCCGGAGCCGTCGCTGCGCTGGCCGACGATCACGTCGGCAGTCGTCGATGCGGCTCGGCGGCTCGGCGTGCGCCAGGCGGTCACGCTCGGCGGCATCCCGGCGCTCGTTTCGCACCGCAAAGCGGTCGTGATCGCCGCGTCGGCGACGCAACGATCGCTGGCGCAGGAGTTGGTGCCGTTGCGTCCCGACTACGCCGGCCCGACGGGGCTCCAAACCGTCATGTTGCGCGCGTTGGGCGACTCCGGCATCCCGGGTTCGGGTCTGTGGGCACAGGTCCCGCAGTACGTCTCGGGCTCGCCGTCGCCGCCGGCCATCCGCGCGCTGCTCGGCCGGCTCGTCGAGGTGTACCACCTCGATCTCGACCTGCGCGCCCTCGACGACCGCAGTCAGGCCTACCTGCGCCGCGTCGAAGCCGGGCTCGCGGCGCGCCCCGACGTGAAGTCGGTGGTCGACCAGATCGACGAACGCCAAGAGGGCAGCACCGGTGACCTCGTGGCCGAGATCGAGCAATTCCTCAGGTCGCAGAACGGCGGCGACGAGCCCTGAGCCCCGTCGGTTCGGCAGCTCCGGCTGCGACCCGCGACAATGCAGCTCCCGACCCCCGGAGGAACCGACGTGAGCGTCGTCAAGATCAATGCGATCACCGTCCCGGCCGAGCGCGCCGACGAGCTCGTCGCGCGCTTCGCGAACCGGGCCGGCGAAGTCTCCAAGATGCCCGGCTTCGAGGCCTTCGAGTTGCTGCGCCCGACCGACGACCGCGACGTCTTTCTCGTGTACACGCGCTGGAGCACGCAGGCCGACTTCGAGAACTGGCTGAACGGCCAGGCGTTCCAGCAGGGTCACGCCGGCCACGCAAAAGGAGGGCCGGTCGGCACGGGCAGCGAGCTGTGGTCGTTCGACGTCGTGCAACACGAGGTCGCGCCGGATCCGGCCCACTGAGGAGCTCCCGGAGACCGGCCGCTCGGGCCAGGTCGTAGTCTTCGCCGCCGTGGCTGAACCAGATCCCGTCTTCGCTCAGCTCACGGGTCCCGGAGGCCCGTTCGAGATCGTCCACGAGGACGTGCTCGGTGTCGACACCCAGGTGTACGCGCAACGGATGCGCAGCCTCCGTGAGCTGGTGGCGCAGAGCGCGACGCGCGCCGACCTCGACTTCGTGGTGCAGGGCGCCGACGATGCCGATCGCCTCACCTTCGGCCGGCACGACGCGCGCGCTCGGGCGGTGGCGGCGGCGCTGGCTCGGCTCGGCATCCGCGTCGGCGATCGGGTCGCGTTGTGTTCGGCGAACAATCCCGATTGGGTCGTGACGTTCTGGGCCTGCGCGCTGCTCGGCGCGGTCGTCGTGCCCCTCAACGCCTGGTGGAAGGCCGAGGAGCTCGAGTTCGGGCTGAGCGACTCCGAGGCCAAGGTGTTGATCTGCGACGAGCGCCGGCTGGGCGTGATCGGCCCGCGTCTGTCGGGCATCCCGTCGGTCGAGCACGTGTTCGTGATCGGCGACGCGCCCGCCGAGGCGCGACCGTTCGCAGAGCTCGCGGATGGGCCGGCCGAGCTGCGCGAGGAGCCGCTCGACGAAGACGACCTCCTGGCGATCATCTACACGTCGGGCACGACCGGCAAGCCGAAGGGCGCGACCCTCACGCACCGCCAGGTGATCGCGAATCTCTCGAACATCATCGTGCTCGGCATCGCGGCAGCGATGCGCGGCACGCCGCCGCCCGAAGCCGAGGCGGGCGTCCAGTCGGCTTCGCTGTTGGTCGTGCCGCTGTTCCACGTGACCGGTTGCCTGTCGACCATGACCGTGAACTACGCGACCGGCGGCAAGGTCGTGTTGATGCCGCCCGGCCGGTTCGAGCCCGAGACGGCGATGCAGCTCATCGAGCGCGAGAAGGTCACCGCGATCGGGGGAGTTCCGACCGTGATGTGGCGGATCCTCGAATCGCCGAGCCTCGGCTCGTACGACCTCTCGTCGGTCAAACGGGCGTCCTACGGCGGCGCCCCGGCCGCGCCCGAGCTCGTCGAGCGCATCGAAGAGGTGTTCCCCAACCTCCGCAAGACGCTCACGACCGCGTACGGGCTCACCGAGACCGCGTCGGTCGCGACCGCGCACGGTGGCGACGACTACTTCGCGCATCCCGGCTCGGTCGGGCGCGCGGCGCCGACGATCGAGTTGCGCGTCGTCGACGACGCCGGGCTCGACGCGCCCGCCGGCGCGCGCGGCGAGGTGTGGATCAAGGGCCCCACCGTGATGAACCGTGGCTACTGGCGCCGGCCCGACGCGAACGAGGCCGCGTTCACCGACGGCTGGTTCCACACCGGCGACGTCGGCTACCTCGACGCCGACGGTTTCCTGTTCCTCGTCGACCGCGCGAAGGACATGATCATCCGCGCCGGCGAGAACGTCTACTGCGTCGAGGTAGAGAACGTACTGTTCGACCACCCCGACGTCATCGACGCCGCGGTCGTCGGGGTGCCGCACAAGACACTCGGTGAGGAAGTCAAGGCTGTCGTGCAGTTGAAGCCCGCGTCGACGGCGACCGAGGCCGACATCCGCGCGTTCTGTCGTGAGCACCTCGCCGACTTCAAGGTGCCCGAGTACGTCGAGATCAGGAGCGAGCCGCTGCCGCGCAATCCGGCCGGCAAGGTCTTGAAGAACGTGCTACGCGGCGGCGAGTCGGCGTTCGCCCCGGCCGCCGACGACGACCAGGCGCTGTAGCGCGCGGCGGGACGGTCGCCGGCGTGCTCCTCAACGTCCATCGCGCGTGGGGCTACGCGGCCATCGTCGCGAACTTTCTCGCCGGTGCGTACACGCTGAGCGCGTGGAAGTGGCCCCGGCTGCGCACGCGCTGGCTCTGGTGGCCGACGATCATCGCCGAAGCGATGATGTTGATCCAGGTGTTCCTCGGTGTGTTGCTCGTGACCGCGCAGAACTTCAAGCCCCCGCGTTTTCACATGTTCTACGGTTTCGTGTCGTTCATCTCGATCGGCTTGCTGTACTCCTACCGGTACGTGTGGCGCGCGAAGGGTTGGATGGAGTTGGCCTACGGGCTCGGCGGGCTCTTCATCATGGGTCTCGGCATCCGTGCGGTCTTGCAAGTGGTGGGGAAGTGACCCGCCGGCGCGTGCTCCTGCTCTTCGGCGGCCGGTCGGCCGAGCACGACGTGTCCCGGGCCACCGCGGTCGCGGTTGCGAGCGCGCTCGATCGGTCGAAGTACGACGTCGTGCCGGTCGCGATCACCACCGACGGTCGATGGTTGCTCGCCGACGACGCCGTCGCGCAGCTCGAAGGCGCGCGCGACGCGCTGCCGGCAGCCTTCGCGGTGTCGGGTTCGCCGGTGGAGCTGCCGAGTGAACCGGGGCGGGCCGAGTTGGTGAAGCTCGGCAGCGGCTCACCGCTCGCCGTCGACGTCGTGCTGCCGTTGCTGCACGGACCGTACGGCGAAGACGGAACGGTGCAGGGACTGCTCGAGTTGGCGGGGCTGCCCTACGTCGGCGCGGGCGTGTTGGGCTCCGCCGTCGGCATGGACAAGATCATGATGAAGCGCGCGTTCGCGGCGGCCGGTCTGCCCCAGGCGCGCTACCTCGCGCTTCGTGACACCCACGACGCGGGCGAGTTCGCCGACCGCGTCGAGCGCGAGCTCGGGCTGCCGTGCTTCGTGAAGCCTTCGAACATGGGCTCGTCGGTGGGTGTGTCGAAGGTGCGGACGCGAGCGGAGCTCACGAGCGCGATCGCGCACGCCTTCGGCTACGACGAGTGGATCATCGCGGAGGAGGCAATCGTCGGGCGCGAGATCGAGGTCGCGGTGCTCGGTGACGATCCGCCGGAGGCGTCGGTCCCCGGCGAGGTGATCCCGGCGGCCGACTTCTACGACTACGACGACAAGTACGAAGACGGCAAGGCGCAGCTGCTCGTGCCCGCGCCGCTGCCCGACGCGCAAGCCCTCGAGGTGCGCGATCTCGCGGTGCGGGCGTTCGAGGCGTGCCGGTGCGAGGCGATGGCGCGGGTCGACTGCTTCTTGCGGGCCGACGGCGTGTTCTTGTTGAACGAGCTCAACACGATCCCGGGCTTCACGCCGATCTCGATGTATCCCAAGCTGTGGGGGGCGACCGGTGTGTCGTACTCCGCGCTGCTCGATCGCCTGATCGACCTGGCCGTGGAGCGCCACGCCCGCCGCATCCGCCGCGCCGGCCGCCAGCGATAACCCGTAAGGCGTCTGTGGACCACACATCGTGTGGTCCACAGACGCCTCGGAGGCTCTGCGCCGCTATCCGGCGCGGGCGAGGTGCTGGCGGAGCAGGCGGGTGGCGAGGTGGGCCCCGGAGTCGAGCTCGTCGTCGGTAACCGGAACGCCGAACCATCCGTTCTCGGCGAGCTCGAGCCGGCGGGTCGTGTCGCGCATGTACTTGTCGCGTCCGCCGTGCCACTTGTACGGATCGAATTCGCAGTACACCTTCGCTTCGGGCCATGCGAAGTCGAGTCGCGCCCAACGGGTGGACGACAGGTCGACGCGATGCTGTGGAACCGGTTCCGGGACGCCCGCGGCGCGCAGGAGCTGCAGGAGCCGAAGTTCGGGAGTGCTCTCCGTCCGTCGAACCGGCGGCACGAAGTTGGCGAGGAGCTCCTTCACGACCCAGCCACCCGGACGCAGCACCGCGCCGAGCCGTTCCCATTCCTTCCAGACCCGGGCAACGTCCACGAGATCACGACGCAGAGCCTCGTGCAGCGCAAGCTCGAGTGTGCTGGCACGGAGCTCGCCGCGCGCGACGAGGAGGGCGAGATCGCAGATCACGCGCGCCGGCCGGGTCACGCGGATGCCGTGCAGGCAGGTCACGTCGAGGTCGCTCAGGAAGCGACTCTCGTGCGTCGCGACGTTGTCGAACTGCACTCGGCGATGACGGGGCGATGTGATCTCGACGATTTCGCTGCCCGCGGGCAATCCCCACATCTCGGCGGCCGCGCGGAACGACACACAGCTCGCGCCCGAGCTCGCAAGGGTTGCAGCCAGCAACTGCTGATGCCAACTCTTCGGAGAGCCGGCGAGGCGGTACACACCGTCGTGCACATGCTCGAGCAGCCGTTTCTTCAGGCGATGCTCGACCTGCCGTCGCGAGCCGAACTCCAACAGTTGCTCGCGCGTGACCACGGAGTGCTGATGCCCGGCGAGCTCGAGCATCCGCCGGTCGAAGTCGACGCCGGCCTTCGACAACGTGCCCGAGCGGTCGGCG
>Ga0265313_10004756_pt1 | contig 10237 bp, 3 predicted proteins | sample 4123metaG_FD_203122 | JGI IMG/M metagenome (GOLD analysis project Ga0265313, IMG submission 203122) | Rhizosphere microbial communities from Carex aquatilis grown in University of Washington, Seatle, WA, United States - 4-1-23 metaG | ecosystem: Host-associated > Plants > Roots > Rhizosphere >...
CAGCCAGCCTGCAATCCCAAGCCAGGCAGGCGTAGAATTCCCACCATGCGCGCACCCCGATCCCTGTTTCCGTTCCTCCTTGCACTCTCGCTCCTGCCCGTGGCACCCGGGCAGACGGCCGCGCCGTCCGGCGCTCCCTCCTGGCCCGCTCCCACCCAGGTTTCACACCCGTGGACCCGGTGGTGGTGGCTCGGCAGCGCGGTCGACGTGCCCAATCTCCAGCGGCTGCTCACCGAATACCGCGATGCCGGGCTCGGCGGCGTCGAGATCTGCCCGATCTATGGGGCCAAGGGCTACGAAAAGCAGTTCATCCCCTATCTGTCGCCAAAGTGGATGGAGATGTTTGGGGCGACGACTGAAACCGCCTCCAGGCTCGGAATCGGTGTCGATCTGACGACCGGGACGGGCTGGCCGAACGGCGGCCCCTGGGTGACAGCGGAACAGGCCTCCGAGTCGGCGTCGATAGAGCGGTATCCGATCGGCGCCGATGGAAAGCTTTCGGCCTCCTTCGGCGCGGCTCATGCCTCGACCCCCGGAGCCCCGCCGGATGGAAATGGCGCAGTCCGAATGGATGGGTTGCTCGCCGGATCCTCTTCGGGCAAGCTTCTCTGCCTGATGGCGGTGGGACCCGACGGCGCCCGGACCGATCTGACCAGCTTGGTCGGCGCCGGCCGCATTGACTGGACGGCGCCCGGGCCCGGCTGGAAAGTCTACGCCCTGACCGCGCGCCAGCCCGTGCAAAAGGTCAAGCGGGCAGCGCCGGGTGGCGAGGGCAACGTCGTCGATCCCTATTCGGTAGCTGCGATCGACGCCTACCTGTCCAAGTTTGACCAGGCGTTCCAGGCGTACGGAGGGCAGCGGCCGCGCGCCATGTTTCACGATTCATTCGAGTATTTTGCCGCCAACTGGACGCCGGATTTTTTCAAGGAGTTTTCCGCCCGGCGGGGATATGACCTGCGGGACCACCTGGCCGGACTGGCCGGGGACGGTGATCCGGACACCGCCGCACGCGTGAGGGAGGACTACAGGCGCACGATCGGAGAACTCCACGAGGCTTACGTCGCGCGCTGGACGGAATGGAGCCACGCCCACGGCAGCGTGACCCGCGACCAGGCGCATGGCGCTCCCGCAAACATCGAGGACGTGTACGCGGCGAGCGACATCCCGGAAACCGAGGGCGCCTTCGGCGGCGGCACCGACGAGCAGATACCCATGATGATGTTCGCCTCCTCGGCGGCGCACACGACGGGGCGCGCGCTGGCCTCCTCCGAGACATTCACCTGGCTCGGCGAGCACTTTCAGGTCCCGCTCGCGCGGCTGAAGCCGGCGGTGGACCGGTTCTACCTGGCGGGCATCAATCACATATTCTACCAGGGGATACCGTATTCGCCTGCGGAGGCCCCGTGGCCCGGCTGGCTGTTCTACGCATCGGTTCATTTTGGCCCCAATGGCGGCATCTGGCACGACCTGCCCTCGTTCAACGCCTATGCGACCCGCTGCCAGTCGATCCTGCAGTCCGGAAAACCCGACAACGACCTCCTGCTCTATTTCCCCGTGGCCGACTTCTGGCAGCGGATAGGCCCGCCGCCCGGCTCCCGGGCGCCCGCGGGGCGCGGCGGCCGCGGCGCGGACCCGCTGGTCGAGCAATTTACAACGCCGGGCAACTGGATGCTCGGGACACCGTTCCACAAGGCTGCGATGGCGCTTTGGAGCAAAGGCTACAGCTTTGACGAGGTCACCGACAACCTCCTGATGAAGGCGCAGGTTGACCATGCCGCAGGCGGACGGGCGGGCGTCAGGCTCGGCGGAAATTGGTATGCCGCGATCGTGATACCCACGTGCCGCCTCATGCCCGTCGAAACCCTGCGCAAACTCCTCGACCTGGCCCGGGACGGTGCGACAGTCATCTTTCAGGGCGCAATCCCCTCCGATGTTCCCGGCCTGGCCAACCTCGAAGACCGGCGGGCCGAAATTCGCAAGCTGCGCGGGGAGGTGCCCATCCAGGATGAAACCGCCCTTGTCGGCACCGGCCGGATTTGGGCCGGCAAGGCCGGCCAGCCGGATGACTCGCTCCTGTCCTCCATCGACGCCTCCGGAATCGCCCGGGAGCGCATGGCCGACGCGGGTCTTCACTACGTCCGCCGACTGAGCGTGGACGGGGACGACTACTTCATCGTCAACAAGGGGACTTCGCCGGTCGACGGCTGGGTGACCCTCTCGCGCGACGCCGTTTCCGCAGCTCTCCTCGACCCGCTCTATCCGGATCGAATCGGAATCGCGGCGACACGGCATGTCCCGGGCGGCACGGATGTTTATCTCCAGCTGAACCCCGGCGATTCGATTTTCGTGCGGACGTACTCCCGTTCGGCGCCCGGCGGCGCGGCATGGCAGTACCTTCGGACCGGCGCCGAGAACGCGCGCACGCTCGCCGGAGAGTGGAGCGTCCACTTCATCGAAGGGGGGCCGGCTCTTCCCAAGGACTACAAGACCTCCGAGCTTGCGTCATGGACGGACCGCGACGACCCGGAGGGCAGGCGGTTTGCCGGTTCTGCGGTCTACAGGCTGGATTTCGACATGCCCGCGAGTTCGTTCGGACCCGGCGGGGCACCCGTTCAGGAGTGGCGGCTCGATCTCGGCAAGGTGGCCGAGAGCGCCCGCGTGCGCCTGAATGCCCGTGACGTCACAACTCTTTGGTGCGAGCCTTTTTCCGCCGATGTCGGTCGGTTCCTTGCGCCGGGAAACAACGTTCTCGAAATCGAGGTGACCAACGTCGCAGCCAACCGGATCCGCGATCTCGATCAGCGCCACGTAAGCTGGAAGAGCTTCTACGAAATCAATTTTGTGAACATCAACTACCGCTCCTTCGACGCATCGGGCTGGCCGCTGCGGGCATCGGGCCTCCTCGGCCCGGTCACGCTCGCCCCCCGGAATGTCGTTGCGCCCCGGTAGCCCGGACAAGTCCAGGCGCCGTCAATGCCCCGCGGGCGGCGGCGCCTCAAGCGCGTACATGGCCGAGCCGGCGAGGAGGAAGCAGCCCACCCCAAAATCGTCGAAATTGGGTTTGCTGTCGAAGCCCACGGGCTGGCTGTCCGACGGCTGCTTGCCCGTCCCCTGGACATATCCGAGAAACCCGTCTTCGTGCTCGGCCTGGGTCGCGAGCCCATTCCAGGCCCGGACGACGACGGGCAGGTACTCGTCGCGGGGCAGGACACCGTGGCGGATCCCCCACGCCAGCGCGTAAGTGAAGAGGGCCGTGCCGCTCGTCTCCTTTCCGCCAAAATGATTCGGGTCGAGAAGGCTCACGTTCCAGAACCCGTCCGGCCTCTGGACCGCCTTCACCGCAGAGGACATTGACTGGAGGATGGCGACATACTCGCCGCGGTAGGGAGCGCCCTCCGGCATCTCCTCAAGCGCCCTCACAAGCGCCGCCATCACCCAGCCGTTTCCACGCGACCAATAGCAATTCCGGCCGTTGGGCTCTCGGTAGGGCGGAACAAAATCAGCGTCCCTGAACCAGAGCCCGGCCTTGGGATCATACAATCCGGGCTTGCCGCCGCCTCCGTCGCGGGCTCTCGCAAACCACTCGTGCATGTGCGAATAATAGTCCGGATTGCCACTGACGGCCCCGAGCTTGGCAAAAACGGGCATGGCCATCTGGAAGGCGTCGATCCACCACCAGTCGTCGCGGCGAGGGCTGGCGATCATCCGGTCGATGCATGCCTTTATCTCGGCAATTCGCTCCGGCTTCGGGTCCAGCCGGTAGAGCTCGATGTAGGTCTGGGCGCAGCATTGGTCGTCGGCGCTTCGGGTGGCTGTCCCGGCCCGGAGGCCCCACTTGTGCGCCTCGGCCCAGGACAGGGCGTAATCGAGGTACCTCGGGTCGCGGTCGATCCCATAAAGGGTCATCAGCCCCTCGTAGTAGACGCTTCGGGTCCAGATGTTGCTGGGCCTCGGCTTGTCCGTAACGATATCCGGCCGCGGATCCGGGTTCTCCTTCATGAACCAGGCGTTGGCCAGCCGCATCCTTTCGAGAATCTGATCGGGCGGGGGCAGCTGCGGCTGGACCCGCCCGCAGGACAGGGCCAAACAGGCAAAGCCGCATGCCACGGCGAAGGCTTTTAGGGGTCTCATCGCAGGTCCGGGCGACCGCATGTCATCGTCACATTTCCAGCCAACAGTCAAGCTCTTGAGGTGAAATCGCAGCTATTTTCAGACAGTTCAGTTCAGAAACTTATCGAGGCCATTCGACCCTCCGACGCAGCGTCTTTCTCCGCTGTTTTCGGGGCTGCCGGCCGGCATCGCCGGTCCTTGGGCGGCCGCGTTGAAGATTGTATTTCGATCCCCGTTGGAGTTGGATTTCTGCGATCCGCTGTTGGCCGCCCCCCCCCTTTTTTCCGGCGCCCCGGCGCCCGGAGTTTCCCCCACCCAGCCATCCGTTTCCCACCATGACCTCCCGCCCCATCCTGCTGACGCTGGCCTGCCTGGCCGCGTTTTCCGTAGCCGCTCGGCGCACAGCCGCAGCCGACCCGGTCAAATTGACCGAAGTCGACGAGGTGATCCCGACCTATCTGTCGGAACCGCCCGATCCGAACCCGATGTTCTACTTCGGACGCGAATCGCAGGGCGCCCAGGGGCGCATCTATCCCTATCCGCTTTACGACAACCTCACCAATGAGAAGGCCGGCCGCACCTACCATGTGGTGTATCTCGAAAACGAATATATCAAGATCGCCATCCTGCCGGAAATCGGCGGCCGGCTGTTCCAGGCGCTCGACAAGACGAACAACTACGACTTCATCTACCACCAGCACGTCATCAAGCCCTCCCTGATCGGGCTGATCGGCGCGTGGATTTCCGGCGGCATCGAGTGGAACATCCCGCACCACCACCGGGCGAGCACCTTCCTGCCCGTTCAGTACCGGACCGAGGAGAACCCAGACGGAAGCAAGACGATCTGGGTCGGGGAGCTCGAAATACGCCAGCGCATGCGCTGGGCCGTTGGGTACACGCTGCGGCCGGGCCGTTCGGTCCTGGAATGCTCCGTTCGCATCCTCAACCGCACGCCGCTTCCGAACTCGATGCTCTGCTTCGCCAACGTGGCGGTGAGCGCCAATGACAACTACCAGGTCATATTCCCGCCCAGCACCCAGTACGTTACCTATCACGGCAAGCGGGACTTCGCCGAATGGCCGATCGCGCGCTCGCGCTTCAACGGGTCGGATTTCACCGCGGGCGTCGATGTCAGCTGGTACAAGAACCATCCCACCGCGAACTCGATGTTCGCCTGGAACTACCAGGACGATTTCTTCGCCGGGTACGATCACGGCCGGGAGGCCGGCATCATAAGCGTGGCCGACCATCACGTCGTGCCGGGCAAGAAGTTCTGGACCTGGGGCGACGGGCCGCGCGGCCACATGCAGGACCATATCCTGACCGACACCGACGGCCCCTACATCGAGCTGATGGTGGGAGCCTATTCCGACAACCAGCCCGACTATTCGTGGATGCAGCCGTACGAGACGCGCGCATTCGAGATGCACTGGTACCCCTTCCAGGCGATCGGCGGTGTGAAAAACGCGAACCTGGACGCCGCCGTCAACCTGGAGGTGAAGGGCGGCGAGGCGAAATTCGGGTTCTGCGCGACGACGGCCTTCCCCGAGGCGACGGCGCGGGTGACGGCCCCGGGCCGGGTCCTTCTCGAACGGAAAATCTCGATCGATCCCGGCCATCCGTTCGTCGGCAGCATCGCCGTCCCGGCCGGCTTGGATGAACACGACGTTCGGGCCTCGCTCGAGGCGCAGGGGCGCGAACTGGTCGCCTACTCTCCAGTCCGGCTGCCGGCGATGGCAATGCCCCCGGCCGTCACGCCGCCGGCCGCCCCGACCGACATCAAGGAAGACGAGGAACTGGACCTGGTCGGCCAGCGGATCGACCAATTCCACGATCCGCTGCACGAGGCCGAGCCCTATTGGCGGGAGGCCCTCCGCCGCGATCCGGGCGACGTCGGGGCGCACGTCAATCTGGGCAGGATCGACCTTGCCTGCGCCCGATACGCCGATGCCGAGGATCATTTTCGCCAGGCGCTGGCCCGCCTCACCGCGCGCTACACGTCGCCGATGGACGCGGCGCCGTACTACTACCTCGCCGTCGTCCTCAAGGCCGAAGGCCGGGAGGCGGAGGCGTTTGACACGTTCTACAAGGCGGCATGGAGCCAGGAATGGCGGTCCCCCGCTTATTTCTCGCTGGCTGAAATCGCCTCGGCGCGGGGGGACTTCGCGGCCGCGCTCGATTTCGTCGACCGCTCCCTCGACGCCAACGCCCTCAACCTCCGGGCGCTGGGCCTCAAGGCCTCGCTTTTGCGCCACCTCGACCGCAACCAGGAGATCTCTCCCCTGCTGGCCCAGGCCGGGCGGAAGACCGACGGGCTCGACGTCCGGCTCATGGCGGAGGCATGGTTCCTGGACCCCGGCTCAACGGAGGCAAAGGCGCTCTTTGCGACTTTGACCAACCACAGCCCGACGGCGCAGGAGACGGCCGCGGAATACGCCGATGCCGGCCTCTATCAGGACGGCCTCGATCTTCTCCAGGCGGCGGTCAAGTCGGCCGGCGCTGCGCCCATCTCCCCCATAGTCTACTACTACATGGGCGACTTCGCGGAAAAGCTGGGCCATGCCGCCGAGGCGGCGGAATACCGCCGTCTCGCAGTACTGCGCCCGACCGACTACGTCTTCCCGTTCCAGTCCGAGGTCATCCCGGTGCTCCGCCGCGCGATCGCCGCCAATCCGGCCGACGCACGAGCCCCGTATTACCTCGGCAACCTCCTCTTCGACTGGCAGCCCGCCGAGGCGGTCAAGCTCTGGGAGCGCGCCGCCGAGCTCGACCCGTCCTTCCCCATCGTCTGGCGGAACCTGTCCCAGGCTTACGCGCATGCCGCCGGGGACGAGGCACGCGCAAAGGCCATCACCTGCCTCGAGAAGGCCGTGGCCGTCGGGGGCTCGTACCCGAGCCATTTTTCGGAACTCGACCAGCTCTATGCCGCTGACGGCCGGTCGGTCGAAACGCGTCTGGCGATGCTTGAGTCGCACGAGGCTGTTGCGCAAAAGGATGACGGGGCCCTGGCCAGCCTCATCTATCTGAAGACCTTCGCCGGAAAGGCCGACCAGGCCATCGCCATTCTGCAGGGCCACGTTTTCCACATCTGGGAGAGCGAAACGCGCTTCGACACCGGAGCCGAGTGGATGGACGCCCACCTGGTGGCCGGACTCGCGCGCTTTGACGCCGGCCGGTACCAGGAAGCGCTCACCGACTTCCAGGCGGCATCGAGCTTCCCGGAGAACCTCCGCGCGATGCGGGACGACTCCGCAGGCGCCATGGAGGTGGCCTACTGGACGGGCTGCGTTTATGAAAAGCTCGGCGATTCCGCAAAGGCCGGCCAGGCCTGGACCGAGGCGGCCGCCCCAGCCCGTTCGGAAGCGAGGCCCTCATGGATGAGGGAGAATCCGGCCGTTACAGCGACCCGGCGTTTTTACCAGGCCATGGCGATGCAGAAACTCGGCCAGGCCGATCGCGCCAACACGATCTTCCGGGACTTGGTTCAGTCGGGCCTTGCCGTCCTTCAGAATACGGCGAGACAGCCCGCAGGCCCCGGCCCGGCGACACCGATGTCCCCGCGAGCCCGCGCGTCCGCCGGGCACTATGTCTGCGGTCTCGGCTATGCCGGCTCCGGCGATCCTGCCAAGGCCCGCTCGGAACTCACCGCCTCCCTGGCGGCGAGCCCCGACAACCTTGATGCAAAGCTCGCCCTCGCCTTTGCGCCCAGCTCAAAATGAAGAACAACCTGTCTCGCATTTCCCTTCCCTTTCTCGCCTTCGCGTGCCTGGCCGGCAGCGTCCGCCCGGCCGACCTCGAGCAGCCGGTTCCGGCCACCCGCAGGGTCGCCCCTGGGAAGTTCCAGGCCACCTGGGAATCTCTCGCCCAGAACTACCAGTGCCCCGACTGGTTTCGGGACGCCAAGTTTGGCATCTGGGCGCACTGGACGGCGCAATGCGTCCCGGAGCAGGGCGACTGGTATGCGCGCAACATGTATATTCAGGGCTCGCCGCAGTATGATTACAACGTCGAGCACTACGGGCACCCGTCGAAGTTCGGCTTCATGGAATTCGACAACCTGTGGAAGGCCGAGAACTGGGACCCGGACAGGCTGATGGACCTCTACAAGCGCGCGGGCGCGAAGTACTTCGTCGCGCTGGCGAACCACCACGACAATTTCGACGCCTACGACTCGAAGTATCACGAGTGGAATTCCGTCAACGTCGGGCCGAAGAAGGACATCGTGGGCATCTGGGCCAAGGCGGCCCGCGCCAAGGGCCTGCGCTTCGGCGTGACCAACCATTCCTCGCACGCATGGCATTGGTTCCAGGCCGCCTACGGCCATGACGTCGAGGGCCCGCTCGCGGGGGTGCCCTACGACGCCGCGACGCTCACCAAGGCCGACGGCAAGGGCAAGTGGTGGGACGGGCTCGACCCGCAGGAATTGTACGTCGGGCTGCGCATGCCGTTCCCCAACGACATCAAGACGATCAAGGACGCCAACGCCTGGCATAAGAAGAACGACGCAGTCTGGCACGAGGACGTTCCGCCCAACGACGATGGGTACTCGAACAAGTGGTTCTACCGGACGCAGGATCTCGTGGACAAATACCATCCCGACCTGCTCTATTTCGACGACGACGAGCTTCCGCTCGGCCAGGCCGGTCTCGACATCGCCGCTCATTTCTACAACGCCAACACCGTGTTTCACAACGGCAGACTGGAAGCCGTGCTGAATGCCAAGCACCCGGCGCCGGCGCACCGCCCGGCCTTTGTTGCCGACTATGAACGGGGAGTCGCCGAGGAAATCCGGCCGGATCCCTGGCAGACGGACACCTGCATCGGCTCGTGGCACTACAAGCGGAGCCTTTTCGACGAGCACAAGTACAAGACGGTCAGCCAGGTTGTCCACATGCTCGTCGATATCGTGAGCAAGAACGGCAACCTGCTGCTCAACATACCCGTGCGCGGCGACGGGACGATCGACGAGGACGAGACGGCCTTCCTCGGCGGCATGGCAAAATGGATGGACATCAACAGCGAGGCGATCTTCGGGACGCGCCCCTGGGTCGCCTACGGCGAGGGACCCTCGACGGAGGAGAAGGTGGAGGCGGGCACATTCGGCGGCGCGCGGGACGTCCGCAGCAAGCCGTACACCTCGCAGGATCTGCGCTTCACGACCAAGGGCGACGCGATCTACGCGATCTTCCTCGACTGGCCCGCAGACGGCAAAATCGTCGTAAGATCATTCGCAGCCGGCGCAGCGCAAACGCCCGCCCGGCTGCCGAAGGAGATAGCCGGCGTGTCCCTGCTGGGCTCGGGCGAGAAGCTCGCCTGGACACGCGACGGCGACGGCCTCCACGTCACGCTTCCGGGCGAAAGGCCCGGAAACGACGCCTACTCGCTCAAGGTGACCCTCAGGTAGCCCGCCCGCCGGCAGGCCCGATCCCGCCATCTTTCCGGACCGCTTCCGGGAAGATCACGCCGAGCGTTCTCGTCACGACGGCGTCGGACGGCTTGTCCAGGCCCGAGGCGTCGTAGCCGGCGAATTGCTCCAGAAGCATGCCGTAGTACAGGGCGGTGAATCCCCAGAACCGCGTCTGGCCGAGACCTTCGCCGGTTTCCGCGTTGTAGTATTCGCGCAGGACGGGGTTCTTGACCAGGGCCATGTCCAGGAGGCGCGCGGCGAGCTCCTTGGCTGCGTCGTTGAAGCCGTACCGGCGCAACCCGTGAAAGGCCATGTAGTTGGTCGGCGCCCAGGTCGGCCCGCGCCAGTTGCATTCATGGTGGGATCCCTGGTAGTAGTCCGGTTCGGTCTTCGCGTAGCTCGCGATCGGGTACGCCAGCCAGAATTCCTTTTCGTTCAGGATGTGCTCCTCGACGATCCGCTTCGCCCGTTCGGGCGTCGCGGCGCCGGCAAAAAGGGTCATGAAGCAGGTGGCCGACTTGACCTTCACCAGGTGCCCGTTCCGCTCGTCGCGGTCGTAGTACATTCCGTCGGCCTCGTCCCAGAGGTAACGGTTGATCAGGTCGCAGACGCGGTCCGCACGGGCGTCGAATCCCCTGGCGTCCGCTGTTTCCCCCAGGCTGCGCGCAATTACGGCCATCGCCCGGAGTTCCCGCACCAGGTAGGACGCGAGATCCGATC
>Ga0265313_10004757_pt1 | contig 10236 bp, 9 predicted proteins | sample 4123metaG_FD_203122 | JGI IMG/M metagenome (GOLD analysis project Ga0265313, IMG submission 203122) | Rhizosphere microbial communities from Carex aquatilis grown in University of Washington, Seatle, WA, United States - 4-1-23 metaG | ecosystem: Host-associated > Plants > Roots > Rhizosphere >...
GGCGGCGACGACGAGCAGGAATCCCCAGCGCCAGGCGCGGTGATCCAGGAGCGGACGCATCGCGCGTTGATAGAGCCGCGTGAACCAGGTATCCGGCGTGGCTTCTTCGGCGGCTTCCTCTTCCTCGGTGAGGGGCGAATCGATGAACGCGGCGGCTTGGGCTGGCCGCAAGGCGTGGCCCTTGAGAATCTTTAGCGCGGCCCAAGGGGTGACCGCGAAGGCGACCAGGAGCGAGAAGAGCATCGCCGCACTCGATCCAATCGGGATCGGGCGCATGTAGGGCCCCATAAGTCCGCTGACGAAGGCCATCGGCAGCACGGCCGCAATCACGGCCCAGGTCGCCAGGATCGTGGGGTTTCCGACCTCATCGACCGCCTCGACTGCGATCTGGAGCAGGCGCTTGCGTCGGCAGCTGGGGAGACCCATGTGTCGGACAATATTTTCGACGACGACGATCGCGTCATCCACGAGGATGCCGATCGAGAAGATAAGGGCAAAGAGCGTGATCCGGTTGAGCGTGTAACCGTAGAGATAGAAGACGAGGAGCGTGAGGCCCAGGGTTACCGGGATGGCCAGGAGAACGACCAGGGATTCGCGCCAACCGAGGAAGAGGAGAATCAGGATGGCGACACCGAAGACCGCCAATCCCATGTGGAGCAGCAGTTCGTTGGACTTGTCGCGGGCGGTCGCCCCGTAGTCGCGGGTAACTGAGACTCCGATGTCGGCCGGAATGAGGTTGCCGCGGAGATTATCGACTTTCGCGACCACGGCCTTAACCACGTCCACGGCGTTTGCGCCGGGACGTTTGGCGATGCTTAGGGTAACGGCGGCTTCCTCGTTCGGGATGCTGCCGCCGTGGCCGAAGAGGACATAATCCGAGGGATCAGCGGGCTGATCGACAATTTGGGCCACCTCGCGCAGGTAGATCGGCTTGCCGTCGAAGACACCGACGACGACGGCCCCGACATCCCGGGCGTTCCTGAAAAAGTCACCGGTCTGGAGCAGGGTCTCGCGATTGGCGAAGGCTTGCGACCCCGTTTGCGCCTGGGCGTTGGCCTGTTGCAGCATCGGAACCAGGACGCCCGGGCTCAGATTGCGGGACGCCAGGCGCTGCGGATCGAGGAGCACCTGGATCGAGCTGGGCTGGCCCCCGATGACCGTCGTTTCCGCGACCTGCGGCAGGGCCTTGATGGTGTCCTCGACCTGCACCGCCAGTTGACGGAGCGTCGCGTGGTCGTACCGGGAGCTGTGGAAGGTGAGGGCCAGAATCGGCACGTCGTCGATCGTCCGCGACTTGATCAGCGGAGGCATGACCCCAAGCGGCATGCGGTCGAGATTGGCCTGGAGCTTCTGGTTCAGCCGGACCAGGGCCGCCTCGGGGTCGATGCCGACCTTGAAGCGGACAATGGTCATGTCGGCACCGGGGCTCGCCGTTGAATAGAGGTACTCGACCCCGGGGATCTCCCAGAGGAGCATCTCCATGGGCCGGGTGACGCGGTTCTCTATCTCGTGGGCCGTAGCCCCCGGCATGGCTACCATGACATCGATCATCGGCACCTTGATCTGCGGCTCCTCTTCGCGGGGTAGGAGGAGCACGGCAAAGACGCCGAGAAGCAGGGACGCTGCGATCAGGATGGGCGTCAGCTTCGAGTCGATGAAGAGCGACGCCATCCGGCCGGCAAAGCCGTAGCGGGCCGGCTCATTGAAGGGGGACGAGGCGGGGGCTTTCACGGCTGAATCTCCAGCATTTGTCCTTCCTGCATGCCGGCCGGCTGGGCCAGGATCACCCGATCGCCGTCATCGAGGCCGGAGAGAATTTCGACCTGATTGCCGCGCCGGGCTCCGGTCGTGACCAGTCGGAGCACCGCACGGTTATTGCTGCCGGCGACAAAGACCCGCTCCATCTGGCCCAGGGTCGTGACAGCCGCCCAAGGCGTCAGCAACGCCCGGATCGGTGCTCCGGGAACTTGAATTCTGACAAATTGGCCGGAACGAACCGCCACGCTGTCGGGCACGGTGATTTTGACGGCTACCGTGTGGGCGTTGGGATCGGCCGCAGAGGAAATCTCGCTGATCTTTCCCGAGAAGGCGACGCCTTCGGCCGGCGTTTGAACCACGAGCAGCTTTCCCACGCTCAGGTCTCCAGCCAACGAGTCGGGTACGCCCGCCTGCACCTCAAAGCCGTCCGAACCCTCGATTGCGACGAGGGGAAGTCCGGGTGAGGCCAGATCGCCGACATTGGCAAATTTCTGCGTAATTACCCCATCGAAGGGGGCTTGGAGGGTGGCGTAGCTGAGCATAACCTTGGCTTCTTGCAGCATCGCTTTGTCGCCGGCATAGCGGTCCTCGAGATCCTTCACCATGGTGGCCGTGCTGGCCCCTTTGGGAAGGAGTTCGCGCTCCCGCGCCAGGTCGCGACTGGCCTGGTTGAATTGGGACTCGGCTTGGGCCACCCGGGCGTTGATTTCACCGGCGCTGATGGTCACCAGGGTGTCGCCGCGCTTCACCCGCTGACCGAGCATGAAGGGCATGGTCTCGATTGACCCCATCACTTTGGCGGCCAATTGGGCCCGCTCGACGGCATGGACGGTGCCGGTGATCTCGGTCAGAATGGGCACGGTCTCCAGGTGGACGAGGGTGACCTGCACCTTGATCGGAGGGAGGGAAGGACCGGCACTGGAATCGGGCGCCGGGCGACCGCAACCGGCAAGGAGCGCCAAGGCAAACGCGACGGAAAGAGGGATAATCGATTTCATGGGAGTAAAACTAGGGTTGGGGCAACGGGTCGAATCCCAAGGCCCGGCGGAGATCGACAACCGCCATGCGTTCGTCGGCGGCGGCCACGGTCCGGCGGAGCCGGGCCTCGATGAGCCGGCTCTCCGCGCCAATCAGGTCGGAGGTCAAGAGCGCCTCCTTTTGAAAACGTGCTTGGGTGAGCGAGGCGCTCTCTTCGGCTTGCTCGACTGCACTTGCGGTGACGTTGAGCCGGGCCACGGCGTCATCGTGGGCGAGCCGGGCCTGTTCGACTTCGAGTCCAATTCCCAATTCAGCTTTGCGCCGAAATTCCTTTACCTGAATCCGTTCTGCAGCCGCTTGGCGTATTTTTCCGGAGGTCTGTCCGCCGTCGAAGAGGTTCACGTCGACCGATAAGCCGGCCAGCCAGCTATCGGCGCCGCGGTTGAGCTGCCAGCCGTGGTCGTATTGGTAGCTGGCGAACGCGTTCACGGAGGGCCGATGGCCGCTGCGAGCGGCCTCGACCATGGCTTCGGCGGCGCGTTGGCGTGCGTCCAGGCCGAGCAGTTCGGGTCGCTGCGAGTAGTCCCGGGTGTCCGGAGCCGTCAGCCGGGCGAGCGAGGGATCGTTGGGTGCAAGGTCCACTGGCGAATCGGTGGCGTCTTGGCCCAACACGAAGTCGAACGCTCGTTCTGCCAGGGCCGCTCCGTGGCGGGCGGAGGAGAGGGTCTCCCGGGTCTGGGCCAACTGGACCTTGAGGCTAAGGAGGTCCGCTTTGAGCAGCTGGCCGGCATCAAAGCGGGCTTGGGCCACCGAGACGGCCGCTTCGTAGGCTTTCACCCCTCCTTCCACGGCTCCGACAACTTCCCGGGCTTTCTGAAGGTTTAAGACGGACTTCACCACCTCCGCGGCGAGTTCGTGGCGCGCGGCATTAAGATCGTAATCGGCAGCCTGGGCACCTGCCCGGGCGGCTTGGCGGCCGGCGGAGGCCTTGCCGCCGCTGTAGAGGTTGTAGGCGACCGTTCCGGCGGCATCGAGATTGTCGATTTGGCCGGGATGATTGAAGTCCAACCCGAAACTAAACGCTCGCTGGTTCAGGATGGAGCCAAAGGCCATCATGGGGTTGTTGGTGTCCGTGTAGCGCCCGCTAACGGCAAGTTGGGGATACCAGGCGCTCTGAGCCTGCTGCACGAGTGCTTGGGCTCCCTCGACGCGGGCGCGGGCTACCAGCGCATCAGGACTATGGGCAAGCGCGTACGCCACCGCGCGGTCCAGTGTCCAGGGTTCCGCGGCGACGACCACAGAGGCGAAGGCGATGCAGGCGGTACCGGCGAAAAGGAAACGAAAGGGTGCGGAAAACATGAGGGTCAGCGGTGACTTTCATTGCGTCCGCCCCAGTGTATAATGCCGTCTTTGTCCAGCCATCCGAGTTTGCTTAGGACGAGGGAGGGCGGGCAGAAGCCGGTGAGTGCCGACTGCGCGAGGTTCGCGCCGACGAAGGTCGGCAGGAGGAGCCACCAAAGGCTCACAAAATAGGTCAAGGCAACCCCGAGGAGAACCAGGCTGCCGGCCATGAGGCGGATGAGGGACTCGATTTTCATATTCTCATTGACTTTGTATGCGCATATACGCATTTGCTTGTGATCATGTCAAGCCTTTGTTCCATTATGCGCATGGAAAAACGTGTCCCCCTCTCCGAAGCTGCGCTGGAGCTGGTTGCCCGCCGCTTTGCCGTGCTCTCGGAGCCGATGCGGCTGCGCCTGGTTCACGCCCTCTTCGACGGCGAGATGAACGTCAACGCGCTGGTCGAGGTGACCGGCGGCACGCAGACCAATGTCTCGCGTCACTTGCAAACCCTCACCCAGGCCAATGTGCTGACCCGGCGAAAGGAAGGGCTCCAGGTGTTCTACTCGATCTCTGATCCGTCGATCTTCAAGCTGTGCGAACTGGTATGCGGCAGCTTGGAAAAGCAGTTCACGAGGCAGGCCGGCGAGTTTGCCGGAGGCGCCCGCCGCTGAAGGGGGGCCGTTTTGCCGGTCGAATTTGGGTTCCCGCCTTTTCTTCAGGTCCTCCTCAAACCGTGACTGATTCTGGAGCGATTTTGCCCTGGCAGTCAGGCCACTTTTCCCGGGCGCCAACTGAACGCGAGCTTCTTGTGCGTCTGCGCACAGTCGCGGAGATACAAATTAATCAGGTTTTGGTGCGGGATTCCCGCCTGTAGCGACAATTCCTTAAAATAACCACTCCGAAAATCGTCAGCCCGCCGACTATGACGAGCTGGGCATTGATCGCAGTCATGAGCCCCAAGGGTATCATCGCAGCAACCGCGGCGAGGATAAGCGCGGTTATTGCGGCAACGCCGCCTCCGGGCGCGTGACCATGGAACAATATGGGCGACGCCGACTGCACAATGCCATATCCGATCACCCAAGGGGCCATGAACGCATCAACTTGCGAAATGCTCCAATGCAACGTGCCCTCCAGGAAGATAACCCCAGTTCTCGGCCTCGGCGTAGCGAAGGCGTCGTCGTGCTCGCGGGCCATGGTCGTACCCTTCTATGCCTTCCGCCTCCTTCTGACATCACCTTGAATTAATTGTCAGAAAGGTGCGGTCGCCGAGGATCGAATCCGGTGCTCGCTCGTTTTGCAAGCTAGCGACCGGTCAATAAGATCCGGGATTCCGTCGCAAGTCTCATATTTGCATGAGTTGCACGAGTCTGCAGGAGGTTGCACCAAGCGGCACCAATGTTGGCAGGAATTGAACAGGAATTCCGGGTGCGCAACGGCCGCGTTGCTCGACTCGATTTCTCAGCTCCGGGACCCTGTTGGCCCGAGGGGCGTCGCGTTCGCTGGCTCCGCGATCAGGACCTTGAACCTCGGATCGCTGCGAATCGAATCATACGAGGGATCGAGTCGAAGCACCTGCCGCGTCAGCAGGACCGCTCCACTCGGCAAGCCGATCAGTCCGGGTATCAGCGCAATGGCCTCATCGGTCCGTCCCAGCAATATCAGCAACCCCAACGCCCCAACGCTTGACCGTCGCCACCCATCCCCCTGGTCCTGCTCGATCCGCACGAAGACCCGACCGGCCTCCTCGACCCTGCCCAGGCGGGCCAGCACCTCACAGCGCACGACCATTGAATCGAGGTCCCCTGCCGCTCCCCGGTTATCGAGCATTGCGAGCGCTGCCGCCCAGTCGGCTCTGGCGGCTTCCTCGTGTCCAGCCAGCAGCTGCGCCCGGCCCGTCAACACGAGCTTTGGGCCGGTGAAGTATATGTCCTCGATAAAGTCCCGCGGGACCGCGCGCAGGAAATCGAGGGCGTGTTCCGGCTCTCGCCGCCACAGCCAGACCAACGTGGCGATGTTGACGCCGCGATTCTGCTGCAGCGTCGCCACCGGCACCTTCGCAAGCGAATCCCGGGCACGGTCCACGTCCCCGTGAAGGACCAATTGGAGCAGGGTGATGATAAGGTAGGCCCGCCCGGTAGGGGCCTGCGCGAGGGACTGTTCCGCGGCTTTCTCCGCCTCCGGAAGCTTGCCTAGGAAATAGTAGGCGCTGGCCTTGTCGGTCAGTGCAATGGGATCGCCTCCCGGTAGGGCCGCGGCACGGTCGTAGAGCGCGAACGCGTCCTCGATCTTCCCCAGATAGCGCTCAAGATGTCCGAAGTTGCGCAGGGCCCTCCTGTCGGTTGGATTCACCTTTAGGAGCGAAAGATACAGCTGTTCGGCTTCCGCGCGGCGCGCCGGCTGCCGGGTGAACGCAAGTGCGGTGGCGAGCTGAGCTTCATAGGAGGACGGGGACAGGGACAAAGCCCTTTGCGCGTCGCTCTCCAGGGCCTGAATTCGCGCCGCCGTACGATCATGGCCGTAGCCGAGCATCACGTATGAAAGCTGCGCGCGCGCCGCCCAGACTTCCGCATCGGCGGGATCGAGCGCCACGGCCTTGTCGCAAATCTGCTCGGCCAGCAGCATGTTTTCCCGATTGGTTACATCGGGCGCCTCGAACAGCGCCCGCGCCTTCTGCACGATCTGGCGGGCCTCCGAGAGGGGCGCAGCAGCAGGCAGGGGGCTGGTCGCCCCCTGCGTCCGATCGGCGCGCTCGGCGACGGTTTGCGCAATCGATAGCATCTTGGCGATCTCCTCAGGGCTTCGCCGCGGCCTGAGTGCGATATATACCAACGCCCCGGCGAAGATCGCCAGGCCAATCCAAAGCGGCACCGGCAAGCGCGTGGCCTTTGCTGCGGGGGTCAGGCCGGCGAGGCGCCGGGTGCCGCCGCGCAGCGCATCATCTGCCGGATTCCCGGCGAGCAACCTCGCCACCCGCGCGGCAAGTTCGCCGGGGGTATCACCTAACCTCAGCCTGGTCCATTGCACTTCCTTGAACTTCTCCGGGACGCGTGCCGCGGCATCCGCGACATCCCCGATGACGACGGGGAAAAGGAACGGATGGTCGTCGGCGAGCAGGTGGGAGCGATCGACCGCCAGCTTCCATTCGAGCCGGAAATACCCTTCCGCGCGCGCCTGCGTGTTCCCGGAAATCACAGGCACAAAGAGCGCGCAATCCTTGATCTGCGCGCGGATCCTCCGGTCCCAGGCGTCGCCGCCGCGCAATTCGCTTTGGTCGAACCACACCTCGACCCCTGCGGCGCGGAGGGCATCACAGATATTCCTGGCAGCCTCAGTGTCCTGCGAGGCGTAGCTAAGGAAGACCGCTCCACGTGGGGTAATGGTTTGTTCGATGTTAAGCACGTGCCTAAGGTGCCGAATCTGCGAACGGGGCGTGTCGCTGGCCAGTCCAAAGCCCCCGTTTCCCCAAGATGGTGCCGGCTGTCGGGGTTGAACCGGCCACGATCCGGCAACTGGCGGCCATAAAGTGTTAAACGCACGCTCAGTGATGTGTGCCTAAAACTGCCGAAAGGCCTCTGCCCACGATTGTGTTTTCGAACGCGCGTTTAATCCGTTTAACAAACGGTTTTCCTTAAAAAGCTATGACGTAATAGCTACTACGATTCTGTTAAACGCTGTGGCTGCCATTCGAATTGGCCTTGAAATGGTGCCCAGGTGTGGACTCGAACCGCGACGACATCGTCGGGGCGGCTGATCCCCACCCCGCCAGCGCCCTCGCGACGATCGGCAAGCTGGTGTTTTGCAGCTCTGTCCTTCCGTGGCGCTCGGGCCCGCGGAATGCCCCCTGGGCCGGCGTCCGGCACGGCGACATGGTGAAGGCCGCCCTGGACGACTTGATCGCGGTGCTGCCCCGGACGGGTCTCGTCTGGGGCGGCGACTGGAACCAGTCCCTGGCGGCCCCGGACTACTCCGGCAGCAAGGATGGGCTCCGCCACATCCAGGCCGCCGTCGAAAAGCTGGGGCTCCAGATGCCGACGGCGGCCCTTGCGCACCGCCTGCCGGGTTTGATGAGCATCGACCACATCGCGGTGGCCCGCGGGACCGCGGTAAAGGGCAGCGGCCGCGTGGTGGCCGCGGTGGCCGGCGTGCGTCTTTCGGACCACGACCTGTACTGGGTGGAGACGGCCTGAATCGGCCGTTTCCGGCCGTTTTGAACGCGCAGGTCATTGAACTTCCGCCCGATGGGGCCCGGTAAGGCGCAATGGTCGCGACCTTACACAGGGGCCGGCGCCCTGGGCCTATCCCCTCGATTGCGCCGCGATCCTCATGTGCGTGGCGGCTACCTCAGCCACCTGGGGTTCGGGAACCCCGGCGGCGCGTGCGATCTCCGGCCAGGCCACGAGTGCTGCATCCACGCCTTCGGAGGCGGCGTTCAGCTCGTCGGATGTGATGCCCGCATCGAGCAGCCACGGGTTGAGCCGGCTCAACTGGGGGACAACCTCGCCGCCGATCTTCATGCCGCGGTCGAGCCCGGGGCTGTGTGTCAGGTCGAACGCGGGGGCCAGGGCCCATGTCCGGGAGTCCTCGTTGTAGAGGAACGCATGGTTCTTCCCGTGGTCGTCCTGGTTCCCAGCCCGGAGGTTGAAAAGGAGCCGCCGGGCGATGGCGAGCAGGTCCGAGCGCGGACATCCGAGCTGAGCGCATGCACGTATCAGGTCGGCATAATCAAGGGAGCCCCTGGGCCGGTGCAGCAGACCGGCGAGGCTGTGAAAGTGGCGTTTCCTTCCGGACGGCTCCACGTCGAAACGCTCCACGAGGAGGTGGTCGCGCCCGTTGTCATCGGTGAGGATCCGCGCGCCGGGCGTCTCGATCCCCGCCCGGGCCGCCATGCGGAGGTAGGCCAGCTCCGCGCGGTGCCGATACGCGCCCTTTACGTTGAGCTTGAGGATGCAGGGCTTCTCCCCGTCGGCCAGCGGCTGTGCCGCGCCCCGAAGCCGGAGCGTGTTGTCAGGCTTGGCGTACACGAGGTACTTCGGGTGGGCGCCGCCGCCGGTGAGGCCGCTCGTGAAATTGGACAGGATGACCGTGATGTCGCCCTCGACAATGGCGCGGGCCTCCCGCTCCAGCGCTGCGGCGAGGATGCGATGGGACGGATCATCCGCCGGGCTCGCGACATCCATCGCCGGCAGGAAGCCGATGGCCCCCAGGCTGCGGCTGTTGATCCATGCCATGAGCCGGAAGGGCGTCGGTTTCCCAAGGGAGCGCTGTGCGAAGACCGATTCGGCGACGCGCCGGCCCCAGGTGTCCGGCAGGGCGTCGGAGATCATCCCCGGAACGCCGTCGTCCGCATCGTGGCAGTTGATCGGGCGCACATCGAACGGCAGCTTCAGGGGCGAGAGGTTGTGCCCCGTCTCAAGCCATGCCGGAACATAGCGGAACAGGATCGGCCCGCTGTGCAGGAGTTCGCCGACAACGCGCCCGTCGTGCCAGACGACGTTCAGGCGCTTGGGTGCGAGGGTGGGCTTCACGGAGCCTTTGGCTTGGCGGGGCGGGCGCGCTGGCGCTCCGCCAGGCGGGCCTCCGCATCAAAGTCGATGGTGGGCGGCGTTTCGGGCACGCAATTGACCATGCGGTCGGCATGCCCCAACTGGGCTAGGACACGCGCCAGCACGTGGACCTGCACCGATCCCTCGCCGGCCTCCAGCTTTGCGTAGGTATTCCTGGCGACACCCGCCCACGTGGCTGCCTGCGTCTGGGTTTGGTTGCGGCGAAGCCTTTCGCGCTTGATACGCTCTCCGAGATGCTCAAGAGCTTCGCGATCACCGAAAGGTGTAAGGCTTTCTACCATGAGCGGAATATGGATATAATGCTGTTAAAGACAAGTATAATGAGCTGTAACATTATGCTGCCGCGCGCCCAGTTCAGCAGGGGTTCGCCGCCGCCCTGGAGTGCGAGGGCCTCGTCGCCCGTCAGGAATATCGAGATGCCCTTCGCCTGGAGTTCGTAGCCGAGCTGGCCCAGGCGGGCTGCCTCCTCGCGCGCAAAGCCATGGAAGGTCAGGATTGAGATGTGACCGGCAGGGGTCGCGTATTGGCGACCGCGGCAGGCGCCTTTCGGACCACGACCCGATGCCTACTGCAACTGGACACGCCGTTA
>Ga0265313_10004758_pt1 | contig 10236 bp, 13 predicted proteins | sample 4123metaG_FD_203122 | JGI IMG/M metagenome (GOLD analysis project Ga0265313, IMG submission 203122) | Rhizosphere microbial communities from Carex aquatilis grown in University of Washington, Seatle, WA, United States - 4-1-23 metaG | ecosystem: Host-associated > Plants > Roots > Rhizosphere >...
TGCTCGTGGATGATGGGAACGCGGCCCGAGCAGCAGCTCGCCAGCTATCTACCGCTGGATGATGCCCAAGTGCATCGAGATCAAGCGCCGGCTCACGACCGCTACATACAGCAATATGCGCGTGGAAGAGCACGCGTGCGATCGCATCGATGGCGGTCTTGTCCTTCATCGCGACGCCTTCCGCTTTCGCGGTTCGAGCTTCGACCAACCACCGTCGCGGATCGCCATGAAGCCGACGGCATTGGCAAGGTCTCGCGCGCACTCTTCGCAAAGAACCAGCCGCGTCGTCACGGCTGGATGCGTTCCGATGTCAACGACACATGCGAGTGGGGCGCTCTTTGTTCCGCGGCACCCGGTGCAGTTGTGCTGAGCGTGAGCGCCGGTGGGCGAGCTAGCCGTGATCATGGTGCGTCTCCATTCTGCCAAATTCCATCGTACAACTCCGCGTATGTAGGTGCCTCGGCATCGACGCTCAGACCGAGCAGCGATCGGAAGCTGTTGAACGGGTAGAAGCGCCGGTTGAACCGGAACACGAACTCGTTGAGATACGCCTGCAAGTGCTTGGCGCTCACCCCATGGTGTACGCCGTTCAACCACGCCTTCAGGTTGCTGAAGATCAGGTGCACGATCGGCAGGTAGTCCTCGGCAACGCCGGGTTCGCCGCGCTCGGCGACGGCGAGGTGCTGGTACCCGAGCTTGGCGAGCGACGCGTAACCTTGCCAAGCGTCGGTAACCACCATCTCCGTGGCGGGCTCTACGGCCTCCTGCACGAAACCGGTGAGCGTCTTGGCCGTCCGGTCCGGCACGACTGCAAGCCGCAGCCTGCCAGCGTAGCGCCCGCCGCGACGCGGCTTGCCCTTGCCGTCCTCGCGCTCGGGCTTCGTGACGCGCTGCTTGACCTCGACTGCGCCGATCACGCACGTCTGATCGTGCACGCCGCGCCCCTTGCCGCGCGTACGCCCGCCGACCCACGTCTCGTCGATCTCGACGTGCGTGCGCCTGCCGATGCGACCGCTCGTAATCGCCATGCTGGACCGCAACTTGTGCAGGATCTGGAATGCAGTCTCGTAGCTCTTGATCCCGAGCTGGCGCTGGAGTTGGACGGCGCTCATGCCGGGCGTAAGCGAGGCGACGAGGAACGCGGCCCAGAACCACGTGCTCAAGGGCATGTGCGTGCGCTCCATGACGGTACCGGCGGTGAGCGCGATGTCGCGCTTGCACGCCTTGCAACGCAGGACGCCGGGTCGACCGAGGTGCATCGGCGCGGCGGTGGATGCACACTTGGGGCACTGGAATCCATCGCGCCAGCGCAGCGCTTCGAGGTACGCGGCACACGCGCCGTCGTCGGGGAACATCCTCTGAAACTCGGGCAACGACTCGGGAAAGGTATCGGCGAGTCCTGCCACCTAGACGGACTCCAACCCGCCGTCGCGCTTGTAAACAATCCGTCCGTCCGCGACCGCGTTGTCGACGTCGGCCTTCGTCCACCCGAGCGCCAAGAGAGTGCCCTCGTTAGCGTGGTGCTGGAGGCTGTCCACGTCTTTCGCGATCAACTTGTTCGCGGCGTCCCGAAGCGTATAGCCAACGAACGACGTCTTGGAAGGGTAGAGGGCGCCCCAACCAAATCGCGCGGGGCCGGCACCGTCCAGAATATGGCCGTGCGTGATCAGCACGCCCAGCTTTCCCTCGATCGCCCGCTGGAGGCGCGACCGCTTCGACTTCGCAAGCGCCTGATTCGACATGTTCATATCTCCTTGTACCCATACACTAGCAACGGGCGGCAGTGGTGTCAACCCGATAAGCCATGGCTACTCATTTCTTCTTCGCGAGCTCCTCGAGTCGGGCGCGGTCTGCGAGTTGGGTTCGCAGATCGTCATCGGTCGCCTCGTCGAAGTTCTTGAAGTGCAGTTGGTCCGGGTACCGTTGGGCCTCAGCCACGAGCTCGGCACGATTCATCGTGGCGAACCGATCGAACATGTCCTGTGTCTGCGCAAACGCGTCGGCGTTGCGACGGGCGTCGTTGCGCCATGCAAGGCGTTCCTCTTTCTGTTTTTGCTGCACGGCTTGATGCACGCGCGCCAAGAACCCAGTGACGTTCACGCCATCGGCGACAAGTTCTTGCTCTGCTTCCTCTGGGGTCTGGTCGTGCTCGGCCGCATCTACAAGCAGAGCAAGGACGCGCTTCGCTTCTTCCTTGTCTTGCTTAGTCATGGGTGAGTTCCTTCTCGAGACGAGCGAACGCCCGATTGGCAGCGTTGCGCATCCGCTTCTTCAAGTTGTTGACGTCCTTGACGGACATGCAAAGACGATCCGCAAGCACCTGCGGCTTGTACGTACCGTCCATCATTTGGTCGTGTAGCTTCGGCGAAGGCTCCGAGTGCTTTCACGACTGCTGCGCTGTCTCGCCGCTGTGACGCTTCTGTCACTTCAATTAAAAGCTTTCTGCGTCCTTGATGACGACGTTTTGATGACCGCTTCATGGAAGCTCCAGCGGTCCGAGCTTGGTCAAAACACGCTTGAATCGAGCACCTTGGCCTGAAATGATCAGCTCGTTAATTTTTCCGCGCTTCGATACCTTCGAGTTGATTGTACGTGCGCAACTGACACGCGCTACTACGAATCCTTCATACAATGAACGCACAAATGGTGTGTCGCTGTTCGACACAATTACATGTACGCCGCGCTTGACCAAGACACGCGAAATACGAGCCAATTCACGCTGATCGTCATTAGTAAATGTGGCAGCTGTATAGCTGGTGAAGCGCGCGGTCTTAGTAAGAGGGTCGTAAGGAGGATCGAAGTACACGAAATCTCCACGCTCCGCACGATCGAGCACCGTGTGATACCCCCAACACCCTAGCTCTGCTTGAGAAAGGACTCTGTGTGCCGCGCGCAAGAGAGCCGGTCTACAGATGGCTGGGATGCTATATCGACCAATTGGCACATTAAAAAGACCGTCACGATTGACGCGCCATAGTCCATTAAAGCATGTCTTGTTGAAATACAGGAAAGCTGCCGCACGATCAATGCTGGATCGTATCTGCCCTGCGTTCCATCGATCACGCAGCGCGTAATAGTATAACGCGTCATGCTTTCGAGAATGTGCCGTGACCCTACGAATGAGCCCTTCGACATCGTCACGAAGCACGCTGTAGACCGTGATGAGGTCTTGATTCAAGTCAGACAGCACGGCGCGCGCCGGAGCGAGGTGAAAAAACAATGCAGCGCCGCCGACAAAGGGCTCAAAGTAGCGGCCGTACTTGGAAGGCACCCGTTTCATGAGATCAGGCAGCAGCCGTGCTTTCCCTCCAACCCATTTTAGAATGGGACGCGCCGCTGGGAACTGTTTAGCGGCGAGGGTCACTGGTTAACCGCCGCGATCGCGTCGTTGGTGGCCTTGCGCACGAGCGGCGCGACGCCGCTCATCCCAAGATCCTTGGCGTGTCGAGACCAGCGCGCGAACTCGTGGGGCGTGCAGCGCATGACGAACCGCTTCGTGAGCGTCGCGGGAGCGCGTCCTCCAGATCGCTTCTTCTTCGACACGAGGACAGCGCGTAGCACGAAACGGTTGACGAGAGCAACAAGTGCCGCGGCAGCTGAAGGGAGATCTCGGCGTCGAGATCTCTCCCTTCCGGAGTGCCGCAAGCGTGTGTACGGCTGCTGAAAAAGTTGACCGGGCCGCGAGCGGTTCGCTATGTAAGCCTGCACGCGATCGCGTCGATCCTGATCGCCTTGATAACCCGCGCATGAAGCTCGACAAGAACTTGATCTGCGACGCGCTGGTACCGTCGACCGTTCTCGATCACTTCGAGATCGAATACCGCGAGTCCCACGACCAGCTGTACACCCGATCGTGCCCGGCCTGCGGCGAGCGCAGCCGCGAGAGCATGTGCGTCCACGCAACCACCGGTGTCTGGATGTGTCAGCACTGCTCGGCACGTGGTGATGCGCTGGCACTGGTGGCAGGCTACGCGCAGATCGACATCAAGACACAGTTCCGACGCGTGCTCGAGATCGCATCCGCGCTTGCTGGCGTTGGTGGCGAGCTGTCCCCCGAAGACCGCGCGACGATCGAAGAGCGCCGTCGCCAAGCCGCGGAGCGCACCGAGCTCCAAAAGCAACGGACCGCCGCCACGCGCGCGCGCATGCCTGCCACTTGGGAAGCTCTCGGGAAGCGAGATATCCGCGGAGAGAGCTACCTGCGCGACCGTGGTCTCGATCCAAAGGCACTGCGCGACATCGTTCGTTACACGCGTGACGGAGATCCGGCGCTCCCTCTGCGCGATCTCGCCACGGGAAACATTGTTGGAGTCCAGCTGCGCAGCCTCGATTCTGGCAAGCCCAAGTTGCTTTGTTTTCGCGGATCGCAGCTCGCGGGATCTGCGCTCTACGGAAGGATCACCGACCTCGATCCAGATGGTGTAGATGTAGCCGTGGTCGTCGAAGGTCTCGCGGACACGCTCGCCGCATACCTTACCTTTGCTGGCTGCGCCGTCTTTGGCGCCCCGGGCGCGGCCCAGATCCCCGCAGTCGTGACTGCGGTTGCGGCGCGCGTTGCCGAGTGCCGAGGTTGGCTGCTCCTGACGGTAGATGACGATGGGGTTGGCGTGAGCAGCAGCGTGCAAGCGATCCTCGCTGCCGAGGCCGCTGGCCTGACGCTCGCCCCCGCGGATGCGGGTCTCGATGGAGCTTCCACCGTTCGGCTAGTGAAGCTCGGGAAGAATCTAGCGGGTAAGAGGCATCACGATCTGGCTGACGCGGTGATGCATAGCAGGTGGAGTTGGGCGTGGCCGACATGAGCACGCCCGACGACGATCTGGACGCCTGCGCGGAGGGCATAACGCCGACGTCGCCGAGGCAGGTCTAACGTGAGCGTGTCCGACGACGACATCGACCAGACCGACCGCGTACGCGCGGAAGTCGAACGCCTGCGCGGAGGGCATAACGCCGACGTCGCGATCGACTTCCTCACCTGGGCATACCCGCAGGGCCCGTGGTGCCTGTCGGCGATCGAGGTGGATCGCTACGAAATCGAGACCGCCACCTTCTTCCCGCACACGGTAGATCAGCTTCGTACGTTCCTCACCACGCACGCGCAGTGGAACCTCTACTGGAGTGTCAACCGGCCGATCAACGAGAGCGCGAAGACGATCGACAAGACGAACATCGCAGCAGCCCACTTCCTGCACGTGGACATCAACTCGCGCGCGCCCAAGGAGCTTCGCGATGGAGAAAGCGCCATCAGCGAGCGCAAACGCATCTTGAAACTGCTCTCGGCGCCGCCTGCTCCGATTCCAAAACCCACCGCCGTCATCTTTTCGGGCGGCGGCTACCAGGGGCTGTGGCGCCTGGCGGAGCCGTTCGTCATCGACGGAGATTTGTCCAAGGCCGAGGAGCTGGAGAGCTACAACCGGCAGCTCGAATGGTCTTTCAATGCCGACGCGTGTCACAACGTAGATCGCATCCTGCGTCTCGTCGGCTCCGTGAACTATCCGAACGCGAAGAAGCGCGCGTTAGGGAGGACGATCGAGCGTGCCGTCCTCCTCTGACTTCGATCCACTAGGAAGGGCGAACACGCGTGCCGTGCTGTCCTCCTCTGACTTCGATCCACTAGGAAGGGCGAACGCGCGTGCCGTCCTCCTCTAACTTCGATCTGAACGCGGTCTATCCGCTGACCGCGTTCACTCGCGCGCAGCCGATCCAGGCCGCATGGAAAGAGCGCGGCGCTCCACTCGGCTCGCTGTCTCCGACCGTGCCACGCGTTCCTGGCAACGTGGCGCGACTGGCCTCGCTCGAGGCGCTCCCAGAGCACGTCACGAACAAGACCAAGATCCTGATCACGCAGGGCAAGGATCCTGACGAGCTCGGATCTGTCGACAGGTCGCGCGTCGTCCTGCGCGTGTGCTGCGATCTCGTTCGCGCGGGCGTCGACGACGCGACGATCTACGCGATCCTGATCGACGAAGCCTACGCCATCTCGGCGAGCGTGCTCGACAAGGGGGCCGCGAAGGAACGCTACGCCCTTCGCCAAATCGAGCGCGCCAAAGAGTACGCGATCAGCCCGCACCTGATGCGCTTCAACACGCGCTTCGCCGTCATCGAGAACTACGGCGGTCGCTGTCGCGTGATCGAAGAGCTTCCCGATCCGTCCTTCAACGGACGCCCGATCTTGACCTTCCAATCGTTCGAGGACTTCAAGAACCGCTGGATGCACATGCGCGTGCCAACGGGCATGTTCGACAAGCAGGGACGCCCCATCGAGACCCCGCTCGGCAAGTGGTGGTTGGATCAGACCGCCCGCCGGCAATACAGCTCGATCACTTTCTCGCCGGGCACCGAAATCGAGGGTGCCTACAACCTGTGGCGAGGCTTTGCCGTCGAGCCCCGCCCTGGCGACAAGCACCAGCGCTTCCTAGAGCACCTGCGCACAGACCTCTGCAACAACGACGCGACCAGCTACGAGTACCTCGTGTCCTGGATGGCCCGCGCAGTCCAGATCCCAAACGCACCTGGCGAGGTCGCGGTCGTGCTGCGCGGTCGGAAGGGCACGGGCAAATCGATCGTGGCCAAGATGTTCGGCGCGCTGTTCGGCCGCCACTTCTGGCAGGTCTCGGACGCGCGCCACATCGTCGGCAACTTCAACGCTCACCTCCGCGACTGCGTCGTCCTCTTCGGAGATGAAGCCTTCTGGGCCGGGGACAAGAAGCATGAGAGCGTCTTGAAAGCCCTCATCACCGAGGACACGTTCGTCGTCGAGCGCAAGAACTTCGATGCAGAAGCCGCCAAGAACTACGTCCACCTGATCATGGCCTCCAACGCGCAATGGGTCGTGCCCGCGAGCTATGACGAGCGGCGCTTTCTTGTTCTCGATGTGGCTCCCACGCACATTCAAGACAAGGCGTACTTCGCTGCGATCGACGCCGACATGAAGAGCGGAGGTCTGTCCAACCTTCTTCACGACCTCATGACGCGGGACATCTCGAGCTTCGATCATCGAACCGTCCCACAGACCGAGGCGCTTCAGGATCAGAAGCTTCACTCCATGGAACCGCACGAAGAGTGGTGGTACCGCAAGCTGTGCGAGGGCCATCTCCAGACGACGCATCTCGATTGGCAGGACCCCATCCCGAAGGACGCCCTCATCGAGGACTACCTGCTCTATGCGCAGCGAATCTCCGCCGCCAAGCGCACGAGCGCGACGCAGCTCGCGCGGTTCCTGACCCAGTGCGCGCCACCCGAGGAGTACACCGCGCCCTACAAGGGTCGCGACGAGCATGGCACCCCGAAGATCGGGCGCACCGTCTGGTGGAAGTTTTCGCCGCTCAACGCCTGCCGGGAAGGCTTCGCGCGTCACATCGGTGGCACTGGATTCAAGTGGCCGGTCATCGAGGTCCGCGATCCAACCCCGCAGACGCCTCCTGCCCCGCCGGAAACGATGAAGCTACCGTTCTAGAATCGTTTCTAGAACCCTCGACGCTCGCGACTTTCAGGATACATCCACGAATACGCGCGACGGAACGCCACCTCGACGCGACGCTTCGCGGCGCGCAGCGTCGGCTCCTCCCCGCGAAGACTCGGATCCGCATCGACGGCCCATGAGTACACACGTGGGTAGCCCCGCGGCGACAAGCCGACGTGGCCCATGCGTTGACCACCAAGCCAGTAGCCGTGCACGCGATGTCCACGCTCCCAGACCGGGAACGGACGATCTTTTCGAGGCACTGCGTTGGTCCACATCAGCTTCGGCGCTTGATCAGTTCCGTCATCTCCGCCATCACAATCGCCGCGTACATCACCTGCTGATCACGCGTCCCCGCGCTCGCAGCTGCCACGAGGCCGATCCCGTACACGAGCGCGTCGAGTCCACCAGGTACGAGCGCGGCGCGAATCTGCGCGTGCGTCAACGCTCCGCAGCTGCGCGCCTTCATCGAGGCTCCCGAGAGAATCGCCGCGATGACGGATCGCCCACGGCGATCAGACGGTCGCTTGATCTTGGGGCGAAGAGGCTCGAGAGCGCCTACGCGCTGAACGGTGGCCCAATCGATCTTCGGCTTCACGTAGACCTAAGCTGCGCGCGAATCGCGCTGGCGATCCACTCGCTGACGGACTTCCGCTGCTCGGAGGCGAGACGCTGCATCTCGAAAAGCTCCGCACGTCGCACCGAGGCGCTAACGCTGATCGGCCGATCATCCTCCGGTACTTCCTTCTTGGGTCGACCGGGACCGCGTCGCGCGCCTGGCCAGCCGCTCACGGCGGCCGTCACGTTGTCGACCTTCTCGGCGTTCGCGATGCCTTGGTTCCAGGGCTCACGGCGATCCCAGCCCCCGGGCTCGTTCACCCAGCGATACAGCTGGAGGTCATCGCCGAGCGTCGGATCAGTCCCGATGAAGCGAACCAGCCCATCGTCCTCTCGGAAAATCCACCGATAGAGAAGCCCTTCGATTTGATTACCCACGGGGCGTAAAGGGTAGGCCAGGAGACCCTCCGACTCAACCTTAAAAGACGACCTTAAAATAGTCGAACGGTCACAGTCGTTTACCGTCTTTTTAAGGTTTTGAGGGTCCGCGGCGCATTCCCCAGCCTTTGGGAAGGGCGTTGGACCCGGGTAGGGGTAATTAGGTCAATCGAAAGCCTGGCGAATTGCGAATTGCTCCACTAAACCTTAAAAGCCTTATAACTATCTATTTTCCTTAGAAGAAAAATAAGGGTAAGGGTACTAGTAAGGTATGGACGCTTTCCGTGCCAGCTGGCTGACCGTTTCCGTGTTCCGATGACTCGCGCTCCAGCCAGTTGACCCTTTTCCATGGCCTGCCTTTGCCCAGCCCACTCCAACGGGCGCAAAATGGCTGTTCCATCGCGCCGGGGTTACCGTTAAGTGACGGTGTCCTTCGATCCGCGCTCCTCTGATCTTTCCAAGCTGTTCCGCGATCCGGACATGTTCGACGCGCCTGACACCTGGCGCGAGGCTGGCTTCAAGATCCTGCGGGAGAGCGCGAACAAGATCGTTGTCGCGAGCCATCCATCGGTGGAGGGCTACCTCTTCAAGAAGTACGTCAACTCCGGCAAGCGCGAAGATCCGGCCGATCAGCTAGAGAACTACGTGACGCGCGTCGAGGGTGCTTGCAAGCTGCGTGCACTCATCGCAGATCGGAGACTGCGTAACGTCGCAGTTCCAAGAAAGTGGCTTCGCGAGTTACCGGCCTGCTTCGGTTCACGAGGGAAGCCCGCGCACGTGCTCATCGTCGATCAGCTCGACATCGTCGACTCCGATGAATCGGAGCGGGAGTACGGTCGCATCAGCACGGATGTGCTGCGCGATTTGATCGTCGTGCTGCACGCCTTCAGGGGCCTGGATTCCACGGCCAAGAACGTGCCCTTCACGTCGGATGGGAAGATCGCCTTCATCGATACCGAGCACTGGGCCAGGCACAGCGATCGCGCGAAGCACAAGCAGCGGCGATTTTTGAAGTACATCGGTGAGCACCTCTCAGGTGATCGCATGCGGCTCGCAACCAAGCTGTGGAACGTCCTTGAAGGCGATGCTGATGAGGCTGATTTTCTCGACGAGGAGGACACCAGCTCGTCGAGCTCCTCATCTTCGTCGGGCTCGTCATGACCTTCGAGCTGTTTCGAAATCCCGAGATGTTCGATTCGGCTCGAAGCTGGACAAGGGCTGGTTTTTCGGTCACAGGAAAGGGCGTCATGAGCGACATCATGGTCGCCGGCCATGCCTCGGTAAGCGATCAGCTCTTCAAAAAATACAACAACGACGTTTCTCTCAAAGATCAGCTCAAGAATTATCGCCGTCGCGTCGAGGGTGCGGAGAAGCTTCGGGCCTTCATCGCCACCGAACGGCTGACGCAGATCGTTGCTCCACGAAAACGGCTACAGGAGCTGCCGCCATCGTTCGCACATAAGGGCATGACGTCTTACGTGCTCGTTGTGGATCGGCTGGAGTTGCTGTCATCTTCCGAGTCCAAGCAGCTTTACCGTCAGATCGACAACGAGACCCTACGACAGCTTTGCACGGTGCTGCGCACGTTCCGAGGGCTTGATTCGGGGGCACGGAATGTCCCTTTCACGCGCAGTGGACAGATCGCCTTCGTGGACACCGAGCGCTGGGAAGATGATCGCGACGTGCCGCTTCGCCGGATTCGAGGATATTTGTCAGATGAGCAGCGTCGGTTTGCCGAGGAGTTTTTCAGATAAAAAACACGCCACGCCCATTAAGCCGGC
>Ga0265313_10004759_pt1 | contig 10236 bp, 5 predicted proteins | sample 4123metaG_FD_203122 | JGI IMG/M metagenome (GOLD analysis project Ga0265313, IMG submission 203122) | Rhizosphere microbial communities from Carex aquatilis grown in University of Washington, Seatle, WA, United States - 4-1-23 metaG | ecosystem: Host-associated > Plants > Roots > Rhizosphere >...
CCGCAGGCCGTCCGCCTTGTTGAGGCGGATCATCTCGATGGCGTGCTTCGAGGTGATGTGCTGCAGATGGATATGGGCGCCCGTGTATCTCGAGATGACGATGTTCCGGGCGACGATCAGGTCCTCAGCGGCATTCGGCCAGCCCGCCAGCCCCAGGCGCGTGGACATGACCCCCTCATTCATCGCGGCGCCGCGCGTCATCGACTGGTCCTGGCAGTGATCCATGATCGGCAGCCCGAACATGTCCGCATACTCGGCGGCGCGGCGCATGAGTTCGTTCGATTGCACGCAGTCGCCGTCGTCGGTGATGGCCACGATGCCCGCGCTCCTGAGGGATCCGAATGGGGCGAGAGCCTGGCCCTTCTGGCCCATGGTGATGCATCCGGTGGGAAGCACCTTCACCGCTGCGTCGCGGGCCACGACGTCCTTGATGTACTGGATCGTCCCGGCATTGTCGGCGGGAGGCGACGTGTTCGGCATGCAGACGACCGTCGTGAAGCCGCCCGCCGCGGCCGCCCGCGAGCCGGTTCCCACCGTCTCCTTGTGCGTCTGGCCGGGCTCGCGGAAGTGGACGTGAATGTCGACAAGGCCCGGGCAGGCCACGCGGCCCCGGGCGTCCAGCCTCCTGGCGCGCCTGCGCACGGCGGCGGGAAGCGAGGGCACGATCCGTCCGTCCCTGACGAAGAGGCTTCCGACTTCGTCGCGCCGGGAGGCGGGGTCAATCACACGGGCGTTGGCGATCCAGAGGGCTGGCATGGGAATGGGCTATTCGGCGCCGGCGACGGCCTGCTCGAGGCGGCCGCCCGAGCAGAGGTATAGAACCGCCATGCGGACGGCGATTCCGTTGGTGACCTGCTCGAGAATGACGCTGCGATTGCCGTCGGCCAGCTCGCTGTCGATCTCGACGCCGCGATTGATCGGTCCGGGGTGCATGATGATGGCCTTGGGATTGAGCCATGCGGCGCGGGCCTTGTTCAGGCCGAACATGCTGGTGTATTCGCCGAGGGAGGGAAAGTGGCTGCTTGCCTGCCGCTCGTGCTGGATGCGCAGCAGCATCACAACCTCCGCGTCCGCAAGGGCCGACTTGAGGTCGTGCGACACGGTCGCGCCCAGGGCGGTAAACCACTGTGGCACGAGGGTCGAGGGTCCCACGAGGGTCACGGCCGCCCCCATCTTCGTCAAGGCGTGGATGTTCGAGCGGGCGACCCGGCTGAAAAGGATGTCGCCGAGGATGACGACCTTGCGGCCCCTGAGCCCGCCCAGGTGCTCCTTCATCGTGAAGGTGTCCAGAAGCCCCTGCGTCGGATGTTCGTGGGCGCCGTCCCCGGCGTTGATGACGGGTATGTCCAGAATCCGCGACAGGTACAAAGGGGAGCCGGCTGCGGCATGCCGTATGACGATCATGTCCGCGCGGAGGGCCTGGATGTTCTGTGCTGTGTCGCGAAGCGTCTCGCCCTTGGTTGTCGAGGAGGTGGCGGCGTCGAAGGAGATGACGTCTGCGCTCAGCCGCTTCGCCGCCATGTCGAAGGCCATGCGCGTGCGGGTGCTCGGCTCGAGAAAGAGATTTACGATCGTCTTTCCGCGCAGGGCGGGGACCTTTTTGACGCTGCGGCCCAGGATCTTCTTAAACGCCGCGGCCGTGGTGTGTATCTGTTCGATCTCCTCAAGGCTGATTTCCTCGAGTGTCAGAAGATGTTTGCGATTCCAGGGCATGGTAAGGTTCAACCGGGGCGGATCACGATGCGGTCGCGAGCGGGGTTCTCGCCGAATTCAACGACGACAGTCTCCCTTTCGCCAGCCTCCAGCTTCATTCCGACGAAATCCGGCGCTATCGGCATGCGGCGGCCACCGCGGTCGACGAGAACGGCGAGCTGGACACGGGCGGGCCTGCCGTGGTCGAAAAGCTCGTCCAGCGAAGCCTTGACGGTCCTTCCCGTGAAAAGGACGTCATCGACCAGGATCACGGCGGCTCCCGTTACGTCGCCCGGAAGCGCCGTCGCCGTGAACTCCTTCGGGATCGGGTGCCGGCCGAGGTCATCCCGGTGGAAGGATATGTCGAGGACCCCCGCCATGGCCCGCAGGTTGGAGGAGGGATTGGCGTTTATCGCCCTGGCCAGCCGATAGGCGACCGGAATGCCGCCATTGGCAATGCCAAGGAGCCACAAGGGGGCTGTCCCGGGATGGCCATCGCCAATCGCGAAGGCGAGTCGCTCGATGGCGGCATGCACCTCCTTGGCGGCGATCTGCCTGGATGGTCCCACGCGTTGAGAGAACAGCGTGTTGGGAAAATTAGAAAGAAAAAAGAGGAATCACGGCACGTTGTAGACTTCGACCAGGGCGATGCCGGTCGTGGAGTCGGCGCTGCTCACCTGGGCGGTGTAGCCCGCGGCGCTGCCTCCCGTCGGCAGGGTCAGGACCATCGCGCAGTCGTTGGAGCCCGGGGCTATGGTGCTTGCGTAGACGCTGGCCATGACCGCCGTCGTCGCCGGCTGGATCCCGGCCGCTGCGGCCGAGTTGCCCGGGTTCACGGCGTTGCCCCAACCGATGTTGGTGGCGACTACGTTTCCCGAGGCGTCATAGAGGGTCAGCGTGGGCCTGGCCAGGGCCAGGCCGCTGTAGGCCGGAGTGCCCGATAGCCCAGGACCGACCGCCCGGATGAGCAGGGTCTGGGAAGTGCTGCCGATGACATAGAATCCGGCCACGAGCGACTGGTTGCCGGTTCCCACCACGGCGCGGGAGGAGATGTTGATCAGCCGCGAGGAGGGCGCGCCGACATAGGAGTCGTAGTCGTAGACTTCAACCAGCGCCACCCCGGCGCCGTTGTTCAAGCCGTCTACTTCCGCCGTGTAGCCGATGCCGGTTCCCGCCGGGACGCTCATGAATATGGCGGTGTCGTTTGAGCTGGTCTGCAGCGGGGCGGCATAGACGCTCGCGAAGGCGCTGGTCAGGGTCGCGCCGCCTCCCCAGGCGGTGTTGCTGGCGAGGCTTGCCGCACTCGCGTTATAGAGGGTCAGTTTCGGGTTTGCCAGGGTCAGGCCGGCGAGCGACGGGGAGACAATCGGCAGGTTTGGGCCGATGCCCCGGACAACGACATTTTTGCTGGAGCTCGACCCATCCGTGTAAAACCCCGCCACGAGATTCTGGAACTGGCCGGAGCCCAGATACGCGCGCGAGGAGATGTTGTACAGGTGCGACGCGACGGTGACCGCCACCGTCGTCGCGGAAGAGGTTGCGGAACCGGCTGCATTGGAGACTGTCACCGTGTAGCTTCCCCTCTGGGTCGTGGCGATGTTTGGGAGCGTGAGAGTGGAACCAGTCGCGCCAATGATGCTGGTCCCGTTCCATTGCCACTGGTAGGCGGTGGCGCCCGCCGCGACGACGCTCAGGCTCGGGCTCGTCCCGGCGTTCACCGTCTGGGAAACCGGCTGGGTCGTGATCGAAGGAGGAATGCCCTGGGCGCGGCCCTGGCGCTGTGCGTTTCGAAGCAGCATGGGCCACGGCGAGGTGGAGACGGAGGCTCCGATGTTGAAAGCGTAGAGCTTGTGGTCGTAGCTGCCAAAATAGAGGGTGTTTCCTGAAATGACCGGCGAAGAGCGCACCCAGCCGCCCGTCGCGAAAGTGCGGTTGAGCGAGCCGTCGGGATTTATCGCATAGACATTGTTGTCATAGCACCCGACATAGACGACCCCGTTGGAGTCGACCGCAGGGGAGCTCGCGCGCACTTCGCTCCCGAGCGTGCAGCCCCATTGCAGAGCGCCGGTCGAGGCGTTGAGCGCGTAGAGATGATGATCGTAGCTGCCGAAGTAAACGAGTCCGTTGGCCCCCAGTGCGGGCGATGAACTGATGCTGTTGCCGGCCGTGAACTTCCACCGCAGCGTCCCGGATTTTCCGAGGGAATAGAAAGTGCCCCCCAACGATCCGAAGTACAGGTTGCCGCTCGCGTCCATCGCCGGGGCCGTGTAGATCGGAGCGTCCGCGGTGAAGCTCCATTGCCGGGCTCCAGCCGGGCTGACTGCATAGAAGACGCTGTCGTCGGCGCCGATGTAGACCGTGCCGTCCGGCCCCACTGCGGGTGCGGCATAGGAGATGCCGGGAACGGCAAAGGTCCATTTTACGGCGCCGCTGGCTGTATTGACGGCATAGAGGTTTCCATCCCGGGCCTTGACGTAAAGCGTGTCGTCGGCTGCGGAAACGCTCCCCAGGGCGCCCGCACCGGTGACGATGGCATTCCCCGGAAGATTCACGCTCCATTTGACCCCGCCGGCGGCGTTGAAGGCATAGACCGGCCCTCCGTAGGAAGAGGCGGCATAAACGGTCCCGTCGCCCGCGATTGCGGCGGCGGTCGTGTCGAAGGAATTGTTGGCGTTGTAGCTCCATCGCGTCGAACCGTCCGGATTGAAGGCATACAGGCTGCCGTCAAGGCTTCCAACGTACACGGTGCCGTCCGGCCCGACCGCCGGAGCGCAGGTGATGCCGTCGCCCGTGGACGCCTGCCAGAGCGAATCGTTGATCGAAAGCGTGAACTGGCCCGAGTTGAGCCCGGTTGCGGAATCGTTGGTTCCATCGATCGCGATCCGGTAGGTGGTCCCCGCGGCCGCCTGGATCGTGCAGAGGCAGATGCTTGCGGGGATGCCGGCGCTGGAATCGATCGGACCGCCCAGCGCCTGCGCACCTGGGACAAGCGTCAATCCGGCCACGCTCGACCCGGTGTAAACGGCCAGAAGCGGATCGAAGTCGTAGCTGAACGCGGCGACTTGGAATTGGCCCGTCCTTGGCGCGGTCCACGTGTACCAGAGCGAGTGGCCGCCGGCGTATCCGAGAATCGCCGGCTCGCCGCTCTCCCGTGTCGCGTACCGGGTGGTCGATGTGATTCCGGCGCTCGTTCCCGCCAATGGCGTCGCAAGGGTGAATGCGTCGTTGCTGTAGTTCAGCAGCAATACCGTCAGCCCGCTCGTGCCGTTCTGGCCGTCCACCGCAAACTCATACGTCGTTCCCGCCTGCGCCGTGAACGTGGCGCTGGATGCCCCCAGTCCCGGCGACGCACTTGCCGCGACCTGAACGAGCGAACCGAGGGAGGAGCCCGTGTATGCGGCGACCAATGTCTGATAGTTGCTCCCCGCTGTTGCCAGCGTCACAGGCCCGCTCGCCGGAGCGGTCCACTCCCACCACAGCGAAGCGCCGCCGGAATCGCCTGCGATCAACGGTTCCCCCGGTTCCCGCGTCGCACCCGCATTGGAGGAACGGACCGACAGACTCGATCCGGACAATTTGGCCCGGGCGCCGAACGCATCGTTAAATGGCGTGTTGTCGCCGGGGGCCGAGGCAAGGGCCGCCGCGAGATTGAGGCGCCCGCCGGTCTGCACACGGCCGTTGAAATTGAAATTCGAGTCGACGTGGCGCAGAAGCCGGTTGATCAGCTGGCGAGGCGTGTCGCCCGGAAACCGGGCCTTGAGGAGTGCCAGCGATCCGGTCACGAACGGCGTTGCCATCGAGGTGCCGGAGAGGATCTTCGTGTCTGTGTCGCTGGTATTGTACGTGGAGAGAATCTCGTATCCCGGGGCGGCGAGGTCGACGTTGCCGGACCCATAGCTGCTGAAAAAGACAACATCGTCCCGATTGTCCGAGGCCGCCACGACGACGCTGTTGTTCAGGGCGTAGCTGGCCGGGTAGGAAAGGGTCAGGCTGTCGTCCTCGGCCGCATTGCCGGCGGCGAACACGAAAATGACGCCGGCGGCGTCCAGCGCCTGAAGGACAGCGTACTCGCTCGGATCGTAAACGGAGCTTCCGAAACTGCCGTTCAGGATCTGCGCTCCGTGCGCAAGCGCGAAATCGAGGCAGATTGTCTCGCCGGTGGTCGAGCCTTCGCCGTTCGAATCCAGGAACTTCAGCGCCATCAGCTGCGCGGACCACGCGACGCCGCTGCCGTCCACGCCGTTGTTGCCGATCGCGCCGACGATGCCCGCGACGTGCGTGCCGTGGCCGTTGTCGTCGGATGGAGAGCCGCTGTTGGCGCTTCCAGACCTGACGGTCGCGTTGATTCCGTGGAGCGCGTTCACATACTGAAATGTGAACGGGGAACCGCCGTATGTCCCGGTCGTGGCCCCGTTTGGCGCGGGATTTGTCCAAAGATTGCCGGCTAGGTCCTGATGGGTCAGGCGGATCCCGGTGTCGAGGATTCCGACAACCACGCCGGGGGCGTCATAGCGGGAATTCATCCAAGCCTGCACGGCGTGAATATCGGCGCCGGCGACACCCGGCCCGTCTATGCCGGGATTCGAGCCCGTGTTATTCAAACCCCACTGGCCGGAAAAACTCGGGTCGTTGGGCGGGCTGCCGGCCGTCGCGTACGCGTGCTTGATGTAGTCGTGATCCACGAATTCATAGCGCCCGGTTGCGCGCAGACGGGCGATTGCGGAAGAGGCCGTCTCGCCGGACTTCACGGTGACCACCCGCAGCCCGGCAAACCGTGCAAACTTGCGCTCGACTGTCCACCCCTCTTTCACCTCCTCGGCATCCGCCGTGGCGAGACGGTCTTGGCGGGGTTTGGCCAATACAACACCGTCGCGCCAGCCCTGGGCTATCTCCTTTGCTGTAAAAGGACGGCTGTCAGTAGCCTGGCCACGTGCGGCGATCGTCGGGGCGACGATGACGAGGGTGATCAACAGGAGCCGGAGCATGGATCGGGGAGCGCCAGGATGGGCGGAAGCCGGGTTTTGCGCGGGAAGTTCAATAGGAAGAGACCCCGGTGTCAGGAAACCTCAAGCCACTCCCGCAAGTCCGCGTCGGATTCCAGACGGCATCCTCCGCGATAGTCGGCGGCGAGAAGGGCGGAATAGGCCGGCTCGGCAAACCGGCGGCAGTGCAGAATGACCCGCGCGCGCTGGCCGGGTGCGCGTACCAGCCGGCCGAGAGCCTGGTTTACCTTCAGCATGCCGGGAATCCGATAGACGCGCTCAACGGCCGCCTCGCGGCCGAGGCCGGCCAGCGCCTGCAGCCGCGCCCGTTGCACTGGATTCACCTCCGGAAGGGCCGGACCCACGACCATCGCATGCGTCACGCGCCCGCCGAGCAGATCGATGCTCTCCGCAAAACCGGAACCCAGCACGAGGAAGAGGGCGTCCGAATCGTCGAGCGAGGCCTCGACCCACGATGTCTGCGCGGCAAGGGAGGCCTGCCTTGGCTGGAGGGCGATTCGAAGTTGAGGGGAGGAGTTTGCCATCTCCCTGCCTATCGCCTCGGCATAGGCGTAGCTTGGAAAGAAGACCGCCACGGCGGATGATGCGCCCCTGCACAGGGCGGCCACTGTGAGGGCCGTGACCCCGAAGTACCGGGTGCGGTGCTGGAAGGTCGTGTCGACCCGCATGTCGCTGGCGACGTCGTAGGCGCCCACGCGCCAGGGAGTGGCCGCCCGCAGCCCGAATAGCGGCGTGCCGCAGGCCGCACCGAAGGCGTCCCAGGGTCCCGGCGTCGCGGTGGCGAGAATGACGCCGCCAAACTCCCGCAGACTCGCGCCGATCGCCTCTGCGGCGTCGAGGCAGGTGAGCATCAACTGACCCTGCCGCGGACTCCACCAAAGAAGCGGCAGATGCGCCTGGTCCAATTGCTGGGCGAGTTGCGGGAACTCCCAGAGGAGCCCGGCCGGACCGGGACCGAGCGCGGCGTAGTCAAGCGGCTGCACGGCGACCGCGTCGGCCAGACGATACACCAGGTCCCGCGCCCTGTCCTCCAGATCCGGCGCAAGCGCCGGGCCCGCCGCGAGCCCCCCGAGGAACCCGGCCCACTCGTCGGCTGCGGCGGCAAGCGGAGCCGGAGCCCGGACGGCCTCCAGGGCGTCCCGGAGGGAGAGCGCATGGTCGGAGGCAAAATTGTGGGAATACACCCCGGCGACCCGGCTTGGGAGATTGTGCGCTTCGTCGATCAGCAGAAGTGTGCGCTCCGGCTGAAACCCAGGCTGGTCGTAAAAGAGACCGCGGCTGGACGGGGAAAAGATGTAGTTATAGTCGCCGATCCAAACATCCTGGAACGCGAGAGAGGAGCGGGTGATCTCGTAGGGGCAGATCCGCGCCGCATGGCCCGCAAGGCGGAGCGACTCGATGTCCCGCGCCTGATCCTCGAAAAGATGGAAGCGGGCGAGCCCGCTCTCCGGCCAGCGCCCGGCCGCGCCCGCAATGAAGGAACAGGCGTCCCGCACACAGTGAAAAACCGGGTTCACGCAGTGCTCGGCCTTGTTGCGGATGTGCCAGGTTGCGATCGGCGTGGAGCCCGGGGGCCTGCCGGGGCCGGGCCCGGCGCCCGTCATCGATTCCAGGGTCCGGGCGACCTGCAGCTGGCCCGTCGATTTTCCAGTCGCATAGACTATCCGCTCAAAATGGCCCGAGCGAAGTTCGCCCAGCGCGAGCTCCAGGAGGATGCCTGTCTTTCCAAAACCGGTCGGAGCCTCGAACACAACGACGGAGGCACGGGTGTGCAGCGCGGAGCGGAGTTCATCGACAACGCTCTCCTGGCCCTCCCTCGGAACGGAGAATGGGCGCTGAAAACGCAGGGTCAGCCGCCGCTGCCGGGCCTGGAGGCGCAGATCAAGGAACTCGGCGACGCGTCCGAGTTGGGCGCGGAAAGCCGCCTCGTCCCCGGGGCGGAGCGGGACTGTCTGGGTGATTCCGCTGCCGATCTCGACAAAGACGAGCTCCCCCGGCGGGCGGCGCAGGCCCGGACCCGTGCCGCCGTGCATTGCGAGCAAAAGGGCGTAGGCGGCCAGCTGTATGAAGTAGCCGGGAAATTCGGCCCGCAGCGCCGCTTCGTCGGAAGGCAGCGGACGGGAGACTGTCTTGATTTCCCTGAGGACGGGACCCTCGGAAGCGCGGATCAGCTGATCGATGCGGCCCGTGAGGGTGATCACCCAGCCCCTCTCGGCGATTTCCCCCTCGACCGGACGCTCGAACTCGGCGTCCGGAAAACGTCCGAGCGTTTCCGCCCGCATGCTTTGGTGCCACTGCGTCCCGATCTGCGCCCGCCAGACGCCCGAGCCGCCGTCGCCCGCGTCGCGCGGTCCAAGGGAGAATTCGGCGAGTTCACCGACACCCATCCGGACGCGGCGCGTGTCGAGGTCGAAATTCATCGTCGGCTCAATCGAGGAGAATCTCCGTCCGGCCGCGCAGATAATCCTCGAGCAGCCGCCGGAGCCGCAGCGCATCATCCGCAGAGGCCGTCTGGTCCGCCAGGGGACGGTTGAGGAGACCGGCGACCAGCTCCCGGTCGGCGGGGGTCAGGCCCGGGAACCACTCCTGTTTGACGGGATAACCCTCGTCCCTGGCAAAGCAGTAGAAGCATTTGAATGTGACGATTTCCGGCCTGTCCGATTCCTCGAAGGCAGCCAGCCCCGCCCGGAGGAGAAGCTCGACGGATGGACGGCTTTCCGGGGAGACGGGGTTGCGCGCAATGAGGGCCGCCAGCGCGGACGCTCCCTGGAGTGCGGCGTAGCTGCGGCCGATCGCGACGTGGCGCCTGGCCATGCGCACCTCGCGCACAAACCAGGTGCGGCCCTGGTTGGAGCTTTCCAGGCTCAGCGCCGCCTCGTCGAAAAGGTCCAGTTGAACCTGTGAGGCGGAGACTCGTTTCAGGACCCGCTGCATGGCGGTCAGCAGGCCGTGTTCCGCGGCGAAAAGGGTGAAAGCCTGCCACCCGTCCGCGGCGGTGGGGCGCCTGGCCAGAACGAAGGCTTCCGTCTGAAGCGTGGCTCCCGGCATCGGCTACCGGCCTTCGCCGAGGCTTCGGCCGCCGGGTTCGCCCGCCGGCCAATGCGGCATGAATGCGCCGCCGGAGATGAGCATCTTCATGCCGTCGCCGACCGACATGTCCAACTCGATCACTTCGCTTGAGGGAAGCATGATCATGTAGCCGCCCGTCGGGTTGGGGGTCGTTGGAACGTAGACCGTCCAGACCGCCTGGCCCGTCCTCGTCTGCGCCTCGCCCTGGTTCTTCGTCGTCAGGAATGCCAGGGTCCACGTGCCCTTCCTGGGAAACTCGACGAGGACGACCTTGTTGTACATGCTCCGGCCCTGCGTGCCAAAGGTGTCCACGACCTGCTTGACGGAATTATAGACGGCGTTGACCCCCGGGATGCCCTGGATGAGGCGCTCGGCCATGTTGACAAACATCTTGCCAAATACGGCGCGGGAAACGTATCCGAGAAGTGTTACAAGAATGACGACTATGACGGTCGCGCTGATGTCCCAGACG
>Ga0265313_10004760_pt1 | contig 10236 bp, 10 predicted proteins | sample 4123metaG_FD_203122 | JGI IMG/M metagenome (GOLD analysis project Ga0265313, IMG submission 203122) | Rhizosphere microbial communities from Carex aquatilis grown in University of Washington, Seatle, WA, United States - 4-1-23 metaG | ecosystem: Host-associated > Plants > Roots > Rhizosphere >...
CATTCTTTCGCCTTCGGAACAAACAAGTTCCACACCGCGGTCAAAAGAATCGCCACCACAAGACATATCTCAGGCAAGAGATATTTGATGCAAATGGCGTACTGCTGCAAGTCGTTCATCTAGATGCCGTCCGTTAAAATCGGTAAGCAAGAGCTCAAGCTCTCAGAAACCTGTGAAATAAGCTCCCTAATTCTACAAAGGCGGGCCTGCCGCTCCCTAAAGAAACGCTTATATTCAGCTCATAAAGATAGAAATGAAATCTTATGACGCCTGGACAACAGGTAATACTTGGCTGTTGTTACGCCAATTAACAAATTCTGAGATGATGGCTGGCTCCCAGCCGGGCGCTATAAGCTAATTTGTCTCAGAGTTAGGATAAGCTCGACAACGCCTATTGCCATTGCTGGATATATGCATCTGCTCTATCGATCGGCGCATGGACAGTGGTCGATTATCTCCAAATCATTAACACTGTCAGCCTGATTAGCTGTAGGACCGTACCCAGTTCAGGCGTTTCCGGTAATATAATTGATAAAAGAGGTTACTCGCATTGGTGGAATCAAGGGAAGTAAAAGAGAATTCTCAGATCGACTCGCCCAAGCGCTGCTTGCTTGCGCTGGAAGACGGTGAGACATTTACCGGCCTCGCATTTGGAAAAGCTGGAACAACAACCGGTGAGTTGGTGTTCAATACCAGCTTGTGTGGTTACCAGGAGATCCTGACTGACCCCAGTTATGCCGGGCAGATTGTCACTCTCACCTGTCCGGAGATTGGCAATTATGGAACCAATATTGAGGATGTCGAATCTCGCCAAATATTTGCACGCGGTCTGGTCATCAGACATCTGAGCAGACGGTACAGCAATTGGCGCGCCACTGCCTCTTTATCCGAATTTCTGGAAGCGCAAGGAATACTCGGCATCTCCGATGTAGATACTCGGGCAATCACCCGTCACATCCGCGACAAAGGCGCCATGCGCTCGGCAATGTCGACTGAAATACTGGAGCCCGAACAATTAATCGCTCTGGCAAAATCTTCCAGCCAGATGGAAGGGGCCGACCTGACCGATGAAGTGACGACAAAAGAGCCTTATAAAGTCGGAGTCGGCAAATATAAGGTTGCGGTCATGGATTTTGGGGTCAAAAAGAGCATTCTCGACCAATTAGCAGCCCGCGATCTGGCCCTTACCGTTTATCCTGCATCGGCGACTGCGGACAAACTTCTTTCCGACAAACCTGATGCTGTTTTCCTGTCCAATGGACCGGGCGACCCTGCTGCTTGCGCAGGAGTTTTGCATGAGTTGCCGAAGCTGATATCGGCTGGATTGCCTATATTCGGTATCTGTCTTGGACACCAGCTCCTTTGCATCTCCATGGGCGCTCAGACTTACAAATTGAAATTTGGTCACCGCGGCGGCAATCAGCCGGTCAAAGACTTGCAGACCGGTAAAGTCGAAATCACCTGCCAAAATCATGGTTTTGCCGTATCTGAAGATAGCCTTCCCGATACTCTGGAACTGACACACGTGAATCTCAACGATCACAGCGTGGAAGGTTTCCGCCACAAAACACTGCCTATATTCGGTGTGCAATACCACCCGGAATCAAGTCCTGGTCCTCATGACGCCAATTATCTTTTCGAGCGCTTTTTCGAGCTGATCGAATCCCATCGAAAAGTGAGCGTTTGATTTGTACAAACTGGCAATCTTTGATTTTGACGGCACTCTTGTCGATTCCGCTCCTGGAATTATTGATGTGATGCGTCAGGTGGTTGAAGAATACGAACTCCACGAGGACATTCTTACTAAGTGGCGAGACCTTGTCGGCGTGCCGCTCGGCAAGCAAATGGAAATCATCTTCCCCAACCATTCGGAAGATTTCTGGCTGGAGGTTGCCGACCGCTATCGGGCCATTTATGACGGCAAGACAATTGAAATTTGCCCGCTCTTTCCCGACCTGATACCAATGCTCAACAGCCTAAAAGCAGCCGGCATCAAAATTTCAATTGCCTCATCAAAGCGCCGCCCGCTTATTGAAGTGGTGCTTGATCATCATCAGTTGTCACCCTATTTTGAAATAGTCGTGGGAGCAACGGATATCACCCATCACAAGCCGCATCCTGAGTCCGTGCATCACACAATCAAACTGCTGGGCGTGCCTTATACAGACACGGTGGTAGTTGGCGACAGTATTTACGACCTGGATATGGCACGCAATGCAGGCGTCGATGCCATCGGCGTAACAACTGGCATTCACAGCCGCGACATTCTGTCGACCGCCGATCCGCTTTACATCGTTGATTCACTTGACGAGGTGTTGCGCATAATTCTTAACGGTAGAAGCCAGAAACTGGCGTGATTCCGTGCCACTTTGCCCAAATTTGGCGAAACTTTTTTAAGCGTACCGCGGGACCAACTTACAACCCATAGCCGTCTGTTAAGATCTGGCAGCTCTATTACGGTTTTTGAGAGCCGCGCACCTGCCGATTTTAGGTGTCCTATAGGCAATTGACTACTACCGCCGGGTCAGGAAGAAAAAAGTTGACAAGAAATTACCACCCAGAAAAAGAAATCCTGACAGGCACCCTCAGCCTGGTGCTGGCCGCAGGAATGCTCCCGACCAGTTTGGCTCCCTGTCTGGCCGCCGATCAAGTGAAGCCGGCCGATGTGCAACTGGATCAGCAAAAAGATCAGAAAGTCCAAACCGGTCAAAATCCTCAACCCATCCAAAATATTCAGAACGCCGCAACCAGCACTGCCCCTGATACCACTGCCGCACCCAGACAAAGGATAATCCTGAAGAAGGGAATGGAAGTCGAAGTCAGCACTAAGGCAGAAGATCTCGTACCTACAGATGATGCGGAATTGGCGAAAAAACAGGTCGATGCGTATCCGGACAACGCCGAAGCGAGTTTCATTTATGCCGTCGCCCTCACGCGCACAAGCAGAGTAGAAGAAGCGCTCAAGGAAATAAGAAGGGCTCGCCGTCTGGCTGAAAAGGATGGCGGACCAGCCTATTTCGACAAAATGATCGCGTCCTATGAAGAGATGCTGAAAAATTATCCGGATGACAATCGCATTCGCTACGGTCTGGCCTGGGCCTATTACATGAAGGCATATCTGATTGCCAGGCAGTCGAAGCAACAACAAGAATATCTGGAGAAGCTCAAACTAATCGCTGCCGCCAAGGAGGCTAAAGCCCAACCTGCCAAGCCTGCCCAGGTGCAAGGCGCACAGGCGCCGGCGGCCTGGTTGAATGCCTGGGCTTCCCCCTACTTGCCGAAAGACAAGGACGGCAATCCGATTAAGCTGCCGGAATTGAAAACCGGTGCAGATGCGCCTCATATTAAAGGTGCACTTGAACAGGCTGCACCATCTGTAGTTCCACAGATAAGAACGTATTATCAATCCGCATTGGGAAATCTGGACGAATTAATCCGAAGAAAACCTGACGATGTCTGGGCGATTGCCTACAGGGCTCATTTAAGTCTCGAGTTCTCCGGCGATCTGGAGTCGTCCATGTCTGTCTGGAGAGACTGCGCGCAGCGTTTTCCCAATAACCCGGCCGCCTTCTTCTTTCTTGGCGAGGGCTATCTGAAGCAAGGCAACTTGAAAGAAAGCCTCAGCAATATTTCCAGAGCCATTGCACTTAGAGGAGTGACCAAGTAGACAGGGAGATGATTGAAAGTATTATCAAAAAAATCTTCAACAAAGGCACGTTCAAGTTCATAGCAGCCCTGTCCATCCCGGCTTGCTTTGTTTACTTCTGGTATTACTCGAAAGATCAAGCCCGTTTGGAAATGGCGTCTTATGACAAAGAGCAGAAAGAAAACCCACTGCAGGACCTGGTTAGAATCGAAAATTATGTTTTGAAGGAAGTCGATGACAGCAACAGCGTGCGCTGGCAACTAGTAGCTAAGTCCGGGATCATGCACCCAGATACAAAAGACGTCGATTTGGAGCAAGTGTTGGTGGAATATTTCGATGGACCAGTACTTAAAATGCGTTTAAAGGCACCGATTGGATTAGCAAATGAAAACACACGCAAAATCAAGCTAGACGCCGATAAAGTGGCCCGCGTTATCGCCGAGGGCGGAGAAGGAAAAGGAACGATGGTCGCTGCCAAAGTGGAGTTAAGTAAAAAAAATCAGTTTGCAGCTACAGGTGATGTTAACATCGTCATGCCCGGGGTAGCCAAGGTGAGAGCAAACAGCGCACGTGGCTCTTTTGGGGGGACAGGAATTAAGGATTTGCGTGTGATAGGCAACACACACTCAGTTGTGAATATGTGAGGCAAATATCCTCCGTTTGAATGAGACGCAGACAGCAGGAAGACCCTAGATCGGAAACTCGTTTTGAGAAAGCAAAGCCCAAGACTGAAATATTCCTCGACCGTGATGGCGGTCACTCTTCTTTTGGCGGCACCGCTTCAGACCATGGCGCAAACCGGCGCCGGCGGTCCCGATGACGGTGGAACCATCGATATTCAAGCCAATGAGCAAGATTTTGCAGACGATCACGTGGTCGCTCGCGGTAATGTGCATGTCATTTATAAAGACAGCATCATCGATGCGCCAATGGCCACGCTGTATAAAGACCCGGCCGGCAAGCCGCAGAAGGCTATTTTTACCGGTCATCCGCACCTCAAGCAAGGCACCAACATCATTCACGCAGACAAGCTCGTCTTCGAGATGCTTACTTCCATAATCATTGCCGACGGCAATGCTCATTCGGAAGTAATTCCGGAAGACGGCTCAAGCGCCACCAAAACAGCCAAGAAAGTCGAAGCCAAAGGAAGCGCCAAAAAGCCGGCCGCCAAGCCACAAAAGACAGAAGAAGTGACTGAGGATCGTCCGGCTGCAGAGGTGACCGCCGATGCGTCTTCAGGCAGTGAAGATCAGACCAAAGAAGATGCGACTGCAACCAAAGAGCCGCCAGCTAAGGCGAGCGAAACAGTAGTCAAGCGCGACAAAATCATTACCGACTCAGACCACCAGGTATTCAACCGCGAAACCGGACAATTTGATGCCAATGGCAATTGCCGGGTCAAGACGGGCGACATCTACGTTAAATCGGACACGGTCAAACTCGTATACGACGCCGACAAAAAACCTGAAAATGCTCTTTTCACGGGCAACGTCAAAGCGCTGCAGGGCTCAAATCGAACCGACTCCGACGTGATGACGTACTTCCTAACTACGAAGCGATTACAGGCAACAGGACATGTGAAATCAACGGTGGTTCAGGCGAAACAAACTGAAACCCCTAAAAAGGGGGGCCCACTCACAACAGCCTCTAGCAGCATAAGTGCCCAGAAGTCTGCAAAATCTGCCCCATCTCAAAAGCCGCCGCTAGCACAAGCGAAAGCGTCCGTCGATTCAGAGCCAGTTCTTATTGACGAAGACAGCGTTGATGCTCAAATTGCCAAATCCGATGCTGCCGCCAAGAAAGCACAAAGTGGTGGTGGTGGTGAATCAACAGATGAAAAACCACCGATCTTCATTTTCTCGGATGCACAGGATTACAGTGAAAACACCGGTCGCTGCACGGCTGACGGCAGTGTGAAGATGTTCTATCAGGACACTATCGGCGTCGCTCCTAAAATGATCATGATCAAAAACCTGGAGACCGGAGAGACGGAAAAGATTCTTCTGCTTGGCCGTTGCCAGGTCACACAGCCAGGCAAGCGTTGGATCGCCGACCGCATCACCTACACGATCTCCAACGACAAAGTGGAAGCGGAAGGCAATACCAAAGCCTTTATCTTGAAACAAAAAACGGAAGAAGGCGGCACCAAATTGGCTGAGAAGAAGTCGACCACAGGCAGAAATACGCAGATTCTTCCCACAAAAAAAGAGACGATTGCTAACACTCATCCAACTACTGCGACCGGCAATACCAGGCTGAGCGCCACAAAGGTGGAAACTCCAAAATGACAGCAACAGCAATTAACAGAACCAATGTAGCGGTAAAAACGCTCACCATCGAAAACCTGCAAAAAAGCTACGGCGGCAGGAAAGTGGTGGACGGCGTCAGCTTTCACGTCAGTCGCGGCGAAGTAGTCGGACTGCTGGGCAGAAACGGCGCCGGCAAGACCACTTCATTCGATATGGTCCTTGGTCTGGTCAAGCCTGAGCGTGGACGCATCGCCATGGGCGATAAGGACATGACCAGAAAGTCGATTCATGAAAGAGCTCGCATGGGCATTGGCTATCTGCCGCAAGAAAATTCCATTTTCAGAAAGTTGACGGTGAAAGAAAACATACGCCTGGTCCTGGAATTGCGCAAAATGGGCAGGCGGGAGCAAAAGGAGCGCATTGATTGGCTGCTTGAGCAATTCGGTTTGAGCCACCTGGGCCACATGCACGCAGTGGCTCTATCAGGCGGTGAACGCCGCCGTCTGGAAATCGCACGTTGCCTGGCTATTGAGCCGGAATTCATGCTCTTGGACGAACCTTTTACAGGTGTTGACCCGATTTCCATCTCGGACATTCAAGGTTTGATTCGCAGGTTGCGCGATGAATGGAATATGGGTGTGCTGCTTACCGACCACAATCCCAGAGCGACTTTGAAAATTACAGACCGAGCTTATTTGATCGACTACGGCAAAATTCTTGTCGCGGGTTCTTCCCGTGAAGTCGCCGACAGCCCTGTGGCCCGCAAACAATACCTGGGAGAGGACTTCGTTCTATGATTGGCGGCATCAAACTGATTGACCGTTATATTGCCAATGAATTCTGGCAACCGCTTTTGTTTGGTATCGGCATCGTTACAGGTGTCTGGTTTGGAGCCGATCAATTGAGGACCATCTTCAATTTGATCATGCGCGCCGGTGTTCCCATCAATATGGCTTTTACGATTCTCGGCTTGCACTTGCCGGAAATTATCGTTATGACCATTCCCATTGGTGTTTTGCTCGCCACCTTGCTCGTCTTCAACAGACTGTCTGGCGATTCTGAAATCATTGCTATGCGCACCAGTGGTGTGTCTTTCTACAGAATCATGGTGGCACCGCTCATCTTCGGCATGGCTACAAGTGTGGTCAGCTTCGGTATCAACGAATTGATCGTTCCGCCCGCCACCCGCACCTCGAAAAAACTGGAATTTCTGGCCCTGTACAAATCGGAACTTCCCACAGGCCAAGCCAATTTCACTTACATGGAAAGGGGCAAGGATCTCGACCTCAACCGCATCTTCTACATCGGATTGTGCAACGGAAAACAGCTCTATAACGTCATCATCATTGATTTCACTCGCGATAAGCTGGTACAGATCATCAGCGCCGCATCAGGAATCTGGAACCATGGAGAGTGGATTCTCAGCGAGGGGCGCACCTATGTGCTGGCCGGCAACAGCGATATAACTCGCATCTTGCAGTTCAAAAAACTGACCTTGCCAGGCGTCCAGAATGTCTCAAAGGTCATGGAGACGGGCAAACAGAATCCCAAAGAGATGAATATGTGGGAATTGGGCAAATACATCGATTTGCTCAAGGAATCAAATTCGGTGTCAAACGATCTTTTGGTCCGTTTCTATCAGAAGTTCTCACAGCCGCTTGCCTGCTTGATCGTAGCCCTTGCCGGAGCGCCTCTGGGACTGCTGGCCAGGCGATCGAAAAGCAATCTCGGTTTGATTTATTCGGCAGTCGTGGTCTTTATCTACTACGTCCTGCAATCTTCCTCAGGAGCACTGGGGGAAGCAGGAAGAATTCCGCCTATGTTGGCCGCCTGGCTGCCCAACATAGTGATCGGTTCGCTCGGATTAGTCATATTGTGGTTTAAGAGTCGTTAATAAAGAAGGCTCGAAACCCCTTTACAACAAGCATATTCAGCCTCTTGGCAATTATAGCGAAGTCGCCGTAATTCGTGTATTCCGTATTGACTATGGGATCGAACGATATTAACCTTGGCATACGAGCGCATATATAAATATCTTCCAGAAAATCGGTCTTAACCAGTTCCGAAAATTTCAACTCCTCAAGTTTAAGCATCTGGCGTGGTGCAACTTACTTTGGAATCATCATTCAGGACAAGACAATCTTACGACTCCTCGGTCAGCCAGCCGAAAGAAAGGCGTGGACGGGGTCGTCTTGTTTTTGTCTTTTTTGCCGCCTTAGGGCTGGTCACTCTGCCTGTATTGCCGCTCACTTTCCTGGGCGTGCCCGGACCGGCTCTGCCGAAGATTGATGAATGGCAGCAAAGGATCCTCGGCATTATCAACAAGGCACCGTCGACTGCACGTGGCGGCGTCATCTCTGCTTCAAAAAATGTGCGCGAAAAAAGAGATCAGGTCAGATTGTTGGATGGGGCAGCTCGCGAACTCTCCAGTTGTCTGGAGAAAGACCCGGATAATCCGGCCCTGCACAACCAACTGGGACTCATTTACGCCGAAAGCGGAGACTTTGAAACAGCGATCAGCCACTTCCGCAGGGTTGTTGCAGTCGGTCGGCAGAGAATTGCTGAGCAAACACAAGAAGCACAAAGGCTCAGACAGCTGGGTGATCTAAAAGGAGCAACCGCTGCAGTCCTGGCCTCATCGAAAGTAAATATAGAACTCTCGGCTGCTCACGGCAATCTGGCTCGCGTTTTTGAGAGCCTCGGTCAGCACGATAAAGTGGTGGCACAGCTGGATGAATTGAACCACGACATATCAGTCGGTGCAGAATTGAGCAAACCGCCGGTCCCCGTGAAAGCGGCCACGCCCGGAGCGGCTCTGGGACAGGCCACTGGTGCAAGAATGTCAGCGGACACTTTATTGTCTCTGGCCCGCGCTCAGGCTTTGATGCAATCAAGAAGGATTCCGGAAGCAGTAAATGAATACAATGCGCTTTTGCAAAAGGACGCCAACGTTGCGATTGCGCATCAGCAGCTGGGCCTGTTTGCAGCCCATGCAGGAGATCTGACGGCTGCAGAAAGAGAGTTGAAGGAAGCTTGCCGTCTCGATCCAAAAGATGCCGTTGCGCACACCAGCCTGGCTCTCACCTATACATCTCTGGGAGACACGGGCAAAGCCAAACTGGAATTCGAAAAAGCACTTTTACTCGAGCCCAATAATTTGGAAGCGGCCGGTCATCTCTCCAGTATGCTCAGCACCCAGGGCGACCATGACGGAGCCATGGAAGTACTCGAGCATGCAGTCAAGCATCATCCCGACAATTCAATATTGCGCAATAACCTGGCCACGATGCACTCACTTAAAGGCGAGTATCACGAAGCCATTTTCAATTTCCAGAAGGCGCTCAGCCTGACGCCCGATATGCCGAGCGCTCACTACGGACTGGGACTGGCCTATTACAATCTCAAGGATTACATGCATGCAGTCGGTGAGTTCAAGCGTGCATTGCAACTGGATCCAAACTTGATTGATGCGCAAAGCAAAATCGAATCTTCCTACAGGCGGATTGGACTGGCGAATGCAGGACGGCAGGGATAGGTCAACAAGTGCTCAGCTCGTGCCAATTGTTCTCATAGGCTTGCCGGGAGCGGGCAAAACAAGCGTGGGTGAGATTCTTGCCCGCATGCTCAATTATTCTTTCTTTGACTCGGACCGCTTGATTGAAGCCAAGGAAAACCGCACCGTCAGCCACATCTTCAAGGAAGACGGAGAGAAACGCTTTAGAGAGCTGGAAAGCGCTCTGCTCGATGAATTCCAGAGCGGTTCTTTCGTATTGAGTTGCGGCGGCGGACTGCCCATGACGCCCGGCAATATGGAGAGGTTATTGAAGCTGGGCCGGGTCGTCTACCTGAAAACCGCAATCGACGAGCTGATAAAACGACTGAAGGAGACCCATGACAGGCCGCTCTTGAAAGGCAGTGCGGACAATGCCCTCAAAACGGATGAACATGTATTAAGAAACCGTCTTTGCAGTCTTGCCAGTCAGCGCTGTGAAGTTTATGAGCGAGCCGAGCTTACGGTCCAAACAGACGGTCTTTCCACAGATCAGGTGGCAAGAAAAATTCTTGAGAGCGTCAATAAGTAGCAAGAAGCAAGAAAGAGATGACTTTATTGAACGATACGTGCCACAGTCCGGGCATTAGGATCTAATATTATGGGTGTTATTCTAGCCCGCCCTAGTTTTTGTCAAGTGCAAAAGGCTGGTCGACACAGCCGGCACATTAAAGGAGATTGTTTTGCCCGCCGTATCCCAGGACGAATTGATGTATTTGCAATCTCAGCTAGAAGGGTTGGAGTCGATTTTTATTGAACTCATGCCATACGGTGTCGAGTTAAAACGGCAA
>Ga0265313_10004761_pt1 | contig 10235 bp, 8 predicted proteins | sample 4123metaG_FD_203122 | JGI IMG/M metagenome (GOLD analysis project Ga0265313, IMG submission 203122) | Rhizosphere microbial communities from Carex aquatilis grown in University of Washington, Seatle, WA, United States - 4-1-23 metaG | ecosystem: Host-associated > Plants > Roots > Rhizosphere >...
CACTGCATCTCCTGCTTCACCGCGATCGGTGGCACTTCACTCATCGCACGTCCTCATTTTGGTCCGCTGAAAGAAGAGATCCGGCGCCATCGACGGCCATGCCGCAGAGGCACATTGACTCACCTCGCATCTAATATATCATGTGATGTATCTAAGCGAGCGCGCGGAAATGCGCGGAAATCCGAGGGGTGTGGATATGATCAGACAGGGGAAAATGTTGGCGGTGGCGGTGGCGTTTGTGGCTGCCGCAGCGTTCGGTGCCAAGGCCGCGGATGCACCGAAACTTCCGGATGGCGCGCTGCTGACGGCCGGCACGCTGAACCTCGCCGCCGACTTCGCGGCGGCGCCGAACCAGTTCATCAAGACCGACGGCACGCAGGACGGCCTGGACGTCGATCTTTGCGGTGCCGTCGCCGGCAAGCTCGGCCTCAAGCTCGCGTGGACCAACCTCGCGTTCCCCGGTCTCGTCCCGGGTCTCCAGGCCAAGCGCTTCGATGGTCTGTGCACCGCGATCTTCATCAATCCCGACCGCCTCAAGATCATGAACATGGTGCCCTACGTGCAATGGGGCGAGGGTCTGCTCGTGGCGAAGAACTCGACCATCGGCGCCGATTGCAAGTACACCCGCGGCGAGGATGCGTCGTACGACGACTGCTTCGACGAGCTCTCCGGCAAGACGGTAGCGGTCGCCACCGGCGGCACGACCAACACGCACCTCCAGGCCGAGAGTGACCGGCTGGTCGCCGCCGGCAAGGCGCCGATCACGCTCCTCGTCTCCGGTCAGGCCGATGCGACGTACCTCAACAATCCCCAGGGCGTCTTCTACATCAACAACACCAGCAGCGACTATAAGATGGCCTTCGTCGGCTACGGCTCGAACCAGCTGGCGCTGGCGACGCTGAAGGATAACACCGCGCTCGCCGACGCTCTCGTCTGGTCGCTCGAGCAACTGAAGGCTGACGGCAGCTACCAGAAAATCCTGGCCAAATGGGGCGTCGCCGAGGTCCCGTCGTTCGCCTACGCCAAGTAACGCCGCTCAGGCAGTAGTATGAGTCGGCCGAGCGAACTCGGCCGACCCATTCTTTTCGAGGACGCGATGGACTGGGACTGGGGCGTCTTCTGGCGTTACCTCTTCGATCCGCGCATGGCCGACGCGGCCGTCATTACGCTTGCAGTTGCCGTCCTGGCGCAGGCGCTCGCCACGATTATCGGGTTCATCGTTGCCCTCGGGCTTCGTTCCAAGGCGCCAGCAGGCCGGTGGCTCGCCGGCGGCTATATCTGGCTCTTCCGCGGCACGCCGCCGCTGGTCCAGTTGCTGCTGTTCTATTTCGGCCTGCCGGAGCTCGGCATTCGCCTCACCGTATTCGAGGCTGGCATCTCCGCGCTCAGCCTCTATGGCGCGGCGTATATGGCGGAGATCATTCGCGCCGGTCTGGAATCGATCGACCGCGGTCAGGTCGAGGCGGCGCGCAGCCTCGGATTCTCGCGCGCGCTCACCATGCGCTCGGTGCTGTTGCCGCAGGCCTTGCGGGTGATTCTGCCGCCGTTCGGCAACGAGCTCACGGGCATGATGCGCACCACCTCGCTGCTCTCGGTGATTTCGTTCCAGGAGCTGCTGCGCGTGACAACGCTCGCCATCAACGAGACCTTTCAGCCGATCGAGCTCTATTCGGTCGCCGCCCTCTACTATCTCGCGATGACGACCGGCTGGATGTACGTCCAGCAGATCCTCGAGGACCGGCTGACGCCGGGCCGCAGGCGTCCGCGCGGGACATCAGGCCAGTCTCCAACCCGCATCGATGAAATCGGACAGGTGAGTCGTGACACAGCCCTCCCATAAGCATGTCGACGTAGTTTTGTTTGGCCTCGGTGCGCTTGGGTCGAGCGTCATCAAGTGCCTGCGCGTCGATCATCCGCTGATCTCGGTTGTCGGCGCCGTCGACCGCGATCCGGCCAAGACCGGCAAGACGCTGGGCGCGCTCTATCCCGGGCTGGCCAACGGAGCGAACGTTGTCGTAGCGCCGTCGCTGAAGGCGAGCCTGGCCGGCCTCAAGACCCCACCGGCAGTGATCTATCACATGACGGAATCGGAGCCGTCTCACATCGAGGGGCAGTTGACCGAGGCACTGGCAGCCGGCGCCAACGTGATTTCGGGGTCGGAGGCTATGTTCCATCCCGGATTGCGTCACGCCGACTTCACGGCGAGGATCGACGCTGCCGCAAAAGCTGCCGGCGTCTCCATCACCGGCGTCGGCATCAACCCCGGCTTCAGCTTCGATGCCTTGCCGCTGCTTCTCGCGCGCGTCACCTCCGATGTCAGTGCGGTGCATATTGCCCGCTGCATCGACGTCACCGGCACCGGGCCGGGCGACATCGATCATGTCGGCTACATGCTCACGCCGGCGGAGTTCGACGCGAAGATCGCGACCGGCCGCATCGTCGGCCACATGGGTATGCCGGACTCGATCGCCGCGGTGGCCGAGCGCCTGAACATGGACATCGACGCCATCGACGAGAAATGGGAAACCTCGACGGCGACCTTTCCGGTCGATTCCGGTGTCCCCGCCCTCGGCATGATCCCGCCCGGCCGCGTGATCGGTATCACGCAGACCGGTCGCGGCCTGAAGGGCGGCCAGCCGGTCATCTCCATGAGTCTCATCATGTACTATCAGCCCGAGAAGCACGGGCTCGAAATCGTGGATGAGATTGAGATCGTCGGCGCGCATCATGTGCGCGCGTCGCTGACGCCAGCCGCCATATCGATCTTTGGCGCCGCCAACGCGATCGTGAACGCGACGCATGACCTCGTCGCTGCTGACCCCGGGCTGGTGAGTGTGCTCGATTTCTCGATCGCGGGCACTCGCCGCGGCGGCTTCCGCTACGTGCTTGACGAAAAGCGGGAGTCGCGCCCGGGCTATGTCGCGCTGCGGCGCGATCCGATCTGAGGACCGATGCACTCTTGGAACAACGCAATCTTCCTTGAGGTATTGCTTTCGCCGCTGCTGCTGAAGGCGGCGTGGGTCACGATCTGGGTGGGAACGGTGGCGCAGGCGATCGGCGTCGCCATCGGCACCGTTGTCGCGCCGATGATGTTGAGCCGGTCGCGCGTTCTGCGTTTCGTGAGCTGGCTCTATCTCTGGATCTTCCGCGGCACGCCGCTGCTCGCGCAGATCCTCTTCTTCTATGCCGTCCTGCCGCAACTTGGCCTCAGACTCGATCTGGTCTCGACCGGGTTGCTCGCGCTTGGCATCAACGAAGGCGCGCGCATGGCCGAGATCGTGCGTGCCGGGTTGCTCGCCGTCCGCCACGAACAGCGCGAAGCGGCGGCCTCGCTGGGCCTGCGCCGCCTGCAGATTTTCGGCCTCGTCGTCCTGCCGCAGGCGGTTCGCGTCATCATCCCGCCGCTCGGCAACAACTACATCTACATGCTGAAGGCGACATCGCTGCTCTCAGTCATTTCGTTCTCCGAGCTTCTGCGGACGTCCCAGCAGCTTGCGCAGTCGACGGGCCGTCCGCTCGAAATCTATCTCGCCGTCGCCCTCTGGTACCTGCTCATCATCACGGCCGTGTCCATCCTCGAGCGCTGGTTTGAGGCGCGCATGTCGCGCAGCGAGGCACAGCGCAATCGCGTCGCCCCCGCCACCCACGCTCCGGCACACGCGGATATGCCGCACGCTTCGGCGCGCCTAGAGGGTACGCCGGCCGATCAGATCGTGCTGTCCGCTCGCGGGATCTCCAAGCGGCTCGGCAGCCACCAGGCACTGGCCGATCTCAGCCTCGACGTACGCCTGGGCGAGGTGATGGTGGTGGTTGGGCCTTCCGGCTCCGGCAAGTCGAGCCTCTTGCGCTGTCTCAATCATCTGACGCCGCCGGATACCGGACTGGTTCTCCTGAATGGTGAGGCGATCGGCGTGCGCCGTCTCGAAGATGGCAGGCAGGTGGCGCTCTCCGAAGCCGACATCGACCGCCAGCGCCGGCAAATCGGACTCGTCTTCCAGAGTTTCAACCTCTTCCCGCACATGACCGCGCTCGGCAACGTCACTATCGGTCCAGAGCGCGTTCTCCACCTCAGCGCAACCAAGGCGCGGGAACGGGGGACGGACCTGCTGGCCCGCTTCGGACTGGCCGACAAGGCCGACGCCTATCCGGCGGAACTTTCCGGCGGACAGCGCCAACGCGTAGCCATCGCCCGCGCGCTGGCCATGCAGCCGGCGGTGCTACTTTTCGACGAGCCGACATCGTCGCTCGATCCCGAAATGGTCGGCGAGGTGCTTGAGGTGATTCAGGCGCTTGCCGCCCAGGGCATGACCATGATCATCGTCACGCACGAAATGAGTTTTGCGCGGCGCGTGGCGAACCGCGTCATCATGATGGACGGCGGACGCATCGTTGAAGTCGCGCCGCCGGCCCAGTTCTTTGAGGCCGCGCGGGATCCACGCACGCGCGCATTCTTGGCGCTCCTTCCGCCATATGCCGATTCCAACCCATCACTGAACGGGTTGCGATCATAGCCCGGTGGGCTTCGGGGAATACCCACTTCGGAGCGGAATAGCTGTGTCCATCGGCAATAGGAACGGTCAATATTCCGATTGATAGGAAGCATCATGGTGAGACGCTAACCAAAGACGCAGGTGTCTGCTTGTGGCGCAGAGCGGACGCTAGGGCGCTCGGCGGCTTGTCTTCTTGTCACCGATACTGACTGGCGCGTCACGTAACAGCTGCCAAGGCTCGGTACGAAGGCCAGTAGCTATTCGCGCTATGTTGTCGATTGACACATTGCGCTCAGACCGCTCGATCGCGCTGAGATAGGTGCGGTTGATCCCGCATATGTGAGCGAGCGCCTCCTGCGTCAACGCAAGCTGCGCACGCAATAGGCGCATGTTCTTCGCCAGAACGTCTCGCAGAGGGCCTTTGTGCGTGCGCTTCACAAGCACAATCAAAGCTGCCCTGTGGCGTGCTTTGCGACGCGTATTTAGATCCGAAACTGAAACAGACCGAGGCGTGCGGGTGACCGCGGCACGACATGTATACTGCGTTCGCCGCTGTACCAAACCGCATTGAGCGTCGGGATGCGAAGGCGCTCGAGGGACATCAACCGCTATCGGGCGTTTGACGTGGTCCTGCGTGCGGACGCCGTCGCGGCTGGCTGCTGTCTTTTAGCCTGTTGCCGCGACGGGTCGTTCGCCAGATGCTAGCCGCCTGGTGCCGGCACTACCGGCTGCGGCAGCGGCTGACTCAGCCAGGCCTTCACCTGTTCCGGCGGCGCGTCCCAGCGCGTCGCGGTGTCGACATTGGTCTTGTCGATCAACTGTGTTGGCGCGTCGTAGTAGTTGCCGGGCTGAATCTGCTTGTCGATAACGCCAATGAGCAGGCGCAACGCCATGACAGAGGCAATCGACGGCGGGTTGGCGTTGGTCAGGGCAAGCTTGCCCTGCTTGATGAGGTCAAGCCCATAAGGTGCTCCGTTGCCCGATACCATGAGAACTTGGCCGCTCTTGCCGGCGCGCTCGATGGCGATCGAAGCGCCGACGGCCATGTCTTCATTGTGGACGTAGATCGCCTTGAGATCCGGATGCGCGGTCAGGATTTGGGTGGTGGCGTCCAGCGCCTGCTGACGGTTCCAGTCGCCTGGCGCCTCGGCGACGATGGTCGCCTTCGAACCGGAGGCGGCGAGCCCCTTCTTGAAGCCGGCGGAATAGGCCTCGGCGTCGCCGCGGCCGAGTTTGCCGCTGACGATGGCCACTTCGCCGTCCGGCACCTGCTTGCCGACCCATTCGCCCAGCGGCTCGGCGAAGGTGCCGACGTCGATCTGCATGAAGCCGGCGGCGTCCTTGAGCAGGGACGGGTCGTAGCCGTACTGGAAGAAGATCGGCACGCCGGCCTTCTGCGCCTGCGCGATCGCTGCCTTCTCGGAAGAAAGCGAGACGGCGTAGATCAGAATGCCCTGGGCGCCTTTAGTGATGGCGTCCTGGATGTTGGCCAGTTCCTGGGTCGAATCGTTGTTGGCATTGTAGGTCGTGAGCGTCACGCCGAGATCCTTCGCCGCTTCCTGCGCGGCCTCCATGCCGTACTGGTAGTACGGGTCCGGTCCGGCGCGCATGAACGCGATGGTCTTGCCGTCGGCATGGGCTACAGCCGGCAGCAACAGCGCCGCCACCGCCAGGCCGAGCTTCCACTTCAAAGCGGACATTCGTAGTTCCTCCCTTGCAACCGAGAGTGCCGAGCGATTTCGGCACCCGGGTTTTCCTTGTTCTCAGGTTCGCTTCTGCAGCAGCACCGCGGCGGTAATGATCAGTCCGAGGACTGCGCTCTGGTAGTTCGCTCCGACGCCGAGCAGGTTCATGCTGTTGGAAACAAGCCCGAGGAGCAGCACGCCGCCGAGCGTGCCGAGCACCGAGCCGCGACCGCCGCTGAGCGGCGTGCCGCCGATGACCACTGCGGCAATGGCGCGGAGCTCGTAGCCGATGCCCATGTTGGGCAGCGCCGAATCGAGGATGCCGGTGAGCAGCACGGCGGCGATGCCCACGATCAAGCCGTTCAGGGCGTAGAGACCGACCTTGACGCGCGCGACCGGCACGCCCGACAGGCGCGTCGCTTCCTCGTTGCCGCCGATCGCATAGGCATAGCGACCCAGCATGACGCGGCTCAGCACAAACCAGGTGGCGGCGAGCGCGGCGGCAAAGACGTAGGCCGGGTTCGGGATGCCGAACGTGCTGCCCAGTCCGAACAGATCGAACAGCGCGCCGGCGCCGTTCACCGGGCTGCCGCCGCTGATCACGACCGCGACACCCTGCAGGAAGGTCATGGTGCCAAGCGTGATGATGAACGGGTTGGCGCGATTGCTGGCGACGAGCAGGCCGTTGGCGCAGCCGATAAGCGTGCCGGCGACCAGACCGGCGAGGACGCCGAGGCTCGTCGATCCGGTGGCGAGTATCGTCAGCGCCGCGGCCAATCCGGCTACCGAAAGATTGGCGCCGACCGAAAGATCGAGCCCGCCGGAAACGAGCAGCATCGTCTGGCCGGCGGCGACGACGCCGAGCGTCGATATCTGGAAGAGGATGTTGAGGAGATTGTTCGTCGACAGGAAACGGGGATTGCCTATCGCCGTGACGACGACCACCGCGGCCAAAGCGATGAGCAGCGCGTAGCGGCCGATCTGCCATGGACGCGGTGTCGGCGCCTTCTTGCCGGCGGAAGCATTGGGTGATGTCGTGGCTTCAGTCACGGCGACGCTCGTCCGGGCCGCCTGCCTGGATCGCGGCGAGCAGCACTTCCGGCGCAAGGCCTTCAGGGTCGAATTCGCGCTCGACGCGGCCCTCGTCGAGGATGACGATGCGGTCGGCGAGTTCGATCAGTTCCTCGAGATCCGTCGAGACGAAGATGATCGCCGCACCCCGGTCGGCCAGTTGCCGGAGACGGTCGTGGATCTGCCGCCGCGCCTCGATGTCGACGCCCTGCGTCGGCTCCTCGAGAACGAGCACGCGAGCATCAGCAAAGACGGCGCGCCCAATCAGCACCTTGCGCTGGTTACCGCCGCTCAGCGTCATCGCGGCGCGCGACGGATCGCGCGGCGTGAGATCGAGGAAGTGACCGAGGCGAACAGCCTCGGCGCGCTCGCGGCCGAGATTGATCACGCCGCGCCGCGCCACGGCGCCTAGGCGCGCTAGCGTCATGTTGGCCGCCGCCGACATCGCCATCACCAGTCCACGCTGGCGCATGTCCTCGGCGACGAACGAGACGCCGCGCGCTATAGCTTCATGAACGGAACGGGGCGCAAACGGCGCGCCGCCAAGCGTGATCGCGCCTTGCGCGGCCGTCACGCCGGCAGCGACCGACGCCAGCGTCCGGGCACCGGCGCCGGTCAGCCCGGTCAGGCCGACGATCTCTCCGGCCGCCACGTCGAGCGAGACATCGTCGAGATATCCCGGAAGCGAGACCGACCTCAGGGAAAGCATCGGTTCCCGCTTCCCGGAGCGGCGACGGCGCTCGCTCACCTCACTGACGCCATGCCCGGCAATCATCTCCACGAGATCGGCCTTGCTCACCGACCCGGCTGTCACCACGCCGACCCGCCGGCCATTGCGCAGCACGGTGATGCGGTCGGCGATCGCCAGCACCTCGTCGAGGTGGTGCGAGATGTAGACGACGGCGATGCCGTCCGCCGCGAGGCTGCGGATCAGGCGGAAGAGGAAATCGGTCTGGCTCTTATTGAGCGCAGCGGTCGGCTCGTCGAGCAGCAGCACCCGCGCGTTGGCCCGTACCGCCTTGGCGATCGCAACCTGCTGGCGGTGCGCGATGTCGAGATCGCCAAGCGTTGCGGCGACCGGAAGGGTAAGGCCCAGTCGCGCCAGCAGCGCGCTTGCTTCGCGCTCAATGGCGGCGTTGTCGACGAGGCGCAGCCGCGTGCGCAGTTCGCTGCCAAGGAAGATGTTAGCGGCGACGCTGAGATTGAGGTGGAGTTCGGCGTTCTGGTAGACGACGGCGACGCCGGCCCGCTGGGCGGTTATCGGGTTCAGCGCCACGGCCCGCACATCGCCGATACGGATCTCGCCGCTATCCGGCCGCGCTGCGCCGGCGAGGATCCTGAGCAGCGTCGACTTGCCGGCTCCGTTCTTGCCAACGAGGCCGTGCACCTCGCCGGCGGCGACCGAGAAATCGACCACGTCGAGCGCCAGCGTGCCCTCGTACGCCTTGCTGATAGCGCGCGCCTCGATGGCGGCGGCAGGCACTGTTTCGGGCAGGCCGGTCGCCATAATTATCGGCCACCGCCGATCTTGCGTATCTCGTCCGCGACCGCGCGGCCGAGGACGGCATGCGCCGGTGGGTCAAGGTGGAAGCCATCGATCGGACTCGACGTCACCAGTGCCCCGGCGTCGAGGAAGTGGGCGCCAAACGCCGCCGCCATGTCGCGATAGTGACGCGCCAGATGCAGCGACTTCTCATGGCCGCCGGTGAAAAGTTCGCTGAATTCCTTGAGGTCGGCGAGCGTCGGCGGGGGCGCGATGACGATGATCTGCGGCGCCGTGCCGCCTGGGCCGGCGCCCGTCTGCCTGACGATGCCGACCAGCGCGCCGACGCCGGCGGCGATCTCCCACGGCGTCTTGTTGAAGCGCGCCTTGAGATCGACGGTACCGAGCATGATCGCGAAAATGTCGACCGGGCGATGGGTGAGGAGGCAAGGAAGCAGGTAGGTACGGCCGTTGCGCTCGAGACCTTCTACTGGATCGTCGTTTACCGTGGTGCGGCCCGGCAGGCCTTCTTCGACCACCAGCCAGTCCTCGCCTAGCGCGCGGCGCAGGACGCCCGGCCAGCGCTCGTCCGGCGCGTAGCGCCCGTCGGGACGCGGCACGGTCGCGTATCCCCACGTGTTGGAATCGCCGTAGCAAACGACGGACTTCACGCTCGTCCTCCCGCGCCGTCTTTGATGCGGCGTCGGACGACAACGTAGGCGGTTGGCCGGCGGCGGTCTTTCACGATATGCTGGCGGTAAATATTGTACAAATCGGGACGACGACATGGTCAGCTACTTCGACGATCTCAGCGTTTTTCACGCCGATACCTGCAAGCCACTCAGCGCCGCCGCCGCGGCCGGCGACATGGAGATGCGCGCGCTGGCGCGTGGCACCTATCCCGGCGAGCGGCTGCCGGCCAACGAGATGCGCGAACTGAAGACGGTTGGCTATTGGGACGCGCCGCGCGACCAGGCGTTTCCGCTCGACTGGCATCGCAACGAGGGCATCGAGTTCGCATTCCTCTCGCGTGGCCGCGTCGGCTTCGGCGTTGACGACCGCCGTTACGATCTCGTGCCCGGCCACCTCACCATCACGCGGCCATGGCAGAGCCACCGCCTCGGTTTTCCGACGCTGCCGGCGTGCCGCATGCACTGGATCATCCTCGACGTCGGTGTTCGGCGACCCAATCAGGAGTGGCGCTGGCCAAAGTGGATGCTCTTGTCGCGGGCCGAAATCGACGAGCTGACGACGTTGCTTCAGGCAAACGAGCAGCCGGTCTGGCAGGCGAACGCGACGTTAAGAGATGCCTTTGAGGCGCTTGCGGAACTCACGCGTCAGAGCGGCGATCCGGCCCTGATGTCGCGCCTCAAGCTGCAGGTAAACGCAACGCTGCTCGAAGTGCTGGCGCTGCTCCGCGCGCAACCGGTGCGGCTCGACACGTATTTGTCGTCGTCGCGCCGGACCGTGGCGATGTTCCTCGAGGGGCTGACCGCGAAACTCGAC
>Ga0265313_10004762_pt1 | contig 10231 bp, 9 predicted proteins | sample 4123metaG_FD_203122 | JGI IMG/M metagenome (GOLD analysis project Ga0265313, IMG submission 203122) | Rhizosphere microbial communities from Carex aquatilis grown in University of Washington, Seatle, WA, United States - 4-1-23 metaG | ecosystem: Host-associated > Plants > Roots > Rhizosphere >...
AATGCGGCCGATGTGATTGTTCTCATAGTTTTTCGTGGTGGTGTCTGGGGATTTCCAGGCTGCCCGCAAATTCCCAGGCCGGCAGTCCTTGGGATTCGTTGGCACCGACTACAAGGCCGGTGAATAGGTGAAGGAAACTATGCCGTTGACATGGACGGCTGCCGTCCGTCCCGATCGTCAGATGACCCGGCCGCAATTGAGCGTGATCTCTGACGAGATTTCGCAGGACCTTTCTGTCGTGACGCGGTTTGTCCGCGATTTTGGCCTCGGTGGATTTGAGCTCAGAAGCATATTTGGCCGGGCATTCAAGGATCTCAGCCGGCACGACATTGCCGAGATACGCGCCGTTGCAGCCGGCGAAGGTCTGCGGATTCATGGGTGCGCAACTCCCGTGTTTAAATGCGAGTTGGACGACGGCCGGGCCGCTGCAGAGCATGTCGAGGTCTTCAAACGAAGCCTGGAGGCGGCCCGAGAGCTTCAATGCAATCTTGTTCGGGTCTTCACTTTCCTGCGACGCCCAGAGCCTCTTTCGGGACCGGTGATTGATCGCATCGCGTCTCACCTGGGCGAATTGGCGGATATTGCGGCCTCTGCGGGCGTCCGGCTGGGAATAGAGAACGAGAGTTCGTGCATGATTGGCTCCGGAGATGAGCTGCTGCGCTTTGCAGAGTCGTTCAAGCATCCCGCGGCGGGATGGATCTGGGACCCCTGCAACGTGCTTTACGTTCCCGGCGAGAAGGGAGCCGCGACCGCGGCCTTTTCCAAGCTGTCCTCTCGAGTTATCCATATCCATGTCAAAGATGCTGCCCCGACGCCCGATGGGGGCGCGCCGGCGAGACCGACCCCGGTTGGGGAGGGGAGCGTCGGCTGGAAGGAGCACCTAAGGGAGATTCGGCGTTCCGGTTATAGCGGGCTTTTGTCACTGGAAACCCATTGGCGAAAGAAGGAGCTGGACACCAGCCTACTCCATCTTCCTGCCGGCGATGCATTCTCTGCGGGCGGCGACGAGGCCAGCCGGATATGCATGAAGAAGCTGATCGAGCTTTGGGAGGCGACAGCACGACCGTTGTAGGGCGGTGTCCCAGGTAACCGAGGGTCGGTGACTCTTGAACTTGCCTGGAGCTCCCGTTCCGACACTGCGTTGGCGGCGGGCAGGTCACCGGGATTACCTGGCGGGACGGGATTAAATCCCGTCCGCGCCGCCGTTTGCCTTCAACACCTCTGCCAATGATACCGGCACTCCGCCGCGTCGTTTGCTTTCATCGGCCGCCTCCATAAAGGTCAGAACTTCAATGGACTCAGCGTGAGAGACCGGAACGACGTTGCTTTGGAAGAATCGGAGCATCTCCGTGACCAGTCCCCCATACCCTTCCGCGTTTTCGCCAACGACGACGGCCTCGGAGCCAAATACGGTGGCACCGAATGCGTATCGCGTATTTCGATTTCCGCGAACGATGGCCACGCGGCCGTCATTCCACACACCCGTGACTACGTCAGTGTCAGCAGTGTGAGTGCGCACGACGGTCTCGCACCCCGTACCCATCAACGCGTAGCATTTCTCGACGGCATGGATGGCGTACCAAAAGAGATCGGGGTGATGAGGCTCGATCGTTGCTGGGCCATACGTTGATACCCCGTTTAAGTGCCCAATCTTTGCCCCTCTAAGCGCAAGAATGTCGGGGGTGAATCGTTCACTTGAGGCGCTGAAACACTGAGTGTGGAGCTGATTTGCAAGCCGGAAGATCGCAATCGCGTCACGAAGGCTGCCGGCCATTGGCTTGTCGATGAACACGGGTTTGTGAAAGGGGAATACCTTCTGCGCCTCCTGAAGGTGCGCTCGGCCGTCGACGCTCAAGATCATCACGGCGTCAACGTCCTTCATCGCGCCTTCAATGGTATCGCAAATCTCCACCCCGTATTTCTCGCTCATCTCTTTTGCAAACCCGTCAACACGGCTGATGCTTGCTTCAATGTCGGGGCTTCCACCTTTCCACGCCTTTGTTATCAGCCCGCCGGGAATATGCTTGGGATTGGCCGGATCATTAAGGAGGCTCGCGAAAGAGATCGTGTGCGAAGTGTCCAATCCTATGGCACAGATGCGAAGAGCGGCGGGCTCGGCTCCTGCGGTGCAGAAGAGAAGTGTTAAGAGGGTGAAGAATCCGGTCGAGCGTCCGAGCATATAACGGCAGACTATCGGCGGGTTGCCGCCCTCGGGCAAGCCGCAACATCCAGAATAACTTGCTTTGCTGGTAACCAATTGGTTTCAATCCGCCAATGCGGCTAGCCTGGGCCCAAACTATTGCAGCAACATGTATGCGATGCGCACGTCGTGTTCTGAGTCTTCCCGATAGCTATGGCGATTGAATGGCGGTTGCTTCGGCGCTCAGACGTGAGCGGCGCATTCGAACTGTCCAGAATTGCGGGCTGGAACCAGACGGAGGCTGATTGGCTCGGCTACCTCGCATTGGACGCTGAAGGCTGTATGGCGGCCGTCGTGGATGGAGAGTTAGCGGGAACGGTGACCTCTATCCGCTATGGAGAGGCGTTTGGATGGCTCGGAATGCTTCTCGTGCATCCAACGCACCGGGGCCATGGCCTTGGCAAAGAGCTACTTCTACGCTCGATTCGATACTTCAGAGAAAAGGGTGTGCGAACCGTAAGACTCGATGCAACCCCAATGGGAAAGAGGATCTATTTGCCGCTCGGTTTTCGTGATGAATTTGAAGTGAAGCGGATGGAGGGCAGCGTTGCCGAAATGCTTATGGAGCAAGTGCCCGCACCTTCCGGCGCAGAAGCCGAGCGAATGCTCCATGGGGACCTTATGACAATTGCAGGGATGGATTGCCGGGCATTCGGTGGCGACCGCGGGGCGCTACTGCACGAGTTGAGCAATCGCGATCCCGATCTCTGTTTTGTCGTCCGCGAAGGCGCGACAATTAAGGGCTACCTGATCGGTCGCGTGGGGAGGGAGGCGATTCAGTTGGGTCCAATAGTGGCGTCGACTCCGGCCGTTGCCGAGCAGCTATTCCGAGCTTGTTTCAGAGCGGCGCGAGGGCGACGTCTATTCTTGGACCTGCCAGTGCCAAACCGATCGGGATGCGAGATTCTCGAACGCTACGGTTTCAAGGAACAACGATCGTTCTCGCGGATGAGCCTGGGCGAGGAGTGCCCGCGCAATGAAACCGATCTTGTATTCGGTACCGGTGGTGCAGAATTCGGCTAACTTTCGGATCATTAACAACCTCAATTACACTCCGGTGAACACCCCCCAAAAGAAGATTGGATTTGCTATCGTCGGCACTGGCACAATTGCCGCCTTCCATGCACAGGGTATCGCTGCGACCCCTGGGACCGAGCTACGGGCCGTTCAAGATCAATCCGCCGAAAGAGCACTCACCTTCGCCGGCAAGTTTGGAGTCGATGCGGTCAGCGAGCTCGATGTTCTCCTTAAGCGGCCCGACGTGGATGCGGTTTGCGTGACGGTGCCCAGTGGGTACCATAGTGAGGTCACCATCCGCGCACTGGAGGCTGGGAAGCATGTCCTGTGCGAGAAGCCGCTCGAGATCACGACGGAACGCATTGATCGGATGACAGCTGCAGCGAAGAAGGCGGGACGGATTCTTGCGGCCGTATTCCAAAGCCGCCTTGGAGCTGGGGCGAAGCATCTGAAGGCGGCAGTCAAAGAGGGACGATTCGGTCGCCTCGCGCTATGCAGCGCTTATGTAAAATGGTGGCGAAATCCGGACTACTACAGCAGCTCCAACTGGAAGGGGACTCGCAGCCTAGACGGGGGCGGAGCATTGATGAACCAGGCAATTCATGCCATCGACCTATTGCAGTGGCTTGTCGGAATGCCGGTCAAAGTCGGCGCTCAAGTGCGGACCCAGGTCCACGCAATCGAGATGGAGGACACTGCGGCGGCGTGGCTTGAGTTCTCACACGGCGCCCTTGGCGTGGTTGAGGCAGCCACGTCATGTTATCCAGGGTCGCGGTTGAGGATCGAGATTTCTGGAGAGCGCGGAACGGCGGTTCTCGAGGAAGACAGGATCATGCGTTGGGAGTTTGCGGATCCGAGGCCGGAGGATGAGAAGATAATCCTCGGCGGCCAAACAAGCATCGGGGGCGGTGCAGCCGATCCCAAGGCCATAGGCTTGGAGGGGCATCGATTGCTGATTGCGGACTTCGCTGAATCCATCCGCACGGGTCGCCCGCCACTGATCGACTCCAGGGAGGCGAGAAATGCGGTTGCGATCATTGAAGCGATCTACCGTTCGGCGCAGACCGGATCTGCGGTTGCGCTTAGCTAGCGATGTGAACAAGAGGCAAAGCCCAGAGGCGGTCTCAGGGCTGCGGACTCGATCCCACACGCTCCGAATTAGCCGATTTGGAGCTGAGGAACGTGTCTACGGCACGGACAGCTGGGAATCGTAGAATTCGTCATGCGATAAGAGTAGACGGAAGACGCTTCGCCAGCTTTCTAGGCTATGTTGGGGAGCAGACGACGATGCCTCGGCAGGTTAAAATCCATCTCTATGATTGGCAAAAACAAGACGGATATTCGCATTCAAAGCATCCGAACCTCTAGGGTTAATTACAAATACCGCACCCCAATGAAGTTTGGGGGCCGGACCGTAACGGAATGTTATCTATTGAATGTCGAGTGTGACGTTGCGACCCGCGATGGCCGGGTGACCCAAGGGTTCGGTTCCATGCCTTTGTCCAATACCTGGGCCTTCCCGTCGGCGGTTTTGGACTATGACCAGACGCTTGGCGCGATGACGCTCCTCGCCGACCGATGCGCGAAGATATGCGAGGGATATGCGGAATTTGGGCATCCCGTCGAGATTGGCATGGAATTGGAGGAGCAATTCCTCTCTGCCGCGGCAATGCTGAGCAAAGAGTTGGCCTTGGCGCAGGCGGTTCCAAAGTTGGCGACCCTGGTTACGGGCAGCGCATTTGATGCGGCGATACACGATGGGTTCGGCAAGGCGCACGGCCTAAACTGCTACCACACCTATGGGCGCGGCTACATGAGCCACGACCTTGGGGCGTACATGGGTGAGAGTTTCAAAGGCGCTTGGTTAGACCAATATATTAACAGAGAGCCCGTACCCAGGCTACCCTTGTACCACCTCGTTGGAGCGCTTGACCCGCTTACGCAGGCGGACGTGGCGACCCCGATTGGAGACGGATTGCCGGAGAACCTCCCCGAATGGATCCGACGTGACGGCTTAACTCACCTTAAGATCAAGTTGAACGGTGACGACGCCATCTGGGATCTGGAAAGAATTATCGCTGTGGACAGAATAGCCTCCGAGACTTCTGGGGGCACGCAGTGGCGTTACTCACTCGACTTCAATGAGCGGTGCCAGAACGTGGAGTACCTCGTTGATATGCTGAGGAATTTGCGCGAACGGTCACCCAAAGGTTTCGAGCGGGTCCAGTATGTGGAGCAACCGACGGCCAGAGACCTGAAGGCAAACCCTCAAAACCGGATGCACGCGGCTGCAAAGCTCAAGCCGGTCGTCATCGATGAGTCGCTTACCGATTTCGAGAGCCTAGTCCTCGCAGGGGAAATGGGCTACACGGGCGTTGCACTTAAGGCCTGCAAAGGCCAGAGTCAGTCGCTTCTTCTGGCCGCTGCGGCGCGCAAGTTCGGTCTATTTCTCTGCGTGCAGGATCTCACGTGTCCCGGCGCCTCGCTCATCCAATCCGCAAGTTTAGCGGCACACATTTCCGGTGTATCCGGCATTGAGGCAAATTCCCGGCAATATTGCCCGGCGGCTAACCTTGGCTGGGAGGACCGGTTTCCAGGCGTCTTTCGTATTCACGGTGGTGTGATGGATACTTCTGGTCTTCGTCGGCTTGGGCTCGGAGCAGTGTGATGGGAATGAAGTTCGTTTGGACTCGGCCTTGGTGGTTCGAGAATCAAGCGGCACTCATGCGGGCGGCACATAGTTGGAGTGGATTCGTAGGTGCGCTGTAGGGAGGAACTGGCCCTAAGTGGGCGCTAAGAGGGAGAGACGACGGTTGACGCCGAGTATTGGCCTAAGTCGCCAGAACTCGCGAGCCTGGCAATCGATCTCGGTTGCGGGCTGAGCAATCCGTACGAATCCCACAGCTAGATAGAACCGAGTAGCAATCCACAGGTGGCGTTCGATACTGGCAGGGTAGTGCCCTATTGTGTGCAGCGCGCAGAGGCGGACGTGCCGGTGACCGGTTGCCACCCACTGGGCGACTGACGCCGCCCTAGGGTCGAGAACTCCTTGTGCCGCATATGACGCTAAAGGCGCATCAGCAGCCGATACGAGGATGGCGCTGCGAGGGTTCTCAGTTTGGTTCAACTCGCCGCGGCGTTCAACTGGCACACTCGCCGGTCCTTAAAAGGCCCATTAGCAAGGGGCTGCGCGGGGAGATGCGCACCGGCCGAGTCCACGGTTCTCTTGCCATCGGGGCGTCGGTCAATTGCAGTTTGCCCGCATGCGATTCGAAGCCGTGCCATGCTCTCCTGCCACCGTGCTCCCGCTTCGCGAGCGCTATCGCGCAGAGATGGGGTGCCAGATTCTCTTTGACCAGATTCACGCGCGGGAGGGTTGGACAGAATTGTTTGCGCTTAACGTTGAGGATGATCTCGCGGGCTTCGGCACGAAGGCCATTGGCGGTCCGTGGTGCGAGCGGCCCACGATCATCGAATTCTTTGTCGCGCCGGAACAAAGGTCGCATGTGTTCAGGCTTTTCGACGCGCTGCTCGCCCAAACTGGCGCCCGGCGCATTGAAACGCAATCCAATGGAACGTTGCTCGCACACATGCTCTGCGCATTTTCGCGGGACGTCGTGAGCGAAAGCATCCTGTTCGAGGACAGGTTCACAACCGACTTGCCCGCCACGGGCGCGACGGTGCGGCAGGTCACACCGGATGCCACCATTCATGCTGCGATCGAGCGGCGCGGCGGTGGTGGCGAATGGCGGCTCATGATGAATGGCGTCGAAGTCGGCCAGGGCGGCATCCTATTTCACTATAACCGCCCCTTTGGAGACCTTCATATGGAGATCGCGGAGCCATTTCGGCGGCGCGGACTCGGTGCGTATTTCGTGCAGGAGCTGAAGCGGGCATGCCGTGTGCTCGGTGCGATTCCCGCGGCGAGGTGCAATCCGGACAATCTCGCTTCACGCCATACGCTCCAGAAGGCCGGCTTCGTTCCGTGCGGGCACCGGCTGGCCGGGTCGATCACGAAGTAACAGCGGACTGCCGAACGTTGAGCTTGCGAGTGCCTGGAAGCGGCTGCCTTTACTCGCCTTGCGATTCAAGAGGCCGCCATGTGGAAACATCGTGGTCATCCGATGCATTTCAAAAGGACACAGTTCAGCGAGTCTCTCTTAAGGAAGCGTGATTGCGGACCCTTCGAGTCAAACGGGGCCCACCGCGGCTCCGTGGCTGCGAGGGCTAGACTTCGATATGCGCGTGTGCCCCGAGATCATGCTGCATGAATGGGTGAGGCTAAGCCCAGTTGAGTAGCCGACACCGTCGACGCCCACGTAGATGTTGAACCTAGGCCGCGTTTTGCACGCGCCATGGTTACCAAGGTCTGCCTGTGAAACGTTTTCGTTCGATCGCGATGAGTGCAATCCACGCGGCGAAGCCAGCCTTCCCCAGCTGTGCGAAGATACTAGGTCAAGACCTGGGGCCCCTTGTCGTCAGAAGCGTGCTCCTTCCAAGCCCAACGGCCGAGAACGCGGTGGGCGGGTGGTCCTAGGAATTCCTGTACGATGGGAATAGTACGAAGCCTGATAGAGCCGGCACCAAGTGCGAAGACGCTCGACGGCTCTATTTTCCGTAAGCCTCAACGACCTTCTTGATGATGTTTGTCGTTGAGCGGCCCTCGACCATTTTCGCCAAGATGACCTTCCCTCCATTGGCCTCAACTACGTCACGGCCGCTCACGTAGTGGGCCCAATCCTCTCCCTTCACCAGCACGTCTGGCAGAATATGAGCGATCAGGTCCCTCGGCTCGTCCTGGTCGAAAAGAACAACATAATCCACGCATTTGAGGCCCGCCAGCATGGTGGCTCGCTCGTCCTGCGGCACGATGGGGCGCTTGTCGCCCTTATAGCGGCGGACCGATGCGTCTGAGTTCAGCCCAATGACCAGGCAATCTCCCTGAGCGCGGGCAAAGGTCATGTAGGTCAAATGACCAAGGTGCAAGATGTCGAAGGCCCCATTTGTGAATACGACCTTTCCTCCCGCAGATTGTATTCTTTTGGTCTCAGCCTTCATTTGATCCCAGGTGAGGATTCGTGACTTGTAGTCAAAAGGGTCCATATGGCGGAAATGGCTTAGCTGCTAAATGGCTCGTATGTGAAGAAGGCTGAGAAGCGACGCTAGCTGGGAATAGTCGGGAACGATCAGATTAGCACCCGCTCGTATTAGCCGAGAACGCTTCTCCAGTTGAAGCCCAAAACGTTGCACTTCATTGCTCGCAACGCCCACGGTCAATCCGCCTCGCTTGCGGGTTTCTCGAATCTCGATGGGACCGTCCCCAAAGGTCAAGACATGGGCCGCGTTCTGCGGGCCGATCTGTTGCAGGATGCCGTCGAGCACCATTCGTTTTGCATCGTGGGCCATGTCCTGATTTGCCCCAAAGATCCGGCCTTCAAAGAGGGGGGCGTATCCCAGAGCCTCGGCCTCCAGAATTACGTCCGGTTCGTCCGTGCCGCTGGCAAGATAAAGGCGCAGACCCGCGCGACGGAGCGCATGGAGAAGCGGCACGGCATTCTTCAACGTAAAGTCCTCGACGCCAAGTTCTCCGTTCTTCAGGCGCCTCATGCGCTCACGGACAAGCTGCATGAGACCATCATTGTAGATTTTCTTGTATCCCGGCGCGTCGAGAACCTCGGCTCGCGGCACAAATCCCGCTTCATGCACCAGGAGCGAGAGCCCATGCATCTGCTTAAGTGTCTGCATCCCAGTGGTCTTGTCGATGAACTCGCGCGACTGCTGAACCACGCGTTCGTAAGTGTCGCGGCTGACCGTGTTGGCTGCATTGCCAAGAATCGATCCAATCATCGTCTGCTCCATCACCTTCTCCCATCCTTGGCGTAGGGTCGAAATCGTCCCGTCGTGGTCAAGAATCACGTGGCGAATATCGAAGGCGGAGGGCAGGGGTTCTGAAACCTCTATATCGGTTCCCGCGTGATACGTTGCATGGCGAAAGTCGTCGGCCAACTCGGGCAGGTAGACGTAATCAGGACTCTCCCCGATGGCCAGAATCTCATCTGGCGAGGCCGTTCCCGTCTGTTGCAGTTTCTGGACGGTGACTCCGGCGGCAAAATTCCCAATCGTCGCCGCCTCGGCCGGCGAGGCGCCGGCAGCCAGGCATGCGGCAATTCCAGCCACCACGCTGTCGCCTGCTCCGACGGGGTCGGTCCTGTTTACGATATGAAGCCCAGGAATCTCGTGGATGCCCTGGTCATCAACCACCAGACTACCATACCGCCCGCGTGTCACAAACACCGGGCGCCCCAATTGCTTATAAAGATGCGACGCAGAATCTATGGCCTCCTTTCGTGAGATCGAGTCCGAGGGAAGGTGAGAAATGCCGTTAAGACGGGTTGCCTCGTGGTCGTTGAGTTTGCGCATTCCCGATGGGTAGGCGTTCGCCACATGCCGGCAGTCAACCAGAGCCGCGACCTTTGGGTGTTTGGAGAGTATCGCATTGAGTCCGCTCTGGAACTCATCGGATTGTATGCCTCTTTCAAACTGCTGGTTAATGATTAGGACGTCGATGTCGGGCAAAGCAGCCTCAATCTTTCGGAGCAGGGCCAGAGAGGACTGGGGCGAGAGCGAGTTAAAGACGCCGAAATCATAGCGCTGGGCTTCGCGGCTTTCGACGATTGGCTTGATATAGGAGTGTGTCAGCCAGTCGCTCGTTTGAACGATCACCCCCGACGAATCGGTCCCAATGGCGTTAAGCAAGCGAAGGAGCTCCGCTCCGATGCTATCCGAGCCGACGACCGCAAACGCCTTAATCGCCTTCACTCCAATCGCGTGCAGATTGGCGACGACATTGCCGGCGCCCCCTAAGGACGAGCGGAGTTCGCGCACCGGGAGGGTTGCCAAGCCGGTCTCCAGCGACATCTCGGACGCAGCCGTGTCGACGAGGTAGTAGCTGTCGACACAAAAGTCACCGACAACACCAATCCGCGCACCCCGGATGTCGCGTAGAAGATCTTT
>Ga0265313_10004769_pt1 | contig 10224 bp, 12 predicted proteins | sample 4123metaG_FD_203122 | JGI IMG/M metagenome (GOLD analysis project Ga0265313, IMG submission 203122) | Rhizosphere microbial communities from Carex aquatilis grown in University of Washington, Seatle, WA, United States - 4-1-23 metaG | ecosystem: Host-associated > Plants > Roots > Rhizosphere >...
AGGCCCCGAGCAGTTCATCGATCACGTTCTGCTCGGCTGGGCTCGCTCACGCGAGACCTCGCACGATGCCGATTGGCGGACGCTGGCGACGCTCCCCGCGCGCTGGACCGCGCCGGTGTTCCCGCTCAAGGCGGCCGACTTCATCAAGCGCGGCGTCGGGAAGGGCCCGGCGCTCGGCGAAGCGATGCGCGCGGCGGAAGCCGCCTGGATCGCGGCGGGTTTTCCGGACGACCAGGTTGCGGTCGATGAAATCGTCGACACAGCGGTGAGCGCTGGTCGGTGATATATAAAAAATTTCGAAGCGAGTTCCAATTTTACCATTTGATAATTGTTGCATTTTAACCTTTGGGAGGCTCGGCAATTTTTGAGTCGAGCTAGCGTCGAGCCAACACCCTTTTACAACGATGTCTTATCCGTCTTTGCTCGCGGAACTCGAAGTCGCGATCAAAAGCGGCAGCGCGGAAAAGCGCGCCGAAACGCTCAGACGCATTACCGGCCTGTTTCTGGGCCAATCCAACCAGCTCAACGAACAACAGATCAGCGTGTTCGACGACGTCCTTGTCCATCTGGTCAAGAGCACCGAGACCAAGGCACTTGTCGAATTGAGCGAGAACCTGGCCCCCGTCGAAAATGCTCCGATTGAGACCGTTCGGCGGCTGGCAGATCACGATGACATCACAGTCGCGCGGCCCGTTTTGGCCCAGTCCGGCCGGCTCTCTGACGCCGACCTCGTCGACATTGCCAGGCGCAAAGGGCAAAGCCACCTGCTGGCAATTTCCGGTCGTGTCTCTCTCCATGAGGCCGTGACGGACGTGTTGGTTGAGCGCGGCGAGTCTCCGGTCCAGCGCGTGCTTGTGAAAAATTCCGGCGCGCGGTTTTCGCGATCCGGCTTCTCTGCCCTCGTGAACAAGGCTCAGCACGATGACGGGCTCACGGAGAGCCTCGGCCTGCGGCTCGACATGCCGTTCGAATTGCTTCGCGGATTATTGGCGCGGGCGACGAATGCGGTCCGCTCCAGGTTGCTGGCTTCAACGTCGACCAAGAACCATGAAAGAGTAGCTGAGGCGCTCGCAGGCATTGCCAATGACGCCCGCAATGATGCGGGCAAGCCTCGCGATTTTAGGCGTGCCGACGGCGTGGTCCTTCAACTCAATCAGCAGGGCAAGCTGAATGAGGCGGTTCTGGTCAAGTTCATCGAAGGAAAAAAATACGAAGAGATGACGGCCACGCTGGCCTTGTTTTCCGCTTGCGCGTCGGCCGTGATCGAACGCCTTCTGAACAACGCGCGCTACGAACAGCTTCTCATGGCGTGCAAGGCGGCGAATTTGAGTTGGCCGACCACCGGCCTCGTTTTGCAATCCCGGTTTTCTCAGGATCCGATTTCTCAAGAGAAGATGACCGAGGCGAGGGACTCTTTTCTTGAACTGTCACAAGAGGATGCACAAAGGACGCTGCGCTTCATGCAGATTCAGGAGCGGCTGAAAGACGTAGACTGAGTATCGCCACGGCCGCCGAATAACACGACACAAACCCAAAACCTGACGCTGTGGCCCGCGCTAGCAACGCTCCTGCACGCTGGACCGCGCCGGCGTTGCTATTTCAGCACAAGGGGCCCTCGTTGCTGAAAACAAGTCTAAAATCCTCCGCATTACTTAAGCGGTATGGTGGCACCTGAGCCGTAGCATGGCCGTGCATGAGTGAACACATGCACGAGCGCAGACGAGAACTCCGCGTCAGCACCTATAAGCGCGGCGTCATCAAATTTGGCGCATCCGGAACGGAAGTCCCCTGTCGGGTCGTCGATCAGACGGTGGGCGGCGCCGGTCTCAGCGTTGCGAGCACGTTCGGCCTGCCGCAGGTTTTCAGATTGGCGATCGACGGCGAATCCCAAACGCGCCATTGCAGGGTGGTCTGGACGGACAACAGAAAGCTTGGCGTTTCGTTCGAGTAGCCGACCGCGCCGGACTTACGGCCACTTCACCACGGGCGGCATCGACGACAGAATCGAGTCGACATTGCCGCCGGTGCGCAGGCCGAAGATCGTGCCGCGGTCGTAGAGCAAATTGAACTCGACGTAGCGTCCGCGCCGGATCAACTGTTCCTCGCGCTCGGCCTCGTTCCACGGCGTGCCGAAGTTCTTCCGCACCAGCTCCGGATAGATGCGGTGGAAGGCGCGGCCGACGTCCTGGGTGAAGGCGAAGGTCAAGTTCCAGTCGCTCTCCAGATAATCGTAGAAGATGCCGCCGATACCGCGCGGCTCGTTGCGGTGCTTGAGGAAGAAATAGTCGTCGCACCATTTCTTGTATTTGTCGTAGGGCGCGACGGCGCGGTGCGCGTCGCAGGCCGATTTCATCGCCGCGTGGAAGGCGACCGAATCCGGATCGTCCTGCGTGCGCCGCCGGTCGAGCACCGGCGTCAAATCGGCGCCGCCGCCGAACCAGGCCTTCGAGGTGACGACGAAGCGCGTGTTCATGTGCACCGCCGGCACATGCGGATTCTGCGGATGCGCGATCAGCGAAATGCCGGAGGCCCAGAACCGCGGATCGGTCTCGGCGCCGGGGATGTCCTTGCGGAATTCCGGCGCGAATTCGCCGTGCACGGTCGAGCAATGCACGCCGACCTTCTCGAACACGCGGCCCCGCATGATCGCCATGACGCCGCCGCCGCCGGGCCCGCCTTTGTGGTCGGTGCGGGTCCACGGCGTGCGGACGAAGCGGCCCGCTACTCGATCCGCAAATGGCGCGCCCTGGGGCAGGGCGTCTTCGACCGCTTCAAATGCCGCGCAGATGTCGTCGCGCACCGCCTCGAACCAGGCGCGTGCCCGCGTCTTGCGGCCTTCCATCTGTCCGGCGTCCATCGCTTGCTCCATTACGAAACATAGCCTTTGAGCCCTGCTAGCGCACCGGTGGCGCCGCCGGCCTTGATCTGGATCAGAGCCGCGGAAACTGGCTGGTTTGCCGCAGGGCCTCGCCGGCGACGAGCGCAACCGCCATCGCTACGTTGAGCGAGCGCATGTCCTCGCGCATCGGGACGCGCAGCCGCACGTCGGCCGCCTGATGCACGGCCTCCGGTACGCCGGCGCTTTCGCGGCCGAACAGCAGGATCTGGTCGTCGCGATAGGCGTGGTCGAGGAACGACCGCTCGGCGGCGGTCGTCACCAGGACCAGGGACAGCTTTTCGCCCCGCCGCCAGCCGTCGAACGCCTCCCATGAGCCGTGGCGAACGATGCTCACTTTATCCAGGTAATCCATGCCGGCGCGGCGGAAGGCCCGGTCCGTCACCGGAAATCCGGCCGGTTCGACGATGTGCGCTTCCAGCCCCAGGCAGGCGCAAAGCCGCAGGATGGTGCCGGTGTTCTGCGGGATATCGGGCTCATAGAGGGCGACGCGCATGCGCCTGTATTCTTCCGGACGTGACATTAGGGCTGGATAACGTGTTCTAGACGAATGGTTTACCCCGCCGGGCGCGATAGCGGGCTTGCACTCGCATCGCAAGGGTGCCAATAGAAACTTACCGCAGTGCCGTCCTGCCTTTCCCAGGGCCGCCGCACACGGGTCCGCCCCACCACCGGGACTTCGCGTCTCGGCTCGAGCTGCGGGTGGATGACTAAGCCAGCCGGGGGAGAGGGACTTAGACGTGACCACCGTGTCTGCCGCGGACCACAGCCGCCGTGACTTTCTCTACATCGCCACCGGAGCCGTGGCCGCCGTGGGTGCGGCCGCCGCCCTGGTACCGCTGATCGCGCAAATGAATCCGGACGCCTCGACCATCGCCGCCGGCGCCCCGGTCGATATCGACCTTGCGCCGATCGCCGAGGGCCAGATCATCAAGGTGTTCTGGCGCTCGAAGCCGATCTTCATCTTCCACCGCGCCAAGAAGGACATCGAGCTCGCCCAGAACGTCGATGTGAACAGCCTGCCGGACCCGCAGCCCGATTCGGAGCGCGTCAAGAAAGGCCACGACCAGTGGCTGGTGCTGATCGGCATCTGCACGCATCTCGGCTGCATCCCGCTCGCCCACGAGGGCAACTACGACGGCTGGTTCTGCCCGTGCCACGGTTCGCAGTACGACTCGTCCGGCCGCATCCGTCAGGGACCGGCGCCGAAGAATCTCTATTTGCCGCCCTATACATTCGTCTCCGACACCAAGATCCGGATCGGCGAAGATTCCAGCAAACCGGCTTGATGTGATCTCGAAGGTTCGACCATGAGTGGACACTCGACCTACGCCCCGCAGAACAAGGTTCTGCAATGGTTCGAGAAGCGGCTGCCGATCGGCGGCCTCATCTATTCCTCGTTCGTCGCCTATCCGACGCCGCGCAACCTGAACTACTGGTGGACCTTCGGCGGCATCCTGTCGTTCATGCTCGGCGTGCAGATCATCACCGGCATCGTGCTGGCGATGCACTACACGCCGCACGTCGACATGGCCTTCAATTCGGTCGAAACGATCATGCGCGACGTCAACTACGGCTGGCTGCTGCGCTACGTGCACGCCAACGGCGCGTCGATGTTCTTCCTCGCCGTCTACATCCACATGTTCCGTGGCATGTACTACGGCTCCTACAAGGAGCCGCGCGAGGTGCTCTGGATCCTCGGCGTCATCATCTACCTCGTGATGATGGCGACCGGCTTCATGGGCTACGTGCTGGTCTGGGGGCAGATGAGCTTCTGGGCCGCGACCGTGATCACCAATCTGTTCTCCGCCATTCCCGGCATCGGCGACACCATCGTCACCTGGCTGTGGGGCGGCTATGCGGTCGGCAACCCGACGCTCAATCGATTCTATTCGCTGCACTACCTGTTGCCGTTCGTCATCGCCGGCGTGGTCGTGCTGCACGTCTGGGCGCTGCACGTCGCCGGGCAGAACAATCCGACCGGCATCGAGCCGAAGTCGGACAAGGACACGGTGCCGTTCACGCCTTACGCGACGGCCAAGGACAGCTTCGCCATCGCCTGCTTCTGCATCCTGTACGCCTGGTTCATCTTCTACGTCCCGAATTATCTCGGTCACCCGGACAACTACATCCCGGCCAACCCGGCGGTGACGCCGGCGGAAATCGTGCCCGAGTGGTACTACCTGCCGTTCTACGCGATCCTGCGCTCGATCCCGAACAAGCTGCTCGGCGTCATCGCGCTGTTCTCCTCGATCGGCATCCTCGCCTTCCTGCCGTGGCTCGATACCTCGCGCGTGCGCTCGGCGCGCTACCGGCCGCTGTTCAAGCAGTTCTTCTGGCTGTTCGTGATCGCGGCGGTGGGCCTGGGCTATCTCGGCTCCAAGCCGCCGGAAGGCATCTACGTGATCCTGTCGCGCGTCTTCACGCTCTACTATTTCGCGTTCTTCATCATCATCCTGCCGCTGCTCGGCATCTTCGAGAAAACCAAGCCGTTGCCGAATTCGATCTCGGAATCGGTCTTGGGCGCGCGGGGGGCATGACCATGAAGCGCGTCGTTCTTGCTCTCACGCTTCTCGCCGCCGCCGGCTCTGCGGCGCCTGCCGTGGCGCAGGAACAGCAGGAGATTCCGCCGCGGCTGAAATGGTCGTTCGCCACCCCGTTCGGCAAATACGACGAAGCCCAGCTGCAGCGTGGCTTCAAGATTTACCGCGAGGTCTGCTCCAACTGTCACTCGCTCAATCTGCTGTCGATCGGCAGCCTGGCCGATGCGGGTGGTCCGGGCTTTTCCGAAGCGCAGGTCGCGCAGATCGCGTCCGAGTACAAGATCAAGGACCTCGACGATAAGGGTCAGGATACCGAGCGACCGGGGCGTCCCGCCGACCATTTCCCGGCGCCGTTCCCGAATGCGCTCGCCGCCGCCGCCGCCAATGGCGTCGCGCCGCCCGATATGTCGACGCTGGCAAAGGCGCGCGGCGTGTCGCGCGGCTTCCCGTGGTTCGTCATCGATTTGATCACCACGTACCAGGAAGCGGGCCCCGACTACATCGCCGCCATCCTGAAAGGCTACGAGGATCCGCCGAAGGGCTTCACGCTGCCGGAGGGCGGCCACTACAACAAGTATTTCCCCGGCCACAACATCGCCATGCCGCCGCCGCTGCAGGCCGGGCAGGTGACGTTCGACGATGGCGCGCCGACGACCCTGGAGGGGTACTCCCAGGACGTCTCGGCGTTCCTGATGTGGGCGGCCGAGCCGAAGCTGGTGCAGCGCAAGCGCATCGGCTTCCAGGTTATCATCTTCCTGATCGTGCTGTCGGGCCTGCTGTACTTCACCAAGAAGAAGATATGGTCGGACGTGCACTAGCGCCGATGAAATTTCTTCACGCGAGGGCCCCTTCCGGGGCCCTTCGTTTTTTGGGAGCATCGCCGTCATGACCAAGGCGGTGCTCGGCATCATCGGCGGCAGTGGCATCTACGACCTGCCGGGCCTCGAGAACGCCCGCGAGGAGCGCATCAGGAGTCCGTGGGGTGAGGCTTCGGGCGCGCTGCGCATTGGCGAGGTCGCCGGTTTGCCGGTCGTGTTCCTGCCGCGCCACGACAAGGGCCACCGGCTGTCCCCGTCCGACATCAACTATCGCGCCAATATTGACGTCCTAAAGCGCGCCGGCGTCACCGACCTCGTCTCGCTGTCGGCCTGCGGCTCGTTCAAGGAGGATTTGCCGCCCGGCACCTTCGTGCTGGTCGACCAGTTCGTCGACCGCACCTACCGGCGCGAGAGCTCGTTCTTCGGCAAGGGGCTGGTGGCGCACGTCTCGATGGCGCATCCGGTGTCGCCGCGGCTGCGCGCGCGCATTGCCGAAGCCGCGCTTAACGAAGGCATCGAGCCCAAGTTCGGCGGCACCTATGTCTGCATGGAAGGGCCGCAATTCTCGACCTACGCCGAGAGCATCACCTACAAGGCGCTCGGCTATTCGGTGATCGGCATGACCAACATGCCGGAGGCCAAGCTCGCCCGCGAGGCCGAGCTTTGCTACGCGACCATCGCAATGGTGACCGATTTCGACTGCTGGCATCCCGACCACGACGCCGTCACGGTGGCGCAGATCGTGTACGTGCTGCGCGACAATGCCGAGCGCGCCAAGCGCCTGGTGGCGCGGCTGGCGCGCGATTTCCCGCGCCAGCACGAGCCCTGTCCGATCGGCTCCGACCGCGCGCTCGACACCGCGCTGATCACTGCGCCGGAGGCGCGCGATCCGGCGCTGATCGCCAAGCTCGACGCGGTGGCGGGCAGGGTGCTGAAAGGCTAGTTCGCATCACGATTGGGGGAAACCATGCGCGTCGTCGATCTGGAGCAGCAGCAGCGCGAGGAATGGCGCTCAGGCGTGATAACCCGCATGAAGGCCTCGGCGGCCAATGGCGCGACGCAGCTTTGCATGTTCGAGCAATGGTGCGAGCCGGGCCACGGCGCGCCGACCCATCTGCACGCGGTCGAGGAGGTGCTGTGCGTGCGCGACGGCAAGGCCGAGGTCTGGATTGACGACGCCCGCGTCACGCTCACCAGCGGGCAGCTCGTCGTCGTGCCGGCCGGCCGCAAGCACGGCTTTTCCAACACCGGCAGCGGCGTGCTGCACATCGAGTCGACGCTGGCCGCGCCGGTGTTCGAGGCGGCCTACGACGACATGCGCGAGAGCCCGCGGCGCTGGCTGCCGCGCTGACGGCCTCGCATGCGCCTCACGCATTAGATATGCGTGCCGCCGCCCATGTGGCCGAAGATCGCCGTGAAGATGCCGCCGAAGACGGCGCCGAACGCAGCCAGAATGATGAAATAAATGATGATGGCCGGGATCGAGGCGATGCTCCATTTCAGGATGATCGCGACGATCCGCCAGAACGGAACATCAATGTCGGTGAGAGTGACGCGCTGCGACATGACAGGCGATTGATCGGACATGGCACGGCCCTCCGGTGTTGCCGGCGGTGATCGTTGGCCACTCCGTTGCGTTCCGCAAGTCCTGGAGAGTTCGTTATGGCTTGATGCCGGCGGCCTCGACCAGCTTCTTGTTCGACGCCAGTTCCTTGACGACGAAGGCGTCGAGCTCGGCCGGTGTCATCGGCATTGGATCGACCGCGAGCTTCTTCATCCGCTCCTTCATCTGCGGCGTCGTCAGCACCTTCACGGCCGCGGCGTGGAATTTCTCGACGATGTCGCGCGGTGTCTTTGCTGGCATGAATACCGCGTACCAGATGATGGTGTCGGCGTTCTTGAAGCCGGCCTCGGCGGGCGTCGGCACGTTGGGCAGGTCGGAGGCCCGCGTCGGCGTCGACACCAGTAGCGCCAGGACGCGGCCGTCGCGGATCAGCGGCAGCGCGGTGGAGATCGGGCAGAAGTAGAAATCGATGCGGCCGCCGAGCAGATCCGTGATCGCCTCGGGCCCCCCTTTATACGGAATGTGCGTCGCTTCGATGCCGGCGGCGAGCCGGAAGCGCTCGGCGCTGATATGGGTCGCGGTGCCGACGCCGGCCGAGCCGTAATTGATGGTGCCGGGCTTGGCCTTCGCCTGCGCGACAAAATCCTGCACCGTCTTCCAGCCTTTCGACGGCAGTACGATCATGACATTGGCATTTTGCCCGATCATCAGCGCGCCGGAGAGGTCCTTGGCGACGTCGAATGGGAAATTCGGCACCACGAAGGGCGCGATGGTCTGCGCCGAGGAATTGGCGAGGATGGTGTAACCGTCGGGTGCCGCGCGCACCACTTCGCCGATGCCGAGCGTGCCGCCGGCGCCGCCTTTGTTCTCGACCACGATCTGCTGGCCGAGCTCGGTGCTCAACTGGTCGAACACGGCGCGTGGCACGACGTCGGTCGCGCTGCCGGCGCCGAACGGGATGAAGGCCCGGATCGGCTTCTCCGGCCAGCTCTGTGCCGTTGCGGCGCCAGCAATGACGGTTGCGAGGGCAACGACAGCGAGGCGCAGGATCGTCTTCATGGGATCTCCACGGGGAGGGTGGGACGTCGATTAGTGGCAGCAAAAAGCATGCCGGGACGCGAGACAAGGGGCGCGCGGTGGGCGGAACCCAACGCTAAGCCCATCGTTGCAGACGCAAGTGCCTGCGGCTAGCGTGCCCGCCATGAACATCCATGCCGGTACCCTGACGCGTCAAAAGCCCCCGTTCCGCGCCGAGCACATTGGCAGCCTGCTGCGGCCCAAGGCGCTGCTCGATGAGCGCGCCCGCTTTGCCCGCGGCGAGATATCGCAGGATGCTCTGACAGCGGCGGAGGATGCCGCGATCGCCGAGGCGATCGCCTTGCAGGAGCGGCTCGGCCTGCGCTTTGCCACCGACGGCGAATTCCGCCGCCGCTCGTATCACAGCTTCTTCTACCAGCAGCTCGGCGACCTCAACATCGACCTCGTCGAAGGCCACGACGCCAAGGGCGCGGCGGGTGGCGGCGGCCGCGGCGCGCAGCCGGTCGCCTCGATCAAGAGCCGGGTGCGCTGGACGCATCCGATCAACGTCGGCGACTTCAACTTCCTCAAGAGCCGCACCCGGCTGATGCCGAAGATCACCATCCCGGGACCCTGCGCGTTGCATTTCCGCGGCGGCGATGCCGCGGTGCTGGCGCACGCCTATCGCGACACCGAGCAGTTCTGGGACGACACCGTCGAGGCCTTCGGCAAGGAGCTCACCGCGCTGGCCGAAGCCGGCTGCCGATACGTTCAGATCGACGAGACCGCCTTCGCCAAGTTCGGCGACCCCGACGTGCAGGCGACGCTCACCGCGCGCGGCGACGACTGGAGCAAGCTGATCGACAAGTACATCGCGATCACCAATCGCGTGCTGCGCGCCGCGCCGACGGACCTCAACATCGGCATGCACCTGTGTCGCGGCAACCGCGGCGGTCACTGGCACGCTGAGGGCAGCTACGAGGAGGTCGCCGACCGGCTGTTCAACGCGCTCGATATTCCGTTCTATTTCCTCGAATACGACAGCCCGCGCGCCGGCAGCTTCACGCCGCTGCGCTTCGTGCCCAAGCACAAATATGTCGTGCTCGGCCTGATCTCGTCGAAATCGCCGGCGCTGGAGGACAAGGCCGCCTTGCGTGCCCGCGTCGACGACGCCACCCGCCACGTCTCGCTCGACCGCCTGGCGGTCAGCCCGCAATGCGGCTTCGCCAGCGTCGACACCGGCAACCCGGTGACGCCGCAGGCGCAGGAAGCTAAGCTTGCTCTCGTCGTCGAACTCGCCCGCGATATCTGGGGCGAGGCTTAAAAAACAGGGGAGGATGCTATGCGGCGTGGAATCGCGCGGTTCGCGATTGCGCTTGTTATTGC
>Ga0265313_10004772_pt1 | contig 10214 bp, 10 predicted proteins | sample 4123metaG_FD_203122 | JGI IMG/M metagenome (GOLD analysis project Ga0265313, IMG submission 203122) | Rhizosphere microbial communities from Carex aquatilis grown in University of Washington, Seatle, WA, United States - 4-1-23 metaG | ecosystem: Host-associated > Plants > Roots > Rhizosphere >...
GGCATCGACACCCGGTCACCCGAGAAGGCCAAGCGCCTCGACGCCACCGAGAAGCTCTTGGTCGGGCGCCGACTCGCAGCCGACCTCGGCGCCACCTACGACCCCTCCACCACTACTGCACGTGGGGAGCTCGTTACCTGCCCTCCCCTGCCCTCCGGCCGCGCCTTCGCGCGTGTCGTCGACGAGCGCACCAAGCGCGTCGTGCTCGTTCCGTCGACCGTCGAGACCAACCGCCTGGAGGGCCGCGAGGTTGAGGTCACCGTCGACCAGAACAAGAACGTCCTGGTTCGCCAGGCCCGCCGCCTCAGCAGAGGAGAGGACTGAAATGCGCAAACGAATCTTGCTTGGGTTCATGGCTGTTTCTCTGGTTATCACGGCGGTCGGTTTCATCGCCGCTACCCAGTTTGCCGCGGCTAGCCTCGGCTACCAGAAGCAGCTCGGCGATCCGACCACCATCGGCGGTATCCACCTCTACGCACCGTGGTCATGGATGGCCTGGGTGTCCGACTTCGGACCCTACGCGCCGGCCATCTTTCGGACCGTCAAAATCATCGGCTGGTCGGTCCTGCTGGGCACCTGGCTCCCGCTCGTGATCACCGCGCTCGTCCTCGGGCGCCGCCGTCCCCGGAGCACGGCCCACGGGTCCGCCGTCTGGGGCACCGACGCCGATCTCAAGAAGGCCGGCATGCTCACGGGCGAAGGCGTCGTTCTTTGCCAAACCAGCGACGCACGATTCATCTCCGGCTCGAAGGCGGGCATCTGGCGGATGACCCGACCGGGCCGCCTCATCACGCACAACGGGCCGGAGCACGTGATCGCTTTTGCCCCCACGAGAAGCGGCAAGGGCATCGGCACCGTCATCCCCACCCTCTTCTCCTGGAAGGGCTCCGCGCTCGTCTACGACATCAAGAAAGAGCTCTGGACGAAGACGGCTGGGTGGCGCCGACAGTTCTCGCGCTGCTGGCGTTTCGAACCCACGTCGCCGGACTCCATTCGCTTCAATCCGTTGCTCGAGGTCCGCAGGGGCGACGGCGAGGTCCGCGACGTCCAGAACATCGCGGACATCTTGGTGGACCCTGACGGCAGCTCGGAGAAGCGCGACCACTGGAAGACCTCGGCCCACACCCTGCTAGTGGGCGCGATTCTCCACGTTCTCTACGCTGAGAAGACCAAGTCGCTGACGGGCGTCGCCCGGTTTCTATCAAATCCGGAAATGCCCATCGTCGACACCTTCCAAAGAATGCTCCTAACCCGGCATCTCCCAGACGGACCGCACCCGCTTGTAGCGCAGTACGCCAGGGAGATGCTGGACAAATCCGAAAATGAGCTAGCCGGCATCGTCAGCACCGCGAAGACCTGCCTCAACCTTTACAACGACCCATTGATCGCAAGGAACACGAGCACGTCGGACTTCAGGATCAGCGACATCATGAACGCGGCGGACCCCGTCTCGCTCTACCTCGTCGTCGCGCCGTCGGACATCGATCGAACGCGCCCCTTGGTCAGGCTCATGCTGAATCAGATCGGCCGCCGGCTGACCGAGAAGATGGAGTTCGGCGACCAGCCAGCCTATCGCCACCGGTTGCTGATGCTGCTCGACGAGTTCCCGTCGCTCGGGAAGCTCGCGTTCTTCGAAACCCAGCTCGCCTTCTTGGCCGGCTACGGCATCAAGGTCTTCCTCATCGCGCAGTCGCTCAACCAGCTCCAGGAAAAGTACGGCCAGAACAACAGCATCCTCGATAACTGTCACGTCCGCTTGACCTACACGGCCAACGACGATCGAACCGCCAAGCGGATCAGCGACCTCATCGGCCAGACGACCCACGTCAAGCTACAGCGCAGCTTCTCGGGTGGCGTGCTCTTCCGAAACGTCAGCGAGAGCGAGCAGGAGCACGCCCGCGCTCTTCTAACGCCCGACGAGGTGATGCGCCTGCCCTACGACGAAGCCGTCCTGTTCGTGGGCGGGATGGCGCCCTACCGCGCGCGCAAGGTCATGTACTACTTGGACGAGCGGTTCAAAGACCACTCGGCCAAGACCCCGCCCGACAGCGAGCGGCGCCGACGGGGCGAGCTGCTCCCCACCCGAGAGCCTTCCGATTGGGAGACCCTCCCACCTCCTCCCCCGCTGGCCCCTGCCGCCGCTGCAGCTTTCTCAGGGGGCTTTGCACCGGTGCCTGAGGTCTCGCATGCGAACCCGACCGCTCCTGGCGGAGCGGCACCCGCTGTTTCGCATGCGAAACAGCTCGAGGACGCCGAGAGCCTCGGCGCCTTTGCCGCCTTCTACGGCGGCGAAAGAGACCACCAGCCCGAGCCCGCCCCCGAGCCGCAGGTTGCTCCCCCCGCCCCGCTCGCCGGCGACGACGAGCTTCCTCTTTGACGAGTTTCGCATGCGAAACACCAGCTCGGAGACGCACATGAAGACCAGGAACCATTGGAGGCTACCTTCCGACCTCCTCGCGCGCACCGCCGCCTACGCCAAGCGCTCGCGGATCAGCGAGGAGCTAGTCATCGAGCGCGCCGTTTCTGACTTCCTCTTCGGCGGCCGTCCAAACGATTGCCGGAAGGCTCTGGCGAAGTTCGTCGAGATGGCCCTCACCCGGTTCCTCCCCGAGATCGACAGCCTGCAGGTGCCAATCGCTTCGCCTGGGCGACACCGGACCGGCGACCTCGCCACGGGCACCGACCTGCCGGAGAACCGTTGGCAGGTTCCCGTCGATCTTCACGTCCGCGCGGTGACGGGCGCAGCCCGCCTCCGAATCGCCTACGACGACCTGGTCGAGTTCGCCCTACTCGACCTCTTCCAAGAGCCCATCGAGCAATGGAGCCAGCCCGATGCGCTGGTGTCCGTAATCGAAGCGGCCCTGGCCCACTACCTCGCCGACCGAGAGCCGCACCGCCCGAGGCTCCAACACTGAGGCTTGGGGTTTCGCATGCGAAACCCACGGGCCGGAAAGGACCGACTGACCATGACGAAGACGAAGACCCCGGCCTACGACCGCTGGTACCTCCCAAGCGGCCTGCGTCGCAGAATCCCGGCCTACGCCAAACGGCTACGGATCCCCAAGGACGACGTCGTCGACCTCGCTATTTCTGCGTTCTTCCGGATGCGCCCATTCGATTGGCAAAACGAGCTCTCTGTCCTCGTCGAAATGGCGCTCGAGGATTGTTTCGAGAATATCGAGGCCGTCACGGACGTTGGTCTCCTTGCGAAGGCCCACCTGGTCGTGGGCCACAGACCCGAGCTCGCGGATAACCCCTGGAGCCTTTCAGACGGGCTCAACGTCCTCTGCCTCGCCTACGCGCGCTATCTCAGAATCAGCTGCGATCAGCTGATGCACATCGCCCTCCGGGCCTTCTTCGCCGACCCGCCGGTCCACCACATCGAGGAGCTGCGAGATCTCGTGGTGGTGGCGCTGACCCATTTGCTCGAGCCCTGCGACCCATTCGCCCCCCAGGTGGATCCGCGGATCCCGCCGCCCCAGGTCGACACCTAGAAGCTGTTTCGCATGCGAAACCGGGAGCCACGACGATGAAGCCCAAGCGGAAGCGCACTCAACGCCAGGTGATCCACCCAAGGGTCGACCTCGATCTCTACAACCGCCTCAAGGCCTACGCCGCGCGTACGGGCGCGGAGGACAGCGCCATCGTCAACGCGGCCTTGGCTCAATACCTCGACAAGTCATCCGACAGCGCGCTCGTCCTCCGGCGCCTCGACCGGATCACCCGGCGCGTTGGGCGGCTGCAGCGCGAAATCGACGGTCTGACGGAGTTCAGCACCACCTGGGTTCAAATGTGGTTCGCGCACACGCCCCAGCTCACGCCCGAGGCTCGCAAGGCCGCCCAACTATCGGCCACCCGCAGGTACTCCGAGATGTTCGACTTCATCCGGAAACGGATCAGCGGCCGCAAACGGTTCCTGGTCGATCTGCTCGGCCCCGACGAGAGCGACGACCTAGCGGCCGACGGCTCTGCAGCTCCAGGAGCGACCAATGACCTCCCTCAATGAATCCGTCGCCCGGCAGCTCTCCACGCTGCGGCTGATGATGAAGGCCATCGTCCCGTTCCTAGACGACGACTCCGTCATCGAAATCGCCCTCAACGCCGACGGCGCGATTTGGGTCGAGCGAATGGGGTCCGCGATGTCCTGCACCGACGCTCGGATGACCCGCGACGAGGCCACCGTAATGCTCCGCCTCGTCGCCAACGCCATCGGAACCGAAATCACCGACGCCAAGCCGTCTCTGGCGGCGCTAATTCCCGGTTGGAACGCCCGGCTTCAAGCGATGGTCCCGCCTGTCGTCGACGCGCCGATTTTCTGCATCCGAAAGCCGCCCAAGAAGATCTTCACCCTCGACGACTACGTCGGCAGAGGCATCCTCTCGAGCACCCAGGCGGATGAGCTGAGAAGGGCGGTCGGCGCCCGAGCGAACATCTTGGTAGGCGGCTCGACCGGCTCAGGCAAGACGACCTTCACCAACGCCGTTCTTCACCAGATCGCTGTCCAGACGACCGACCGCCTCTACATCGTCGAGGACATGCGCGAGCTTCAGTGCGCGGCCAAGAACAAGCTCCAGATTTTCGTCCAAGAGCCTGTCTACGGTTGGCAGCGCGCCATCCTCGATGCACTTCGGTGCAGGCCCGATCGAATCGTGGTCGGCGAGGTCAGGGGAGGGCCGGCGGCGCTCGAATTGACGAAGGCCTGGAATACGGGCCACCCAGGCGGCATGGCGACCGTCCACGCCAACGACACCCGGGGAATGCTCGACCGGATCTGCCAACTCCTCGAAGAGGTCATCCCGACCGCGCCGCGCATGTTCCTCGCGCAGGTGATCAACCTCTGCGTCCATCTCACGAAGGACGCCACGCACGCGGCTGGGCGACGCATCAGCGGCCTCGACCGGGTCCTCGGCCTCAAATCCGATGGGAGCTGGGACCTTGAACCCGTCGCCTGAAGCACGGGGAACCGCCGGCCACAGACCCGGATGGAAAACCGGCGCCGCCAGTTTCGCATGCGAAACACTAGCCACCGGGCGCGCGCGCAATGAAGCGAAGTTTCGCATGCGAAACGGCTCGCCTCGGACTCGCGGCTTCGAAACTCCTGACCGGTCCTCTCCAGGTTTCGAAACCAGGGAACAGACCAGGGCAGGGCAGGGCGCCCGGATCTTCGACCTCCCGGTCGGTGTGATCCCGTCGACTTTACTGTTTTACCGATACTCGGGTATAAACGCTGACGGTCGCATCGATTCGCGAGAAAGGTTCCACATGACCGTTTCGCGCTTGCCCGCCCATCCCGGCGAAATTCTCGTCCAAGAGTTCCTCGTACCGCTCGGTCTCAGCCAGACGACCTTGGCGATCACCCTCGGCATACGCGTCACCCGCGTCAATGAAATCGCCAAGGGAAAGAGAAGCATCACCCCTCAAACCGCCTGGATGTTCGCTGGTGCCTTCGGCACCTCGCCCGAGTTCTGGATGAATCTCCAGGTCAGCTACGACCTCGCCAAGACGAAGCCCAAAGCGCTGGTGAAGAAGATCCGGAACGGAGTTGCCAATGCTCAGAGGTAGGGAGTTTCGCATGCGAAACATGGGCAGTGGGGAAGAGGAGGGCAGGGGTCTGATGGCGCGTCTGATGTCAGGCGCATCACGATTGGTGCGCGGTTGGCATCAGCCCGAATATTGCAGTCAAGACGCTGTGGGTTTCGACGCCGGTCTCCGAAAGGGTTCCATGCTCAAGGTCGCCACGATTTTCCCCATCCTCCTCGCCGCGTCGGTGGCGCGCGCCGCTGCGCCTACGCGAGTGCTGATCGTCGACGCCGTGGAGTTCCCTCCGCTGCTCGAGAAGGCGAACGCGCGCGTGCGGATGAACGATGCCGTCACGGCGGCTGTGACCCAGCACGGCTGGGAGCCCGTGGCGAGCGCTGATTGCCACGACTTCACCTGCGCGGGCCCGGCGGCCGCGGCGGCGAAGGCCCCGTACGCACTGGTCCTCTCCGGTTATTACGCGCGCGGTGGCGATGCGATGTATGCGACGGACGTCGAGGCCTCGCTGCTGCGCGATGGCAACGTGATAGCTCGTCGGACCGAGGCCGATGAGCAGGCCGAGGCGGATAAGTCCGCCGCCGGCGTCTTCTTTCCCTGTGGGCCGCCGAGAGGTACCTGCGCGGCGCCTCTCATCGCGACCAAGATGCAGCAGTACTCTGGGCGTCTTCTCGACGCCGAGACTGCCGCGATTCAACAGCGCGCGGCGGTCGCCGCGGCGGCGGCCGTGAAGGTCGTTCCGCCGCCAGCGCCGGCGTTGGTGACAGCGCCGTCAGCTCCGGCGCAGACGGAAAGCGGGGTAGGGGGAATCCTCGGTTGGTCGCTCATTGGTGCCGGCGTCGTCGGAATCGGCGGTGGCATCGCGCTGTGGGCTTACGACAACAGTGGATCTGGTTGTCACAGTGTCTCCACTTCTGGGTGCCGCCAAACGCGGCAGACCGGCACCGCCGCGGCGGTCGTTGGGGGTGTGGGTTTCGCGGCGGGCGTCGCCGGCGTTCTCGTTCTGGTTCTCGATCGTGGCCCCTCGCGGGCCGCTTTGTCCGTATCGCCATCTGGTCTCGCTCTTGGAGGGCTCTTCTAATGCGCTATCTACGTTGGTTCGTTCCTGCTGCAGCCGTGCTCGCGGCCGCGGCTTGCACCACGGCCTTCAACGCTGGTCGATGCAACCAGACGAGTGACTGCGCGGCGATGGCGGCGTATGCCGGCGACGTCTGCGACCTCGACCCGAACATTCAGGGCGATGGCCGTTGCGTCCCTCCCTGCAGCAGCAATACCGACTGCCAAGGAGGCCGGATCTGCAGCTTTGATCCGCAGAACGTCGGGCGCTGCCTCTTCCCGATTGACGGAGGCACGGGCGGAGCGGGGGGGCAGGGCGGCTCGACCAGCACTGGCGGTACCGGTGGTGGGGCTGCAGGCACGGGCGGGTCGACCGACGGGGGAGGGCCGGACGTGAACACCTGTGCCTGCGTTGGCAACACGCCTGTCTGCCTGCAGGGAAGCTGTGTTCAGTGCGCCGCGAGCTCGGATTGCACCACGGACGCGACCAAGCCGATCTGCGACACCACCTCGCACTCCTGCGTCGCCTGCTCGAGCGACAGCCAGTGCGTCGCGAAGCTCGGTTCGACAGGGAACCCCGGCGTCTGCATGTCGCAGACCGACGGGCACTGCGCGATCGATTCCGAGACTATCTACGTGCAGAACAGCTCGAGCTGCGTGCCGACAGCTGGGGCTGGCGGTACCGCGACGGTGCCGTATTGCTCGATGGAGGCCGTCGGAATCGCCGCGAACGCCACCCACACGCTCGTCGTGATTCGAGGTCCCGTCAACGCGGCCGACTGGACCTATCAGCGAGGGGTTGGAAGTCCGATGACGTCGTTCATCGGTCAGCAGGGAGCGGCGATCGGGAGCGGCGCCACTCCCGCGTTCAACATGGACAGCGGCGCAGTTTACTTCCGAGGGGTGAAGTTCTCTTCGTCGCTGTCCCTTTGCATTCAGGCGACGGGGGGGACTCTCACCCTCGACACGGATGTCGTCGACACCTGCGCCAGTGGCGGGATCTATCTCAACGGAGCTGCTTTCGACATCGTAAACACGACGGTGACGAACAGCGGTCCGGGCATGATGGGTCCGACGAGCTGGGGCGGCATTCTCGTCAGCACTCTGCCGACCTCGGGAGCAACGCTCCTCAAGCTCGATACGATCCAGGGAAACAAGGGGCCGGGCATCGCGTGCATCGGCCAGATAACCGGCACCGGGATCTATGCGAACGGAAACAGCACGAGCGATGTCGGAACTTCCTGCAACATCACCACCTGCTCGCCGCTGAGCTCGACGTGCGGAGCGCCGTAGGCGATGGATGAGTACCCGCAGCTCTGGGGCGACTACGTCCTGGTCCGCCCGCTGGGCAGCGGCGGGATGGGACTCGTTTTCCTGGCCCTCACCCGCTCCGCGGGCATGGAAAAGCTCTGCGTCGTGAAGCGATTGCACCGGGAGACTCTCTCTGACCCGAGGCTCCTGCAACGCTTCCGCCGAGAGGCCGACATCTCCATGACGATTGCCCACCAGGGGATCGCGCGAACCATCCACGCCGGCGACCACGACGGCGAGCCGTTCATCGCTCAAGAGTACGTCGAAGGTCGGACGCTCACCCAACTCGACGCTGCGACCTTGAGCAGTCGCGAGAAGGTCTCGCCGGCGATCGCCGCCTACATCGCCCAACAGGTCGCGCGCGCCCTGGCGTACGCACATCAGTCTCGAATCGTCCATCGCGACATCGCTCCGAATAACGTCATGGTCGACTTCGACGGCGCCGTTCGGCTCATTGATTTCGGCATCGCCCGCCGTGCTTCCGATCCTTCTCTGACAGCTACGGGAGATTTCGTTGGTCGGATGGCCTACGCCGCGCCAGAGATTCGCGCCGGCGGCACCGCCGATGCTCGCAGCGATATCTATGCTCTCGGCGTTCTCTTATGGGAGCTCCTCGTTGGGCGAGTTCCAGCCTTCGATGAGCTGCAAACGACGCCAACCCCATCGGCAGTCGCGCCCGGGCGCGAAATACCAGTCGTTCTCGACCAGGTCGTCGTTCGTGCGCTCTCGGAGGAGCCAAGCGCCCGCTTTTCTTCCGCAGGCGACCTTGAAACCGCTCTTGGCTCGTCCCTGCCGTCGTCATTCGACGGCAAGCAGGCCCTCCGCGGATTGATCGGCCGCTGCTACGACCTACCCCGCGAACGCCAGCTGCTCCAAGAGGAGCTCGCCGAGGCGCGACTACTCCTACCTCACGAAGCGCCTGATGATTCAACCGAGCTAATCAGTCCCCAGCCAGCTGGGCGTATCTGGCTGACGCTCGGCGCTCTCCTCTTCACCGTCGTCGTGATTGCGGCAGCCCTGATCTTGCGAAACCGCAAGGACAAGCCGGCACCAACGTGGGTTTCCAATCCGGCAGACGTGCAGCATGTCCCGCTGCCAGCTTCTCCACCGTCATCAGCCCCGGCACTTCCGTCTCCGCCCGTTGTGGCACCTTCGGCGCCACCACCCCCCCTTAAGGTGAGCAGCCGGCCGCCGCTACCCACCGCCGCCCGAGCCACGCCGGCGCCGAAGCGCCCGGCAGCCGCCTCTGTCTCGCAGGCGGGGGTACTACTCGATCGCGCGCGCGATAGCCTGTTCGTGGGCGAATACACCCTGGCGGAGCGCGACGCCGAAGAGGTCCTGCAGGCTGGAACCGTTCACCAGAAGTCTGCCGCTCATCTGATCTTGGGCAGGGTGCTCGTCTTCCGCGGCAACCGAAAACAGGCTGCCGACGAGTTCGGCCAGGCCATCCAGCTCGAGCCGGAAAACAGCGCTGCCTCCGACGAGCTCGCTGCCCTCCACCGTCGAGGTCTTCCGTGACCTCGTTAGCGATTCGCCCGGAATCCGATGCCGAGACGGTCGGCGATCTGTTGCACCTCGTCGTCGCCTGCCCACAGCATGCGTCCGTCGAGATAGGCGCTGGCGAGGAGATGAGCGTCCACGTAGCCCACGCCAGCGCCGACGACGCCATTTTCGCGTGCGAATGCCACCACCTCTTCGTGTCTTCGCGCAGGTGGTCCGACCAGCGCGTCGAGAGCGCGGAGGGTTGTCGCGCGGGCGCGAGCACTGACCCCGAAATCGAGCTCCGCCAGGACCAGTGGATGCACCTCGGCGATTCCCTCACGGAGGAGAGCGACAAGCCGCTGCGCGACCGGCTCACGATTCGCGAAGGCCAGCCAAATTTGGGTGTCGACGCTGATCAACTTCGAACCCGGCGACGCCGGGGAGCGGTCGCCACCGCCTCTTCGAACTCACCCGCCAGACGCTCCGACACCAACTGCCGCACGAGAGCCCTTAAGCCCGCCTCCACAACCCCTTTTCGGGAGGTCGGCGCCGAGTCCTTTCGGCGCAACCGGTCCTCTCTCACTGCGTTAGTCGCCTCTTCGAGTAGCGCGCCGTCGATGTCCAGCGTGGTCCTCACGGCCGAAACAATAACACCTGGTCTTCGAACAGGTTTTTTTCCGGACGCTTTTCGACCCTACCTGCCGAGAACGGCGGGTGAAAGGAAGACCTAAGTGGAATTCAAACGAGACAGTCGCCTGGGTAGATACATCATCCGGGGTCGCATCGGCCAAGGCGGGATGGGCGTGGTCTACCGAGCCTACGACGGACAG
>Ga0265313_10004776_pt1 | contig 10210 bp, 6 predicted proteins | sample 4123metaG_FD_203122 | JGI IMG/M metagenome (GOLD analysis project Ga0265313, IMG submission 203122) | Rhizosphere microbial communities from Carex aquatilis grown in University of Washington, Seatle, WA, United States - 4-1-23 metaG | ecosystem: Host-associated > Plants > Roots > Rhizosphere >...
CCGGTCGATCGCCTGAAGTCCCTCTCCGCGGTCGTCTATTCCTTTCCCGCGCTGACTCCGGATCTCCTCGAGCTTGCGCGGTGGATGGCGGGCTACTATGCGGCGCCGCTGGACGCGGTCATCGAGGCCATGATCCCGGCCGCCGTCAGGCGCGGGGCGCGGGTCAAGGAGCAGCGGCTGCTGCGGGTGTGCGCGAGGTTGTCCCGGGAGGACGCGGCCGCGCTCGCCCGCCGGGCGCCGGCCCAGGCCCGGCTCTACGCGTTCATGGAGGGCCAGATCCTGCCCCAGCCGAAGGGGCTCATTCTCGAGCGCACCGGGGCCTCCGCGGCGTCGGTGCGCGCCCTCGTCGTGCGGGGGCTCCTCTGCGAGGAGGCGAGGCGGGTCGAGCGCAGCGCCTACTCGGACGACCTCGCGCAGGGGGAGCTCGTGGCGGCGCAGCCGCACGCCCTGAACGACGAGCAGGGCGCCGCCGTGTCGGCGCTGGCGGCCTCGCTAAAGACCAGGAGGTTCGGGGTGACGCTCCTGCACGGGATCACGGGCTCGGGCAAGACCGAGGTCTATCTCCGGGCGATCCAGGCCACCCTGGAGGCGGGGGGCGGGGTGATTCTGCTCGTGCCCGAGGTGGCGCTCACGCCCCAGACCGTCGCCCGGCTGCGGTCGCGCCTCGAGGCGATCGCGCCCGGGCACCGGTGCGTCGTCTGGCACAGCCACCTCGGGGAGGGGGAGCGGCTGGACGGCTGGCTGGCGCTCGCGTCGGGCGAGGTCCGCGTGGCGGTCGGCGCGCGCTCCGCGGTCTTCGCCCCCGTCAGGAACCTGCGCCTCATCGTCGTGGACGAGGAGCACGAGCCGGCCTACAAGCAGGACGAGATCCCGAGGTACCACGGCCGCGACGTGGCGGTCATGCGGGCCCGCCTGTGCGCCGCGCAGTGCGTGCTCGGCTCCGCGACGCCGTCGCTCGAGAGCTATGCCAACGCGCTCGCGGGAAGGTACGGCCTCTTGCGCCTCACCCGGCGCGTCGACGGCCGCAGCCTGCCCTCGTTCACCGTGGTCGACATGCGGATCGAGGTGGCCCGCCAGCGCGGGGCCACCGCCCTGTCCCGGCCGCTTGCCGATGCGATGCAGGCCCGGTTCGACCGCCGGGAGCAGACGATCCTCTTCATCAACAGGCGGGGCTACTCCTCGTCCATGCAGTGCCGCAAGTGCGGGGCCGTCGAGGAGTGCCCGCACTGCAGCATCTCGATGACCTACCACAGGACGGACGAGACGCTGCGCTGCCACCTCTGCGGCGAGCAGCGACCGGCGCCGGTCCGGTGCCCGCAGTGCGGGGCGCCGGACATCCGCTGGAGGGGGCTTGGGACCCAGCGGGTGGAGGAGGCCGTCAGGCGCGTGCTTCCACGGGCCAAGATCGAGCGGATGGACTCGGACACGATGGGCAGGAAGAACCGCTTTCGGGAGATCCTGGGGGAGTTCCGGCGGGGCAAGATCGACATTCTGGTGGGCACGCAGATGATCGGGAAGGGCCTGGACTTCCCGAACGTGACGCTGGTCGGCCTGGTGGACGCGGACCTCTCGATGCACATCCCCGACTTCCGGGCGAACGAGAGGACCTTCCAGCTCCTGGTCCAGGTCGCGGGCCGGGCGGGCCGGGGGGACCAGGCCGGCGAGGTGGTCGTCCAGAGCTTCACGCCGCAGGCCGAGTCCATCCAGTTCGCGCGGCACGCGGATTTCGAGGGCTTCGCCGCGGCGGAGCTCGAGGTGAGGAGCCAGTTCGGCTACCCGCCGAGGCGCCATCTCATCCGGCATCTCTTCCGCGGGAAGAACCCGGACAAGCTGAAGTACTTCGCCGAGCAGTGGGCGAAGCGCGTCGCCGAGACTTTCGGAGGCCGCCTGGAGCTCCGCGGGCCCGCCCCCGCCCCGATCGAGAAGATCCGCGACGAGTACCGCTGGCAGCTGTGGTATTTCGCTGCGAGCGTCACGAGGGTGATCGGCGACCTCTCGAGGCTCAGGGACGAGTTCGGGTGGCCGGACGACGTCTCCCAAATGCTTGATGTCGACCCCATGAATCTCGTCTAATCGCCCGCCATGCTGATCCATTCCGTGTACTTCTGGCTCAAGCCCGACCTCGACGCCGCCGGGCGCGAGAATTTCCGCGCCGAGGTGAGGAAGCTCTCCGCCGTGCGGACCGTCGAGAAGCTCTACGTGGGGCCGCCCGCGTCCCTGCGCGAGCGGGACGTGACCGAGCGGAGCTTCGACATGGCCCTCACGATTGTCTTCAAGGACGGCCCGGCGCACGACGCCTACCAGGTCGACCCGGTCCATCTCGCCTTTGTCGAGAGGAACCAGCGGTCATGGACCCGGGTCCAGGTCTTCGACTCGCAGGAGTGACGGAAGGCCCGCCGGTCCGGGTCCGCGCGGCGGACGGCCAGTCGTGGTGCGGGAGGGACGTCGGGACCCGTGGCGTCTAGGCAATTCTCGACAACCCGTCGGCGCCGGCTGACGCCATCCGCTCGGACGCACGCTGGTACCACGCGAGGTCGGTCCTGTTCCTGGCGAGGATGAAGGCCCTGTCCGCGGGGGAGATGTCGTAGAGCTCCGCCGTGCGGCCGGGATTGACGTTTTCGCGCGGCAGATGCCGGGGCCTTCGGTAACCGAAGATCCCGCAGAAGCGCTCGACGCTCTCCGGGAAGCGTTCCGCGATCCCGATGAACTCGAAGGCCTCGACGGGCTTGTTCGCCAGGTACCGCGTCGTCAGGTTCCTCATCCAGTCCAGGTCGGCGAAGCCGCGCAGGTCCAGCTTGCGCTCGTGCAGCGCGCGGCAGCAGTCGTCGCGCATGTCCGGCGACCGGAGGAAGTGCTGGTAGTTGGACACGACCCGCTCCACGGGGTGGCGCACCCAGGTCAGCAGCCTGCGCCCGGGCATCACCTGGTCGAACGCGTCCGCGAGGAAATGCCCGTGGATCACCTTTGCGCCCGCAGGCACCAGTTCGGGCCTCGCCTGCTCCCGGGTGAAGATGGTGCCGTAGTTGAACCAAACCTGGGCGCCAAAGAGCGCGTCCAGAACCTGGCGGAAGCTGGTTCCTGCACTCTTGGGCACATGGACGCTGATGAGCATCGAGCGGACGATGAGCAGGATCCGGAAGTTTGTTACAATTCCAAGACGATTCTTCCGCCCGGCGCCGTCGCGCCGCCCGGGCCGCTCGCCCCCGGTCAGCCCTGCCGGTCGTTCCAGGCCGCGTAATCGGCGGGCGTGTCGATGTCGGCGCCCAGCTGGGGCAGGTCGATCGCGGCCACCCGCTCCGATTCCAAATTGAGCAGCCTGCGGGCGCCCTCCTTGCCGCTCATCGCCATGAGGACGCCAAAGTGGTCCCTGCCGAAGACGGCGGGGGCGCCGTTGCGACCCTGATAGCGCGCGGCCGAGGTGCGGCCCGTCGCCCGGTGGAGCGAGGCGAGGAGCCGGATCACGTCCGCAGAGAGGCCCGGCAAGTCGCACGGCGCCAGGAGGACCGCGCCCAGGGAGGGGTCCGCGGCGAGGGCCGCGGCAAGACCCGTGCGGATCGAAGCGGCCATGCCCTCCTCCCACTGCGCATTGTGCACCGCAATGACCGGCCGGTCGGCGATCGCGGCCCCGACCGCCTGCGCATGGGCCCCGAGGACGACGACGACCGGGCGCGCCCCCGAGGCGAGCGCGGCGTCGACGGCGCGGGCGACCATGGGCGTGCCCCCGAACGGCAGGAGCTGCTTCACGGTCCCCATGCGGGAGGAGGCCCCGGCCGCCAGCAGGACGGCGCCGAGCTTCACGGCCCCCCCCGTCGCGTCCGCGTCCTCAGGCATGGATCGGCAGCTCGCGCTCGCGCAGCGGACGCGCGTCGCGGCCCGAGAGGACGGCGCTCATCTCGGCCACGATGCTGAGGGCGACCTCCTCGGGAAGGTCCGCGCCGAGGTCGAGGCCGACCGGAGCGCGCAGGCGCCCGCGCATCTCGGCGGTGACGCGCAGGCCGTGGCCGGCGAGGTCGGCGACGATCTTCTCTGCCCTGCGCCTGGGTCCCAGGAGCCCGAGGTAGGCCAGGGGGAGCGGCAGGAGCTCGCGCAGGAGCGGCACGTCGTGAACGTAGTGATGCGTCATGACGACGGCGAGGGAGCCGGGCCCGGGCGCGGCGCGCCTGACGAGGGTGTCCGCCGGGCCGGCAATAAGCGCGGCCGCCCCCGGGAAGCGCTCGGGCGTCGGCATCGCGGGCCGCGGGTCGGCCACGGTGACCCTCCATCCGAGCTCGCGGGCGAGCCGCGCGAGCGGCTGCGCGTCGTCTCCCGCCCCGAAAATCGCAAGGGAGACCGGGGGCTCGATCCGGTCGATGAAGACGCTGGCCCCCGGGCCCGGAGGGGCCTCGGCGGAGTCGCGCAGCCGGGTGCCCACCGGCCCGCCCGGGTTCTCCCACACGACGGCGAGCTCCGTGGGCCTTCCCGCGCGCAGGTTCTCCTCGACCACGGCCGCCCAGCGCGGCCGCGGCGCCAGGGGCTCCAGCAGCACGCGCACGATGCCGTTGCAGCCAAGGCCCACGCCCCAGACCAGGTCGTTCTCCGCCGACGTGTCGTAGACCACGAGCTCGGGGCGCCCGCTCTGCGCCACGCGGCCCGCCCGCTCGACCAGGTCCTCCTCGAGGCACCCCCCGCTGATCGAGCCGATCCGCCTCGGCCCCTGCGTGACCAGCATCCGCGCCCCGGGCCTGCGGTACGAGGATCCCTCGACCTTGGTGAGGGTCGCCATCACCCCGCCCGCGCCCGCTCGGCACAGGTGCGCGACGATCGCCTCCAGGTCCTTCATGGAGGGATGGATTACCGGGCGGGCGCCGCCATTACGACCAAGAAAGGTCCGTCCTTGAGATCGGCAGCTGGCGCACGCGCTTGCCGGTGGCCGCGAAGATCGCGTTGCACACGGCGGGCGCCAGCGGGGGGAGGGCGGGCTCGCCCAGTCCGGTCGGCGGGTAGTCGGTCTTGACGAAGTGGATCTCGATCGAGCGCGGAGCGTCCGCGATCCGCAGCATCGGGTACTCGTGGAAGTTGGACTGGACGACGCGGCCCTGCCGGATGTCGAGCTCCTGCCGCCAGGCTGCGCTCAGGCCGTCCGTGATGGAGCCCTGGACCTGGTTCTCGGCTCCGCTCAGGTTGACGATCTGCGAGCCGACGTCGACGGCGGCGACGACGCGGTCGACCCGCAGCTCGCCCGCGGGCGTGACCGTCACCTCAGCCACCTCGGCGATGTAGCCCTGATGGCTGAAGAAGTACCCGAGTCCCAGGCCCCTGCCGCGGGGCAGGGCCCTTCCCCAGCCGGACTTCTCGGCCACCTGGCGCAGGACGTTGCGCATGCGCGCCGCGTTGTAGGGGCGGCCCCTGGGGCCGGTGCCCGGAACCGTGTCCCGGGTGCCCAGGAGCGCCAGGTTGAACTCGACGGGGTCCCTGCCGGCGGCGTGCGCAAGCTCGTCCAGGAAGCTGCAGATCACCCAGGCGTACGTGCAGCTGCCCGGCGCGCGCCACGGGCCCTGAGGCACGCCGTTGTCGAGCGTGCTGCTGAGGAGCGCGTAGTTCGGCACGAAGCGCGCGGGGTACTCGTCGGCGCCCGTGTTGGAGCCGAAGGAGACATGGTGGCTGCGCAACGCGCTCAGCGACCCCTGCGGGTCCACGGCGCCCTTGAGGAAGTGGAACCCTCCCGGCCTGTAGTGGTCGTGCTGGAGGTCGTCCGCGCGGTCCCAGAGGAGCTTCACCGGGACGCCGAGGCGCTGCGAGATCGCGGCCGCCTCAGCGACCGGGTCGGAGTCGAGCCTCCTGCCGAACCCGCCGCCGATGCGGGTGATGTTGACCGTCACGTTCTCGGGGGCGAACCCGAGCACCTGCGCGGCGAGCGAGCGGGCGCCGTCGGGGTTCTGGGTCGGGGCCCAGATCTCGGCCTTGTCCCCCTGCACGTGCACGAGGCAGTTCTGGGGTTCCAGGTTCGCGTGGGAGATGAAGGGGTACGCGTAGGCGGCCTCGAGAACATGGGCCGCGCCCGCAAACGCCTTGTCGACGTCCCCGTCCGTGCGGTCCTGGGAGACCCCGGGCGACCCGGCCGGAGCGGCCGCGAGCTCGCGGGCCTGGCGGGCGAAGTCGTCCCAGCTGCTGTTCGGCAGCCGGCCCGCCTCCCAGTTGACCTTCAGCTCGTTGCGGGCGCTCAACGCGGCCCACGTGGAGGTGGCGACGATGGCGACCCCCGGCACGAGGCCCGTCAGCTGGCCCGCGGGCACGGTCCGGTCGATCGTGAACGCGTCAACGACGCCCGGCAGGCCCCTCACATGGTCCAGGTTCGCGTCCAGGGGGCGGGCTCCCCAGACGGGGCTCTTCTCGTAGACCGCGTGCACCATTCCCGGCCGCTTCTGGTCGATCCCGAAGAGCGGCTGGCCGGTGACGACCTTCGGGTTGTCGACCCCGCCGATCCGCCTGCCGAGCAGCGTGAAGCCCTTCGGGTCCTTCAGGACCACGGAGCCCTCCGCGGGCACCGGCAGGGCCGAGGCCTTCGCCACCAGGTCGCCGAACGCGAGGGACCGGCCCGACGCCGCGTGGCGCACCGCGCCCTCCTGCGCGACGCACTCGCTCGCCGGGACGCCCCACGTCTGTGCCGCAGCCTCCACCAGCATCGTGCGCGCGGCGGCGCCGACCTGGCGCATCGCCGTGTAGGACATCGGCGTCGACATGCTCCCTCCTGCGAACTGGGGGCCATACGCCGCATTGAGCGGCGCCGAGACCACGCTCACGCGCTTCCAGTCCGCCCCGAGCTCCTCCGCGATGATCATCGGCAGCGAGGTCTTGATCCCCTGGCCGACCTCGGGCCTGGGGGAGTAGACGGTCACGCTTCCGTCGGCGGCGATGCGGATGAACGCGTTCGGGATGAACAGGCCGTCCGTCTTCTCGACGTCGGGCTTCGCGACCTGCGCCATCCCCGAGGGCCTCACGTAGTACCCGAGGACAAGGCCGCCGCCGGCGAGCGTCGCCAGCCTGAGGAAGGACCTACGGCCGACGGGCTCCTGGAAGGTCGCGCTCATGCGCCGGCCTCCTTGCCGGCCGCGAGGAGTTCGGCCGCCCGGTGGATCCCCGCGCGGATCCGGAAATACGTCGCGCAGCGGCAGAGGTTGCCCGCCATGGCCTCGTCGATGTCGGCGTCGCTCGGGCTCGGGTTGCGGGCCAGGAGGGCCGCGGCCGACATGAGCTGGCCGGGCTGGCAGTAGCCGCACTGGGCGACGTCGAGCTCGCACCAGGCCCTCTGGAGGGGATGCTGGCCGTCCGCGGAGAGGCCCTCGATCGTCGTCACCTTGGCGGAGCCGACCGCCGAGACCGGGGTCAGGCAGGCCCGGGCGGGCGCGCCGTCCAGGTGCACCGTGCACGCGGCGCACTGCCCGATGCCGCATCCGAACTTCGTGCCCACGAGGTCCAGGGTGTCCCGGAGCACCCAGAGCAGGGGGGTCTCCGGGGCGGCGTCGACCTCGTGCGAGCGCCCGTTAACGTGCAGGGTGAATGTGCTCATGCGCCGTCGTTCGAGTCGCGCACCGTATTGCGGGCGCGGCTCCTGTCAACGGCGGGCTCGATTATTCGGCCTTCGCAGGAACGACCCACTTAAGCAGGGCCGACTGAAGCTCGGCCTTGCGCACCGGTTTTGATAGGTAGTCGTCCATCCCGGCCGCCAGGCATTTCTCGCGGTCGCCCGTCATGGCATTGGCCGTCATCGCGACGATGCGCACCGGCGCCTTCCAGTTCACATTGGCCATCTTTTCCTCCTGCCGGATCTGTCGCGCCGCCTCATAGCCGTCCATCTCCGGCATCTGGCAGTCCATGAAGATGATGTCATAGGGCACCTGCCGGAGCGCGCTCAGCACCTCGAGGCCGTTGGCGACGGCGTCCGCGGCGAACCCGAGGCCCTTGAGCTGCGCCAGCGCCACCTTCTGATTGACGATGTTGTCCTCGGCCAGGAGGATGCGCGCCGGATGCTGTGCCGGCGCCGCCTGCGTCTCGGCGTCGGGCGCGTCCCCCTTCGACGGCTGGGTGAAGACATGCTCCGCCGCGGCCTTGCCGAGCACATTGACCAGGCAGTCGAACAGGCGCGACTGCTTGATCGGCTTCACGAGGTAGGCGTCCACGCCGGCCGCCTTGAGCTCGCCCTGCGTGTGCATGTAGCCCATCGACGTGAGGATGATGAGCCGGGTCGACCGTATCGCGGGGTCGGCCTTGATCGACCGGGCGAGCGTCATCCCGTCCATCTCGGGCATCTGCATGTCGAGGAGCGCGAGGTCGTAGGGCTTGCCGTCGGCGGCGGCGGTCCGGAGCAAGTCCAGGGCCTCGAAGCCGTTGGCCGCGCTGCCCTTCTGCATCTTCCACGCGTAGAGCTGGTGGCGCAGGATCTGCCGGTTGGTGGCGTTGTCGTCGACGACCAGGACGCGCAGGTCGAAGAGGTCCCGGAAATAGATCGAGGGGGCGGGCTCGGCCGGTCCGGTCTGCTTCTCGAGACGGGCGCTGAAGAAGAACGTCGAGCCCCTGCCGGGCTCGCTCCTTACGCCGATGTGCCCGCCCATCATCTCGACCAGCTGCTTGGAAATGGCCAGCCCGAGGCCCGTGCCGCCGAACCGGCGGGTCGTGGAGTTGTCGGCCTGCGTGAAGGCCTGGAAGAGCCTCGACTGGATGTCCGGGGGGATGCCGATCCCGGTGTCCTTCACGGTGAAGCCGATGACGGCATGGGTGTCGGTCTCGCCCTCCGTGGCGACCCGCACGACGACCTCGCCCTTCTCCGTGAACTTGATCGCGTTCCCAATCAGGTTGGTGATGACCTGCCTGAGCCGCCCGGGGTCCCCCCTCAGGCGCCTCGGCAGGTCAGGGGGAATCTCGCAGGCCAGCTCGATGCTCTTCTGGCGGGCCCGATCGGCGAACATGTCGAGCGCCCCCTCGACCGTCTCGACGAGGTCGAAGTCGAGCGTGTCGAACGCCAGCTTGCCCGCCTCGATCTTCGAGAAGTCGAGGATGTCGTTGATGATCGTGAGCAGCGAGTCGGCCGAGTTGCGGATCGTCTCGGCGAACTCCCTCTGGACCGGCGCCAGCTCCGTGTCCAGCAGCAGGCCCGTCATGCCGATCACCCCGTTCATCGGCGTGCGGATCTCGTGGCTCATGTTCGCCAGGAACTCGCTCTTTATCCTCGAGGACTCGAGCGCCGCGTCGCGCGCCCTCGCCAGCTCGAGCTCCGTCTCCTTCAGGGTGGTGATGTCGACGATGACCCCGACCATGTTCCACTTGTCGGGCGCCACGCGGTCGAGGGACACGTGCTCGTGCAGGCAGAAGGTCTTGTTTCCCACGACCACGTGGAACTCCTGGTCGTAGTCCGGCTTGCCCTGGAGCATGGCGTTCCGGGCCGACTTGTTGATCTCGACCCACTCGGGCACCATCTGCTCGTTCCATAGCGTCTTCTGCCCGGGCTCGGAGTCCGTGCCGAAGATGCGCCGGTAGAGGACCGACTGCGGCAGGTAGAACGACCACTCCTGGCGGTCGTCGGGCTGCCCGGTCGCCGTGGCCTGCCAGAGCAGGCAGTCCGCCCCCTTCAGTATCTTTGCGATCTGGCTCTCCGACGCCCGCTGGGCCTCCTCGGCGATGCGCCGCTTCGAGATGTCGCGGACGACCCCCGCCAGGTTCCACTCGTTCGGCCCCGCCTGCCGGATCAGGACCTCCTCGGTCAGCCAGTGCGTGCCGTCCGGGCCGATGATCCGGAACTCCTGCTGGTACCCGTCGGCCCCCTCCTGGAGCGCCCGGGCCGAGGCCGCCTTCGTCCGTTCATGGTCGGGCGCCTGATCGTCCCGCCACAACCCCCCCTCGTTGCGCAGCTCGGCCAGCCTGTAGATCGAATTCTCCTGGAGATTCGGCGGCATCCGGACCTTCCAGTCGAAGGTCGACCCCGTCCTGGTGACCCGCGCCCACCAGGGCAGGATGTTCGACCGGTTGAAGGTGTCCAGGAGCAGCTTGTAGCTCTCGTACACCTCCCGGTGTTCGGCGTCGGCCGCGGGTTCGGCCCCGCCGCGCCGCCTCTTCAGGTAGCCGACGGCGGACGCCGCGATCCAGCCGCCCAGGCACGCGGCGCCAAGCGCAAGGATCAGGACGGTGGTGGAGACGGGGGGCATGCGTGCTGGGGAGAGCGGGCCGGGCTCGTTCGCGG
>Ga0265313_10004777_pt1 | contig 10210 bp, 7 predicted proteins | sample 4123metaG_FD_203122 | JGI IMG/M metagenome (GOLD analysis project Ga0265313, IMG submission 203122) | Rhizosphere microbial communities from Carex aquatilis grown in University of Washington, Seatle, WA, United States - 4-1-23 metaG | ecosystem: Host-associated > Plants > Roots > Rhizosphere >...
TGTCGTTCGTCTTTTTATATGTGCCCAAAAGAGTTACAGCCGCTCCGCAAAATACCTGATCGTCACCCGTAACAGTCACCTTGCCTTGATTGAACTTAAAGTCTAAAACGCCGACCCCCATTCCGGTATCTCTTGTGTATTTGGCATGATTGTGCTCAATTGGCACGGTACCTTCTTCTCCACCCGTATGACCGCCGTTGTTAGCATCGATGTGGAAAGAAATTTTCGCTCCGGGCAACTCTTGCACTTCCAAGGTTGATTGGGTAAAACGGGTTCCGCCCATGCGTTCATAGGTTCCCGCCAGGCGCGTGAGATTGAGCTTCACCGGTGCTGTTTTCGCGGTCGACGTCTTCTCTTTGCGCCAGACAGCCTGATCGAATTCCACTGTATGACCTCTATCTTCAAGTAATTTCTTTAGTGGCGCCGGAAGCTGATCGAGGCTTACGGCACCATAAATATGGTCGGTCGTATCGTCCAAATATCCAGCATAGCACTTGCCTGTTGCAGTATCGATGCAGAGAAGCGAATACATAAACTGGCATAACCCTCTGATGCATGTCTCCTCGATCACAAAGTTGCCCGATGAGATCGGGTCGTGCATTAGCTGAGAGCGATCCCAGAACTTATCTGCGTCGCTGCCCATAACCTTTACGATGGCAGCACGCACTTGAGGATCATCAAGTATCTTGCTGCCGTCCTTTTCTCCCCTGAAACGCTTGAAATTAGGTACAGCACGGGGATGAGAGATAGATTTTGCAGGTTTGTGCTTGTTGACAACAGGACTGGCGTAGGCGGGCGCCAGGTGCAATTGCGCCAGTATCACGGTCAGACTCGTGGCTGCATATAGCGCCGAATGCAAATGCCCGCTCGTGACAGCTGCCGATATTGGCGTTTTCTTCGAAATTACGCTTTTCAACGAAAATAAGTTAAACATTCAAACCCCAAGAGTATCTTCTCATCTCTAAGATTCATCAACTGCGATTCGAGCGATTTTTAGGGGGAAAACCGATTCGAGCATATAATCACAGCAAAGTTCAGAATCGAAGAGAGTTGCAGTGACTATCACCAATCGGAAAATCAATATCCTGCTCTATACGCTGATTGCAGCAACTTGTTGCGCGAGCGTGTCTTGCAGCGAAGTAGAAAGGTACGGCAAAGAACCGGAAAGAGAGAATATCTTAGAGGTCAATCAAGCCCCGTATAAGTTTCATATGTTTCCAGAGCACAGGCCTAATTCTGAAACACTGCTGCAACTCACAATCGAAAAAAACGGTTCGCCAGTCGACAATGCTCTGGTGGCAGCAAAATTGGTTGAACATGACGGCACTGAGGCAGAGACGAAGTTCCATCTGCAAGATTCAACACATGCTTTTGAAGCGACCGCCACCCTCAAACATCATGAAGATTATTTGCTCAAGACCGAAATCAAAATCGACGGCAAAACATTAACGCCCATTTTTGCCTTTCACAATGACGATCCGGCCTTAGAAAAGATCGATCCATCAAAGCATCCAACTGAAGAAAAGCACTGAACCGCGACGCCACATTGCGGTTCAGTGCTTTTCTTTGTAGATGCCGCATTGCCTGCGGCAATTTTTGAAGGCGCGTGCAACACGCCGGCTACGGAATTAAACCAAAGGATGCACTGAGTGGGCATGTTTGATTGCGGCTGTACGATTGGCAAAAGCAGTTACCTGTTCGATTTTATTTTGTTGTTCGTCAACAAATTGAGTTTTGTCTGCCAGCAAGCCGGTGTGACGCTTGAGCGAGCTGACGTAGTTTTCAAACAAATTCACTTTCTCGCCGGACTTTCTGAGATTGCGGTCAAAAATCACCAGTGAATTTCCTTCTGCCGACAGTGCAAATGCATCGTCGTAGATTTCCGAGACGTCGGCCACTTTCATAAGGAAGGATTCGCAAGTCAATGTCGAGTCCTTATCAACCATGTCTTCAACCAGGTTGATGTCTGTTTCGAGCCAGCCTTGAGCGTTGGCATAAATCCCAACTACCAGACCTTCCAATACATAGACTCTGCACACGGTTTGATTTTCAGCGTCATTCAAGAAAATGCATCCACTGGCATCGATATCGAGAAATTTCTTGTATTCCATTATTGGAGAGCGAAGCTCCATGAGCGGCTCTTCGGCGATTGTATGTCTGGAAAAGATAGCTGCTGAAGCAAGCGCAACCTTCTCATCGATTTCGTAGGCGCTCACCAGTGTGTCTACGTCGCCGAGATCGGCTAATGCCAGAGAGTATGCTTCTTCACCGAAAACCGGGCAGTCGAGGTCTTTGCGGGTATAGATGCAACCGATTGCTTTGCCGCGCAGAACCAGAACCGAAGCGCGAGAACGGCGCCATTGCGAGGAGATATGCAGGCAGCAAGTGCGTTCGTGAGCGCCGAGACCGAGCATGAATTCGCGCTGCATCAAATGACGTGCTGGCATTTTGTTTTCGTCATCGGATTGCTTCGGTGGAGGAACCAGCGTGCTCAAACGTCTGTTGGGACCAGCATAAGAACTTGCAGAGAGTCTCTTGTATCTTTGCAAACGACTGACGTCATCTTTCATCATTTTGGACATAACATGGTGAAGCATGAGACGCTCCCCTCTTGCGTGGAAGTGATAATTGCGGCGGCTTCAAGGCATGCTTGCGCAAGCTCTATTGAAGAACGGTTTGACCGCTGGATTGTTTTAGTAAATAAGACGCGGCGAATTTTTTCGGCGCCGGCAATTCGATCCAGAAATTAAAAAGGGTTTCCGGTGATGGTGTCCTTAGGCATTTGCTTTGTGAACCATCGCATCGCCTTGCTGGTCACACTATCGGATTTTCCCAACCGGAAGTCAATAACGTTTTCGTGTACACAGCAGCTATATTAACGCAAGTTAATATTACTGCCTGCCCGCCCACAGGCGCCGGAATTAGCGCTCAAACCAGTATTTCGTGCTGGTATCTTTGGCGGCTTCGCGCTCGGCGGCTTTGCCCGCTATCATTCCGAAGCCCTGAAGGGCGTGTGCACCGGCGTAGAACCTCTCTTTAGCCTCAGCCTTCATCTCTTCATAGGACTTGTCCAGGGGGATAGTGACCTTATTGCCCACGAACTTATCAGCAACCGATCCGATTGGATCACTGCCATCGAGCTGCCTGGTGAAAGTGATTTCTACCGGTCTGCCTTGCTCGTCTCTGGTGATCTTGGCGCCTTGCTTTTCGAGTTCTGCCAGTACTTTGTCGCGATTCGGGTCGCCACGCAGGTCGGCTATCTTCTTATGCAGCGCACCTTCAGCCAGGTCGGCACTGGCTTCTAATCGCTTGTTTTCCGGCAAAGGCAGCCAGGGCTTGGCAAATGTCTCCTGGGCAGTGTCCACTATCCCATGGGCCTTCTCTTTGGCTGCCGCTTGCTTTTCTGCCTCTGTAGAAGCCAGGGGCTTGTCCCAGACCTCATGACCGCTGGCCTTGTACTCTAAAGCCTTGGCAGTCGTCTGCGAGCGGTCTTCAGTGATGGAATATTCTATGCCATTGCCGTTGCGATGCTTCTCAATCACGACGCCCGGGAATCTGTTTTCAGACATCTCTTTAAGGACAAGCTGACGTTGTTCTTCGGGTTGAATCTTATTAACAGCAGCAATCGTCTCGGCTGGCTTGCCCGCGTTCTTTCTCAAGCCATCTACTGTTTCTTTAGCTTGAGCTTCGGGCTGCTTTTGGCCGGCTTCGCAGACCAGACCTGGCTTCTCTTTGAGGTGAGGACCGTCTTGATCGAATGTGAATTGGAGATCGGGAAGATGGCTTTTATCATCTCTATAGGCAGCGAAAATGGACTTTTGATCTTGGGGAGACATCTTATTCCATTCACAGAGGTTGCTGACGCCATGCTCGGCGTTTTGCTCCATTGTTTTAACTACTTCTGCAGGTTTCATTGTCTCGTTAGCCATTGCAATGACCTCTTAGTAAAAGGTTTTCAGCACCAGAAGTCCGTCACCGGGAGCCGGTGATCGATGGGTGAAAACTGGAGTGGGAATGCTGCGATTATGCCGCAATGCCGTGGCAAAGTCGTGTACGGCTCGTGTCAGGCTTGTGGAAGGCTCGTGGAATTTTCGTGGAATTGGCGTGACGGTTGAGAGTAGATCTATTTGCTATACTGCAAGGCGCTTTGCTCGAACCTCCTAACCTCTTGGGTCTCATGGTTTGTCGCAATGATGCTCAGTCGTCATCTGCAGAAATAAAATGGCTGAATCCGCAATTGCACACTCCTTTCTATATCCGTTCAACTCGACGTTGAATTCGTCTTCGGAGCGTCTGCAACTGGCGGCGTCTTCTCATGAAGGTGCCTTCCCGTATTTTTTCGAGGGTCGTTTGCTTGCGCCTAGAACATCTGCATTAATGCTCTATGCGCTTTCCAGAGTAGTGTCCACGCGATTCTATTTCCCGCCGGCCATGATCAAACGTATGATTCTGGAGCGCGATCCGGTCGTCACCAGCGGCGGTGGTATGCTCAGATTTGAGGGGTTTAGCGCCTGTTGCAGTGCATATGCTCGCGTCGATATCACGCCTGATGCCTATGATGGAAAGGTGATTGCCAACGGCACAACCAATGTCGATTTTAATACCGATATGCGTGCTGCCCTGGTTAGCGTTAGAGATCAAGATCGCCTGGCCCTCTCTGTAGGTATGGACCAGATTGCCCTCAAACACAACTTTGAGAGCGTCATCGAGAAAAAGGTGAAATTGCCGATTCGCTGGTTGAAGGGATTTGCCGAAGTTCAGGCTTATCAGTCGCAAATGGAAGAGGCGTTTCGACTGAGCAAATCAGAAACGATAAAGTTCTTACGTTCGCTGCCGGCCAATGCTCATAGTAGATCTGTTTTCTGGGTGGTCTCTGCCGGCAAAGGCTTGCGACTGACTCAGACGCCCACCCAGACAGCCGTCCGAGTGGGAGGTTTAGAACGACTGAACTTGCTTCGCGATCTGGCTCCACTGGCAGACGAATTGATTATCTATGTACAGAGTAAAGGTGAAGCTTCGGAATGGCATCTGCGCTCAGGCGGCATCACCTTTTGCTTGACGATAACTGCCGAGTCAAGCCGTGGTTTTTCAGGAGAAGGTCAAATCCTTTCTGATATTACCTCAGCCGATCAAGCGCTGACTGGAAAGATCCGCGCCTCTTTGAAATGGCAATCAATAATCAGTCTCGAAAAAATGTCTTGCGATTGTGATGCCAGTTCGTCTCAAGTGAGGCAAACGCTCAGCGTTCTGGGCTCGCGCGGTTTGGTCGGATACGATTTGACCGGCAAGTCTTTCTTTCATAGAGAATTGCCGTTTAACCTGGAAGCAGTGGAAGATTTAAGTCCACGTCTGAAATCTGCTCGAAAAATTCTCGAAGGCAAGGGCGTAAAGATCCTTTCCCGTAAAAATGAACAAATGGAAGCGGAAGTGCAGGGTACTGATGTGAAACATCGTGTTCGCGCCGATGCTGAGAAGGAAACCTGCACGTGCCCCTGGTATGCAAAATATCAGGGAAATCGCGGGCCATGCAAACATATACTGGCAGCAAAGATTTTTGCAGATGGAGAATCATCTATCTAAACAGAATTAGTATCTGGTGCCAATTGATTTCAATTCATTCTAATTCAGTCTAAGTAACAAGAGGCAAGAATAAACGTGAATAACACAGCGGCAACGGAAACCCTGGAAGCACTTACGAACAAAACAGATAATTGCGACTTGCATAAATTCTTGCTTGAGTGCACGCCGGAAGAGCGCCGCAGCCTGGCGCCGACGGCCATCAAACTTTATCGTCGCGCGGTCAAAGGCGGCATTAAAATGCGCAGTGACAAAAGTTTTGGGTATGAAACTCCAGAGCATATCTTAGGTTCTGTAACTACAGCAGTCTTTTGCACCGCGTCAAAAGAGGAAATCGAGTCTCTGTCATTTAATTGGATGGCAATCAAGGAACTTAACCGACTTATCCTATGGAAGATCAAGCCGCCCAGCCTGGAATGTTTGGCGGAAGCATTCTTGAACGCCAGCCTGAGAAATATATATGAAGTTCGCAGGATGATAAAAGAGAATCTGATACCACCGTGCGATGCAGAGGTTTATACAATTGCACTTATTGGTTGCTCGGGAACCATTGCTGAATCCCTGTATGAATGGCTGTTGAAAAACGATGATGTGCTAAAAACAGGGCTCTGGCGTTTCTTCGAAGTCGAGGGAACGCAGGAGAACAACCTGGCAGCTGTAGATAAGTATGCAGGGCGCGGCAATAAATGGGCAGACACATTAGTCGAATTGTCCAAGGACGGGCATTTGCCCAGACAAAGACTATTATCTGAAAGTCTTTCAGCACTCGGTCGTCCTTTTATCCAATTTCGCGCCGGCTGGTTTTCGCGTTTTCACGAATCGCTCAATCCCACAATTGAAGAACGGGTTGAACTGCTTGAGGAATATGGAAAATTGCTGGGCAGCCCGATCGGCCCCACAGTTTCATTTGCGCTCAAAGCCTGGCAAACTATCGATCAAAAACATCCAATTCCTGTTTCATCTATAAAAACTCATTTGCCGCCGGCACTCCTTTCTGAAAGCAAAGCAACAGTCACCGGCGCCATAAGTATTCTTCAAAAGGCAGTCAAACGCGACAGCGCTTTTGCATTGGAAGCGCAACTGATGGCAGTAGAAGCCTTACAGCACGAATCCGCCGATGTGCAAGAGAAAGTGCTGGACTTTCTCGAAAAGTCCCACGCAGGAGAAAACATTGCCGTCAAGGACAAAATATCCGCCCGCGCCGATACTGTGGCACCAAGTGTTTCGAAGCGATTAGAGAAATTTCTAAAACCAGTCAAACAAGCAGGCTCCAGCCGTGAATCGAACGTGTCGGCTTTTGCAGACGCCCCGAAAATAAAAAAGGATTTTGATATTGCTGCAGCTCAGTACCGCAGGACAAACCATTCTTTGCCTGGATGGCCGTTTGCCTGCGCGCAGACAGTTGAGCCGATCGCCGACATCGATGAATTGATCGATCGGGCCGCTCTCTGCCTGGAAAATCACGCAGAGGTGCTGGAAATCGAGAGAGTTTTTGATGGCATCTCTCGAATCGATACGACATCAAGGGCGGATTTCAATGCGCTCTCAAAACCATTGCTCAAGCGAGCGGAAAAATTGATTGAAGACCGTCGCTGGAAGTCTTTGTGTCATCAAATCTATATGAAATCCCTTACAGCCTGGCTCACTCATGACGAGAGCAAGCTTGGCGCAGATCCCCGTTGGAAGCTGCCGATAGAACTCTTGCTTTTCAATCGCATGCGTCACACATTGAGCAGGCTTGAAGAGGGCATTTTTCTGCCGACCTTGGCTTTACCTGAACATCCGAGCGGCTGGCTGACGGCCGAAAGTTTAATTGAACGCTGCAAAATCTGGAAAGATGCGCAGGTGCCGGTCGATGATTACGACCTCGCCTTTTGTCTTCATCGTCTGCCGGAGCAAGAATGCAAGAAAATACTCGAAGCCAAGAATATTGATAGAGCTCTACAGGTCCCCTTCTGCATGGCAGCAAATGTCAAAAAGCGGCTGTATAATGGAATTGATGATCAAGAGGAATTCCTCAATCCTTCAGTGTTTACTATGTCCTATCCCAAAGATGAAAGCGATCTGCTCAGCTTCATCGCCAGTTCTGCCGCTGCCTTCGAGCTGGAGAAAAGGAAATGGAAAACCAGAAACGATGCTACTTTCATTCGCTTTTATGACGTGGACATTATTCGCTGGTACGCAATCAGCTTTCCCGGACTGAGAGAAAATTTTCTGGAATTAGGCACCCGCTGCGCAACAGTTTGCATAAACTATATGGACGTACCGAGCCGCAGTGTTCGAGGCTTTCTTGAAGTACTTTGCGAATCAGGCGCCCCCATCGTGCACAATGCAAATAAGCTGGCAGCCGCTGGACTGATGCTTGGCGATCCCGAGCTTTCAGGCGTGAACATCGATGCTCTAGTTCTTGCGATTACTGAGCAAAGACTGGAGCCAAATGTGCTTGGACTGGCAGTTTCCAAATTGCTGCACAGCTCTGACGGCAAGCCCAAGCGTCTGGCTCACTCTCTTGGTGAAATCGCTAGAGTCAGCCCGCTTCATGCGCAAGCTGTGCTGCAAATATTGGAATTTACGCTGCAAGGTGAACATGCAGAAACCCATAAAGAATTGTGGGCAATCCTTGATACATACAATGAATTGCTCATAGCCAATCTAGGCAAAATTACCAATCCTAAAACTGCCGAGTATTTGTCCGCGCTGAGCACATCAGGCAAAACAGGAAAGCTGGCCAAGAGCTTACTGACGCTCTGTGTACCTGGTGCATTAGAGGGAATAGACTAAGTCATGAGGATTTTGCTGCTCGCCCAGATTCTGGCTCTAACAGCGACTCTGCTTGCTCCACCTGTGCTCAGCCAGGAAGAGCAACTGCAACCCGAACGCATTACCTTTAAAGGAGACGACGGACAGATGCTCGTAGGAGACATCTGGAAACCGCAGGGGAAAGGACCTTTTCCCGCACTGATTTGGAACCATGGATCGTTTGTGCCAGGCACACCGTTCGGCAATGAAACGAAAATGATGAAGAAACACGAGCCACTGGCAAAACTTTATACCAGTCACGGCTACATGATTTTCTTCCCTTCGCGGCATGGGCACGTCGATTCTCCAGGCTATACAGGGACCATGCTTGCCCAAGAGCAAGAATTGAACGCCCGTCACGATCTGATCGCGCTGCATGAATTTTGGAACCTGGACGTGCAAGCAGCTATTCGCTATATAAAAACCCGTTCTGATGCAGACGCGAAAAGGTTGGTTGTGACTGGATATTCCTATGGCGGCATCCAGACGTTGCTGACGGCCGAGCGTGGATTGGGTCTGCGTGGTGCCGTTTGTTTTGCACCGGGAGCGATGTCCTGGGCCAATCTTAGACTTCGTAAACGCCTTCTTAGAGCCGTTAGAGATGCCAGCATCCCTATATTCTTGCTGCAGGCGCAAAACGATTACAGTGTCGGACCGAGCCAGGTACTGGGCCCGGTGATCAAGGCAAAAGGTCCGCCCAACGACGCTAAACTGTACCCTGCTTTCGGCACCACAGAAAACGATGGACATGCTGGTTTTGCAATGAGGGGAGAAGACATCTGGGGTGCAGATGTCTTGGAATTCCTCAAACAGGTTTTTGCAAAAAAACTCTGAACGCTCCCTTGAAAGATATTTGTATTTCGCAAAGAATTCGTCACTCCGAAATAGTTATTTGCTTATAGATGATGAACAAGAGAATGAGCGCTCTGGCTGTCCAAAGTAGCGTGCGGACCCAATTGCTGTTCATAAGCCATCTATGTGTTTCAAGTGAATATCCGCCGGTGCAAAGCTTTTCGTGACAAGGAATTGAGCAAAGCAATGTAGAAATCCAGATACCCACTACTAAAAAGAATCCCAGCCAGATCAGACCCTCATAAGCTCGCTTCCAGGTCAATGCTAAAAATAGTGCGGTTGTAATCTCAATAATCATTGGTCCGGCCACCACCAGGGTCGTCAGACTGCGATGCCGAATTCCGTACTTAAGAAACTCGCTCACGCCCACAGAATCGAACAAAGGATAATGAACGATTTGAACAAACCAAATAAGCCCGGTCATAAATAAGGTTGCGGCAGCATTTACCATTAGAAGTAGAAGGTCTAAATTCAACATCTTTACAGCCGACACCTGTCACAGTAGCTCCAGTCTGGATCTTCGTAAAACCTGGTGAACAGCGGGTGAACACTGACAGAAGCAGAAGAGCAGCCCAATTGAAGTCCATACTTTGCTAAACTTGTCGGATTCAAAGACTCCGGTTCACCCGTTGTTCACAACTGGCGCGGTATGAAGGTGCCCAGGTCTGCGAGTGCGTCTCCCCTGTCAGGGAGCCGTTCGAGCACCAGAATCGGAGTCTCACTCTTTCAAAATCTGTGAGGAACTTGCCGTGAGCGAGAAGAATAAGAAAACGTTGACCACGTCAACAGGAACTCCTGTGTACGACAACCAGAATTCACAGACTGCTGGCGCCTCGGGACCGGTGCTATTGCAGGATCATCATCTGATTGACAAGCTAGCCGCCTTCGACCGTGAGCGTATCCCGGAGCGTGTAGTTCATGCCAGAGGCTCGGGAGCCCACGGTCACTTCGAGGTCACTAAAGACGTCACCAAGTGGACAAA
>Ga0265313_10004779_pt1 | contig 10208 bp, 10 predicted proteins | sample 4123metaG_FD_203122 | JGI IMG/M metagenome (GOLD analysis project Ga0265313, IMG submission 203122) | Rhizosphere microbial communities from Carex aquatilis grown in University of Washington, Seatle, WA, United States - 4-1-23 metaG | ecosystem: Host-associated > Plants > Roots > Rhizosphere >...
TTGTGTCGATTGCACCGGGGGCTGGACCGGTTTTAGAGTTTGCCCCGGAACATTTAAAATGACGATCAGGCTTATCAGCGTCAGCGACAGCAGCATTCGAACATTTTTGCTTTTCATAAATTCTTCCCGATTTGACGTGTGCATTTGGTCACGGCCAACGTGTGCTGGCGTTTAACAACTTGGCCCAAATTACCGGCCTTACCGATCCTTTGCCATGGGGTGTAACCCTACCGTGAAGGATTGGTGGCGCCCCCTGAAATGGATGCCGCCGTCACAAATCAAATCAGTGCGCGCGGGTGTGATGGGGAATTCACCCCATATACAGATTGAGGCAACCACCTGATAGTTATTCCGGATTCCAGGCATGCCATGGTGAGATCAAGCATTCCGGACGTCCGGCCGAAGCCAGCATGACAACATGAAACAAAAACTAATCCGGTTGTCACAACGATATGTGACGGCGTTGCGAAAACACGTGGGGCAGGGTCCCCGCGCGAGTTTGCAACCGGCGTTAAGATTGGGACGCCAGGCGGTCGGGCTGGGGCTGGAGACGCTGGAGCTGGCCCGGATTCACGAGGGGGCAGTCACCGCGCTGGAATTATCCGAACATAAGAACGGGTTCATCAAACGCGCGGAATTATTTTTTACCGAGGCCATCATCCCGATCGTCGAGACGCACCGCGCCTCGCGGCAGAGCAAGATGCAGCTGAACCGGTTGAACGAGACCCTGGGCCGGCGCACGGCGGAACTGGCCGCCACCAACCGCCAGTTGCAGCGCGGCATCGTCCGGCGCAAGAGCGTGGAAGCCGCCCTCAAGGTCAGCGGCGAACATTACGGCAAGCTGTTGCAGGAATCCCTGCAACTGCAGGAAGGGTTGCGGCAACTCACGCACCAGGTGCTGGTGGCACAGGAGGATGAACGCAAGAAAATCAGCCGCGAGCTCCAGGATGAAATCGCGCAGACCCTGCTGGGCATCAATGTCCGGCTGCTTACTTTAAAACAGGAGGCCCGGAGCAACACCAAGGGTCTCAAGAATGAAATCGCCAGCACGCAGCGACTGGTGCTAAAATCGGCGAAGTCCGTGCGGCGGGTCGCCCGTAATTTGGGCATCCGCCAGCAGGCGTGAAGCGAATTGTCATGATCTCTTTGACGCACGCGTTGTTCGCATGACCATCAAGACGAAATCAAAATCGGAATACCGGCTCACGACAGCCGAGGCGCGGCTGGAGGGCCTGGCTGAATTTCGCGCGAGTGAAATCCGCTACCGTCGTCTCTTTGAAACGGCAAACGACGGGGTGCTGCTCCTCGATCCCGGCACGCGTAAAATTACCGACGCCAATCCATTCATGACGAGTTTGCTGGGCTACACTCGCGGCCAATTGGTCGGGAAGGAACTGTTTCAAATCGGCCTGCTCAAAGACCAGGCCGCGAGCCAGGAAATGTTCCGGAAACTTAAACGGAAGCACGAAATCCGCTACGAAGATTTACCGCTCGAAAGCCGGCACGGCCAGCAGCAGCAAGTCGAAGTGGTGGCCAATCTTTATCGGGAAGACGGCCGGTCCGTCATTCAATGCAATATTCGAGACATCACGGAACGCAAGGCAGCGGAAGCGGCGTTGCGGGCGAGCGAAGAACGCTATCGCATCCTGTTCGAATTAGGCCCGGTGGCCGTTTATTCCTGTGATGCCTCGGGTGCGATTCAGGATTTCAACAACCGTGCCGTGGAACTTTGGGGTCGCAAGCCGGCTTCGGGCGAAGGCAAGGAGCGGTTTTGCGGCTCGTTCAAGCTGTTCCGTCCCGACGGCAGGTTTATCAGCCGCGCACAATGTCCCATGGCCGATGTGTTGAGCGGAAAAAAAGAAGCGGTGCATGACACGGAAGTGATTCTTGAACGGCCCGACGGCTCGCGGCTGACCTGTATCGTAAATATCCGTTCGCTGAAAAACCAGCAGGGAGCCATCACGGGGGCGATCAATTGTTTTTACGACATCACGGAACACAAGGCCGCGGCGGAATCGCGGCGCCGCGTCGAGATGCTGGCCGCCTCGAACCGGAAATTGGAAAAGGCCATTGAACGGCGGCAGGCGGTCGAGCAGGCCCTCAAGAAAAGCGAGCAACACCAGCGCCATTTGTTGGATCATTCGCGCCACATGCAGGAACGGTTGCGGCAGTTGTCCCGCCAGATTCTGCTCACCCAGGAGGAGGAACGCCGCGAGATCAGCCGGGAACTGCATGATGTCATTGCCCAGACCCTGACCGGCATCAATGTCCGGCTGGCGTCCCTGGCCAAGGAGGCCGCGCATAATACCAAGGGCCTGGACCGCAACATCGCCCGCACGCAGCGATTGGTGGAAAAATCGGTGGACATCGTGCATCAGTTCGCCCGCGAATTGCGCCCGGCGGTGCTGGATGACCTCGGTCTGATTCCCGCCCTGCATTCGTTTGCTAAAATCTTTTCCCAACGGACGCGCATCCTGGTTCACCTGAGGGTCTTTGCGAAAGTGGAACAACTCGACATTGCCAAGCGGACGGTTCTTTTTCGCGTCGCGCAGGAGGCGCTGACCAATGTCGCCCGCCATGCGCAAGCCAGCCATGTGGAAGTGAGCATTCAAAAACTGCCGGAAGGCATTTGTATGAAAATAAAGGATGATGGCAAATCCTTCCAGGTGGATCGCGTGCTGTACGGGAAGGGAAGCAAACGCCTGGGATTGCTGGGCATGCGAGAACGCCTGGAAATGGTCGGTGGCCATTTTGGCATCGAGTCCGTCCCGGGCAAAGGCACCACCATCATTGCCCAACTGCCGAACGAAAAGGGCGCGCGGGGTGGTGAGCTGATACCTCCGCTGAATCCAAAATTTAAAGTGTTATGAAGCGAATCACTGTTCTACTGGCAATGCTCGCCGCCGGGTGGGGCGACAGCCATGCGACACCCATTTCGACAAACTCCGCGCCGGGCGAGCGTATTCTCATGATCGATCCCAGTTCCGTGCCGGTTGCTGCCGGCCGGGCCACCCTGATCATCGGTGCGCTTCAGCGCACGAACGGCGTTTACTCGGGTGACTACAAAATCCGGGTGTTTCCCTACTTCTTAAAAAACGAAAAGGGCCGGCTGGCCATCGTCGTTTCGGACCAGTCATTGGCCGGGATCAATCAGGGAAACGTCGAGGCGATCATCGGGACCGCCACCACGAGCGGCAAAGGTGGCCGGAGCCGGCACATCGATGCCACGGCCACGCCGACGGATATCAATCGCGGATCGCTCAAGCTGTGGTTCACCACGGCCGGAAACCGGAAAATGGTCTTCGCGCCGGCCTATCACTTTGCCGGGAACGGGACGACCGTGGTTCTGGCGCAGGCAACCAAAATCAAACCTTGAATGGATATGAAACGAATCACTGTACTGCTGGCGGAAGATCATACAATTGTGCGCGAGGGGTTTCGCAGGATGCTTGAACTCGAAGGGGACATGGAAGTGGTCGGCGAGGCGCAAAACGGCCGCGAGGCGCTCGCCATGGTCAAAAAACTTCGTCCGGCCGTGGTATTGATGGACATTGCGATGCCCCTGCTCAACGGCCTGGAAGCCACCCGCCAGGTGCTCAAAGAGCTACCCGACACCAAAGTGCTCGTTCTCTCCGCGCACAGCGATGACGCGTATGTCAAAAACGCCACCGACTCCGGCGCCGTGGGATTTCTGCTCAAACAGACCTCCTCCCACGAGGTGTGCCGGGCGATCCGGGAAGTTCAAAAGGGGAAAACGTTTTTCAGTCCCTCAGTTTCCAAGCGTCTTGATCATCTCAATCCGCCATCGGCCGGCCGCGTGGGAAAGCTCGCCCGGAAAGCCGTCCAGTTGACTTCCCGCGAGATGGAAGTGCTCCAACTGATCGCCGAAGGCAAGGCCAACAAGGAAACCGCGGCGGAGCTCGGCATCGGCATGAAGACGGTCGAGAAGCATCGCGAGCATCTCATGCAGAAGCTTGGCATCCACGACACCGCCGGACTCACCCGCTATGCCATCAGTGCGGGCATCATCGAGAGCAGCGTCCAGTTGACGATCCTTTAGCATCCTCTGACGGGGAGAAATCTCCGTCCGGTGGCTGGCTGGCCTAGCGCCGGCGACATCAATTCTTTAGAATCTGACGCATCAAAAGCACCGCTCCGACGGACAAACTGATAACCATGATGGTGCCCAGAACATCAAATCCGGCCTCCGGTGTGCGATGCCGGGGGCATACCGGCGTCACGAAATATTAAAAGCCGCTGCGGTCGCCCTTGCCAAAAACGATTTTCATGAGTTTCTGCGTGAACACAAACGCAGGAATACGATGGAGCCGTGTCCCGAAAAGGGCCATGGGGTAAACACCCCATGGCGCCCGCAGGGTTCGCCAGTACATCATTCGTCTGGTCATGAAAGATAACGCAAATTCGCAAGCCGAAGAATCAGCCGGAGCACGACTTCAATGCCCGGCGAAGCGGCCGTGTCGGATTCTGGTGGTGGATGACGACCGGGACATCCGCCGGGTTATCGCCCATGCGCTGATGGGTTCCGGCTACCATGTAGATGCCACCGAAGACGGCGCCGCCGCCTGGGAGGTGCTGCAGATCAAGGCTTTCAACCTCCTGATCACCGACCACAACATGCCCAAGCTGACCGGCGTGGAGCTGGTTAAGAAGTTGCGTTCCGCGCGCATGGCGTTGCCGGTCATCCTGGCCACCGGAAAACTCCCCACGGAGGCACTGTCCCAAAATCCATCTCTCCAGCTGGCGGCCCTGCTGCCAAAACCTTTCTCGATCGACGAATTATTGGAAACAGTGAGGGCAGCTCTCCACACCACCAGCAGCGCCCCCGGCCAGCTCGAATCGCTGCCAGACTGGCGAAGCGAGCCACCAATGGATGAAATAACGCTGTATTGATGCCCCTTCCGGGCCCAAGGTCCAGTTGACCATCCATTACCCGGGCGGTTCGCCGTTTTCTTCCGGCTCCAACTTCGGTTCGTGGCCTGTGCCTCCGCCTCCTGCAAATAACGTCGGATTCGCAGGCATCGCCAATGGGTAAAACACCCCATAGCGCCCGCAAGCATACCTGCCTTATATGTGTAGTGTCATGAAAGCTAATGAATTATTGCAAGTGGTCGTGCCGGTCGGCGCATTACTGCTGCGCCCGAAGCTTCTCTCTCCCCCACGTATTCTGGTGGTTGATGAAGACCATGACCTCCGCCGGCTGTACACCGAAGCATTGGTATGTCCCGGTTACCATGTGGACGCCGCCGAAGATGGCGCCGCCGCCTTGAAGGCACTTCGAATCAACCAATACCAACTTCTGATCACCGAGCACAGCCTGCCCACGTTGACCGGCGTTGAACTGGTCAAGACGCTGCGAGCCGCCCGCATGCCCCTGCCGGTCATCATGGCGGCAGCCAGATTGCCCATTCAGGAACTGGCCCGAAACCCGTCACTGCAACCGGTGGCCGTGCTGCCAAAGCCATTCTACCTCAGCCAGCTGTTGGAAACAGTGAGAACCGTCCTGCGCACGGTCAGCGGTGCCTATGGACAGCTCGAACTGACGTCAAACTCGATCGACCGGCCATCAGCCGATTGTTTAAGGCTCTAAGGATTCCACTCCGCAATCCGGTGTTCGACCGGCCATCCATGGGTCAGGCCTTCGCCGTTGCTTTTATTCGGCATGCCTCCAACCGGCGGGGAAACATTGGCTGCACGAGATTTCCGGTAGGGTTACACCCCATGGCATCCGCCAGTTCATCCGGCAATACTCCTGGCCATGAAAAGTAAAATCAGGCTCACCCAGCACGCGAAAACACCTCAAATCCCTATTTCCCAAAAAAAACTTCGCCAGCTGCGGTCGAATCTCAAAGCGGCCACCCCGGGTCAAAAATCTAAGAAGCGGAACAACCTTATTTCCAAATCCCGCGGCCTACGCGAGAATCGCAGCACGCACCCGCTGAAGACAACGCATGATACACAAGTGCTTTTCCGCATTTGCAGTCATGCAAGCCCCTGAAAACATATCCATTGATGGCAGGAGCCTTGACGGAAAATTTCGCCGGTCCCGGCACGTTCACCTGTAAGTTGGCGCGGGAGCGCGCGGTTGAACTGGCGGTCAGGCTCCGAATGCAACGAACCGCCCATGGCCGGGTTCCAACCATTGGCCGGGTGTTAAACGGGAGGGAAAATTAAAAATGAGGCACCAGGCAGGCGGTTTACGAAAAAATGGAGCCAATGGCCGGGATTGAACCGGCGACCGACGGTTTACGAAACCGTTGCTCTACCACTGAGCTACATTGGCTTTCAGTTTTCCAAAACGAACTGGTCATGGGCCGTTTTCACCGGACTGCGGAGCTTACATTCGGTCCAGATACGATGATAAGTTCTTTGGCCGCAAAATCAACTTTGTTTCCACGTCGTCATCATCCGCAAACCAACGTTCAAGCCGGACCAAAAAATTCCAACGCGGCGCGGACGCCGGCAACCAGCGCAGAGACGCGGGTGGCCAGCGGGAAATCAGACGGCGCTTCGAGGGTGTAACCTTGTCGGGCCTTATGCATGATTAGATAAAACGCCTCGGGCCATTGCGGGCGCGTGCGAGGGTCAAGATTCGGCCGGATGATGCCGTTTTGGGCCGGGCGGTCTTCAATGATTTCCGACCGGTCAATCGGGCAAACCGGCTGGACAGCGGCAATGACTTTTTCCGCCAGCGACGGCTTGCCGTCAGGATTCTGTTCGTAGAGATAAAAACCGTGCGACTCCCAGTCTTCGTGCAGACACAGGTACACGTCGAACCGTGGCTGGCGCTCCAGCCAGGCAAGGTGCGCCCGGACCTCGGCAGTTTTGGCATTCAGATAGTCGCGGTTCAGGTCCAGGCCGTCAGGGTTCCCGCGCTGGTTCAAGCTAAAGCCGGTGGGATTCAAACACGGCAGCAACCGGATTTCCACGTTCTCCGGCCAGTGATCTTCCTGCATCAATTTCAACGCGGCCAGTGGCCCGGCGGGTTCGTCGCCATGAATGCCGGCGCTTAAATAAATCCGGGGCGCGGGGTGTGTGGTGCGTGCCGGAGGCCGGCGGAACGCGGACAGGTCGAATTCCCCCTGCCGGCCAAACTTTTCGGAGATCCAGCCCCGTGGCGGCGCCGTGGCTTCGATCTCGCGCAACACGGCGCCAATGTCAATCGTTTCGCCGCGGTAACCACCGTGATTTTTGCCGAGCCGCTCCATCTGTGGCAATCAAACTGCCACCGCTTCCGTCCCCTTGCCAATCTGGCCGGCAGCCCGATGGACCGGAATTTCCTCCTGGTCGGAGAACCCATGTTTGTCCCAGCTCGGATCCAGGCCGAGGTCTTTCAGCATTTGCAGATCCTTCTCGACCGGCTGATTGAGCGTGGTGAGATAGTTGCCGACCATGAGTGCGCTGGCGCCGGCCATGAAAATCATGCTTTGCGCGTCACGCAGGTTCACCGTGCGCCCGCCGGCAATCATGATTTCCTGCCGTGGCAGAATGAAACGGAAGCAGGCGATGGTCTTCAATATTTCCAGGACCGGCAATGGCTCGTTCTTTTCAAAGGGCGTGCCGGGAATCGGATTAAGAATATTGATGGGCACAACGTTGGCCCCGATCTCCTTGAGGGCAAACGCGAGGTCGCAGCGGTCTTCGCGCGTTTCGCCCATGCCGATGATGCCGCCGGAACAAATCTTGAGGCCGGCCTTTTTCAGATAGCCGATGGTTTCGAGGCGGTCGTCGTAGGTGTGCGTGGTGCAGGTTTTGGGGAAAAATCGGCGGGAACTCTCCAGGTTATGGCCATAACACTCGACCCCCGCTTCCTTCAACCGGTCGGCGACCCGCTGGCTTTTGATGATGCCGAGTGAAACATCGGGGCGGGTTTTGCCGCCGGCCTTCAATTCGCGGACACGGTCGCAAACCTCGTCCAGCAGGGGGCCTTCGTTCAAACCCTTCCACGCGGCGACGAGGCCGACGGCGGTGACGCTGTTTTTGTTTGCCTCCTCCGCGGCTTCCTGGACCGGCTCGGGATCCACAAAGCCGTATCGGGGCGAGCCGGTTTGATAGAAGGAAGATTGCGCGCAGAAACTGCAATTTTCCGAGCACGCGCCGGCTTTGGCGTTGACGATGGAACAGAGGTGGATCTTGTTGCCCTTGAATTGTTCACGGATCCGATTGGCCCATGACAGCAAATCAAAAATGTCGGCGCGGTTTTCGATCTGAAAAAGCCCCAACGCCTCGGGCCGGGTAAGGTCGCCGCCACCCAGGACGCGTTGTCCCAATCCGGCAACCCACGCCGGGTCGGTGGCGTCAACTGGTTTCGTCATCATGATTGACAACGTAGCAGGAGGGACGACAGATGCAAGCGGGATTGCCTGGAACCGGGCCGGAATCCTGAAACCGATGGATTACTCGACCACTTTACCGAGAATGTCCTGACGCGAAACCGCTCCGAAAACACGGCTGTCCATGCTGTTGTTGCGGTTGTCGCCCATCACGAAATATCGGTCGCCATAGCTGACAAATTCATTCCCATTTTTATCGTACGCATAAGTGGGGGTACCGGGCAAAAGATACGGTTCATGCAGCAAACGCCCATCAATATAAACCCTGCCATTTTTGAGACAAACCGATTGACCCGGAACCGCAATGATCCGCTTGACCAATAGCATGTTGTCTTGTGGATCCCGGACGGCAACGATGTCGTCCTGGCGCGGTTCACTCATCAGGTAGCTGTACCGCTCCAACCAATAATGCCCCGAATTGATCAGTGTGGGGTACATGCTGTCACCCACCACCTCGACCGATTGAATAACGAACCAGCTGATCAGCAAATAACTCAATACCGACAGTGACAGAATCATTACCAAACTCCCACAATGTCGGATGAACCATGACCACGAAATTCGCAAGCGCCAGATTTTCAAATACAACGCCAGGTACCCGAAGAATTTCTTTAAGGCAAGGTACGTCAGACTCACAATTGGAGTGTACCAATTTAATACACTCTTGCAAGCTAAAAAGCAGTGGAACGTCCATCAGCAGTTACCATTTTTATTTAACGATAAAGGTTCCTGGCGAAGCGCGGTGAACGACCGGTTTACAGCGAGGCGGCTTTTGAGTTATGGCGAATTATTGGGCAGTCGGCCATCTGCTAACACCGTTGCCAGCGAAGTGATTTGCATGTCGGACAGCGGTCCACCGTCAGCCGTCGAAAATGCCGGCATCAACGAGCCCGGCTTGCCATGGGCAATCCAGATGCGCCAGAATTCAACAGTGGTTGGAGTTTTGAGTGCGTGCAAATTCGGGACCATGGTGGCACGATGTTCGCCCTCGTGACAAATGGCGCAATCGGCTTCGTAGAGTGCCAGCCCATATTTGCCCTCACCCGGTTGCACGTGGCAAGTCGCGCAATCCCCTTTGAAAACCGCCTGCCGGTCGGCGGTGGCAATTTTCACATTCTGCGCGCGGTCGGCTTCGGACATCTTTGGCATCACGAAGGGAAGAATGGTAATTTTCAGTTGCAGCATTTTAAAACCCTTATCGGTGTAAACATTAAGGCTCTTGTACAACGTACCGCTTTTGCCGGCGAGGTTGACCGTTGCCATCATCTGTCCATTGGTGCCCGGCCCAAGGGTCCATGGCAATGGCGGCAATTTTGCCGTGGTGCAACCGCAGGACGGACGTACATTCAAAATGACGATGGGGCTGCTGGAGACGTTGGTAAAATTGAAAACAAAACCCGCCACGGCGGCATTGGCGTTGACGTTGGTTTCCTTGGATTCGCCGTCCCAGGCGAGCACCCCATCCGGCAACAGTACTGACGCTTGCGCCAGATTGGGCGCATAAACCGGTGGCGACATGACCACGGTATTGGTGGCGGCCCGCAGGCCAAGCCCAAGGAAAACGACCCCCAACATTCCAGAGACAAAAAGGCGGCTCAATTTCATCATGAAGCCAGAGGCTAGGCGGTTTGTTCCCGTTTGACGAGTGGGAAAATCCATCAAGCAACCACTTACGGTTCCAGCCGGTTCAACGCACTCAGCACCGCGCGCACGGAAGCCAGCTCGATATTCGTGTCCACCCCCGCGCCCCAACGCGATTTGCCGTCGGCCGTCTTGATTTGAATGTAGGCAATCGCCGCCGCCGCCTCGCCGGAACCCAGGGCGTGCTCGCTGTAATTTGAAATTTCAAACCGGGGA
>Ga0265313_10004780_pt1 | contig 10207 bp, 6 predicted proteins | sample 4123metaG_FD_203122 | JGI IMG/M metagenome (GOLD analysis project Ga0265313, IMG submission 203122) | Rhizosphere microbial communities from Carex aquatilis grown in University of Washington, Seatle, WA, United States - 4-1-23 metaG | ecosystem: Host-associated > Plants > Roots > Rhizosphere >...
GTCCACGCGGAGCCTCACGGCCGCGCGGGTCGTGCATGGCTTTGCCATGAAACTGTGCACGATTTTCCGCGGGACGTTCCCCTCGACCGGGCATAGGGCCGCGGTAACCCTTGCGAAAGTCGAAATGATGGTCGACATGTCCGTAGAAATGATCCGGCCCGTGGAACCAAGGTCCCGCTCCAATGAAGAGGCCGCCTGAGAACCATTCCGGCCCGTAGTAGCCATCTGGCGCGCAGTTATAAGGGGGAACCTCGTAGTATCCGTAAGGACAAACGGGCGGCTCTCCGATGCTGACGGCAACTTGCGCACCCGCGTTATGGGCGGGAGCCATCATCAAGATGCCCACAGCAGAAATCATAAGGCTAAGCGGTATCATTTTTTTCATAGCATTACCTTTAGTTGTCTAAGACTGGAGTGAAGTAAACGTCTATCCTATCCAGGTCACAGTGCTTGCACTTGTCATTCCAAACGACGGCCCACTTGATCCTCAAGAGTTATACTTGAAGCATAAGGACAGTTTGAGATGGCCCACCGCCCCACGTACGGGTGGGGTGTTCCTAGAAGAGGGTTAAATGAGCTATTTTGCCGACATCCTGACCGGGCCCAGATTCATAGCGTTTGGGCCGATACCGACGTGACCTACATCATGTTAAGCAACGGGACTCAGGTCACCATTCGGGGCGTAGTAGTCGTACAGCCCAAACAGGCTCCTCCTCTGACTGCTACGCCCACAGTGCCGGCGACTATCTAACGATCCAATCGGGCTGGAAACCGCGAGCTACTTCTGGTAGCGCGGCATGGGCTTGTCCGCGTTCGCGTAATCGCCCTTAGACTCGGATGTCGACGAGACATCTTCCGCTCCGGTGCTTTTCAGGATCTGCTCCGCTTTGTCGGTCCACTTAGAATCGTCAGAATGCACCGATAGCAGGATGTTACCGCCCTTAATCCGGCCCTCGTATCGTTTGGCCTCATACTCTGGAATGCCCAGTCCGATGAGTCCGCCACCGATGCCGCCAACCGCGCCACCGACGCCCACTCCGGTCAACGCCGCGATGATGGGACCGGCTGCAATGAGCGGTCCAACGCCGGGAATGGCCAGCGCTCCGATGCCGGCGAGCCAGCCGAGCGTTCCGCCTATCACGGCTCCAGACGTCGCTCCGGTCGCCACGCCCTCGGGGGCTTTCGTTCCCTTCTCGTGGGCGAAGTCTTTGGTTCCGACGTTCTCCGGCAAAAGCACGGAAATATCGGTGTTCCGAAAACCTTGTGCTCTTAGCTCATCGACTGCATTCTCCACTTGTCGGCGAGTCGTGTAGAGTCCGAAGACTGCTTTATTTGCCATATCGTTTACACTCCTTGAATTATGATGTCTGCCCCTCGGGACAGACCGACGAATCTCTAGTGGGGAGATGCCAGCTCTCGGATCCTGTTACCGTGTGGCCCGCGAAAACTCGATCCGATCCCGAACTCACGGATAGCTGGCTCGGCACTATGCCGCTTTTCTGGTAGGACTCTGTGGCTTACCAAGGACTCCAATTACAAGTGGAATCGTGCTCAGAGCACCCACTGTCAGTAAGGCCAAGCCAGCGCCCTTTCGGGCATCCCGCCCAAGTCTATCGCCGATCAGTAAACCAATACCTGCACCTAACGCGACGCGGGTGCCCGCTAGGAGCACAAGTTCGGGGATTGTCAAACGTTTCTCTTGCATGGGATCTCCTAATCTTTGCGGTTTCAGGTCGAGTGACGCTCTACCGCTCGCACCCACACTTAGTCCTCTGCTCGTTGGATGCGCCCAGATGGCTCCCAGTAACATAAGAATGTCCCTGCCCAAGGACCGAACGCCCGGCAGAACTGCATTCTGGCAATGCCGCACGCGATTGGATGTTTCCCTATGCCAAATGCCTTCGTAACGCACCGCTACTCTGACGGATCTGTAAATCAGACGGATTTGTAAATCAGGAGCGTCGCTGTGTCAAGGCGGCAATTTGTACGCCCGGGAGTCGATGAGCCAGAACAAACCCTCGATCTTTGAGACCAAACCCGATCCTCCGTTAGCGTTGCCGCCGGGCGAGCCACAGTTAGCTCTTCCTCCACCGGGCGCGCCCGCCGCGTTGCGCCCGAACAGATCGAAATTTCTCTGGATCTTGGTACCCCTCTTCTTGGCAGGGGCGACCTGGGGATACGTTCACTGGTCGAAGGCAAGCGCGAGCGGCAAACCACCCGCTGCAGGCAAGAACGGTGATGGAAAGGGATCCGACGTCACGCAGGTGGTTGCTGCCAAGGCTCGACTCGGGAACATCGGCGTCTACTTCAACGGGCTCGGCGCGGTGACACCGATTTACACGGTGACCTTAAGAAGCCGGGTGGACGGCGAATTGACGGAAATCCACTACCGTGAAGGGGACACGGTTCACCAAGGCGATCTGTTAGTACAAATCGACCCACGGCCTTTTGAAGTGCAACTCATCCAAGCCGAGGGCCAGTTGGCGAAAGATGAAGCCGCGCTGGCGAATGCCCGGATCGATCTCACTCGCTACCAGACTCTGTTGACGCAGAACGCGATTCAAGAGCAGCAAGTCGCGACCCAGAAAGCTCTGGTGACGCAAGACGAGGGCACGGTTAAGTCAGATCAGGGCCAAGTCGACAGCGCGAAGCTAAACCTGGTTTACTGCAAGATTACTGCCCCGATTACGGGCCGCATCGGGCTAAGGTTGGTCGACCCGGGCAACATCGTCCACGCGGCCGATACCACCGGCCTGCTGGTAATCACCCAGATAGAACCCATCAGCGTTCTATTCACGGTCGCGGAGGATCAACTGCCGACCGTCCTGCAAAAGATGCGGACAGCAACGCTCGAAGTCGACGCCTACGACCGCGACATGAAGAAGAAACTCGCGCAAGGAACGCTGACTACTGTCGACAATCAAATCGACCAGACCACCGGAACCGTCCGCTTGCGCGCCACGTTCGATAACAAGGATGATTCACTCTTTCCGAACCAATTCGTAAACGCCAGGCTTCTGGTGCAAGAAAAACGCGGGGTAGTACTGCTTCCGAGCGCCGCCATCCAGCGATCCTCGAACGCTACGTTCGTTTACCTGGTCAAGCCCGACTCCACAGTGACCGTTCGCAACATCACCGAAGGAACCACCGAAGGCGACGATTCGGAAATAACCGCGGGGCTCAACGCGGGCGACACGGTGGTCATGACCGGCGCCGACAAGCTGCAGGAAGGCAGCAAGGTGAATGCGCAAATCCCAAGCGACACTTCCTCGAAAAAGGCGGGCGCAACCAAGGCGGGTGTAAACCAGTGAATCCGTCGCGGCCATTCATCACGCGGCCGGTGGCGACCTCGCTCCTGATGGTCGGCATCCTGCTTGCCGGCGGATTCGCTTATAAGCAGCTGCCCGTCTCCGCGTTGCCGGAAGTCGATTATCCAACCATCCAAGTGATCACGTTCTATCCGGGAGCAAGTCCAGATGTGATGGCATCCTCGGTAACGGCGCCCCTGGAGCGGCAATTCGGCCAAGTTCCCGGGTTGCAGCAGATGACGTCGACCAGCTCCGACGGCAGCTCGGTCATCACGCTGCAATTCAATCTCAGCCTGGATATCGATGTGGCGGAGCAGGAGGTGCAGCAGTCGATCAACGCATCGGGGACGTTTCTTCCACCGGATCTGCCCGAGCCGCCGATCTACAGCAAAAGCAATCCTGCCGACGCGCCTATCTTGACGCTGGCGCTGACGTCGCCGAATACGCCGCTATCGAAGGTCGAAGATTTGGCGGATACGCGCCTGGCTCCGAAGATTTCGCAGCTTCCGGGCGTAGGATTGGTCAGCATCAGCGGTGGGCAGAAGCCGGCGGTGAGGATCCAGGTGAATCCCACGCTCCTGGCCTCCTACGGATTGACGCTCGAAGACGTCCGCAGTACGATCGCTGCCGCGAACGTCAACCAGGCTAAGGGGAACTTCGACGGTCCTTACCAGGCATATCAAATCGGCGCAAACGACCAGCTGCTTTCGAGCGCGGACTATCTCGGGCTGATCATCGCCTATCGTAACGGCGCGCCCGTCAAGCTGTCGGATATTGCCGGCGTCGAGGATAGCGCTGAAAACATACGCGAAGCCGCGTGGATGAACCAGACGCCTGCCGTGATCGTCAACATCCAGCGGCAACCCGGAGCGAACATCATCTCCGTGGTGGACGGGATCACGAAGCTGCTTCCGCAGCTTACCGCGACCCTTCCGCAGGATGTGAAGGTGACCGTGTTGACAGACCGCACCAATACGATCCGGGCGTCGGTCAAGGACGTTCAGTTCGAACTGATGCTCACCGTCGCGCTGGTGGTGATGGTGATCTTCCTGTTCTTGCGAAATCTCGCGGCGACGATCATCCCCAGCGTTGCTGTCCCGCTCTCGATCGTCGGCACCTTCGGTGTGATGTATCTGCTGGGATACAGCTTGAACAATCTGACGCTCATGGCCTTGACGATCTCAACGGGTTTTGTGGTCGATGACGCTATCGTCATGATCGAAAACATCAGCCGCTACATCGAGCAAGGCGAAAAACCGCTGCAGGCGGCTCTCAAGGGATCTGAGCAAATCGGATTCACGATTATTTCTTTAACGGTGTCGTTGATTGCCGTTCTCATTCCCTTGCTGTTTATGGGAGACATCGTGGGCCGGCTCTTCCGGGAATTCGCGGTCACCCTGAGCGTCACGATCCTGGTGTCTGCAGTCGTCTCTCTGACGCTCACGCCGATGATGTCCGCGAAACTCTTGAAGCACAAACCCGAGCACGAACAGAATCGCGTCTATCGCGCGTCGGAGCGAGCCTTCGAATGGATCATCGAATTCTACGGGAGAACACTTAGGTTTGTTCTGCGATACCAAACCGTGACCCTCCTGGTGGCTCTCAGCACGCTGGCGCTTACGGTTTTCCTGTACATCGTGATTCCCAAAGGATTTTTCCCGATCCAGGACACCGGCCTGATCCAAGGTGTATCGGAAGCCGCGCAGACCGTGTCGTTTCCGGCGATGGCGGATCAGCAGCAGGCTCTGGCGAAACTGATCCTGCAAGATCCCGCGGTGGAGAGCCTGTCTTCCTTCATCGGGATCGACGGGACCAATACGACGACCAACAGCGGGCGCATCCAGATCAACTTGAAATCGCTCGACAATCGTAAGGACAGCGCTTCCGACGTCATTCGCAGGCTGCAACCGGTACTGGCAAAGGTTGCGGGAATCACGCTGTTCATGCAGCCGGTACAGGACCTGACCGTAGAGGACCGCGTTAGCCGCACTCAGTTCCAGTACACACTTGAGGATCCCAACATCGACGAGCTGAACACCTATACCGGGCGGCTTATCGCCAAGTTGCAGCAATTGCCTGAGCTGCGCGATGTCGCCAGCGATCAACAAACTCAGGGCCTGCGAGCCAAACTGACTTACGATCGGGACACTGCTTCCCGCATGGGCATCACCCCCGCGAGCATCGATCAAACCCTGTATGACGCTTACGGACAACGCCAAGTCTCGACCATCTTCACGCAGCTGAATCAGTACCACGTGGTTCTGGAGCTGATGCCTGGGTTCCAGAAGAATCCTCAAAACCTGCGGGATTTGTATGTTCGGCCGGGAGCCGGCTCAACTGGCGGCACGGGCTTGGTATCCGGAGGAACTTCGTCAACCAGCCTTTCCAGGGGACCTACCAATGCGGCCGCTGCAACTTCGGAGAGCGCTTCCACGGGATCCACGGCGAATGCTTTCAGCGGAGCGGCGGCGTCCTCCTCGGCATTCTCGGGAGGAACGCAGGTACCGCTGGGTGCGTTCTCCCACGTCGAACTGAGTGCCGCTCCCATCACGGTCAACCATCAGGGCCAGTTCCCGGTGGTCACGCTTTCCTTCAATCTCGCGCCTTCCACGTCGCTCGGAGCTGCGGTCAAAGCGGTGGAAACAGCGAAAGACCAAGTCGGATTGCCGGCCAGCATCCAGGCGGGTTTTCAAGGCACAGCCGAGGCATTCGAAAACTCATTGTCGAATGAAGTGTTTCTGATTCTGGCAGCCTTGGTCACGGTCTACATCGTGCTAGGCGTGCTGTACGAGAGCTACATCCATCCGCTTACGATTCTCTCTACGCTCCCCTCTGCGGGTGTAGGCGCGCTGCTGGCGCTGCTGATCACCGGCAACGACTTCAGCGTGATTGCCCTGATCGGTATCGTCCTGCTGATCGGAATCGTGAAGAAGAACGCCATCATGATGATCGACTTTGCGCTAGAGGCGGAGCGCCACGGCGGCAAGTCGCCCGAGGATGCGATCTACGAGGCGTGCTTGCTGCGCTTCCGCCCGATCATGATGACCACCATGGCGGCACTACTCGGAGGAGTGCCGCTGGCGTTTGGTGGCGGCACCGGATCGGAATTGCGGCGGCCTCTGGGCATCACGATCATCGGCGGCTTGATCCTGAGCCAGGCACTGACCTTATACACGACGCCGGTCATTTATCTTTGGTTCGATCGATTATCCCGGCGATTCTCCCGCGCATCCGCGACCGCGGACGCGCCCCCAAACGCCAATCCGGAACCAGCATGAGCATCTCGGCTCCATTCATTCGACGACCGGTGGCCACCACGCTCTTGACCGCGGGGGTCGCACTTGCAGGAGCAGTTGCATTCCGATTGCTGCCAGTGTCGCCACTACCCGAAATCGATTTTCCGACCGTCTCCGTGAGCGCGGCTCTTCCGGGCGCGAGCCCCGAGACCATGGCCGCGTCGGTGGCCACACCGCTGGAGCGCCAGTTCGGCAGGATCGCGGGCGTGTCGGAGATGACCTCGTCCAGCGGTCTCGGATCGACCTCGATTACCTTGCAGTTCAACCTGGATCGCGACATCGATGCGGCGGCACGCGACGTCGAGGCCGCTATCAACTCGGCGCGCGGGTATCTGCCGACCAATCTTCCCAGCAATCCTACGTACCGCAAGGTCAATCCCTCGGATGCGCCGATCTTCATCCTAGCGTTGACTTCGGACACGCTGGACAAGGGCGCGATGTATGACGCTGCCTCGACGATCATTGCGCAGAAGCTCTCCCAGATCAAAGGCGTCGGGCAAGTGGTGGTGGGCGGCAGCGCGCTTCCGTCTGTGCGGATCGAGCTAAATCCGGATGCAGTCAACAAGTACGGCATCGGCTTGGAGCAGGTTCGCACGGCGCTTGCAAACGCCAACGCAAACACGCCGAAAGGCCACTTTTCAGACGGCCAGCGCATGTGGGAGGTAGGCGCCAATGACCAGATCTTCAAGGCGGCCGACTACCGGCATTTAATCGTTTCCTATCACGGCGGCTCGGCTGTCCGGGTTTCCGATATCGGCGAAGCAGTGGACTCGGTGGAAGACCTCCGCAATTCGGGATACGTGAACAACAAACCCTCCGTTTTGGTGATCATTTTCCGGCAGCCCGGCGCGAACGTGATCGATACGGTGGATCTGGTCCGGGCTGCCCTGCCGCAACTTCACGCCGCCGTCTCCCAAGCGATTGAGATGCGCGTGGCGATGGACCAGACGGTCACGATTCGTGCTTCCGTTCGGGACGTGGAGCGAGTGCTAGTGGTCTCGATCGGACTAGTCATTTTCGTGGTTTTCCTTTTTCTGCGAAATCTCCGAACCACATTCATTCCCAGCGTAGTGGTCCCGGTATCGTTGATCGGAACGTTCGGCATCATGTACTTGCTGGGTTATAGCGTCGACAACCTATCCTTGATGGCTTTAGCCGTCTCGACCGGTTTCGTGGTCGACGACGCCATCGTGGTGATCGAAAACATAACCCGCTACCTCGAACAAGGAATGAAACCGATGCAGGCCGCTCTTAAGGGCGCGCAGGAAATCGGATTCACGGTCGTCGCCATCAGTGTCTCCTTAGTTGCGGTTTTCATTCCGCTGTTGCTGATGCAGGGCCTGGTGGGACGCCTGTTTCGCGAATTCGCGGTGACGCTTTCGGTGGCGATCGTCGTCTCCATGATTGTTTCGCTCACCACGACCCCCATGATGTGCGCGCATCTGTTAAAGAGCGAACAGAAACATGGCTGGCTTTATCAGACAACCGAGCGCGGTTTCACCTTCGTCGTGAACACTTACGGAAAGGCTTTGAACGTCGTGCTGCGGCACTCTTTTGTGACGCTGCTGATTCTGCTGGGCACCGTGGCGCTGAATATCTATCTGTTCATTCGGGTGCCCAAGGGATTCTTTCCCGAACAAGACACGGGACGGCTGAACGGCTCGGTTCAGGCCGATCAGGACACCTCGTTCCAGGAAATGGACAAGCTGTTAAAGCAATACGTAAGTATTGTCAGCGCCGATCCAGCCGTGGACACCGCAAATGGCTTCACCGGCGGAGGGCGCGGAGGCGCCACCAACACCGCTCGCATGTTCATCTCCCTAAAGCCACTGGAGGAACGCAAAGTATCAGCGGACCAGATCATGGCGCGGTTGCGGCCAAAGCTAACGAGGGTGTCCGGTGCCACCCTCTATCTGACGTCTTTCCAGGACCTGCGCGTCGGAGGCCGCCAGAGCAACGCGGAGTACCAATTCACTTTGCGATCCGACAACGTTGAGGACCTGACGGCATTCGGCCCGCGCATGCTCGCTCAGTTGCAAACGATTCCGACCATCACCGATGTGAACAGCGATCAACAGAATCGGGGTCTGCAAACTTACATCGAGTACGACCGTAAGACTGCCGCCCGATTTGGGATTTCGTCGCAACTCGTCGACAACACGCTCTACGACGCGTTCGGCCAGCGGCCGGTCTCCACCATGTATACGTCGCTCAATCAGTATCACGTCGTGATGGAGGCGGCTCCCCAGTACTGGCAGCGGCCCGAAGTCTTAAAGACAATTTACGTGATTTCGCCCAGCGGCCAAGCGGTTCCGCTGAACGCGTTTGCGCATTTCGCTCCCGACGTGGCAGCGCTATCGATCACCCACCAGGGTTTGTATCCGGCGATTACCATGTCCTTCAATCTGAAACCCGGCGTCGCGTTGGGCGATGCAGTCAACCAGATTCAGGCTGCGGCTAGCGTTGCCGGGCTTCCGCCAGGTATGGAGACATTCTTCGCAGGAACCGCTCAGGTGTACCAGGACTCCTTGAACAGTGAACCGCTGCTCATCGCTGCGGCGCTGGCGACCGTATACCTGGTGCTCGGGATTCTGTACGAGAGCTATGTTCATCCGGTGACGATTCTGTCGACGTTGCCCTCGGCCGGCGTCGGCGCCTTGCTCGCGTTGTTGCTGACGCACACGGATCTGAGCATCATCGCCATGATCGGGATTATTTTATTGATCGGCATTGTCAAGAAGAACGCCATCCTCATGATCGATTTCGCGCTCGCCGCCGAACGCAATGAGGGCAAGAGTTCGCGCGATTCGATTTACGAAGCCTGCATGCTGCGCTTTCGTCCCATCCTGATGACGACCATGGCGGCGCTGCTGGGCGCGCTGCCGCTGGCGTTGGGCACGGGAACCGGATTCGAACTGCGGAGGCCGCTGGGTATCACGATCATTGGCGGCTTGATCGTAAGCCAGGTTTTAACGTTGTTCACGACGCCGGTGGTGTATCTATACTTCGACCGGCTGCAGCATTGGTGGGCGCGTGACCGGCCTGCACGCCAGCCCGCGGAAGCGCTGGGTTCTGAAACATGATGCTCTCGCGACATCGGCGCGCGATCGCTCTGGGAAGCGTGATGCTTAGCGTTATGCTTATTTTGGCCGGCTGCGCGCCCGTAGGCCCGAACTACAAACGACCCGCCGCTCCCGTCCCTGTGAGTTTCAAGGAACCTTTGCCGGCTGGATGGAAGCAGGCCGAGCCGGGCGGAGCGTTCGTAAACGGCAAGTGGTGGGAAATCTACAATGATCCGGCGTTGAATGCTCTCGAGGAACAAGTCAGCATCTCGAATCAGAACGTGTTGCAAGCCGAGGCGCAGTATCGCGAGGCGAGGGCTGTTGCTCGCGAAGCGCGATCCGCACTGTTCCCCACGGTTTCGACCGGGATTGGCGTTACCGCAACCGGCGCCGGCGGGGCGGCCAGTAATGCGGCCGGCGCGAACGGTTCCTCGAATGCAGGCACTCGCACCGCCTACAGCCTGCCCTTCAACGTCGCTTGGGAACCGGATCTATGGGGCAGTATCCGTCGCAGTGTCACTGGAAACATCGAGCTCGCACA